>Ga0181524_10001620_pt1 | contig 25348 bp, 20 predicted proteins | sample PEATcosm2014_Bin_34_FD_119761 | JGI IMG/M metagenome (GOLD analysis project Ga0181524, IMG submission 119761) | Peatland microbial communities from MTU Mesocosm Facility, Houghton, MI, USA - PEATcosm2014_Bin05_60_metaG | ecosystem: Environmental > Terrestrial > Soil > Wetlands > Peat | place... | reverse complement strand
TAGCCGGGCTCGCCGAGCGGGGCGTTGAGGGACGCCGAAATGGCTATGCCGAGGGCGTTGCGGGTGTCGGCGGGATCGATGATTCCGTCGTCCCACAATTCCGAGGTCGAGTAATAGGCCGAAAGCTGTTCCTGATAGGCCTTGCGCGTCTCGGCCCACAACTGATCGACTTCGGCCTTGTCGACCGTCCCGCCGTTGCGCTTCATCTGGTTGATCTTCACTTCGGCGAGCGTATTGGCCGCCTGCTCGCCCCCCATGACGCCGATCTGGTGGTTCGGCCAGGTCAGAAGAAACCGGGCGTCGAAGGCGCGCCCGCACATCCCATAGTTGCCCGCGCCGAACGATCCGTTGCACATCACGGTGAATTTCGGCACGCGGCTGCAACTCTGGGCCATGATCATCTTGGCGCCGTCCTTGGTGATGCCTTTGCGCTCGTATTCTCGCCCGACCATGTAGCCGGTGATGTTTTGCAAGAACACCAGCGGCGTTTCGTTCTGGTTGCACAGTTCGATGAAATGCGCGCCCTTGAGCGACGAGTCGTTGAACAGCACCCCGTTGTTGGCGAGGATTCCGACCTTGAATCCCCAGATGTTCGCGAAGCCGCAGACGAGCGTCACGCCGTAGTTCGGTTGGTATTCGTGAAAACGGCTGCCGTCGACGATGCGCGCGATGATCTCGCGCATGTCGAATTGCTTCTTGATGTCGTCGGGGAGGATTCCGTAGATCTCCTGGGGGTCGTAGGCGGGATCCTCGGGCGTCTCGCGCTGCGCGTCCCACTTCCTCGGCCCTCGCCATTGCGAGACGATCTCGCGTCCGATCAGGATCGCCTCTTCTTCGCTGGCCGCGGGATAGTCGCAGGTGCCGGAGACGCTGGTGTGCATTTCGGCGCCCCCGAGTTCCTCCGCCGTCACCTCTTCGCCCGTCGCGGCGCGCACCAGCGGCGGTCCGCCGAGAAACACGGCGCCGGCGCCGCGCACGATCACATTGTAGTCCGAGAGACCCGGAATATACGCGCCGCCCGCAGTGCAATGACCGAAAACCAGCGCAAGCTGCTTCACGCCAAGCTTCGACAGCACCGATTGATTGCGGAATATCCGCCCCGCCATGTATCGGTCGGGAAAAACCTGCGACTGCAGCGGCAGGAAGCCTCCCGCGGAATCACAGAGATGGATGACGGGCAGGCGGTTCTCCATCGCGATGTCGAGCGAGCGCACGATCTTCTTGGCTGTGAGCGGATACCAGGCGCCGCCCTTCACGGTGGAATCGTCGGCGTGGATGACGACCTCCTTGCCCGAGACGATTCCGATGCCGGTTATGCAACTCGCCGACGGCGACTCGCCGCCGTAGGCCATGTTCGCCGCCAGCGATGAGAGTTCGAGAAATGGCGTGCCGGGATCGAGCAGCTTCTCGATGCGCTTGCGCGGGAGCATCTTGCCCTGGCTCGCCAACCGATCGAGATCGCGCTTGGGGCGGGCGCGGCGAGCGGTTTCCTGCTTCTCGCGAAAGGCGGCGACGACCTCGCGATTATGCGCGTCGTTGCGTCGAAATTCGGCGCTCGACGTGTTGATCGCCGATTGGATTCTTCGCATCGCCTCACCCCTCCCTAACGACTGTCTCGAGGCGCACGATCGCCTCGTCCTTTTCGACCTTCTCCCCTTCCCCGCGCAGGAACTCGGCGACCCTGCCGTCGCGCGGCGCCGCCAAGGCCATCTGCAGTTTCATGCTTTCGATCGTGACCAGCGTTTCGCCGCGTTTGACGGCTTCGCCGACCGATTTATGGATCGACACGACCGCGCCGGGCATCGGCGCCTTGACATGGTCTTGGTCGCCGCCGACGCCCGCGACCTCGGATCGCGGATCGATGAGCCCGGTTTCGAAATTCCGGCCGCCGAGCCGGATGATCTGCCTGTCGCCGCAGGGCGCGCGCACGAAATGAACGACGAGGCCCGCGACCTCCATCGCCTGGCGCCCTTCTTCGAAGCCTCCCGCCACAGTCACTTCGTGATCGCGTCCGTCGATGCTCACGACCAGATGAGGGCGGCGGCGGACGATCTCGATTTCGTGCGCACGGCCGTCGACCGTCAATTTGAAGGCCATGGTCAGTTTCTCCAGCGGCCCATCGAGGCGTAGGGCTCGGGAACGTCGAAGACCTGGTCGCGGAACTCGCGAAACCCCAGCGCCGCCGCGATCAGCACTTTGTCGAGCGTGGCGGCGTCGGGCTCGCCCGCGGCCAGGGACGGCGAATGCTCGAGGACGAAGCCGGTGTGAAGCGCGCCGGAACGGAGCGCGGGATGGTCGAGAACCCGGGCCAAATAATCGGCGTTGGTGCGCACGCCGAGGATGGCGAGTTCGCCCAGCGCGACGATCGCCCGTTCGATCGCCTCATTCCGGTCGGCGCCGTGCACGACGAGCTTGGCCAGCATGGGATCGAAGTCGGCGGTGATTTTCTGACCGGCGTCGAGCGCGCTCTCGAAGCGAAGGAAGGGCGCTTCGGGGACGCCGAGATATTGAATCGTCCCCGTCTCCGGCATGAAATCCCGTTCGGGGTTCTCGGCGCAAATTCGGCACTCGATCGCGCTGCCGCGCGCCGCGACCTGATCCTGCGCGAAGGGCAGACCCAGGCCGGCGGCGATTTCGATCTGGGCGCGCACCAGATCGAATCCGGTGATCATTTCCGTCACGGGATGCTCGACCTGAAGCCGCGTGTTCATTTCGAGAAAAAAGAAGCGACCGTCCGCGCCGAGAATAAATTCGACCGTTCCCGCATTCTTGTATTTCGCCGCGGCGGCAAGTTGGACGGCGGCTTGGCAAACCGCGTCGCGCAGCCCAAAAGGCAGGTTGGCGGCGGGGGCCTCCTCGATGATCTTCTGGAAGCGCCGTTGCACGGAGCACTCGCGCTCGAGAAGATGGACGACGTTGCCCTCGCCGTCGCCGAGAATCTGGACCTCGATGTGACGCGGCCGCTCGACATAGACCTCGGCGTAGATGCGGCCGTCGCCGAAGTAGCGCTTGGCCTCGCTGGCCGCGATTCTCGCGGCCTCATCGAGTCCCGCGGCGGAGCGCACGACGCTCATGCCTTTGCCGCCGCCGCCCGCTGTCGCCTTAATGACGAGGGGAAACCCAATTTTTTCGGCCTCCGCCGCAAAGCCGGCGAGGTCGGCGGCCGGAACGACCGAGGGCGCGACGGGCACGCCATGCCTGCGAGCAAAATCGCGCGCCGATATCTTGTCGCCCATCAGCGCGATGACGTCCGCGCTCGGACCGATGAACGCCAGCCCGGCGTCGGCGACCATTTTCGCGAAGCCGGCGTTTTCCGACAGGAAGCCGTATCCGGGATGGATCGCATCGGCGCCGACCGCAAGCGCAGCCTCGACGATCTGTTTGCCGTCGAGATGGGCGGCAACCGGCGTTTCGCCGGTGATCTCGATCGCTTCATCGGCGATTCGCACATGCCGGGCGTTCATCTCGACATGATGATAGACGGCGACCGATGCGATGCCGAGTTCGCGCAGAGTTCGAGCCACGCGGCAGACGATCTCGCCGCGATTGGCGATCAGAATTTTGCGAAACGGGATCGCCTTCGTCGAAGGCGGGGCTCGGCCGGCGCTGGACTCCCGCGTCACCGCTCGGCTCCCGTCGAAGCCTGCGCCGCCGCGCCGACTTCGCTCCAACCGGCGAGAAGATTTCCTGGCTCCAGCCAGCGCGCGGGAACCTTGATCTTCATGTCCATGAGGACCTGGGCCATCGCTTTGCCCTGCGGGTCGTGGCGGAGCGAGGCGACCCCGCCGCCGCCCAGCGCTTCGAGCAGCAGAAAGTTGAAGCCGTTCAGACCGGGCCATTCGAAGCGTTCGACTTCGCCCTTCACGAAATGGGCGAAATATTCGCGCACGGACTCCGGCGTAAGGCGTTGCCGCAGCACGGCGACGAATTCCGGCCGTCTCGCGAGCACGGCGATATTGGCGATGTCGCCCTTGTCGCCGCTGCGCCCATGGGCCAAGGCCAGCAGCGGAACTTCGGCGGTCGGGCCGTCGTCGCTCGAAAGAATCGCGACCGGCTCGCGCGGCGGCTTTTCCCTCTGAGGTCCGCCCGGAATGAAGGCCGGCGCCGCTATCTTTCGGTCGCCGATGGAAACGCTCGCCGGGATCCCCGCCTTGTCGACGAGAAAAGAGAATAGCCGCACCACCGGTTGGGCTTCCGGGCGGCCGCCGGCAAAACCGGTCAGCCCTTGCGCCATCGCGGTGGCGGCGGGATAGATTTCGCGACAGAAAATCTGCAAGCCCTCTTTGCTTTCATGGCGCGCCGCGATGTTCAGGATCACCTCGCGCGCGGACCGTGCGCGGCTTTGCCGGCCGTAGCTCGCCTCGCCGCCGAGGACTTCGACCGAGGTCTCGGAGAAATCGGCGACGCCGGCCTCTCGCATGAGCCGGCGGCACCTGGCGAGGATCGCCGCGCCGACGGCCTCGGCCTTCTCGACGGCGTCGCGTCCCGCGATCATCATGGTCACGGACGAACGGTAGCCGTCGGCATAGGTGGCGCTGACCTTGTAGGACGAAGTCGGCGCATCGCCCTTCGCGCCCGAGACGCGAACCCTGTCGGGCCCCGATTGCGTCAGCCGCACGCGAGAAAAATCGCAGATCACGTCCGGCAGGACGTATCGCGAGGGGTCGCCGACTTCGTAAACGACCTGCTCGCCAACGGTCGCGGGCGAGACGAGGCCGCCCGTGCCGGGAGGCTTGGCGATTTCGAACGAACCGTCGCGGCGGCATTCGGCGATCGGGAAGCCCATGCGGTCCCAGCCTTCGACGCTGCGCCAATCCGTGAACACGCCGCCCGTCGCCTGCGCGCCGCATTCGATGATGTGGCCGGCGAGGCTGCCCGCCGCGAGCAGGTCGCAATCGGTGTTCCGCCAGCCGAATTCGTGGATCAGCGGGCCGAGCGCGATCGCGGAATCGACGCAACGTCCCGTGATCACCACATCGGCCCCCGCGTCCAGCGCGGCGGCGATCGGGAAGGCGCCGAGATAAGCGTTGACGCTCGCCAGCGTCGCGGGCAGCGGCGCGCCGCTGAACATTTCGCGGATTCCGCGGCGGCGAAGGTCTTCGACTTTGTCGGCGAGGTCGTCGCCTTCGACCACCGCGATCTTGAGGTCGACGCCCGCCTCGTCGAACGCCGCCGCCAAAGCCGCCCGGCAGGCTTTCGGGTTCACGCCCCCCGCATTGGTGACGACCTTGACGCCCTTCTGCGCGATCTCGCGAGCGAGCGGCTTCATGACCATCGTGACGAAATCGGCGGCGTAACCGGCGTCGGGCCTCTTGGCCTTCATGCGGGCCAGGATCGACATGGTGATCTCGGCGAGATAGTCGAGCACGAGATAATCGACGCCGCCGTATCGAACGATCTGCAGGGGGCCCTCGGGACTGTCGCCCCAAAAGCCCGCGCCGCAACCGATGCGCACGATATCCTTCATCGGGGGCTTACTCCGCCGTCCATTCGGGCGCGCGCTTTTCGTTGAAGGCAGCGAAGCCCTCTCTGGCGTCGCGCGTGCGGGCCATATTGGCCAACATGAACTGCGCATATTCGAGCGCGCTGTCGGTGGACATTTCGCGGATCTTGGAAAGCGCCTGCTTGCCCAGGCGAATACCGGTCGGGGATTTGCCCGCGATGCGGTCGATGAGCCATTCGACCTTTGCGTCGAGTTCGGCCGCCGGCACGGCGTAGTTGACGATGCCTCGGGCTGCGGCTTCGGCGCCGGTGACGGGATCGCCCGTCACGCACATTTCCATCATCGCCCGGTAGGGCAGAACCCGAAGCAGATAGGGCAGGATCATCATCGGAAAGAGCCCGACCTTGACCTCGGGGACGCCCAGCAACGCATCCTCCCGCGCAACGACGAGGTCGCAGGCGCACACGAGCCCAAAGCCGCCCGCCAGCGCGTGGCCGTTGACTCGCGCGATCAGCGGCAGGCGGCAAGCGTCCATGCGCCGCATCAAGCTCGCGACATAATGGCGTGGGTCGGCGGGCTCGATCGCGAAGGGCGTCCCATCCGCAGCCGGTTGAAGATCGCCGCCCGCGCAAAAGGCTTTGTCGCCCGCGCCGGTGAGCACGATCGCGCGAATTGAGCGGTCGGCCTCCGCCGCGTCGAGCCCCGCGTAGACGCCCTGAGCGACCGCCTCGTTCAACGCGTTGCGGCGCTCCGCGCGATCGATCGTGATCTTCAGAACGGCGCTTTTGCGCTCGATCCTCACCTGATCTGTCACGGTTCCTTCCCCGGCCTCCCCCGCGCGCCCTCTCTTGCGGGCGTCTGCAGGATAAATGATTTCAACTCATCACATATGTCAACCGCTATCCCGTCGGCGGCAAGATTTTTCTCATGAAGCGCCGAGACCCCCACAACCGATCGGGACTTCCTATGGGATTTACGAATTTTTGTATTGACAGGGTAGCGTCATTTGTTGATGAAATAAATTCATTACAAGGCCATCAAGGCTTGAGACGGCGCCATCGGACAGCGGCCGTGGCGCTTCGGGAGGATACGGGACCACGGGGGAATTTGGGTGTCTTCCAAAAATGCATCTTTGATCGGCGGCAATCGCCCCTCGGCTTTTGGTCTCGACGCGGAACAGCGCAGCGTCCTCGAACAAGCCGACCGTTTCGCCCGCAAAGAACTTTATGGCCTTTGCGCGCGGATGGACGCGGAGGAGTGGTGGCCGGAGGACGCGTTTCCCAAGATCGGCGACGCTGGCCTGTTCGGCGTCACGATCCCTGAGGAATATGGCGGCGCCGGCCTCGATCTGCTCGCCGCGGGTCTGGTCCTGCAGGGCTTCGGCCGTTGGAACCACGCTCTAGCGCTGTCCTGGGTCGCGCATGACAATCTTTGCGCCAACAACATTTACCGCAACGGCAACGAAGAGCAGCGCCGCAAATATCTTCCGGGGCTGTGTTCGGGCCGCAAGATCGGCGCGCTCGGGCTGACCGAGCCGGGCGCCGGATCGGACGCTTTGGGGTCGATGCGCACGACGGCGCGCCGCGAAGCCGATCATTACGTGCTCAACGGCGGCAAGATCTATATCACCAACGGGCCGGTGGCCGACGTGCTGCTCGTCTACGCCAAGACCGACAAGGACAGGGGCGCGCACGGCATTTCGGCTTTCATCGTCGAGAAGGATTTTCCCGGCTTCAGGGTCGCGCAGAAGCTCGAGAAAATGGGCTACCGCGGCAGTCAGACCGGCGAACTCGTATTTGACGAATGCCGCGTTCCCCTCGAGAATCTGGTCGGCGAGGAAAACCGCGGCGTTTCCATCGTTATGAGCGGGCTCGACCTCGAACGCGCGATGATTTCGCCGCTCTGTCTGGGGATCGCGGAGCGAGCGCTTCAGCTTTCCGTGGAATACGCGCAGACCCGCCAGCAGTTCGGCAAGCCGATCGGTTCGTTCCAGATGGTCCAGTCGATGCTCGCGGAAATGTATGTGCTGGTCGAGACCGTCCGCACGTTCACCTATCGCGCGCTCGCGGAGGCGGCGGCGCTCGAAGTGGGCGGCGGCGGCCGCGGCGATATCCATATGCTGACCGCGGCCTCCGTGATGTATGCGGCCGATTCCTGCCACGCGGTGCTCGACAAGGCGGCGCAAATCCACGGGGGCTCCGGATATATCTGGGAGTCGGAGATCAACCGGCTGTATCGCTCGATCAAGTTGATGGAGATTGGCGCCGGCACCACCGAAGTTCGCAAGATGATCATTTCGGGCGAACTGCTGAAGGATATGAAACGTGGCGCCTGAGGGCGTTTCGGAAACTGCCGAGAGCTTCGGGCTCGACGACGCCGCGCTCCATGCGCACGCCACGGTCTATGCGCCCGGCGCGCTTGACGGTCAGGTCGCCGTCATTTCGGGCGGCGCGGGCGGCCTCGGCCGCGCGACCGCTTGGCTTTTCGCGCGGTTGGGCGCGCAAGTCGTCGTCGCGGGGCGCAATCAGGCCAAGCTCGATTCCGTCGTGGCGGCGCTCGCCTCGCGCGGCCTCAACGCCAGCGGCCACGCGGTGGATATTCGCGAGCCGGACTCGGTCGACGCGCTGTTCGATCGCGTGTGGTCGGATCACGGCCGGCTCGACATCCTGGTCAACAGCGCCGGCGGCCAGTTTCCGCAACCGGCGATCGATTTTTCGGTGAAGGGCTGGAACTCGGTCATCGCCACCAATCTCAGCGGCACGTGGTTCATGATGCAGGCCGCCGCGCGGCGTTGGCGCCAGGCCGGCGGCCGCGGCAGCATCGTGAACATTGTCGTCGTGACCAGCCACGGCCTCTACGGCGTCGCACATTCGATCGCCGCGCGGGCGGGCGTCGTCGGCCTGAGCCGCAGCGTGGCGGTGGAATGGGCGCCGCTCGGCATAAGGGTCAACTGCATCGCGCCGGGGGCGATCGAGACCGAAGGCTGGAAGGTCTATTCGCCGCAAGCGCGCGCCGCCTATCCGCGATCGAACCCGATGATGCGCGCCGGCACGGCATGGGACGTCGCCGAGGCCTGCATGTATCTCGGCGGTCCGTCGTCCGCCTTCGTGACCGGAGAACTGCTGACGGTCGACGGCGGCGGTCAGTTATGGGGAGAGACCTGGACCATCGAAAAGCCCGATTACTTCAAAGACAGACCCTAGGCGCGTCGCGCCGACGGCGCGAGGGGTCGCGGCTCCTGGCCTTTGCGCCAGCGCAAGTCGGCGCCGCGACATCGCGATCGTCAAGGTCGTCGTCCGCGCCTTGGCCCGAAGGGAACTTGCTCGCCACGCGTGAACGCAAAACTGGGAAGAGGAAGAAACTCCGTGTCCATCAAACCGATCGAAGTCGGACAGACGCTTGTGACGCCGGGGCGGACGATCGGCGAAGGCGACATCAACCTCTTCGCCGGTCTGGTCGGCGATTTCACGCCGATTCACGTCGACGAGGTCTTCGCCAAAGCCTCGCCGTTTGGAACGCGCATCGCGCACGGGCCGCTCGCCATGGCGACGGCGATCGGCATGCTGACCCAAACCGGCATTCTGGGCGAGCGCGTGATCGGCCTCGTCAATCTCAACTGGGACTTTTCCGGACCCGTCATGATCGGCGACACGATTCGATCGCGCGTGCGCGTCGAGCAATTGCGGCCCACCGCCAAGCCCGGGCGCGACCTCGCGACCTTCGCTTTCGAGGTGATCAATCAGGACGAAACGGTCGTCCAACAAGGGCGGATGCTCGTCCTCGTCCATGCCGGCTGATCCAGGAATCGCGCGGAGAACGGGAGCGCGGCGAGGGAACGACCGCGTATATCGAACGCATCGAGGATCGAAGGCTCACGGGCCGCCGCGCTGGCTGGCCTTTGGCGTCGCCAAGCGCTCCAGGCGCGCGGCGACCCGCTCCAACCGGGACAAGGCGCCGGAGACGGGATCGGCCGCCGATTTGGGCGCGACAAGACCGCGATAGACGATGTCGGCGATGCTGTCCGCCGTCTCGTCTATCTCGAAGTCGCCTTCGTTTCTGAGAAACGCCCATGTCCGGTGTTCGATGCAGCCGTAAATCATGTCGCGAACGAGGGAGGGAGACACGTCGGACCTAAGTTCTCCCTGCGCGGCGGCGCTCTTGATCACGTCGATGACGCCATGCGTGTAGGCTTGGTTGAGCTGGAAGAGCCGGGTCTTCCGGTATTGCGGATCCGGCCTCAGCTCCTGGAAGACCAGGCGACAGAGCGCGGGCTCGCGCTGGATGGTCGTCAGGTGGTCGTGAATGATGAATCGGATGCGATTCCAGGCGCCGCGCACGTTGGCGAATTGCGCGTCGTCGCGGGCGAGCATCTCCTCGTACCAACGCTCGACGACCCGGACGAGCAGATCCCGCTTGTTGGTGAAGAAGCGGTAGATGCTGCCCTCGACGACGCCGGCTCGCTCGGCAATGTCGGATATCAACGCGTCGTCGTATCCCTTTTCCGTGAATACGGCCCGCGCCGCGAGCATGATGTCCGAGATCCGACGCTCCGCGGGCAATCGATTGACGTGTCGACGGGCGCGGGCTTGCGCCATCAAGTTTCTCCTCTCGCCAGTTCGACCGTCGGTTCCCCGGCGAGCGAGCCGCCAGAGGCCCCAGCCGCCGTCCGTGCGCCCGTTACAATCAATACGTCCGTCGTCATGTGATCCTATTTTTGAATCGTTCCGCCGCAAATCCCGTCGGCGCGCATCGTCTATGATGGCGGCGAAGCGGCGGAGCCGCCAAGCTTCGTCAACCGCTCCTCCATGGCGTGGCGCAGGATTTTCCCGGTCGTGCTGCGAGGAAATTCGTCGAAGCCGACGAAATGCACCTCCTTGGGCCGCTTATATCCGGCGAGCGATTTGCGGCAGAGCGCTTCGACGTCGCCTTCGCTGAGCGTCAGGTCGGTTCGCGCGACGAAGGCGACGGGAACCTCGCCCCACTTATCGTCGCGCTTGCGGACCACGACGGCGTCGCTGATGCGCGAGTCGGAGAGGAGGACGCGCTCGATCTCGGCCGGGTAGATATTCTCGCCGCCCGATTTGATCATATATTTCGCGCGATCGACGAAATCATAGCCGCCATCCGCGTTGCGGCGGAACAGGTCGCCCATCCGGAACCAGCCGCCGCGAAAATTCCGGACGTTCGTTTCTTCGGCGTTCCAATAGCCGCTGAACAGCGTCGGTCCGCGCACCGCCGCCTCGCCGGGCTCGCCATTCGGCACGTCGTTGCCCTCGGGATCGACCAGGCGCAGATCGCAAAGCGAGCTTTTCCGCTTCGACAGCGAGCTGGGGATTTCGCCAGGCGGGATGAGCGCGGCGGATGCCGGCGGCAATCCGGTCTCGGTCGCTCCAAAACTGTTGAAATAGGGCGCGCCGGTCAGACCGGAAAGCTCGGCGATCAGCTTGGTCGGGACAAGATCCGCCATCGCGCCGATCGCGCGAATGCTTTTAGCCTTCCTGCCGCTCGATTTGAGCAGCTCGACGACCGGCTCGATCGAACCGGGCATGAGCAGCATCCAGCCGAGTTTGCTCCGCTCCATGATGTCGACGATCGCGTGAGCGTCGAAACCGTCGACGACGAACACCGTCGCGCCGGACATCAGGGCGCCGAGCATTTGATCGGTCGAGCCCATGTGAAACATCGGCGCCCAGGCGATAAAGCCGTCCTCTTCGGTCGCCCGCAAGTCCATGCGCAGCACCGTCATGCGCGCGATCTCGGCGCGATGGCTGATAAGCGCTCCCTTGGGAAGGCCGGTCGTGCCGCTGGTGTAAAGGATGACCAGGCCGTCCTCCGGGTCGACGTCGGGAGCCTCCGGCGTCGGCGGCGCGCCGTCGATCAGTCTTTCATAATCGTTCTCGATGACCAGGGTCGGGACGCCGCGAAGATCGAGGTCGGACAGAGCTTGCGCGAAACGGCTCGACGCGATGACGAGCGCCGGCGCGACGAGATTGACGCAATGCTCGACTTCAGGCCCGGCCAGACGCCAATTCTGGCATGCGACAATCGCGCCGAGAAACGCCGCGGCGAGTTCGATCTCGATATATTCGCAACGATTTTCCGATACGAGCGCGATGCGGTCGCCATATCCGACGCCCTTGGCGCGCAACGCCGCGGCAAGCCTCACGACGCGGCCGTCCAAGTCCGCATAGGAGCGCGCCGCGCCGGCCTGTTCAACCGCAACGGCGTCGGGATTGCGCGCGACCTGCGCAGCGAACAAGCCGTAGACGTTCAGCCGGCCCGCCCTTCGTATTTCGGCGGCGGGGCTCCCCGCCGAAGCCGCGCTTTCGAGACCGTTCATCAGGCGCTTCCTCCCCGCCGTTTTCTCATCCCTTGCCCACGAGCGACCCCGTCCTGCGCCGCTCTGTCGAGTTCGAGCGCCCGACTTTCAAGCCGCTCAACGACGCGTTCGAGCCGGGAAGCGACATCCTCGCTTGCGATAGCCTCGTGCGGCCCGTCTCCCCGCTGAAGGCCGCCAAGGACGAGATCGACGATCGCGTCGGCGGTCTTGTCTGGATCGAACTCCCCTTCGCCGCGCAGATAGGCCCACGTGCGATGTTCGATGCAACCATAGATCATGTCGCGCACCAGCCCCAGGGGCACGTCGGGCCGGAGTTCGCCAGCCGAAACGCCCTCGACGACGATGTCCAGCGTGCGACGCGTGTACCGGCGATTCAGTTCGAAAATATTTGTCGCTCGGTAATCAGACGCTGTGCGCAGAACGCGAAACATCAGATGGCAAAGCGCGGGATCGTCGTGGACCGTCGAGAGATGGCGCCATATCATGAAACGCAACCGATTCCGCGTGCCGCTGATGCCGGCGAGCTGGCGATCATAGTCCGACAACATCGCTTCGTACCAATGCTCGATCACCTTCACCAGAAGATCGTGCTTGTTCTCGAAATAGCGATAGATGGTGCCTTCCACCACTTCGGCTCGCACCGCGATGTCGGACAGCAACGCGTCCTGGTAGCCCTTCTCCTTGAACTCCGCGCGCGCCGCCGCGATGATGTCGGCGACGCGGCGCTCGCGGGGAAGTCGGAAGACCTGGCGCTTGGTCATGGTCTGTTGGCTCAAGGAGTCGCTGCCTTGTCACCGCTCGCTCCGCCTGTCGCAAAGCTGGGAGACCGCCTTTCGACGCAAGCCGTCATGCCTTCGCGCCAGTCGGGGCCGCCGGCGGCGACCGTGATCGCGTCGAGCCCGATTTCATCCGCTTCGCGCGCTCCCGCGGTTTCGCAACGATAGATCGCGCGCTTCGTTTCGGCGACCGCTGTCGGGCTGCACTTGAGCAGCCGCCTGGCGAGCGCCAGCGCCGCCTCATCGAGCGCGTCTTCCGCATGAGTCGAGACGACGAGGCCCGCCGCGCGCGCTTCGGCCGCCGACCATCGGTCGCCGAGGAGCGCGAGTTCGAGCGCCTTGGCGCGGCCGACGATCTTGGACAGAAGCTGCACGCCGCCGGCGCCGGCCACCGCGCCCAGCCTGACCTCCGTCAGGCCGATGCTGGCGCCCTCCGACATCAAACGAAAATCACAGGCGAGCGCGAGTTCGCAACCGCTGCCCAGCGCGACGCCGTTGATCGCGGCGATGGTCGGGAACGGCGCATCCTGGAGCCTGCGGAACGTCTCGATGATGGGTCGCACATAATCGTCGCGGATCGCGAGCGGGGCGTTGAAGAAGGGCGACGCGGGATCGGTGAAATAGGTCAAATGGCCGCCGCAACAAAAGGCTTTGCCGCTGCCGGTGACGATCGCGACCCTCGCCCGGGCTCGGCGGGCGTCCTGCAGCGCGGCGGCGAAATCTGCAAGCAATTCCAGCGTCAGCGTATTGAGTGCGGCTCCGCAGGCCAAAGTGATGCGCGCGACGTCCGCCAGCGGCCAGTCCAATATCGCGGCGGGGCCAGAATCCGTTGCGTTCCTCACTTGCGCCCTCCCCGCAGAAATCCCGGCGCAGCAAAAGAGAATGCCGGAATCGCCGTTGACAAAGATCTCTTCTTCGCCGTTAATGAGGATAATTCATCATAAGCCGCTTCGATGCAAGCCTCTTCACGAGCGCTTCCCGGGGGCGGCGAAAAGGAATCGGCGACCGGGAGGACGATTCGTGACAGCGCCATGGGAAGGGCCCTCGCCGGGGCTGTCTGCTTTCGCGCGAAGGGGAGCGCCCTCAGCGGGCTCGGCCCAGGCGCGCAGCCGACCGGCCCAGCTTCCTCCGGCCTTGGCGAATACCATTGATCGACGCGTGGCGCGCGCTTTCGCCGCCGCCGTCTTCGGCGACGGTTAGCCCTCCGTGCTGGCGCTTAAGAACGTGCAGGTTCTCTACGATCGAGCGATCGAGGCGGTGCGCGACGTTTCGCTCGAAGTGCCCCCCGGCGCGGTGGTCGCGCTGCTCGGCTCGAACGGCGCCGGCAAATCGACGATCCTGAAAGCGATCTCGGGCGTGCTCGGCCAGGAAGACGGGGAGATCGTCAGCGGCGCGATTCATTTCGACGGCGCCGAAATATCGGGACGATCGGCGGGCGAAATCGTCCGCGCCGGCCTGCTTCAGGTTCCCGAGGGGCGCGCGCTCTTTGCGACGCTGACGGTGGAAGAAAACCTGCAGATGGGAGCGTTCACGCGGTCTCGCGCCGAAAGCGCCGAGAGTCTGGAGCGGATCTACGCGCTGTTTCCCCGCGTGAAGGAGCGCAAGTCGCAGATCGCCGGCTATCTCTCCGGCGGCGAGCAGCAGATGGTGGCTATCGGGCGGGCGCTGATGGGGCGGCCGCGCGTGCTGATGCTCGATGAGCCGTCGCTCGGGCTGGCGCCGCAGATCGTCGAGAGCATTTTCGATACGATCCTCGCGCTCAACCGCGAGGCGGGCCTCGCCGTGCTGCTCGTCGAGCAAAATGCGCAGCTCGCTCTGCAGGTCGCCTCTTACGGATACATCATGGAGAACGGCCGAATCGTCATGGACGGCCTGTCCGAAAAGCTGCTCGCCAACGACGACGTGCAGGAGTTCTACCTCGGCTTCTCCGGCGGCCAGCGCAAGAGCATGCGCGACGTCAAGCATTACAAGCGGCGCAAGAGGTGGTTGTCGTGAGCGCGCTGCTGGAAATCGACCACGTCTCCAAGCGTTTCGGCGGCCTCACCGCCGTCGACGACGTGAGCTTGAAAGTCGAGCAAGGCCAGATTTGCAGTCTCATCGGCCCGAACGGCGCCGGCAAAACGACCCTGTTCAACCTTATAAGCGCGATTTTTCGGCCCTCCGCCGGACGCATCCTCTTCGAAGGGCGCGACCTCACGCGATTGCCGACGCATGCGCTCGCCGGCCTCGGCATTGCGCGAACCTTCCAGAATCTCGCGGTCTTCAAACACGAGAGCGTCGTCAACAATCTACTCGTCGGCATGCACACGCATCTATGCGCCGGTCCCCTGTCCGCCGCCATTTTCTGGGGTCGGGCGAGAGCCGAAGAGATCAAGGCGCGCGAACGCGTCGAGGAGATCATCGACTTTCTCGAAATCGAGGACATTCGCGATCATTCCGTAGGCTCGCTCTCCTATGGCCAGCAGAAGCGCGTCGAGCTTGGCCGCGCGCTCGCAGTCTCGCCAAAGCTTCTGCTTCTCGACGAAATGGTCTCCGGCATGAATCAGGAGGAGCGCGAGGACATCGGGCGCTTCATTCTCGATCTGAAGGAGGAGCTTGGCGTGACGGTGCTGATGGTCGAGCACGACATGGGCATCGTGATGGACATTTCCGATCATGTCTGCGTGATGAATCAAGGAGGCAAGATCGCCGAGGGGCCGCCGTCGGTGGTCGTTCGCGACGATCTGGTCATCGAAGCTTACCTCGGGGCGAGGCGGCCGGCGGCATGATCGAGGAGCTTCAACGCCTGTCCCTGATGACGATGCCGCAGGCGCTGAAACGCCGTGCGGAGACGCTTGGCGATGCGCTCGCCTTGCGCGAGAAGGAGCTCGGCCTGTGGCGGCGCACGAGTTGGAAGCAATATTTCGAAAACGCCCGCCGTTTCGCGATCGGCCTCTACGCCCTCGGCTTCCGGGCGGGAGACCGGCTCGCCGTCGCCAGCGACGACACGCCCGAGTGGCTCTACGCCGATCTCGCCGCACAGATGATCGGGGGCGCGTGCCTCGGCGTCTACCCGACCAACCCATGGCCGGAGCTGCAATATATCGTGCGTCATTCCCGCACGAAAATCATCGTCTGCGGCGATCAGGAGCAGACCGACAAGGTTCTCGACGCGCAACGCCATGACGGCGGCCTGCCCGATCTGACGACGGTGATTTGCGTCGACATGAAGGGCATGCGCCACTACGCGCAAGACGGTCTGATGTCCTTCGCCGCGGTCATGGAGCTCGGCGCGAGCCGCGAGGCGGAGTTTGGCTCGCCCATCGACGCCGCCCTGGCGGCGGGCCAGCCCGACGACGTCGCGATCATCGTCTACACCTCGGGAACGACCGGCATGCCCAAGGGGGCGATGTTGACGCATCGCAATATGCTTCACGCCTCCGCGCAGGTCGTCTCCATTCTCGCGCTCGACGCCAAGAGCTACTCGGTGCTTTGCTATCTCCCGCTTTGCCATGTCGCCGAACGCAGCTTCTCGACGGTCATGCAATTGCTTACCGGCTGCGTCGTCAGTTTTGCCGAATCCGTCGACACCGTCGTCGTGAATTTGCGCGAAATCGCGCCCAAAGGGTTCCTCGGCGTGCCCCGCATCTGGGAGAAGATGCAGCAGAGCATCCTTTATCGGGTGAGGGACACCACTGCGTTTCAGCGCCGCGCGTTCGAGACCTGCATGAAGCTTGGACGCCCGATCGCAGAAAGGCGCCTGGCCAACGGCGGCGCGCTGGCCGGCTGGCGCGATCGGCTGGTCTACGCCGCGCTCTGGCTGGCGTGCTTCCGCAGCCTGCAGCGATTCCTGGGAATCAACCGGGTGCAGGCCGCCTTTTGCGGCGGCGCGACGGTCTCGCCGGAAGTGATCCTGTTCTTTTGGATCCTGGGCGTCCCGGTCTACCAGATCTATGGCATGACGGAGAGCGCCGGCGTCGCCTTCATGCAGCGCCCCGGCGCCGCCCGCTCCGGCTGTTCGGGAACGCCGATCGGCGGCATCGAGCGGAAGCTGGCCGACGACGGCGAGCTGCTGCTGAAGGGGCCGAGCGTCTTCAAGGGCTATCTGTTCGACGAAGCGGCGACGGCGCGCGCCCTCGCCGACGGTTGGCTGAACACCGGCGATATCGTCGAGATCGAAGACGACGGCGAAGCGCGCGTCGTCGACCGCAAGAAAGACATTCTCATCACATCGGGCGGCAAGAACATCACGCCGTCGCTGATTGAGAACGCGTTGAAAGACTCGCCCTACATTCGCGAGGCGATCCTGCTTGGCGACGGGCGGCACTTTCTTGCGGCGCTCATCCAGATCGATCTGGAGGCCACCGGCAAATGGGCCCAGCAAAACACCATCCAATACACGACCTATCGCTCGCTCGCCGAGAATGAACGCGTGCGCGAACTCGTCGCGGGCGAGATCAAAACCGTCAACGACCGCTTCGCGCGCGTCGAGAGCGTGCGCAAGTTCATCATCCTGTCGAAGGAGCTCGACCACGACGACGGCGAGCTGACCGCGACGATGAAGGTGCGCCGGCAAACGATAGAGAAAAAGTTCCGCGAGGAAATCATCACGATATACGGGAGCGCCGCCTGATGGCGTTTCTGGCGCTGCTCGTCTCGACGGGGCTGGTGACCGGCGCGACCTATGGCCTGATCGGGATGGGCTTCGCGCTGATCTACAAGGCGACGGGCGTGGTCAATTTCGCCCAGGGCGAACTCGTCATGCTGACGGCGTACATCGCCTTCAGCCTGGCCGGCGCGCTAGGCCTTTCCTTCTTCCCGCTCATGCTTGTCGCGGTGCCGATCTCGATGGCGATCGGGCTGGTCCTGGAGCGCGTCTTCATCCGTCCGATGCTCGGCGAACCCGTGTTCTCGATCGTGATGGTGACGGTCGGACTCGCCGTGATCCTGCGTGGAATCGTCGTGCTGATTTGGGGTTCCGAGCCGCTGAATTTCGCCGCCGGCATCGCCACGACCGTGGTCGCGATCGGCGGCGTTCCCTTCTATCTCGCGCAGCTCTATTTGATCGGCGCGCTGGCGCTCCTCACGCTGCTCACCTGGCTGTTCCTGCGCTTCAGCCGTTTTGGCGTCGCGATGCGCGCGGTCGCGGCCAATGAGACGGCGGCGATGCTGACGGGCGTCAGCGTCGATCGGATCCATGCTCTCGCGTGGATGCTTTCGTCGGCGATCGCGGCGATCGCCGGCGCCCTTTTCGCGGTCAATTACAAGCTCGCGCCGGACCTGTGGTTTCAAGGCCTGAAATCATTCCCGGCGGTGATCCTGGGCGGGATGGATTCGGTGGTCGGCGCCTCGGTCGGGGGGCTCATCATCGGCGTGATCGAGAGTCTGGCGCAGGGTTATCTCGGCGAGGGCCTGCGCGACATCGCCGGGTTCGTCGTGATCATCGTGGTTCTGATGATCCGGCCATTCGGGCTTTTTGGCAGCCAAGACATCGAACGGGTCTGAGCAATGCGCACCGGCGACTATAAAGAAACAATCGGCCAGCTGGTCGCGCTCAGCGACAGCGCGGTGGTTTGGGGCTGGACGATCGCGCTGATCGCCGCGCTTTTGCTCTTGCCCTTTTTCATGGGCGCTTACACGCAGACGCTGATGGTGTCGGCGCTGATAACGATTATCGGCGCGGTCGGCCTGAATATCCTGACGGGGACGACAGGCCTCATTTCGCTCGGACAGGCCGGCTTCATGGCTGTCGGCGCTTACACGAACGCCATCCTCATGACCGATCACGGCGTGCCGGTCTGGGTCAGCCTGCCTTCGGCGGGCGTCGTCGCCGCCTTTGTCAGCCTTGTCGTGGGCATTCCCTCCCTTCGGCTGAAAGGGCTCTACCTCGCGATCACCACGCTCGCCTTCGCGTTCATCATCAATCACATCATTCTCTACGCCGACGCGCTGACCCATGGGCCGAACGGCATTTTCGTCAACGGCGCGACTCTGTTCGGGCTGGACCTGCAACGCGGCAAGCCGCTCTACTATCTCGCGCTTGGGCTGACGATCGCGGCCGTCCTGCTCGCGCTGAACCTTTCGCGCACACGGGTCGGCCGCGCATGGATGGCGATCCGCGATCATGACATCGCGGCGCGCGTCATGGGCGTCGACCTCGTGCGCTACAAGCTGTTCGCCTTCATGACGAGCTCCTTCATCGTGGGCGTCTCGGGCGCGCTGTTGTCCCTGCAGATCCGCTTCGTCAACATCGACGTGTTCGCGTTCATCCTGTCGATCGAGGCTTTGGCGGCGATCATTCTTGGCGGCCTTGGCTCGGTCGCCGGCGCCGTGCTCGGCGCGTTGTTCCTTTCGTTCCTGCCCGAGGCGATCCGACTGTCCATCGCGACTTTCGCGGACCCGAGCTCGACGATCTACACCGACTATGTCTACGAGATTCGCGGCATCGCCTACGGCGTCGTCATCGTGCTTTTCCTGCGCTTCAAGCCGGACGGGCTGATCGGATTCTGGCGGGACGCGCGCAGATATTGGAGCGACTGGCCGCTGGCTTACTGAGCATTTCCATCCACCAGCGCCAAAAAAACAGGGAGGAATCCATGAACATCCATCTGAGCGTTGTGTTAGCCGCCTTGCTGAGTTCGACGGCCGCCCTGGCGGCGGATCCTGGCGTCAGCGACACGGAAATCAAAATCGGCGACGTCAACATCATGACCGGGCCGGCGGCCTTCGTCGGCCGCGGCGTCGCGCTCGGTTCGAAGATCGCCGCCGCCGAGATCAATGCGGCGGGCGGCGTCAACGGCCGCAAGATCACCATCATCACCGAAGACGACGGCTACATTCCCTCCCGCTCGTTTCAGGCGCTGACCAAACTGCTTGAAGTCGACAATATCTTTGCGCTCAACGGCACCTCCGGCACCGCCAATGCGCTCGCGATGATGCCTCTCATCACGGAGAACAACCTGCCGACCGTCGTCACCACGGCGCCCGCCGAGCTCATCTACAATCCGGTCCGCCCGTCGGTCTTCACCTTCGGCGCCAATTACCGAGACGCGTTCTACGCCCAGCTGAAATATATTCATGAGCACAGCGAACCGAAGGACGCCGTCTACGGCATCATCCGTCAGGATGACGATTTCGGTAAGGAGGTCGAGAACGGATACGATCGCGCCGTCAAGGAATTCGGCGTCAAGGACGGCCTCCGCCTTCGGTTCAAGAAGGGCACGACGAACTTCTCGGCCGAGATGGCGCAGATGAAGCAGGCTGGCGTCAACGTGCTCGTGAACGGCGCCATTTTCGCCGGCGCCGCGAACGTCCTCTCGGAAGCGCGCAAACTCGATATGAACGTTCAATCGGCGGGGGTCTGGACCGAAGGAATTCCTGCTTCGGCGAAACTCTCCGCGCCGGCCGGCTATGATTACCTGGTCGGCGATTACGTTGCGTTTACCGGCCCGGCGGCGGAGAAATTTGCTGAGATGGCGAAGAAATTTGCGACGCCGGAGGAGCTGGCCGGCGTGAGCCGCTACACCTTCGTGACCTACATCGGGCTCAAGGTTCTCGCGCACGCCATGGAGGAGTGCGGCAAAGACCTGACGCGCGCCTGCACGATCGAAAAGCTGCGACAGATGAAGAACTTCGACACCGGCGGCTTGAGCGCCCCGATCAGCTTCGACAATCCGCAGCAGCTTTCGGGAACGGCCGTCGCCGTCTATCAGTTCAACGCCAAGGATGGGACCTTTAAGGGCCTCACGGACTTCGTAAAATACTGACGGACGATATCCAGCCGGTTGATCCGAGGTCCTGTCGGCGCGGTGCGCTCGCGAGCATGGAAGGATTCGCCATGGGCGAATCGTCCACGCGAGCGGCCGCGCGATCGAGGCGGTCCGTCGAACGACAGGCATGGTCGGGAGAGCCCGAGGGCGCAGCCCCGGCGCCGGCATCCGCCGCAACGGCGAATTCGTCAATGCGGCGGTCATCGAAAAGATGATCGCCGAGTCCGGTCTCGTCGACGACGTCTATGTCTACGGCGTCATCACGACGCGGCCGACGATCCGCCCGTGGCGAAGATCCTCGAGCGTCTCGGTCGCGGCGCTCATCGGCCGACGGCCGATCGGAATGGCCGGCACGGCGCCCTGGCGCACGAGATCGAGGAGCTCCTTCAATTCCGCGAGGCTGCCGGTGTAGCTGCCTTCGATCGTCGCGGCCTTCATGGGAATGAGGGGCAGAGCCCACGGCGCCGCTCCGCCGAACAGGCCGACCATGACCAACTTGCCGCCCTTGGCGAGCGCGTCGAAGCCGAGGCTCGCCGTCGCGGGGCTGCCGACCAGATCGACCGCGCACCAGCAGGGACCGCCGAGCGCCGCGACGACCTGCGCCGCCGCATCGGGAGCGGCGCCGTCGACGGCCGCGAGGGCGCCGGCGTTCAGCGCAGCGGCCCGACGGCTCGCGTCGATGTCGACGACGACCGCCCCCTTGCCGCCCATCGCCTTGAGAATGGCGACGCACATCAAGCCGAGCCCGCCCGCGCCGATCACCAGAACCGGCTCCTGCTTGATGGCGGGGCCAAATTTCTTCAGCGCGGAATAGGTCGTCAGTCCGGAACAGGCGAAGGGCGCGACGGCGATCGGATCGAGACCGTCGAGCGGCAGCAGGTATTTCGAGTTGGAGACGATGAGGTGGTCGGAATAGCCGCCGTCGCAATGCACGCCGATGCAGCGCGGCTTCATGCACAGGTTCTCATTGCCCATGCGACACACGCGGCACTCGCCGCACCCGATCCAGGGATAGACGAGGCAGACTTCGCCGACTTTGCGGTCCTTGACGTCGGGTCCCACCGCGACGATTTCGCCCGCTGTCTCATGTCCCATGGTCAGCGGCAACCGGATGCCGCGATCCTTGAGCAGCAGCCGTCGGCCCGCGCCAAGGTCGTATCCGCCTTCCCAAATGTGCAGGTCGCTGTGACAGACGCCGACAGCCCGAACTTTGATGACGACCTCGGAGCCGGAAGGCTGCGGCGTCGGCAGTTCGGCGACTTCGAGCGGACCGCCGAATTCCACGACCTGATAGCTCTTCATCGCCATTTCCTCCCTTTCGATTCCGCGCGCCGACGGCGTGCCCTCGTTCGCTTGCGGCGCCCAAGCGGCGCGCGCCCGGCGTAAAACTCGCGAACGCGGCGGCGCCGACGCGATCGCCAAGACGCTTGCGATCCGCGACCGCGATCAATTCCTACAACAGAATTCGCATGTCGGATAATCCTGATTTGCGTCCAGCGGCGATTCGCTCGCCCCGTGAGCGTTCCCCCGCCCGCGCCGGTCTTCGCAGACGAACAGCGACGCTATCGGGCCGCGCCGGCCTCGACGAACGGGCGAGGCCGGACCGCTTTTTGCTTCGCCGGCAGGACGTTCGATCAGGCGGACGGCGGGCGACGGCTGAATCGCTCGACCAGCAGGAATTTCTGCACCTTGCCGGTCGGCGTGCGCGGCAAGGCGGCCTTATCGACGATGAACTCCTTTGGCGTCTTGAATCCGGCGAGGCGTTGCCGGCAGAACGCCTCGAGCTCATCGGGCGTGACGCTGGCGTCGCCCTGCACGACCACCAGCCCCGTGACGCGCTCGCCCCAGAGTTCGTCCGGCAGGCCGAAAACCGCGCACTCGGCGACCCCGGGAGCGCTCAAGAGGATCTCCTCGACCTCGGCCGCGTGGACGTTCTGGCCGCCGGTCACGATCATGTCCTTCTTTCGGCCGCGGATGGTCAGATAGCCCTCTTCGTCGAGGCTCCCGAGGTCGCCGGTATGCAGCCAGCCGTTGCGGAACGTTTCGGCCGACTTCTCTTCGTTGTCGAAATAGGCGGTGACGGCGTTCGGCGAGCGCCCGAGGATTTCGCCGATCTGGTTCGGCCCGAGCGCGGCGCCGTCATTGTCGGCGATCTTGATTTCCGAGAACGTCACCGGCTTGCCCACCGACCCCGGCCGCCTCTTGCGATCGTCGGGCGTGCTGACGACGAGCGGGCCGGTTTCCTGCATGCCGTAATATTCGTAAATCTCCGGGCAAAGTGTTGCGGCGGTCTGCTCGCGGATGCTCTCGGGCAGGATCGCCCCCGCGAACACGATCGCGCGAATCGAACCGAGATCGCGCGCCGCCGAGGCCTGAGCCGGCAGCAGCATCGCCGCCATGGTCGGGACCAGGTTGAAGATCGTCACGCGTTCCGCTTCGATGAGACGCAGGACTTCGTTCGGTTCGAAATTGGCCAGCACGTTCGGGATCCCATAGAGAATCGAGGCGAGAATCCAGGCGAAGCCCACCCGCCCGAAGGCGGGGAACACCGTCATCGCCACGTCGCGACGCGTCATGTCGAACGCCTGGAACATCGGGGCGAGCGTGCTGTTGTTGTACTGGGTCAGCAGATAGGACTTCGGCAGGCCGGTCGTGCCCGAGGTGAGATTGAAATAGTAGGGATCGGCTTCCTCGATCTCGACATCGGGCGCCTGCGGCGAGGCCGCCGATAGCAAAGCCTCGTAGTCGAGCGCGAAATCGCTCTTGTCGCCGCCGAACTGAACGACGTGCTTCAGCGCTCGTCCCGCCTGTTCGGCGACCGCGGCGAACCGGCTCTCGTAGATCAGCCCGCTCGCGCCCATGGCGCGCATCAGCTCCAGCATTTCGGTCGCGGCCAGCCGGTAGTTCAAGGGCACGCCGACGACGCCGGTGCGCGCCAGCGCGAAATAGATTTCGACGATCTCGGCGCGGTTGGACGTGAGGAAGGCGACGACATCGCCTTTCCTGAAGCCTGCGCTCAAGAGCGCCTGCGCCAGGCGGTTGGCGCGCTGGTCCGTCTCACGAAAGGTGAAACGCCGGCCCGTGCTCGAACAATAGATCGCGGGCGCATCGGGAAAACGGATCGCGGCGGTGGCGAGAATGTTGCCCACCACCATTTTGCCCAAAGATCGGTCCATTTGGTAAACGCCTCCCTTGTTGCGGCGCTGCTGCGCGCCCTTTGCTTCAGTCGCGCTCGCTTTGCGCGAGCGCCGCCGGAGCCTTCTTTCTCGTTTGCTTGCGCGCCAGCCCCTCGGTCAGCCGAACGGCGAATTCGGCGGCGACGGCTTGCGCCGACAAGGCGCCGCCGCGCTGATACCAATGTCCAATCCAGTTCAGCGCGCCGGCGATGGCGAAAGCGGAGAGTTTGACGTCGCAGGGCTTGATCGATCCGTCCGCGACGCCGTCGCTGATGTAGCGGCGAAAGGTCAGGTCGATGCTCCGTTTGGCCGCGCGAACGATCTTGCTGTTCTTTTCCGTCAGATCGCGCGGATCGAACCGCACCAGACTGGCGCCAAAGTCCGTCGCCATGACTTCCGCATAGGAGCGCACGAGCTTGCGCAATCTGGCGAGTCCGCTGCCGCCGCTCGCGTCGATCTTGGCGATGAATTCGTCGACGCGCTCCTGTCCAAGCGCCCAGCACTCGAACAGGATGTCATCCTTGCTGTGAAAATAATTATAGAGCGCGGGCTTGGTGATGTTCAGGCGCTCCGCGACCTCGTTGAGCGTCGCGCGATGATAGCCTTGTTCGAGGAACAGCTGGACGGCGGTTCGCAGCACGGCTTCGCGCTTCTCGTCGCGCGCGCGGCGGCGGCTTTCGAACGGCGCCCATGGCGAGGATTCGGAGGGGTGTCGCGCATCCATGTCGATCGTCCGCTGGCGTGACGTTGACTCGTCGATAAGTCCGGTATATTACCCGCAGGTAAGAAAAAGTCCAAATGGTAATTTACGGAGGACCCGGATGTCATCTCGCGCATATATCGCCGGCGTCGGCATGATCCCGTTCGTCAAGCCCGGCGCCAACGCGCCGTATCACGTGATGGGAGCGGAGGCGACGAAGCTGGCGCTGAGCGACGCCGGCCTCGATTACGGCGCGATCCAGCAGGCCTGCGTCGGCTACGTCTACGGCGATTCGACGTGCGGCCAGCGGGCGCTTTACCAGGTCGGGATGACCGGCATTCCGATCATCAACGTCAACAACAATTGCTCGACCGGCTCGACGGCCCTGTTCATGGCGCGGCAGGCGATCGAATCGGGCGCGCTCGATTGCGTGCTGGCGCTCGGCTTCGAGCAAATGAAGCCCGGCGCGATAGGCGCGGTGTTCACCGACCGGCCGAGCCCGTTCGATGATTTCGATGCCGCCGCCGACAAGCTCGTCGATGCGCCTGGCATCCCATTGGCGCTTCGTTATTTCGGCGGCGCGGGCCTCAGTCACATGAAGAAATACGGCACGCCGCTCGAATCTTTCGCCAAAGTTCGCGCCAAGGCGAGCCGCCACGCCAAGAACAACCCGCTCGCGCTGTTCCGTAAGGAAGTGACCGCCGAGGACGTGATGAACGATCACGTGATCTGGCCGGGCGTCATGACGCGGCTGATGGCCTGTCCGCCGACCTGCGGCGGCGCGGCCGCGGTGCTGGTCTCGGAAAAATTCGCCAATAAACATGGGTTGCGCAAGGATGTCCGGATCGCCGCTCAGGCGATGACGACCGACACCGCATCGACCTTCGGCGCCGGCGACATGATGCAGGTGGTCGGCTACGACATGGCGCGCGCCGCCGCAAACAGCGTCTATGAGGCCGCTGGCGTCGGTCCGCAAGATCTCGACGTGGTCGAGTTGCACGACTGTTTCGCCCAGAACGAACTCATCACCTACGAGGCGCTTGGGCTTTGCCCCGAGGGCGGCGCGGAGCGTTTCATCGACGACGGCGACAACACCTACGGCGGCAAGTTCGTCACCAATCCCTCCGGCGGTTTGCTGTCGAAAGGGCATCCGCTCGGCGCCACG
>Ga0181524_10001619_pt1 | contig 25370 bp, 25 predicted proteins | sample PEATcosm2014_Bin_34_FD_119761 | JGI IMG/M metagenome (GOLD analysis project Ga0181524, IMG submission 119761) | Peatland microbial communities from MTU Mesocosm Facility, Houghton, MI, USA - PEATcosm2014_Bin05_60_metaG | ecosystem: Environmental > Terrestrial > Soil > Wetlands > Peat | place... | reverse complement strand
TCCTCGGCCGGGAGGTCGCGGACGCGCAGCATCGGGGAAAGGGTGAACCCCTTCCCCGGGAAAGTACTTTCGTCCGAGGCTCAGGAAACCCTAGACTCGGTTTCCGGTCGCGGCACTAGGCGACCCCAGGTGGCCAGACCAACTCCGATCGATAGGCCGACGACCAGGATGATGACAGCGAGGAGAGCGAGCCGACGAAGCCACCGCGGCGTTTCGACTCTTGGACTCTGGATGGTCATGGATGCGAGCCCTTCCTAACGCGTGCCGGGGTTACTCGGTCGGAGGAACCCCAGGAGGAGGTCCCCGAATCCGAGCACGAATCCTCAACGTCAACACGGCCGCATATAGGGCAAGTCCAATCATCGCGAAGGCGAGAACGAGCACGCCCTCGACCAACGCAACCGAACCGAAGATCGAATGAATGGCAACCAGAGCGGCCGCAACAATCGCCGCAACAATCAGCAGAGCCCCGATGAGAAGCACTATCCGAAAAGCTGGCCGAAGCGGGCCCGACGTGAGCATCCAAAGGAAACTCCGGGCGTGCTCGGGGAGTGGCTGGTTCGGCACCATTCAAGCCTTTGCGCACAAGTCCCACAGTTACAGGTTCCCTTCTTGCTTTCTGTCTCCTGCGTTTAAATGGGACAGCGTTCCTAACCCCAGGGTCGACCCCGCTCTGGGGGTTACGAATCCTGCGCGTTTCGCGTAATCGCAAGGGGACGGTTACGGAGGTCCCAAGTACAGGGAATCGTTCCCGGGCCGTATGGTTCTCGAGTTATCCTTCTGTTCATCTGAGGAGAGCGGCCGTCAAGAGCGCACCACGCAGCAGTTCGACTCCGGAGCCATGCGCCGTCGTCGGGGGTTCTTCTCGATGGCCCTGTTGATTGTTGCCGTCATCGGCGTTCTCCTCCTAGACACCTTGGCTGGCGCATTCGCGGCCGGGCTGTCACCGTCCTTCTTGCTGGGCGCTGGCCAACGCGGCACGAACCCCGTCGGGGCCGATCTAAGAGAGGCACACCTGCGGGATGCCTCCCTCTCAGCGATCCAACATGCCCCAACGGCTCTGCATCCCGACAACGATTCTGGCGGCCCATCGGTCGTGGCGACGGTCGCGGTCGGTTCGTGCCCAGCGGGGGAGGCCTACGACGAGGCAACGGGCGAAGTGTTCGTCACGAACAGTTGCTCGAGCAACGACAACGTGAGCGTGATCAACGACACGACCGATACAGTGGTGGCGACGGTCCCGGTCGGCCACGGCCCGGTCGGCGCGGCGTACGACGCGGCGAAGGGCGAGGTGTTCGTTACGAACCGCGACTCGCACAACGTGAGCGTGATCGACGACGCGACCGACACGGTGGTGGCGACGGTGATGCTCCCGGTCGGCTCCCAACCCGACGGGGTGGCCTACGACGCGGCGAAGGGCGAGGTATTCGTCACGAACGTCGTCTCGCACAACGTGAGCGTGATCGACGACACGACCGACACGGTAGTGGCGACGGTGACGCTGGCAGTGGGCTCCCAACCGGGCGGGACGGCCTACGACGCGGCGAAGGGCGAGGTATTCGTCGCCCACCTTACCATTCCGGGCTACATGACCGTGATCTCGGATGCGAACAACACGGCGGTGGCATCGGTCTGGGTCGGCGAGGGCCCGGGAGAGGGGGCGTTGGCCTACGACGCGGCGAAGGGCGAGGTCTTCGTCGCGAACTCCGTCTCGAACAACGTGAGCGTGATCAATGACACCTCCGACAGGGTGGTGGCGACCGTTCCGGTCGGCAGCAACCCGTACGCGGTGGCCTACGACGCGGCAGAGGGCGAGGTGTTCGTCACGAACGACGATTCGGGCAACGTGAGCGTGATCAATGACACGACCGACACGGTGGTGGCTACAATCCCAGTCGGAACCGGGCCGTGGGGGGTGGTCTACGACGCGGATAAAGGTGAGGTGTTCGTCGCCAACTACGGGTCGAACAGCGTCAGCGTCGTCTCCAAATCCTCCTCCGCAGCTCCGGGGTTCCTGGGCCTGTCCGGAGATGAGGGCTACTATGTCGTCGGGGGGATCGGGGCGGCGGTAGTGGTAGCAATCGCGACTGTTCTGCTCGCCAGCCGTAGGAAGGACAAGACCTCCGAGAGATCTTCAACGCCGGGCCCTGGGGGCACTCTACCTCCTTCCGGGCCACCGTAGGCGATTTGCTGTGGCCTCGTGCCCCGGGGTCACGTCATCGGGTCCGCGCCATTGGACCTAGTGGCCCTTTGAGTGATTGGAAGGGGACCCTTTCCGAACACGAGGGGTGATTCCTAGCGCCAGCCGGGGTGCTTCCTGCACGGCGCCCGAGGTCGAGGTTCGTCCGCGATCTCGCTTTTGACCGCGATTCTCGATGGGTTTAGACCCATTTACCGATAAATCCCCTCGAGCCCGGAGTGCCTTTCGGGGGCGAGACGGAGGGACGGACCGGGCGGCCCTCTTCCGAGCGGGACCCCCCGATCCGGTGGTCGGTGATCCGAGCACCGATCCCACCGATTCGAGCGTCTCCCACCAGCGGGTCGTGGATTCGACGCCGAACTCCCGTTCCACGACATCGTTCGGATAGATCAGCTTCGGTCCGAGCCGCCGTCGAACTCCCATAGCGAACGGCCCGTCGGTCGCCAGGACCCGCACCTCCCAGTTCTCACTCCCCGGGACGTCGATCGGCAGGCGGACGGTCGCGGGAAGCCGCTCGGTCGCTACGCTGACGAACTTCCGGACCCCCGGGGCGAACGGCCCGGCGCCGACCGGATCCGACCGGAGGATCCGTAGGACGTCACTCCCCGGAACCACCATCATCGGAACGGCGATCGGCAGCTTCGACCGCAGGGCTGTTTCGACGTCGGAGCTGCGGGCCTCCGTCCGGGCGACGAACGTCCCGGCCGCCCCGATGCTGACGAGCCCGAGCCGGGGGAGCTCCTGGGCCAGCAGGCTGGGGCGGAAGAGGTTCCCGCCCGTGTTCGCTCCTTTGAGGAGGATGACCCACGCCATGAACGGAAATTGACGGGCCCCTCTTGAGCCAAGCGCTCTCGGGGAAGGGGAGGATCACTCGATCCGACCCTGCCTTTACTCACCGAAGCCGCCCGTCGATCTCAGGACCCGGGTCGGTGGTCGCGGGGGTCCGGCCGCCCTAGGTCGCTGGAGGTTGCGGGGGGCGCGGGCGGCGAACCTGGACGTTCCCCGATCGCCGCTTCCTGCGGCCACCCCCGACGACCCCGGCGAGCAGCAACTTCTCGAGGAGCATCTCGTGCTTCCGCTCGTCCGCCTCCATGCTGTCCCAGAGGATCCGCATCACTCCGCCGAGGTCCGGTCCGAGATCGGCCTCCCCGGTCGCCTCGGCGGCATGCTCGCGTCGGATGAGTTGCTCGACGTCCGCCCGGGTGATCCCGGTCGGGACGATGGTCGAGACCCCTCGGTCCAGGTAGGCTCCAAGGGAAGCGACGATCTCGGCGTGGCGCAGGCTGTCCGAGGCGATCTGGCGGAAGAGCGCCCGGGTCAGCTCGTCGCGCGACCGCTGGGCGAGGCGCATGCACTCCGCGACCGCATCCTGCTCTCCCGCGATCCGGTGACGGAGCCAGCGGGGGATTTCCCGCTGGCGCTCCGGCCGTATCCCGGGACCGCTCTCCTTCCTCCGACCCGGCCGATCCGGCCCGACCAGCTCCCCGAACGCGATCGCGGCCTCGAGCACCGGCCGGGACCCGCCGGGGCCGGTCATCAGCTCCTGCGCCGTGCGTCGGGCGATCCGACGGGCCTTCTCGTTACCCAGGTACCCCGCCAGCGTGGGGCCGAGCCGCTTTCCCGAAAGGTACTGCGAGACCGAGGACGGGACGATCCCGAGGAGGCTCGCGGCCTGTCGTTCGGGGAGGCCGAACCGCTCGACCAGCTCGCGGGCCACTAGTGCCTGCATCACCTGGACCCCGGCCACCGGGGAGAGCGACGAGAGGGGCATCGCGCCGGGTCCTCAGACGGCGTTCACGGCGAAGCCGATCAGGAAGCCGAGCATCACCCCGATGCAGACCAGACGGTTCCGGCGGATCGTCGCGTCGCGCGAATCGAGCGGCCGGAACGCGGTCCGCAGCATCGGGAGGATGACGTAGGCGATCGCCCCGATCGCGAGGGCGTCGAAGACCACGACGAACAGCTTGCTGCTCCAGTAATACCCGATCGCGCCGCCCAGGATCGTCGGGAGTCCTCCGACCAGAAAGAGGGAGACCATCATCGCGATCCCGCGCCGCTCGCCCGTCCCGAGGAACGGCGACGCGATCGGGAATCCTTCCGTCACGTTCTGGAGGAAGAACCCGACAAAGACGACCGCGAGGATGCCGATCGTACCCGCGGTCCAGTTGACCCCGAAGACGAGTCCCTCCGTGAGGTTCTGGAGGCCGATCCCCAGCGCGATGATCAGGGCGGTCATCCGCGCACCGCCTTCCGCGCCGGTCGGTCCCCGTCGGGGAAAGTTGTCCACCGCGAAGAGCGCCAGGTAGGCCACTAGGAATGCCACGCCGAACGCGATCGAGTACCCCAGCGTCGCGACGTAGCCGTTGGGGTACAGTATCGGGCTGACATCGGAGAAGACGTCGGCCAGTAGGAAGACGAGGATCCCGATGGCCCCGGCGTTGAGGCCGACCGCCCAGCGGCCCTGCGCGCGCTTGTTGTAGACGATGGGAAGGGAGAGAAAGATCGACAGGCCCATGACCGTCGTCAGTGCGATGAAGACCGGGAAGTCGCCCATCCTCGCTGTCCGGCCGCCGAGGAACGGTGCGGATTATAACCGATTTGTCTGTGACGCCGCTACAGCCGACGTTCACTCCGTGAATCTCCCGCCCGCCGAGGCGGCTTACCCTGCCGCCAGCGACCCTTTAAGTTACCTGACGTAACTGAGTAACCAGAGGTGACCCGTGTCCGAACCCGTCCGTTCGATCGTCCGCCGCTTCCCCGGAGTCCCCACGCTCGAGGGAGCCGGCGTCCACCTGCGCCGCTCGTTCTCCAACAACGAAGTGCCGCTCTTCGACCCGTTCCTCCTGCTCGACCGCTTCGGTTCGGCGAACCCGGAGGAGTACATGGCCGGCTTCCCCTGGCACCCCCATCGGGGGATCGAGACCGTGACGTACGTGCTCGACGGGCGTGTGGAGCACGGAGACACCCTCGGGAACTCGGGAGTGATCGGCCCCGGAGACGTTCAGTGGATGAACTCCGGGAGCGGCATCGTGCACCAGGAGATGCCGAAACGGAGCGACAACCCGAACCTCTCCGGCTTCCAACTCTGGGTGAACCTGCCGGCGCGCGAGAAGATGTCCGTCCCGGCCTACCGGGGCCTCGGCTCGCGCGATATTCCCGAGGTCGCCACTGACGCGGGCGGTGGGGTCAAGGTCGTCGCGGGCTCGTTCGACCATACCGAAGGCCCCGTCCGCGGGATCCCGGTCGACCCGACCTACTTCGACGTGCGCCTCGCGCCGGGCGAGCGGTTCGGCTGGTCCCCACGCGCGGGCCGCACATTGTTCGCCCACGCGATCGACGGAAGCGGGTCGTTCGAAGGCCTGGACCCCGCCCCCGTGGACTCGGGGGAGACCGTGTTGTTCGGGACCGGGGGAGGTGTCGGTGCCACCGCCGGACCCGACGGATGGCGCTTCCTCCTCGTCTCGGGCCGCCCGCTGCACGAGCCGGTCGCGTGGTACGGCCCGATCGTCATGAACACGCGCGACCAGCTGGTCGACGCCGCCCGGGAGCTCCGCTCCGGGGAGTTCATCAAGCACCGCCGTCCGATCCTCGAAGAGTAGGCGACCGCCCGTCCGACCCGAGGAGCTCGCCGAAGGCGTGCTGCAGGACGGCGACCGAGCGCCGGAGCTCGGCGACGGAGAGCGATTCCCGCGCGGTGTGATCGAGACGGGAATCACCGGGACCGCATGCCGCCCCGGGAATCCCCCAGGCGGTGACCGCGAGGTTCAGGTCGGATGTTCCCCCCTTGCGCCAGACGGTCGGACGCGCACCGCCCGCGCGGATCCCCGAAACAAGCGCCGCCGCGATGGGGTTGGTCCCGGCGAGCTCCACCGGCTCGACGCGCACGATTTCTCGCAGGGTCGGCCGGCCTGGCTCCCGAGGTAACGCCTCGAGGAGCTCCCAGACCGGGAGGCCGTCTCCTCACGGGAGTGCTCGCGGCCCAGCGGATCAACATCGGGGAGGCGCTCTCTTGCTACGCCGACACCGTGTTCCTCCTCGACGAGAGCGGCCTGAACGCCGCGATGGCCGTGCTCCCGAGAACGCTGAAGTGACCCGGCCCCACGACCGCCCGGGACCCTCCGTTATTACCTTTTCCAAACACGACATAACGCCTATATCCCCCACCGTGCGTGGAGGCCCGAATGACGGGGTCCCCGCCGAATCGACCGAGCCCCTCCCCGGCGCCCGGCGACCTCAGTCTCACGCCGCGCGAGAAGGCCGCGATGGGCCTGATCTACGCGGGCATCGCGGCCATCACGGTCGTCGCCTTCGCGGCGGCGTTCCGGTTCCTCCCGCACCACATCCCCGGCGAGGTCATCCCGGGCGGGTTGATCTTCTCGGGACTCGCGATCACCGCCTACGTCCTGGGGCTGCGACACGGCTTCGACGCGGACCATATCGCGGCCATCGACAACACGACGCGCAAACTGCTCAACGACGGCAAGCGCCCGCTGACCGTCGGGACGTGGTTCTCCCTCGGTCACTCGACCATCGTCTGCGCCATGGTCGTCGCCCTGGTCTTTGCCTTTGACTTCGTCCGGTCCCAGGTCAACAACTTCGCGAGCGTCGGCGCGGTCCTCGGGACGCTGATCTCGGGGGTCTTCCTGTTCGTCATCGGCGTCGTGAACCTGGTCATCGTTGCGGAAGTGTATCGAATCTTCCGTAAGCTTCGCGACGGGGAGCTCGACCAGGCCGGCCTCGACCAGCAGATGGAGAAGCGGGGATTCCTGTACCGGTACTTCGGACGGCTGTTCAAGGTCATCGAGAAGCCGTGGCAGATCTACCCGATCGGCCTGCTCTTCGGACTGGGCTTCGATACGGCGACGGAGATCGTCCTCATCGCGCTCGCCACCAATCTCGCGTTCACCGGCCTCTTCCCCCTCTGGGCGGTGCTGATCCTACCCCTGCTGTTCACGTGCGGCATGGTCCTGTCGGACACCAGCGACGGCTTCTCGATGCGGTACGCGTACGGGTGGGCGTTCCTCCGACCGATGCGGAAGATCTACTACAATCTCACGCTCACGGTGATCTCCGTGATGGTCGCCTTCGCCATCGGGGGCGTCGAGCTCCTCCAGGTCATCTCGGGGGAGCTCGGGCTGGGGGGCCCCTTCTGGCGATGGCTGAACGGTCTTGACTTCGAGACCCTTGGCTTCGGGATCGTGGCGCTCTTCGTCGGCTCTTGGCTGGTCGCGATGCTCATCTATCGCATCAAGCGGTACGAGGAGATCGGTTTCGGCCCGACACGGCCGACGCTCCGGTCCTCCGAGACGACCGGCTCGGAACCATGACCGTGAAGGTCGTCCGCACCGCCATCTCGCTCGAGCCCGAGCTCCTCGCCCTCCTCGATCGTTGGGTGCTCGCCCGGAACAGCGCGAGCCGCTCGGACGCGGTGCGCGACCTGATCCGCCGCGAGCTCGCCGGGGAGACCCTGGCCGACCCGGAGGCGGATGCGCTCGCGGCCGTCGCGCTCCTGTATCGGCACACGACCCCGAACGTCCAGGCCCGCCTGACCTCGGCGGAACACCGTTGGGGCGAGCACGTCCGTTCGGCGGTCCACATCCACCTCGAGGGGGAGGCGTGCGCCGAGGTCGTCGTCCTCCTGGGCAAGCGGCGGGAGGTGGCCGCCGCGGCCGAGGACCTGCGCGGCGTGAAGGGGATCCTCGGCGGGGGGTGGGTCGTCACCTCTCCGTCGGTCGCCGGAGGACGGACGGGCCACCGTCATCCCCATCCGCGCTCGACGGGGTAACCGGACCGTGCGCGCTCGGGCGGAGGAGAACCTCGCCCGCGTCGTCCTCTCCGAGTACCTCGCGCTCGGCGCCCGGGAGACCGTGACGATCGAGACGTGGAGCCACGGGCTGCCCTGGGCCCGGGCGCTCGTGGTCGAGGCCCGACGGATCGGCGCGGAACCGCTCCTCGCCGTCGAGGACGAGGAGGCGTTCTTCCGCACACTGGCCGCGGTGCCCCGAAGGGTCGTCCCCTCCGTGCCGCCCACCCTCGTCGCGTCGAGCGATGCGCACGTCTACCTCGGGGGACCGGAAGAGTTCCCCCGGCTGTTCGGGCTCCCGTCGGACGAACTGCGGGCCCTCGTCACCTGGCACAGCCCTGCATGGAGGAAGGCGGCGCAACGGGCGCGCGTACGCATCGCCCGGCTCTCGATCGCCGCGGCGACACCGACGGCCGCCGCACGGTACGCGACCGACCTTGAGGCATGGCGGGACGAGCTCCTGGCGGCGAGTTCGATCGGGCCGGACCGCCTCGCGGCGGCCGCCCGGTCCAGGGTGCGCCGGCTCGCCCGCGCACGCCACCTCCGGATCCGCCACGCGAACGGCACGGACCTCCGAGCGGAGCTCCTCACCGGGAGGTACGTCGTCGAGGACGGACGGCACGCCCGGGATCTGCCGGACCACTCGATCGATGTTCCCACGGGGCGCATCGTCGCCTTCCTTCGGGGCGGGTCGACCCAGGGGTGTTGGGAGGCGAACCGGCCGATCTTCGATCGATTCGCTCCAACGCCGGTGCAGCTCGGAGCGCGCTTCCAGTTCGCGCGGGGGCGTCTGCGCGAGTTTTCGTTCGACCGGGGCGGAGAGTCGTTCGCCGCCGCGTACGCCCGCGGCGGCCGGGGGCACGATCTCCCCGGAGCGATCGTCTTCGGGATCAACCCGCGGATCGTCCGGGCTCCCGAGGTCGGGGATCTCGCGGAAGGGACCGTCAGCCTGGTCCTCGGGGGGAACCGGGTCTTCGGAGGGCGTAACCGAGCGTCGTTTTCCGTGACCACCACGCTGGCGGAGGCCGACGTCGACCTCGACGGCCGGCCGTGGTTGATCCGGGGCCGACCGGTCGCCTGAGGTGGCGGGAGAATCAGAGCGTCCCCCCGCGGGACGCCTTGGCCGGAGGACGCGGTCGCGGGCCGCTCGCTCCGGTCCGGCCAACGGATAAAGGCGACGCGAGCGTTCGGTACCCCGTGGGTTCCTCGTCGATCGGCCGAGTGCTCTCCCTCGCCCGACAAGGAGTGGAGATCGGGCTGGAGTACGGACCCCACTCCCTCGAGGCCCTGCTGTGGATCGCCGAGACCGTCGAGGAATCCGTGTACGAGCCCGGGTCGCTCGTGCGGGACCCGGAGGGGATCAGGTTCACGCTCGGCAACCCGCCGCTGCGGATGGGGGCGTTCTCAGCGTTCCGGCTTCGCTGGGACGGTCGGCCCGTGGATCCGGCGCTGCTTCGGATCCGCACGGGCCTCGGAGGGTCGTGGAGGACGGCCGCGTCGGTGACGGCGGACGCCCCGATCGAGCTGCTTCCCGGCGTCCGGATCGAGGTCGCGGCCGAGGTACCGCAAGGGATCGTCGGCTCGTCCGCCGTCGTGCGGCTGGAGCTCCAGTGCCCCGCCATTCCCCCGCTCGTCTGGGTCGAGTTCCGCGACACCCTACGCGGAGGCTGAAGGATTGGCGAGCCCAGCGCGACCGGACGGCCCGGCCGGCGCGAGCGACGCGCTGCTCCTGCGGTCCCTGTCGGCTGCGGTGCTGTCGGACGGCTCGGGGGACGTGACCCTGCGACGGGAGGCGCGAGGGGCCGTCGGCGATTGGGGAGGGGTCTACGCGCAACTGGTCCGGTTGACCGGGCCGTGGCGGGTCCACCTCTACGACGGAACCCAAGGGTTCGGCCTGCCGGAGGGTCGGATCTCGGGAGAGAAGCTCGGCGACCGCTGGGTAAGCGTGCACCGCTTCGGCCGCATCACCGTGCGTCAGGAAATCGCCCCGACCCTCCGGCCCGCCGGTGCCGTCCGCCGCCTCCGATTCGCGGTCCGGGAGGGACCCCCGCTCCCCCTGGTGGTTTACAGCTCGTTCGTTCCGTACCTCCTCCCGCCGATGGTCGAGGGGATCCGGCCCCGCTCCTTCCGTGTCGAGACCACGGCGGAGGGCCTCGCCGTTCGTCAGCGCGGCTTCGGCCTGGACTTCCGGTCGTCAGTGGCGCCCTCCCACCTGTTCCTGGATCGGGCCTCGTGGCTCGGAGGCCACCGGACCGGCCCGGTCGAGGTGATCGGGACCGATCACGACATGGTCGTTGCACCCGGCCGGGACGTCGAGCTCCGGTGCGTGATCGTCGGAGGCCTGGAACGCGACCTCGACCGATCCCGGCCGATGATCTCGGGCCTCGTGGACGACCCGGAACCGACCCTCGCCGGGGCCGAGCGGACGGAGGTCGAGTGGCTGGCATCGACCCCGACGCTCCGGTTCCCGGACGCCCCCGAGCTCGAGCGGGCGTACCGGGAGGCCCGGGCCTCGTTACGGCGGCTCTATGCTGCCCCCGACGACTCGCTCGTCGGGCTGGCCGCGGGGTACCCCTGGTACTCCGCGATCTGGTGCCGCGACCTTGCCTGGATGCTCCCGGCGCTGCTCTGGCTCGGGGACTTCGAATGGGTCCAGCGCTCGATCGCCTCGGTCCTCCACTTTCAGTCCCGTTCGGCGATCCCGCTGCTCGGCGGGGAGCCGGGCGAGCTACCGATGCAGATCTCGCCGGGCCCGGTGTTCCTCTACGGTACCTCGGACACCACCCTGTACTACCCCGAGCTCGTCGCCCGGCTGGTCCGGCACGCGGGCGATCCGCGCTCGACCGAGGAGTGGCTCCCCGCGATCCGGCGGATCGTCGGGTGGGGACTCGCGCGGACGGACCCGACGACCGGGTTGCTTCGCAACGGAGGCGAGGCGGAGGCGATCAGCGCCGCCACCGGATCGCTCGCGCGGGTCCGGTACGGGATCGATTCCCCCGACACGACGATCTGGGACTCGACCGACCGACGCGACCACGCGATCGACGTACAGGTCCTCTGGCATTCGGCGCTCCGGTCCGCTCTGGAGCTCGATGCCGCCGACGCCCCGTCAACGTCCTCCCGAAGCCTCCGGGACCTTGCCGACCGGCTCGCGGCCACGATTCCACTGGCCTACCGTTGGCCGGGGGAGCGGTTCCTCTACGACACGATCCGGAGCGGTCGACCGGTCGAGAGGCTGCGACCGAACGCGCTGCGGGCCGTCAGCGCGGGCCTGGTCGACCCGGACCGTTCGCGCGCGATCGTCCACCGAGCCGCCGAGGACGACCTGAGCACCCCGTGGGGCGTGCGCACCCTCTCGACCCGGGACCCACTCTACCGGCCGAATGCGTACCACGACGGGCAGGTCTGGACGATCGCCACGGCGTGGGCGGCCGACGCGGCCTTCGCAGCCGGCGAGACCGAGCTCGGGGTCGACTACCTCCGCCGGATCGCCGCGCTCTACGCCGCGGAGGGCGGGGCGGCGAACGAGTGCTACCGGGGCGATTGTCCCGAACCGTTCAATTCGTGCTTCCTGCTCGGGCTGAGCGTCGGCCCGTTCGTCTCGGTCGTGTTCGAGCGGATCTGGGGGCTACGCCCCGACGCCCGCGGAGCACGACTCGAGATCCGGCCATCGTTCCCGGCGGGATGGCGTTCCGCCTCCCTCGACGGACTGCGCCTCGGTCCGGGACGCGTCGCGCTCCGGTACGAGGCCCCGGAGCTCATCGTGCAGTGGTCCGGCCCGGGACCCCTCGAGGTCACGACCCCCGGAGGGACCGGGACGGCCGGGGAGGGACGGGAGGTCACGCTCCCGCTCGGGCGGACCGACGCCGGGCGTGAGCGCCCCTGAGCCTTCATAATCCCCCGCCTCTCGGGACGGTGGATGACCGAGGCGATCGAGGTCCGCGGCCTTGTCAAGCAGTACGACGGGCTGACCGCGGTCGATGACATCAGTTTCTCGGTCCCGGTCGGCTCCGTGTTCGCCTTCCTCGGTCCGAACGGCGCCGGAAAGACCACCACGGTGGAGATTCTCGAGGGGTTGCGCCGTCGCACGTCGGGCGAGGTCCGGGTCCTCGGGCTCGACCCGTGGACCGAGGGACAGGAGCTCCACCGAAGGATCGGGGTGATCCCCCAGGATTTCCGGTTCTTCGAGAAGATCACGCCCCGGGAGGGTATCGAGTACTACCGCGCCCTCTTCCACAGCCGGGCCGACCCGGCCGAGCTGCTCGCCCAGGTCGAGCTCCTCGACAAACAGTCGGCACGGTACGACCAGCTCTCCGGCGGCCAGAAGCAGAAGTTCGGTCTCGCCCTCGCGCTGACCAACGAACCCGAGATCTGTTTCCTGGACGAACCGACGACGGGCCTCGACCCCCACGCGCGGCGCGCCATCTGGAACGTCATCCGGGCGCTGAAGCGCGCCGGACGGACCGTCTTCCTCACGACGCACTATCTCGAGGAAGCGGAACTCCTGAGCGACCGGGTGGCGATCATCCACCACGGCAGGATCATCGCCGTCGGAACGGCCTCCGAGATCATCGCCGGCCACGGTCGGTCGACGCGGCTGCGGTTCGAGGCCCCCGCCACGCTCGCCGAGTACCTCGCGCGGCAGCTCGGCGTGCGGACGCGGACCGACGCGGGGACGGTCGAGGTCGAGCTCGACGGTCCGCACGATACGCTCCGCGTCCTCACGGCGGCGGAGGCGAGCGGGATCCCGTGGACGTCGTTCGCCACCGTCCGGAACACGCTCGAGGACGTCTTCGTCCGGATGGTCGGTGAGATGGACGAGGGCGCGCTGAAGGCGGAGGTCCCCCCGTGAACCTCCGTCGGATCGGGGCCGACGTCCGGATCGTCGCGCGGGGGTACTACCGGAACCCGGCGGCCCTCTTCTTCTCCCTAGTCTTCCCGCTGATCCTGATCTCCCTCTTCGGGTTGATCTTCTCCTCGACCGGATCGCCGGTGACGCTCTATGCGGAGAACCTCGACCACTCCGCCGCGTCCCGGGAATTCCTGAGCGCGCTGAACAACACGAGCGCCGTCCGCATCCAGATCGTGACCCCCCCCGGAAGCGAGTCGTTCGCCACCTATCTCGGCAAGAACGGCTACCCCGCCGGTATCGTCATCCCCGTCGGGTTCGGGAGCGATTATGCCAACCATACCCCCGTCAACGTGACCGTCTACACCAACCCGCAGGATGCCGCGACCAGCGGCGTCGCGCTCGGCGCCGTCCAGGGGGTCGTCAGCGCCTTCAACCTGGCCGCGGCGTGCGGGACGGCGACGAACTGCTCGATCGTCGGGTTCCAGTCGGAGTTCGTCGGGAGCCAGGTCTACTCCTACATCGACTACCTGATCCCCGGGCTGATCGGATTCTCGATCCTCACGAGCCCCATGTTCTCGATGGTCGACGTCACCTCGTCCTACCGCAAGGAGGGGCTGTTCCGCCAGCTCTCCCTCACCCCGCTGACCCGCGGCGACTGGCTGGCCTCGCGGATCCTGTGGTACACCCTGCTGACCTTTGCTGCCGCGGCGATCATGCTCGGGGTCGGCGTGGGCGCCTTCGGCGCGCACGTGGCGGTGAGCCTCGGGATGGTCCCCTTCCTCTTGGCCGGCCCGTTCTTCTTCGTCTCCCTCGGGATGCTCGCGGGGTCGGTGGCCCCGACCCCGGAGAGCGCCGCCGTGATCGGCAACATCATCACGTTCCCGATGATGTTCCTGTCGGGAACGTTCTTCCCGGTTTCCGAGTTCCCCGCGGGGTTGCAGACGTTCGCCCGGGTCCTCCCGCTCTACTACGTCATCGACGGGATGAACCAGGTGATGCTGTTCCACAACAACACGCGGGCCCTCGACGACCTCCTGGTCGTGCTGGTCGCGGGGGTCGTGGTCTTCTTGCTGGCGGTACGCCTGTTCCGGTGGAGGGACGATTGAGCGAAGCACCCGACCCCGCGGCGTTCCGGGCGATCATGGGCCGCTGGGCGACGGGGGTCTCCGTGGTCACGACGCGGGACGGGACCCTCGACGCCGGGCTCACGGTCAACGCGTTCCTATCGGTCTCCCTCCAGCCCCCGTCGGTCCTCGTCAGCCTCAAGGACGATGCCGACACGCTTCCGCCGCTCGAACGCAGCCGGGCGTTCGCCGTCAACGTCCTGTCGGCCGACCAGCAGGCAGTCAGCGAGCGATTCGCCCGGACGATCCCTTCCGCGGAGAAGTTCCGCGACCTCCCGTTCCACCGGGGAACGACCGGCGCCGCGCTGATCGACGGAACGCTCGGGGCCCTCGAGTGCCGAGTGCTCACCCTCACCACCGCCTTCGACCACCGGCTGATCCTCGGCAAGGTCGTGGGGCTGGAAACCGGCCCCGACGGGCCGCCCCTCCTGTTCTTCCGCTCGGGATACGCCGCGGCCGAGGAAGCCGACCGACTCCGCCTCCCGGCTCCCCGGGACCGACCGGACCGCCGGTAGTCGCACCGCCCCCCGGGGGTCGGGGCTTTAACCCCGGGGGGTCGTTTGGCCGGCGATGCCCGGGGGAGAACACGCGACGAAGGTCGCGATCGTCGGGAGCGGGCCCGCCGGCCTGACGGCCGCCCTCTACTGTGCGCGGGCCGAGCTGAAGCCCGTGGTCATCACCGGGGTGCCGGCCGGGGGCCAGCTGCTGATCACGACCGACGTCGAGAACTTCCCGGGCTTCCCGGACGGGATCCAAGGCCCCGAACTCATCGAGCGCATGCGTCGGCAGGCCGCGCGGTTCGGAGCCGTCTTCCTCGACGACAACGTGACCCGGGTCGACCTTTCCCGCCGACCGTTCACCCTCGGGACCGGCACCCAGGGCACGGTGCGGGCCGAGGCGTTGATCGTCGCGACGGGGGCGAACGCCCGGTGGCTGGGTCTCCCGTCCGAGCAACGCCTGCAGGGCCACGGCATCAGCGCCTGCGCGACGTGCGACGGGTTCTTCTTCAAAGGCCGGGAGCTCGCCGTCGTCGGCGGCGGGGACTCGGCGATGGAGGAGGCGCTGTTCCTGACGAACTTCGCGACGCACGTGACGGTGATCCACCGGCGCGACCGGTTGCGGGCGAGCCCGATCATGCAGGAGCGGGCGCGCGGCCACCCCAAGATCTCCTTCCTCCTCGGTACGGAGGTCGCGGAGATCCTCGGCACGGAGCAGGTCGAGGGCCTGAAGGTCCTCGACCGGCAGACCGGGGCCACGCGTGAGCTGAAGGTCGGCGGCCTGTTCGTGGCGATCGGCCACGTTCCGGCGACCGACGTCTTCCGCGGGATCCTCGACCTCGACGCCGAGGGGTACCTCCGGGTCCACGACCAGACCCGGACGAGCGTCGACGGGGTGTTCGCCGCCGGCGACGTCCACGACCGCCGGTACCGGCAGGCGGTGACCGCGGCCGGATCGGGGTGCATGGCCGCAATCGACGCCGAGCGCTGGCTCGCCGAACGCGACAAATCCCCGGGCGCGGCACGGCTCCCCGGATAGCCTTTAATATCGCTCCGTCCGGTGGGAACGCGAGACCGGCGTGCCGAGCAAGAAGAGCCTCCATATCGAGTCGTCCGGCCAGTTGTGCATCTACTGCGGGGCGTGCGTCGGCATCTGCCCGCTCAACTGCATCTACCTCGACGAGACCCGCATCACGTTCGACGAGGGCGTCTGCACGCGCTGCGAGATCTGCGTCAAGGCGTGCCCCGTCGGCGCGATCGAGATCGGCTGAACAGGAGAACGGAACCATGGCTCGCGACCGCACGACCGACGTCCTCGTCATCGGGGCCGGACCCGCCGGCAGTATGACCGCGAAGTGGGCGGCGAAGAAGGGGGCCCGCGTCGTGATGCTGGAGAAGCGCCAGGAGATCGGAAGCCCCGTACGCTGCGGCGAGGGGATGAGCAAGGACTGGCTGGCCGACGTCGGCATCCGCCCCGGACGCTGGGTGAACCTCGAGGTCGAAGGGGCGCGGATCTACTCGCCGAGCGAGAAGGTATTCGAGATCAACGAGAAACAGGCCGGCAACGAGGTCGGCTACGTCGTCGAACGGGACGAGTTCGACAAGCAGCTCGCGATCGATGCGGCGAACGCCGGCGTCGAGATCCTGCTGAAGACCTCGGCCGTCGCGATCCTGAAGGAGCACGGCCGGGTCGTCGGGGCGAAGATCAAGCAGTTCGGCGAGCCGTACGAGATCCGGGCGCCGATCACGATCGGCGCCGACGGGTTCGAGAGCCAGGTCGGCCGCTGGGCCGGCATCCCGACGAACATCGCGACCCGGGACATGGACACGTGCCTCCAGTACCGGATGACGAACGTCGACTGCGACGTACGCTACTGCGACTTCTTCCTCGGGAGGGTCGCTCCCGGGGGGTACGTGTGGATCTTCCCCAAGGCCGAGGGGCTCGCCAACGTCGGGATCGGCGTCCAGGTCAGCCAGGTACAGAACCCGGCCGACGCTCGAACGTACCTCGACCGGTGGATCGACAAGCACCCCGGCTACGCGAAGGGAAAGAAGATCGACATGGTCGGCGGCGGCGTCTCGATCTCCCCGCCCCTCCGCCAGACGGTCGCCGACGGCATCATGCTGGTCGGGGACGCGGCCCGCATGATCGACCCCTTGACGGGCGGGGGGATCGCGAACGGCTGCATCGCGGGAAAGATCTGCGGAACGGTCGCCGCCGAGGCGGCAGGGACCGGCGACGTCTCGAAGGAGTTCCTCCAGCGGTACGAGAAGGGGTGGCGGGCGCGGCTCGAGGAGAAGCTCTACCGCAACTGGCTCGCGAAGGAGAAGCTCGTCACGCTGAGCGACGAGACGTTCGACAAGCTGGTCGACGCGCTCGCCGGCGTGAAGCTCGAGAAGCTCAACGTCCACAACATCCTGAAGGCGGTCCACGCGAAGTACCCCGAGGTGACGAAGGAGTTCGAGGCGTTCCTCTGAACGCCCGTCCCCCACTCCCGTGCCCGGAGCTCCGAACCGCCCGCCGGAACGGTCCGACGCCGCCCCCGCGGCGCCATCGTCCCCGTCCCCGCCCGAACGCCTCGCGCTCCGGCGCCTCGTCCCGAGCCACGTCGCCCTCCTCCTCGATTCGTGGAAGGGGGGCCCGGCCCCCGAGCTGACCGTTCCGTTCGAGAAGGCGGAGGCGGCGTACCGCTCCGCCGACTACGCCGGAGCGCTCGGCGCGCTCGACCTGCTCTCCATCCGGTTCGCGGAGCCGCGCTGGCCGAGCCTGCCGGCGCCGTTCCGGGAGCTTCGGGTCCCGATCCCGGCCCCGGTACCGCCTCACTGGAACCCGGACCACGGGCTTTCCCCCGCCGACCGCGAGCACCGACAGGCCCGCCGGACGGCCGAGCAGCAGCTCGCCCTCGCAGAGGGGTGCGTGGCCTGGGCCAAGGCGCACGGGATCGCCGCCGACGACCTCGCGTCGCTCCTCGCCGAGGCGAGGACGGCATTGGCGGCGGAGGGGGTCCCTCCGGAGTACTACGCCCGGATCGACGCCCTCTGGACCGGGCTCTTGGCCCGGTTGCCGCGACCGACGCGGAGCTCGACCGCGCCGGCCGCCCGCGCCGGCTCCCCGGACGAGGCGTGAACGACCCGGAGCCCGAGCCCCGCCGACGGGTGCGGCGGGGGGAAGGGGAGGTCACCCAGTGGCCCCGGGGTCTCCTCGACTACGTGCCTTCGGGGGCCGCCGACGGTACGCCCGATCCCGAGGAGGACCGGGTCCGCAACCGCCTGCTCCTCGCCGGTCGGCTGGTCGGACTGTTACGCTCCCGGGGGGCCGCGGTCGACGCCGAGGTGGCCCTCCTCCGGGAGGCCGAGGAGACGCTCCGGCGGGGCGACCGCGCCGAGGCCGCGGAGCGGGCGGACCGGCTCCTCGGCGACCTCGACCGCAGGCTGAGCGGACCCCCCGTGGCCGGCGGTGCCTCCCGGTCCTAACCTCTTAAGGCGACGTCCCTTGCGCGCGGCATGACCCCTCCACGGTTCGGCACCTTCTCGATCGTGGCCTACGACCGCGACCTCGGAGCGTGGGGCGTAGCGGTGCAGTCGAAGTTCATCTCCGTCGGCTCCGTCGTCCCGTTCGCGGAGGCCGGGGTCGGAGCGGTCGCCACGCAGGCGCTCGCGAACCCCGCGTTCGGTCCCGAGGGCCTCGCGCTGCTTCGCAAGGGCCGTTCGGCCGAGGAAACGATCCGCCAACTGACCGGTGCGGACGAGGGGCGCGAGGACCGACAGGTCGGCGTGGTCGACGCGAAGGGAGGGGCCGCGTCGTTCACGGGCAAGAAGTGCCTCGAGTGGGCCGGCCACGAGGTCGGGGACGGGTTCGCCTGCCAGGGGAACATCCTGTTCGGCCCGGCGGTCGTCCGGGCGATGGCCCGGACGTACGAGGCGACGCCCGGCGACATCCTCGACCGGCTGCTCGCGGCCCTCTCCGCCGGCCAGCGCGAGGGCGGCGACCGACGGGGCATGCAGTCGGCCGCGCTCCTGGTCGTCCGCGCGGGAGCCGGGTACGGCGGCTGCGACCGCTGGGTCGACGTGCGGGTCGACGACCACCCGTCCCCGATCGAGGAACTGAAGCGGGTCTTCCGCCTTTACGACCTCACGATGCTCTCGCGGGAGGACCCCGCCACGTTGCGCCGGATCGACGGGGAGCTCGCCGCCTCGCTCCAGCACGACCTCGCGGTCCTCGGCTACTACTCGGGTCGCCGGACCGGGGCCTGGGATGCGGCGAGCCAGGCCGCGTTCGCCCGTTTTATCGGCGAGCACAACTTCGAAGCGAAGCAGCGCGAGGACGGCACCGTCTGGCCGTCGATCCTCACCTACCTGCACGACCGCGCCGCCGCCGAGACCGCCCGCCGGACCCAGACCGCACCGATCGTGCCCGGGGCGCTCGACCGAGGCCCCGGAGCTGCCGCACCGGGAGGGAGCCCATCGACGCCCCCCGAGAAGAGGCGCCGGACGTCGAGCTGACCGTGCGCGTCCGCCGGACCTGCGGGTCGGCGGCCGAGGCCCGGGCGCTCCTCGACTCCGTCCAGGCCGACACCCCCGGCTTCGTCCACCTCTCCGCGGACGGGGCGTCGCTCGAGATCCGGCTCGTCGCCCGCTCGGCGGCGAGCGCCCGGGCGACCCTCGAGGACCTGTTCGCCTGTCTGCGCGCGGCGGAGGGGACGATCGTCGCCGCGACCTCACCGGCCGAGGAGCCGGGCGGACGGCCGACCGGTGGATAAGTACCCCGAGCCGCTCGGCCCGTCCGTGCGCTCCGCCCCTCCCGCGACTCCCGGCCCCGACCGCGCGCTCGTCCGGTACGCGGCCGCGGTGGGGATCACCGTCTTCGCCGTCCTGAGCCAGTACTTCGTGCCGGAGCGATGGGCGGCGACCCGGGTCGTCTACTACAACCTCCCCGGTGACTTCCTGCTCGTCTACGGGATCCCGATCGTCGCGTTCGCCCTCCTGGTGGGCCTCGGACCCCTGCGGCAGTGGCGGAGCCGGATGGGGGTCGCCGCCGGGCAGGGGCTGGCGTGGTACGGCACCCTCAGCCTGCTCGCCCTGCTGATCGTCCTGCTCCTCGTGATCGTGTACGAGGTCCTCGATCCGGCGGCCCTCGCCCTCCTTCAGCGGCCGAACCCCGCGGTCCAGCAGGCTCAGGGGGACCCGTGGCTCTTCGTTGGCCTCTCGTTCGTCATCGGCGCGGTCGAGGAGACTATCTTCCGGGGGTGGATCTTCGGCTTCTGGAACCACCGACCGACCCCGTGGGTGGTCCCGGCGGCCTGGACGAGCGCCCTCTTCGCCGCCGTGCACCTCTACTACGGCACCACGTACGGGCTCGCGTCTCCTCTGATCTTCCCGTCGCTCTTCCTCGTCGGATTCGCATTCGCCGCCACCTACCGCTACTCCGGCGGGAACCTGGCCGTCCCGGCGCTGCTCCACGGGGAAATGGATGCCTCGGCGTACCTCACGCTCATCTCGAAGGAGATCGCGCTGGCGATCCACTACGGCGTCGTGTGCGTCGGGGCCGCCGTCGCACTGGTGGCGTACCTCCGATCCGGGCCCGGCTCCCCGGCGCCGACCGACGCGACGGCCCCCGGGCCGCCGTAGCGGCGCGTCCCGCGCTGCACTCGTGGCGGGGCGGGGGGTCCCCTTCCCAACGGGGGCTGGGATCCGGCCGTCACCATCAAGAGAGGCGCCCGTGTCCCCCGGGCAATGTCCCCGAGCGACGAGGAGGTTCGGTCGGTCCTCACCACCGCCCGGACGATCGCGATCGTCGGCCTTTCCGACAAGCCGGAGCGGGACTCGAACGAGGTCGCCCGGTACCTTCGTTCGCAGGGATACCGGATCGTACCCGTGAACCCGGGCATCGGCGAGGCCGTCGGAGAAAGGTCGTACCCGACGCTCTCCGCGATCCCCGCGCACCGGAAGATCGACATCGTCGACGTCTTCCGGCGCAGCGACCAGGTCCCGCCCGTCGTGGACGAAGCGATCGCCCGAAGCGTTCCGGTCGTCTGGATGCAGCTCGGCGTCGAGCACGCGGAGGCCGCCGCCCGCGCCCGCGCGGCCGGCGTGATCACCCTCGAGAACCGGTGCATCATGGCGGAGCACCGGCGGCTGCGCGTTCCCCCCGTGCCGGGAGGCTAGAGGGACCGATGTCGGCCACCTCCATCGCGTCCGTACCCGCTCCCCGGGAGCCGTCCGTGACCGAGCGCGGCGTCGCCCGGCACGAGATGGTCCGGGCGGAGCGTTGGTCGGTGCGCGGAACCGTCAAAGTAGCGCGCGACGTGGACGTCGGCGAGGCGGACCTGCAGGGTACCGTATCGGTCGGCGGAGCGTTCCGGGCGGGCCGCCTGGCGTCGGACGGGCTCTTGGAGGTCTCCGGACCGCTCCAGACCGAGGGGCCGATCTCGGGGCGGGGCGAGCTGCGCGCGGGCGCGACGCTTCGGGCCGGGGACCTGACCCGACGCGGACGGCTCCAGGTCGCCGGGGCGATCACGGTCGACCATCGGATCGACGTCACCGGCTGGCTGCGGGCCGCGTCGGTCGCCGCGCAGGACGTGCGGCTGGACGGCGTCATCGAGGTGTCGGGGCCCGTCCGCGGGGCCTCCGTCGACCTCCGGTTGCGCGACGGGTCGCGAATCGGCCCGGTCGAGGGGCGAACGGTCCGGCTCGGGGCGCACACCCCGAACCTGGTCGACAAGGTCCTCGCCCGCCGGGTCACGGTCACCATCGCCCGGGTCGAGGCGGAGAGCGTCGAGCTGGAGGGCGTCGACGTGGCCTTCGTGCGCGCCCGGGAGATCGCGCTCGGCCGCGGCTGCCACGTCACGGCGTTCGAGGGCACGATCGTCCGGCGGCACCCGACGAGCCGGGTCGGGCCGGAGTCCCGGTCCGCCCCGCCCTACGGATTGCGCCGGTAGCGATCGGAGCCACGGAGTTTTATCCCGAGGTCCCGTCGCGGGTTCCCATGGCGGCGACCGAGCCGAGCGCCGACGTTCCCGAGACGGTCCCCGCCCGGGTGCTCGCCTACTGGGAGCGGACGGGCGTTCCGGCCCGGGTACTCGAGGGCCGGGCGGACGGACCCGTCTTCCGGTTCACGGAGGGTCCTCCGACCGCCAACGGAGCGCCGCATGTCGGACACCTCGTCGCGCGGATCGTGAAGGACGTCGAGCTGCGCTACCACCGGATGCGCGGCGACCGGATCGTGAGCTCGATGGCCGGCTGGGACTGCCACGGGCTCCCGGTCGAGATCGAGATCGAGAAGCGTCACGGGATCAAGTCGAAGCGCGAGATCGAATCGTTCGGTGTGGAACGGTTCTGCGAGGAGTGCCGGGCGGGCACGCTCGAGGTCGCCTCGGTCTGGCGCGAGATGAGCCGCCGGGTCGGCTACTGGCTCGACTACGACCACGCCTACCGGACCATGGACCCGCCGTTCATCGAGAGCGTCTGGTGGTCGCTCAAGACCCTCTTCGACCACGGCCTGCTCGAGAAGGGCCACTACGTTCTCCCGTACTGCCCGCGCTGCGAGACCCCGCTCTCGTCGCACGAGGTCGCGCAGGGCTACCACGAGACGACCGACCCGTCGATCACCGTCCGGTTCCCCTTGGCCGGGGCGGGCGTGCCGGGCCGGGATCTCCTCGTCTGGACGACCACCCCGTGGACGCTCCCCGCCAACCTGCTCGTCGCCGCCCGCGCCGACATCGAGTACTCCGTCGTGCGGTCCGGGGACGGACGGGAGCTCGTGCTCGCCTCCGCGGCCGTCCCGCGCTACTTCCCGGACACGACGACCGTGGTGGCGCGGCTCCCCGGCCGGGAACTTGCCGGCATCACGTACGTCCCACCGTTCGACACGCCGGGCCCGGGCCCGGGCCGCTACCGGATCGTGCTGGACGACTCGGTCACGACCGACGAGGGGACGGGGTTCGTCCACATCGCGCCGAGCTTCGGCCCCGACGACCAGCGGATCGGGGCCCGCGAGAAGGTCGGTGTCTTCGACCCGCTGGACAGCCGAGGGGCCTTCACCGACCGGGTGCCGCTCGTCCACCGCAAGGCGTTCAAGGTGGCCGACCCGATCCTCGTGAAGGACCTCGAGAGTCGGGGGCGGCTCTTCCGCGTCGGGACGGTCCGCCACACCTACCCGTTCTGCTGGCGGTGCGACTCCGCGCTCCTCTACCGCGCGATCGACTCCTGGTTCGTGCGCACGTCCCGGGCCACCGACCGGCTCGTCCGGTACAATGCGAGCGTGCGATGGGTTCCGGAGTACCTGCGGGACGGCCGCTTCGGGAACTTCCTCGTCGACGCGAAGGACTGGGCCCTCTCGCGGAACCGCTTCTGGGGAACGCCGCTCCCGATCTGGATGTGCCCCGCCGGCCACGCGACGTGCGTCGGCAGCTTCACCGAGCTCGCCGAGCGCCTCGGCCGACCCCTGCCGACGCCGTTCGACCCGCACCGCGTGACGGTCGACCGGCTCGTCCTGCGCTGCGCGACCTGCGGGGCCGACGCGCGGCGCGAACCGTACACGATCGACGCGTGGTACGACGCAGGCTCGGCGCCGTTCGCCCAGTTCCACTACCCGTTCGAACCCGGGCCGTTCGACCCGACGGCCCCGCTCGACTACATCGCGGAGGGGCTCGACCAGACCCGCGGCTGGTTCTACTCCCTGCTGGTCATCTCCACCCTCCTGTTCGACCGGCCGGCCTACCGCACCTGCCTGACGACCGGCCTCGTCCTCGACGAGAGCGGGCGGAAGATGTCGAAGTCGAAGGGGAACGCGATCGAGCCGCTCTCGATGCTCGAGCGCCACGGAGGGGACGCCGTACGGTGGGCGTTCCTCTCGCTCAACTTCACCGAGCCGATGCGCCTCGGCGAGGCGGCCGTCCAGAAGACGGCCGCACGCACGCTCGGGACCCTCGCGAACGTCGTCGCGTTCCACCTCGAGAACGCCCGGGCCGACCGGCTGCCGCCGGTCCCCGATCGCCCGAACCCCGCCCGGGCCCTCGACCGCTGGCTCCTGTCGCGCCTCGAGACGACCCGCCTCGCGGTCGAGCACGGCCTCGCGCACTACGAGATCGGGGACGCCGCCCGGGCCGTGGCCGATTTCGTCGACGAGCTCTCGACCTGGTACCTACGCCGCTCCCGGCCCCGGTTCTGGTCGGACGACGCTTCCCCCGACCGTCGGGAAGCCCACGCGACCCTCTCCTACGCTCTCCTCGGCCTCGCCCGGACGGCCGCGCCGCTCCTCCCGTTCACCACCGAATGGATCCACCAGGAGGTCGGCGAGCACGGGTTCTCCGATGCGGGCCGGTCGGTGCACGTGAAGCCGTGGCCGGCCGAGCTGGCGCCGCAGGACCCCGGGCTGGAGGCGGCGATGGAGGAGGTGCGCCGCCAGGTCGAGGCCGGTCGCGAGCTGCGGCAGCGGGCCGGCGTCCGCGCGCGGATCCCCCTTCCGGCGCTCGTCCTCTTCGGGGACGCCGGGCCGGCGGTCCCTTCCCTGGGCGAGGAGGGTACGGCGCTGCTCGCGGACGAGCTCAACGTCCGCCGGGTCGTCCGCGCCCCCGTCGCGGAGCGTTCGGAGTACCCGGACAGCGACTGGGTGGTCCGGGAGGAGGCGGGGACCCCCCTCATGGCGATCTCCCGGCGACCGACCGAGGAGCTCCTGGAGGAAGGCATGGTCCGCGAGGTCGGCCGCCGGCTCCAGCAGACCCGCAAGGAGCTCGGCCTGCGCTACCAGGAGCGGGTGCGGGTGGAGATCTCGGCGGCCGGGCCGCTCCACGGGGCCCTCGTGCGGCGCCGGGAGCAGCTCGCGCGCGAGCTGCTCGCCGAGCCGCTCGAGGTGACCGACCGTCCGCTCGTTCCCGGACCCGAGGTCCGGACGTGGGACCTCGACGGGGTCACGTTCGCGGCGCGCGTCGTTCGTCGGACGGATTGACCGGGTCGCCCGGGCCCACCACGTCCCCGTCGGGGGTGAGCTCCGTGAACACCTCGGCCTCGAACCGGTAGACCCGGACCGCCGGCGACCGCCACGCTCCCGCGGGAAGGCCCGCCTTCTCGCACGTCCCGTCGAGGAGCTGCTCGGCGTTCCACCCCATCTCGGGGGCGACCTGGGGCAGGAGGAGGCCGCTCGTCCCCCGCCCCTCGACGATGAGGCCGTCGCGGCCGACCCGCACGGCGCGGAGCGCCTCGCCGGGCGTCGCGAACGGGAGCGGTTCGGGCACCGTCAGGACCGACACCTCGAGGGTCACCGACGCGAGCTCGGCCGCGCGGACCGGAGGGAACCGCGGGTCGTCGGTCGCCGCCGCCCGCGCCGCGCGGACGACGGCGGTCGCGAGCGGGAACCGCGGGAGCGGGTAGCCGATGCATCCGCGCAACGCCCCGCTCGGGTGTCGGCGGACGGTCACGAACACACCCCGGGGCTCGTCGAAGACGGGGGGCAACGGTGTCGGGGCCGGGCCGTCCGGCCCGCCGCCGACCGCCTCTCGGATGCTCCGTCGGGCGAGCCGCACCGCGGCGATCCCCTCGGGGTCGGTCCGCACGCCCCGGCACGGCGGCGCAGCGCAAAGGCTCTTCGAGGGGCCCGGGCTTTGCCCGGAAACTCGTTGGCGCGCGGGAACTCCGACGGCTGCACGGCATCGGCGGGGGTCAAACGTGGGCAGGCATCTCCCAACGCAAACCCTCCGTTATCGGTCGGACGAGCACGATCGATCACCGACCTGCCAGCGCTGGGCTCCCATCCCTGGGCGGCCGACCGTTGCCAATGCACCCCACAGTCCCGTATATCAATGGCCCGCACCGGTAAGGTCATGTTTTCAAACGCGCCCGTGAACTAGAGGGTTTCGAGCAACGGGTTCCCATGACCTCCCGCGACGAGCGCGGGGTC
>Ga0181524_10001617_pt1 | contig 25375 bp, 24 predicted proteins | sample PEATcosm2014_Bin_34_FD_119761 | JGI IMG/M metagenome (GOLD analysis project Ga0181524, IMG submission 119761) | Peatland microbial communities from MTU Mesocosm Facility, Houghton, MI, USA - PEATcosm2014_Bin05_60_metaG | ecosystem: Environmental > Terrestrial > Soil > Wetlands > Peat | place... | reverse complement strand
TCGGTTAAACTCAATGGCTCGCTTTGCATGCCAGCGAGCAAACCAAAATAAACCGCAGGTGTCCAGCACCAAGGCTAGGTAAATAATAATCAACGACTTAAGCCATGGTTAGAGCCGCCCTGGAACAAGCCGGCCTGGTGTCGCGCCAGAGCCGGCAGCGGTTGGACTCGACGCAGGTGTTTGGGCGGGTCAGCAAGATGAACCGGTTGGACTGTGTGCGGGAGAGCCTGCGGCTGGCCTTGGAGGAAGAGCCGGGGGCAAAGTCAGCTATCGCTTTGAATTCAGCAGCCAGTTGGCCGCCGGGGACATCCTGGTGGGAGACCGCGGCTTTGGCTATTGCGCGGTCATCGCCTGGCTCCAGCACTTCCTCAAGGTCGATTTCATCGGCCGGTCCACCCGCCGACTCGATGGGCGACGGCGGCTGCGCCGCTTGGGTCGCAACGACTGGCTCTTTGTGTGGGCAAAAGCCCAGCGCCGCTCCCCATGGCTGACGCTCCTCCAATGGGCTGGGCTGCCCACCGAACTGACCGTGCGCGTGGTCAAGGGCAACTGCTTTCAGAAGGGCTTCCGCGTCAAGCAGGTCAAGATCGTCACAACGCTCTTGCGCCCAGAACTCTACCCCGCCGAGCAGATCCTCCGCGCCTACCTGCGGCGCTGGCGGCTGGAAATGTGCCTCGATGACCTCAAAACCACCCTCGAAATGGAATTCCTGCGCGGGCGCAGCCCGGAGATGGTACCCAAAGAAGCCTACACCCGCCTCATCGCTCATAATCTCATCCGCTGCGTCATCGCCCGGGCGGCCGATCAGCAGAGCGTCTGCCTGGGGCGCATTAGCTTCAAAGGCACCCTGGATGCCGTGCGCCACTTCACTCACGCCTTGGCGCGTGCCCGCTCCAAACGCAAGCGCCGGGAACTATGGGAGGAACTGCTGGGAACGCTGGCAAGGGATTGGGTTCCCGAGCGCCCGGATCGGCGCGAACCGCGCGCCGTCAAACGCAAGAGTACCAAGTACCCGCGTCTAGACGCGCCGCGCCGCAAATTCCGGGATCAGCCGAAGCGAAACGCCCGCCGGAAGAAGGCCCGGCTGCGCAGACTCGGCCTTATGTAAGCGCCATTCCCCCAACAGGGTTGGGCCGTGCGCGCGACTTTGTACGAACTTTTTCGTTGACAACTACGAATAGTATCGTATGATGGACCCGAAATGACGCTTATGAAGAAAACCAAACTCCCCAAACCGACCGACGCGGAGCTCTCGATACTGCGCGTGCTGTGGGACTGCGGCCCCAGCACCGTCCGCAAGATATGGGAGCAAATCAACCCGGAGCACCCGACCGGCTACACGACGATTCTCAAGCTGATGCAAATCATGTTAGAGAAGGGGCTGCTCGGGCGGGACGAGACCGAGCGGTCCCACGTCTATTATGCCAGTCTGACCAAAGAGCAAACACAGCGCCAGGTAGTCGGGCACGTGCTGGAGCGGGCGTTCGGCGGCTCGGCTCCGAAATTGGTCATGCAGGCCCTGGCCGGCCGGAAGGCGACACGGGAGGAGTTGGCGGAAATCCGGCGGCTGCTCGATGAGATGGAAGGAGGGGCCCAGTGAACTTTCCAGCCGGGATAGCGGGCCATCCCCTGGCGCAACGCGTGGGATGGGTTTTGTTGCATTCGCTCTGGCAGGGCGCGCTTGTGGGGGCGGCCTTTGGTCTGGCGCGGCATGGGTTGCGGCGGCGTTCGCCGGAGGCGCGGTACGTGGCCGGTTGCCTGGCGTTGGTGCTGTTGGCGGCCGGACCGGCCGCGACGCTGTGCCTTTGGCCCGCGCCGGTGCCGCCGGGCGATGCAGGCCAGGCCGCGCCGGGGGCCCCGGCAATGTTCGCGCCGGCGTCCGGCCCGGCGGGTGCGGCCTCGCCGATCGGGGATGGAACCTACTCGCTGTTCCGAATGGGGATGGACGTGTACGGACGGCTGGCGCCCTGGCTGGCGGGGGCATGGTTGCTGGGGGTGGCGGTGTGCGTGTTGAGGCTGATGCGAGGCTGCCTGTGGGTAAGGCGCATTGGCTCGCGGCAGACCGAGCCGGTCGAACCTGCCTGGCTGGAGATACTGGAGGACCTGAGGCTTCGGCTGGAGATCAGCCGGCCCGTCCGTTTGTTCAAATCGGCGCTTGTCGAGGTGCCGACGGTCATTGGATGGATGCGACCAATCATCCTGTTGCCGGCGGCCGCCTTGACCGGCCTGGCGCCGGAGCAATTGGAGGCGATTCTGGCCCATGAACTGGCCCACGCCCGCCGGTTCGACTACCTGGTCAACGTCTGCCAGTGCCTCCTCGAGACCCTGATGTTCTATCACCCGGCCGTGTGGTGGGTCTCGCGCTGCGTGCGCGACGAGCGGGAGAACTGCTGTGATGACATGGTCGTGCAGGTGTGCGGGAACCGGCTGGCCTACGCCCGCGCGCTGGCGACTTTGGCGGAATCAAGCGCCGGCTTGCCGGAATTCGCTTTTGCGGCGAACGGCGCGCCCTTGCTCGCCCGAATCCGCCGCTTGCTGGGCGCCGGCAACGAAGGCGGCGCGACCGGCGCCCGCCAACTGGGCGGCCTGGCACTGCTGACCATCGGCCTGCCGCTGATCCTCGCAGGGGTCTGCCTCATGCTCGGCACCCCCTATTTCCAGGCCAAAGCCCGCGTCCGGATCAGTTCGGAGGGAGCCGGGCGTGCGGGCCCGACCGAAGCGCCAATTGGCTTCGGTTCTTACGACCCGTACTTTCTTCAGACCGAATTCGAAGTCATCCAGTCCGAACTCATTCTGGGCAGGGCTGTTGACGAATTGCGCTTGCAGGAGGAATGGGGCAAGGCATACGCCCATGGCCGGGACCTTGCACGCATTGATGCCGTCAGTTTGCTCAAGGGCAGAATGTCCGTGCAGCCCGTTCGCAACACCACGATCCTCGAAATTCGAGCCTCCAGCGAGAGCCCTGAAGAGGCATCCCGCATCGCCAATGCCATCGCCAAGGCTTACCAGGATTATCGCCAGACACAAAGGGCCGCCCTGGCCCATGGCGGCATCGAGGCCCTGCTCGCTCAACACAACGCCAAGGAAGCAGAGATCGCCGCTGCGCAGACCAACCTGAACAAGTTGCGCCAGGACCTTAAAATCCCCGACTCGACGGCGAGCGAATATGTCGCCGGGCCCCTTCTGACTGCCGAGTCATTGAGACACATCAACGTCTTGCGCCTCGAAACCGAGGCCGAATTTGTTCGGCAGGAGACGTTGCTGAATTTCTTGAAGCAACTTGGGGCGGAGGATCGCATCAGAGTCCTCCCCACTGCCGCGCAGGACCCCCTGCTCGGCTCTCTGCTCGAGCAAAAGGCCTTTGCGGACCAGCGATTAGTGACCGCTAAGACGGAGTTCGGGCCCGACCATCCCGATGTCGTCAAGGCCCGCGCCTCGATGGCCGACCTGCAGCAGAAGATCAACGCGCGCGCCGAAGCCGTCATGATGGGGTTAACCGTCAAGTGCGGCGCTTTGGGAGTGGGCCTTACCAATCTCATGCGAGAATTCGACAAGGCCACTCAGGATGACATCACCAGGGCCAACGAAAGCCAACTCTTTTTCGATGCCAAGCGCCGCCTGGACGAACTCATAAAGTTCCGCGCCGTCCTCGACAGCAAGATCGCTGTGGAACAGGTCGATCATGCGCTGCCCAAGAGCATCATGGTGGAAATCATAGACATGGCCGCCCCGCCCCAGCGCCCAACCTGCCCCAACCGTCCCCTGGCCGCGGCGCTCATCGGGTCGGGTTTGTTCCTGGACCTCCTGGGAGCACTCATGTTGAGGGCCGGACGCAGGACGGCCTTAAACCCCGGGTCATAAGGAATCCGGCCTCCAAGGGGCGAGGGGCGAGGACCGTAAGCGATGAATTTGAGCCTGTCCCAAGAGCTCCGATTCCGGACCTTTGTCGCAGCCTTTGTCGCCAAGTTCGTCGAAAAATGGCCAATACGGCAAACGTTGCGACAAAGTTTGGGGGACTGATACACGTCATAACCCCTGCCTATACCTGAAAAAATCTCACAGGACGCCCTTGCGCGGGGCGGCATCCGGGGCTACAGAATTTAACTGTAACCGCGAATCCCTGAGCGGCAAGGGTATAGTTGCGTACAGGGATTTTTCGGCCCAGAATCGTTGAGATGTCGGCAATCTTTCCGAAGTGGACCAATCGGCTGCCGGTGATGATTATCACCGGGACGTTGCTCACGGGCACCGCTGTGGTGGCCGGGATGTGGTATTACCTGACGCCGAAGTACTCGCGCGTCGGCTACCAGCCCATTCAGCCGGTGGCCTTTTCCCACGCGACGCACGCGGGCCAACTGGGCATCGATTGCCGTTACTGCCACAATGCCGTCGAGCGGTCCTGGTATTCCAATATCCCGGCCAGTTCGACCTGCATGAACTGCCACAACCAGGTGCTCAAGGATGACCCGCGGCTCGAGTTGGTCCGCGAGAGCGCGCAAAGCGGCCGGCCCATACCCTGGGTCCAGATTCATCGCGTGCCGGATTTCGTCTATTTCAACCACTCCGTCCACGTGGACCGCGGGATCAGTTGCGTCGAATGCCATGGACCGGTCAACCAGATGGAAGAGGTGTATCATTTTCAGCCGCTGAGCATGACCTTCTGCCTCGATTGCCACCGTAACCCCGCGGCAAAGGTCCGGCCCTTGGACAAGATTGCCGACCTGAACTGGAAATGGAGCGACAATCCCGAGGAGAACGCCCGGTTGCAGAAGGCCAACGGCGAGAAAATGGTTCGCGACTGGAGGGTCGAATCCTTGCAGAATTGCTCCGCTTGCCACCGATGAGCACGACCGGAACATTGAAGGAGCCAATGAACTCCGAAACCCGAGAATCGAACACGGCGGGCGCAACGGGCGCGGCCCCGGGGTGCGGCGTCCGCGCGGACGAATCCGGCCGCGTCTATTGGCGCAGTCTCGATGAATTGGCCCAGGCGCCCCAATTCCGCCAATGGATCGAGCGCGAGTTTCCGGAGGGGGCCAGCGAGTGGGCGGACCCGGTGTCGCGGCGGCAATTTCTGAGGTTGATGTCGGCTTCGCTGCTGCTGGCCGGGGTCGGGTTTGCGGGCAGCGGTTGCCGCCGCCCGGTCGAGAGGGTAGAGCCTTTCGGCAAAATGCCCGAGGACTACGTGCATGGGGTGCCGCAGTATTACGCAACGGCAATGCCTGCGCACGGAAGCGCCGTACCGCTGGTCGTCAAGTCCAACGATGGCCGGCCGACCAAGATCGAAGGCAACAAACTGCACCCCGACACCAACGGCGGCACAGACCGCTTTGCGCAGGCCTCTATCCTCAATCTCTACGACCCCGATCGCGCCGCCCGATTTGTCCGGGGCGGGAACGACTGCACCCCGGAAGCCGCGTATGATTTCCTAGCCGAACTGGGGCGCAAGGCCGGCCAAAACCGCGGCCAGGGGCTTGCCTTCCTGCTCGAGCGCGACAATTCGCCTTCCCGGGCACGGCTCTGCAAGTCCATGAGCGACGAATGGCCACAGGCGCGCTGGTACGTGTATGACCCCGTGGATTTGGACATCCATCGCCGCGCTGCTACGCTGGCCTTTGGCAAGCCGGTCCAGCCATGCTGGCAGCTCGATAAAGCCAACGTAATAGTCTCCCTGGACTGCGATTTCCTTGGCTCTGAAGGGGATGTCCACAACCACATCCGCCGCTTCTCCCAACGGCGGCGCCTGGAAAACCCCCAAGACTCGCCCGTTCGGCTCTACATCGCCGAGAGCCTGATGAGCGTCACCGGTTTCAACGCGGATCATCGGCTGCGCCTGCCCGCCAGCGCCGTTGCGCCGCTGGCGGCCGCCCTGGCGGCACAGGTCCGCAACTCGGGCGGCTCAGATATCGGGGCGCTGGCCAGTGCCGCAGGGGTGGAGGTCCAGTGGATGGCAAAGTGGGTTGAAGCGTGCGCCAAGGACCTGGCCGCCAACCGCGGCCGCTCTTTGGTCGTGGCGGGCTATCGGCAGCCACTCGAGGTGCATCTGCTGGCCCACTCGATGAATGCGGCCCTGGGAAACCTGGGCCAAACGGTCCTCTTCCACCCCACCCCCGAGGCCAAGGAAGTCGGTCTCGCCGAGTTGGCCCAGGCGCTCAATGCCGGGCAAGTCGAGACGCTCGTAGTGCTCGGCGGCAATCCCGTCTATAGCGCCCCGGCAGACCTGGATTGGGCCAGGACCCAGCGCCGGGCCAGGACGGTCGTGCGGTTGGGTTATTTCGAGGACGAGACTTTCCCCGTCTGCGACTGGCACCTCCCGGCGGCCCATTACCTCGAATCCTGGGGCGATGCGCGCACCGGCGATGGCACCCTGGTCCCCATCCAGCCCTTGATTGCCCCGCTCTTCGGCGGCCTCACCGAACTTGAAGTCCTGGCCCGCATTGCCGGGGCGAAGATGACCGACCCTTACGGAATCGCGCGCGAGACCTTTGCCGGCTTGTGCGGTGCGGACCCGTTTGAGGCGGCCTGGCGCAAGTTCCTCCACGATGGTTTTCTGGCTAATTCGGCGGCACAGCCCGTCGAGGTCAGCCTGAATGGCGCGGCCGTGGCGGAGGGGTTGGCCCGGGTCAAACAACTTAGCCCGTTGAGCAAGGTCAGGCTCGAGGTGGTGTTCCATCGCGACTACCGCCTGGATGACGGCCGCCATAGCAACAACGGCTGGCTCCAGGAGCTGCCGGACCCGGTCACCAAGATTGTCTGGGACAACGTGGTCCTGATGAGCCGGAAGACGGCGCAGGAGCTTGGGCTGAAAGACTCCGACGTGGTGGAGGTCCGGCTGGGCGAGCGGAGCGCGCGCGGGCCGGTTTGGGTGCAGCCGGGCATGGCGGATTACTCGCTGGGCCTGGCGCTGGGCTACGGGCGCCGCCAGACCGGGCGGGTGGGCCGCAACGTGGGGTTCGATGTGTACCCGCTGCGGACAACCGCCAGCCCGAACATCGCCCTCGGGGCGGGCATCCGGGCGGTCAAGGGGACCTGGGCGATTTCCTGCACGCAGACCCATTGGTCGCTCGAGGGCCGTCCGATTGTCCGCGAGGCGGACCTCGAGGAGTACCGCCGGCACCCGGATTTCGCCAAGGAGCCGGATGCCGAAGCAGAAGAGTTGCCGGTGGTCGCGCCGCTCTATCCCAACCCATTCGATCAGCTCAAGCGGAAGGGGCTGCACCAATGGGGAATGTCCATCGATTTGAACCGGTGCGTCGGCTGTTCGGCCTGCATGCTGGCCTGCCAGAGTGAGAACAATGTGCCCATCGTCGGCAAAGACCAGGTCGGGCGCGGGCGCGAGATGCATTGGCTGAGGATTGACCGTTACTATGCCAGCCAGCCCGTCGCCCCGAAGGGCGGCCCGGAGGCCAAAGAGCATTTCTTCGAGACGTTCCGGACGGAGGCCGAGCAGCAATTCGAGGAGTGGATCGATAATGTGCGGGTCGTCACCCAGCCGATGCTTTGCCAGCATTGCGAAGCCGCCCCCTGCGAGAACGTCTGCCCGGTCAACGCCACCTCCCACGACCAGGAGGGTCTCAACCTGATGACTTACAACCGTTGCGTCGGCACCCGCTACTGCTCGAACAATTGCCCCTACAAGGTCCGCCGTTTCAATTTTTTCGATTACAACAAGCGCCCCATCGGCCAGCTCTACCTCGGGCCATTCGGCCATCGCCGGGATGACGAGTGGGACTTGATCAAGATGATCAAGAACCCGGATGTCACGGTGCGGATGCGGGGCGTGATGGAGAAATGCACCTTCTGCATTCAGCGCATCGAGCAGGCCAAGATCGCCCAAAAAGACAAGGCCGGCGCATCGGGCGACGTGGTGGTGCCGACCGATTCGTTTACGACCGCCTGCGCCCAGGCCTGCCCGGCGGACGCCATCGTCTTCGGAAACCTCGACGACCCGAACAGCCGCGTATCCAGGCTCAAGAAGTTGGACCGCGACTACCCCGTGCTCAAGGCGCTCCTGACCAAGCCGCGCACCACCTACCTGGCGCGTGTGCGCAATCCAAATCCGGCCATGCCCGACTATTTCGGAGGAACTCGCTGATGGACGCCCAGCTCAGTCCAATAAAACCTGCGAGCGTGGGCCCTGGCGGCGTGGTGAGCGTGCCGGAGCCGCCGCAGGAGCTTGCGCGCGCGCCTTTGGTTGCCAACAACCGCAGTTTCGGTTGGATTTCCAACCGTGTGGCCTCGCTGAGCGAAGGCCCCGCCCCGATGTGGTGGTGGCTCCTGTTCATCCCGAGCGCGCTGGCCCTGGGCATGCTGCTCCTGATGATCGCCTACCAGGTCTCCACCGGCGTCGGCGTCTGGGGCAACATGCGCCCGGTCATGTGGGCATGGGACATCGTCAATTTCGTCTGGTGGATTGGAATTGGCCATGCCGGGACGCTCATCTCGGCGATTCTGTTTCTTCTGCGCCAGCGATGGCGGACGGCTGTGAACCGCGCCGCCGAGGCCATGACCATCTTCGCGGTCATGTGCGCCGGCATCTATCCGGCCCTCCACGTCGGACGCGCCTGGTACGACTGGTGGCTCTTCCCTGTCCCCAACTCGAACTCGATCTGGCCCCAGTTCCGCTCGCCCCTGATGTGGGACGTCTTCGCCGTCTCGACCTATTTCACCGTTTCCGTCCTGTTCTGGTACATGGGCCTGATTCCGGACCTGGCGGTGCTCCGGGACCGGGCCAAGAGCCGGCTGCGCCAGTTCCTCTACGGCCTGTTCGCCCTGGGCTGGACCGGCTCCAACCGCCACTGGAGCAATTACGAGAAGGCCTACTTGATCCTGGCCGGCCTCTCCACTCCCCTGGTCCTCTCGGTGCATTCCATTGTATCGCTCGACTTCTCTGTTTCCCAACTGCCAGGCTGGCACACCACCATCTTCCCGCCTTATTTCGTCGCCGGCGCCGTCTTCTCCGGCTTCGGCATGGTGTTGACGCTGCTCATCCCGCTACGCTCGATCTTCAGGCTCCAGGACATCATCACGATGCGGCACATCGATATCATGTGCAAGGTCACCCTGGCCACCGGCTCGATCGTCGGCTATGCCTATGCGATGGAGTTTTTCATCGCCTGGTACGGCGGCAACCCCAACGAACGGTTCCACTTCCTGAACCGCGCCATGGGCCCTTACCAATGGGCCTGGTGCATGATGGTCTCCTGCAACGTGCTGGTCCCGCAGCTCTTCTGGTTCAAGCGGCTGCGCCAGAATCTCGTCGTGGTTTTCATCATCTCCATCCTCGTCAACGTCGGGATGTGGTTCGAGCGGTTCGTGATTATTGTGCTCTCGCTGCACCGTGACTTTATCCCATCCAACTGGGGCTATTACCGTCCGACCTGGGTGGACATCTGCACTTACATCGGCACGTTCGGCCTGTTCTTCACGATGTTCCTGTTGTTCCTCAGGTTTCTGCCGATGATTGCCATTTCCGAAGTCAAAGGCGTCACGCCCCAAGCCGAGCCGCACCACCCGGCGGGCGGAGCCAAACCGAGGGAGGTCCTTCATGATGCCTGACACAGCCGCCAAGCCCTACGGCATCGTTGCCGAGTTCACCACAGCCGCCGCCATCCTCCACGCCGCTGAGAGAGTGCGCCAGGCCGGTTTCCGCCATTGGGACGTCTTCACCCCGTTCCCCGTCCACGGCATGGACAAGGCGATGGGCCTGAGCAACTCCAAAGTCGGGTGGTTCGCCTTCATCGGCGGGGTGGCCGGTTACACAACGGGCATGTTGATGATCTGGTACATGAACGCCTTCGATTATCCCATCGTCATCGGCGGCAAACCGATGTTCAGTCCCTTCTCCGCCTTCCCTCCTTCGTATGAGCTGACGATTCTCTTCGGTTCCTTCGGCGCGCTCTTCGGCATGTTGTTCTTGAACCGCCTGCCGCGCCTGCACCACCCGCTCCTCAAGAACAAGCGGTTCTCGCTGGTGACCCATGACCGGTTCTTTATCGCCATCGAGTGCGACGACCCGAGGTATTCGGAAACCGAAACCCGCAAGCTGCTCCAGGAGGCCGGCAGCCGGCATATCGAGGTGGTGGAGGAGTAATGCGTTACTTTCTCGCCATTCTCCTGGCATTGGTCCTCGCCGTGGTCGGAATTCTCGGCTTTCGCGGCCCCCACTTTCGCAAGCCGCCGCTCTATATCTTTCCGGACATGGAATGGCAGCTCAAGCTGCGCCCTCAAAAACCCAACGGCTTCTTTCAAAATGGCCTGAGCTCCCAGTTGCCGGTCCCGGGCACCATCGCGCGCGCCACCCCGCTCCAGACGGCCAACGGCCCCGTCTATCCGTATGAAGACGCTCCGGTCAACACTGGACGGCTGAGCGGTACGACCAATTTCGTGGAGAACAATCCCCTGGCCGTCAACGGGCAACTGCTCCGGCGCGGCCGGCAACGGTTCAACATCAACTGTTCGCCCTGCCACGGCAAATTGGCCGATGGCAACGGCATTACAAAGAAGCTCGGCGCCATGACCGTTGTGGCCGACCTCCATGACAAACGCATCGTCGAAATGACCGACGGCGAATTGTTCTACGTCATCACCAATGGGCGCAACCTTATGCAGCCATACGGCCCGAATATCACCGTGGCGGATCGTTGGGCGATCATCGCCTACTTGCGCGCCTTGCAGCTCAGCCAGTTGGCCGCCATCGATGACCTGCCCGAGGAACTGCGCTCGAGTCTCAAGAAATAGTGGAGCCTAATGAAAGAACATTGAACACGTTTCCCCCGGTCTCATATCATGACCACGTTCCAAACCTCACTCTCCTCGCTGGACCTATCCAAATGGCGGCGGGCGCCGGTGTTTTTGATGCTCGCGGGAGGAGCGCTCTGCCTGCTCGGCGGTTCGCTGGACGCCCGGCAGTTCGGCTTTTCCTGGCTGCTGAGCTTCATGTTTTTCCTGAGCCTTTGCCTGGGGGCCTTGTTCCTGGTCATTGCGCACCATCTCTTTGATGCCGGCTGGTCGGTGCCCATTCGCCGGTCCTGCGAGCATATCGCCAGCCTCTTGTTCCCGTGGATGGCCCTGTTGTTCATTCCGATTGCGGTTTTGGCCCCGAAGCTCTATGGGTGGATGACTGCCAATCCCCGCCTCGATCATGCCCTGGCCGCCAAAGAACCGCTGTTCACTACGCCGATGTTCTACCTGGTCTCGGCCTTCTGTTTCCTGGTCTGGTGGCTCCTGTCAAACCGGTTGACTTACTGGTCCCTGGAGCAGGATCGAACCGGCGCGGCTAAGCCCACTCATCGGATGCGGTTCTATTCGGCCATCGGCGTTCTTCTGTTTGCCCTCACCCTCACCCTGGCCGCCGTCCTCTGGATGATGGCCCTCCAATACCAGTGGTACTCGACCATGTACGGCGTCTATTACTACGCCGGGAGCGTCTGGGTGACGCTGGCGACGGTCTATGTCCTCACCATGGTGCTGGAGCGTCAGGGCGTGCTCGCCGAGGTGCTCCACGCGCAGCAGTATTATTTCCTGGGCTCCCTGCTCTTCGCCTTTACGGTGTTCTATGCTTACATCCACTTCTCCCAGTATTTCATCATCTGGAACGGCAACATGCCGGAGGAGACCTTTTGGTACGTGTTGCGCGAGAAGGGCACCTGGTGGCACGTGGGCATGGTCATCATCTTCGGCCATTTTTTCCTGCCGTTCCTGGCCCTGCTGCGCATTGACGTGAAGCACACGTTCTCCATCATGGTCCCGCTCTGCCTTTGGTGCTGGCTGATGCATTGGGTGGACCTGGCGTTCAACATCATGCCCGCCCTGCACCCGGACGGTTTCGCCTTGCGTTGGCTCTGGCTGGACACAGGCTGCTTCGCCCTTATGGCCGGTCTGCTGAGCAGTGTGTTCCTGCAAAAATACGCGCGCCACGCCCCGTATCCTGTGAAAGACCCCAGGCTCATCGAGGCCATGGGCCTGGCTTATCCGCTGCCAACGCAAATCCCGGAGGCGGAGCTCGACCAAACCGATGAACTGCAAGATGCTCCGCCTCAGTTTGGGGGAAGCAATGAATGAATAACCAATCTGTAACCGGCCGGGCCGCGTCGGCTTCTGCCGCCGGCATCCTCGGCTCGTTCCTCATCGTGGCGGCGCTGGCCTGGGCCATCCACCGCTATACGCAACCGCCGCCCCTGGGCGAGGACCGCGCCGCGGTCCGCGCCAAGGCCCTGGCCGAACTGCGCGCAGCCGAAGCCGAGGCGCTCGCCTCCCCCGCCTGGATTGACCAGGCCAAAGGCATCGTCCGCCTGCCCATCGAACGGGCCATGATGCTGGTCGAACGCGATTGGGGACAAAACCCGGCCGCCGCCCGCTCGAACCTGATCGCCCGGGTGGAAAAAGCCACGGCGGCCCCGCCCAAAGCCCCTGAAAAACCCAGCCCATTTGAGTAAGTTTTGGCCATGAACCGCACGGCATCCCGTCAGCCCTTCGACCTTCGACCTTCGCCCTTCGGACTTCAGGAGTCTCGGCCATGAACCCGACGGCATCGTCTAAACCTGCGACGGCGATTGGCTTGGCACCGTCCGAAATCGACGCCTCCTGCCGCCTGCCGCTGCTGGTTCTTCTCATGAGCGGCGCAGCGTGGCTCGTTATCGCTTCGGGCTTCGGCCTTATCTCCTCAATCAAGTTCCATTCGTCCGATTTTCTGGCCGGCCCCGCCTGGCTGACCTACGGGCGCGTGCATCCCGCCGCATCCAACGCGTTTCTCTATGGTTTTTGCCTCCAGTCCGGGTTGGGCGTGTCGCTGTGGCTGCTGGCGCGCCTGGGTCGGACCAGCCTGGCGCAAGGCTGGCTGGTGACGGTGGGCGCGATTGCCTGGAATCTCGGCGTGAGCGTGGGCGTCTTAGGGATACTGGCCGGGGACCGGACCGGTTTCGAGACGCTCGACATGCCGGGCTATGCAACGCCAATGGTCTTCCTGGGCAGCGTGCTCATCGGAATCCGGGGCGCACTGACGTTCCATCAGCGGCGGGAACAGCGGCTCTATGTGTCACAATGGTTTCTGTTTGCCGCGCTGTTCTGGTTTCCCTGGATTTATTCGACCGCCCAGTTGCTGCTGGTCACATTCCCGGTGCGCGGCGTGATGCAGTCGGTCATCGCCTGGTGGTATGCGGACAATCTCCGGGTGGTCTGGCTCTGGCTGGCCGGGTTAGGCGCGGTTTTCTATTTCGTGCCCAAGCTTGCCCGCCGCGAATTGCAGAACCGCAACCTGGCGCTCTGTGCCTTTTGGAGCATCCTGTTGTTTGGCAGTTGGGGCGGCATCCCGAACAGCGCGCCGGTGCCTGCCTGGATGCCGGCCCTAAGCACCGTAGGTACCGTCCTGACCACCGTGGCACTGCTGGCCGTTGGTTTGAGCGTGTGGAAAACAGCCGGGCGGGGCGGCCCGGCAGGCGCGTCGGAGCGTCTGCCTTTGCGATTCGTTCTTTTCGGCGTGCTGGCTTTCCTGGGTGCGGGTTTCATGCGCGTCTTTAGCTCGCTCCCGCCCGTCAGCAACGTTACGGACCTCACATGGTTCGGCCCTGCGATCGAACATCTCAATGCCTACGGCTTCTTTGCAATGGTCAGTTTCGGGGCCGCGTATTGGATTTTGCCGCATCTGATGGGGCTTGAGTTTCCCTGGCCCAGGCTGGCGCGCGCGCATTTCTGGCTGGCATCGCTGGGCATCGTGCTGCTGGCGGCGCCCCTGGCAATTGCCGGCGTGCTCGCGGGACTCAAACTCCGGAGCCCGGACAATGCCTTTATGGATGTCGTAAGAGCCACGCTGCCTTGCCTGCGCGTGAGCACGATGGGCGAGTTGTTGATGGCCCTTGGACACGTGGCGTTCCTGGCCAACCTGGCCGGGTTGGCGGCCCGCTTCTACCGTGTCCGGGCAGCGGCGGCTTTCTCGTCTCTGACACTGGATGTCTATAAACCGGCGGGGGCCAAACCATGAACTACGGCCCATTGCTTTTCCTGGCTGCATTTTTCGCCCTGGCCGGCTCCTGGTTCGGCTTCGTGCTGACGCCCCAGGCCCAAATCGGCCAGTTGCAGCAGACCAACATTCTCGGCGCGCCGACCCTCTATCCGCAGGCGCGGCCGGGCCTGGCGCGCCAGGGCCTCGAGGTCTATCGCGCCAATGGCTGCGCCGACTGCCACAGCCAGCAAGTCCGCCAGAGCGCCACCGTTTGCGATGTCCTCCTCTCCGCCGCCGGGACCAACCCGCCCGCCGTCCTGAGCGCGCTCTTCAAGGTCAAGCCGGGTTTGTCCGAGCCGGACGCCAGGCAATGCCTTTCATCTCTTCCACAACGCTTGCTCGAGGGTCTGAAACCGGAGGAGGCTGACACCGCAGTCAAGGTCCTCAATGTGGCCGGCGCCAAAGCGGTGGTCGCGATTGTGCCCGTGGGGCCGGACATCGCGCGCGGTTGGGGCAAACGGCGCAGCGTCGCCAGAGATTTCATCTTCGATTACCCGGTCGCGCTCGGCTCGCAACGCATCGGCCCGGACCTGGCGAACATCAGTATGCGTCAGCCCGATGCCGGCTGGCACCTGCGGCATCTGTATGCGCCGCGGCTCGAGGTCAAAGGCTCGGCCATGCCCCCCTATCGGTTCTTGTTCGAAATGCGCAAGATAGAGCGGTGTCCTTCGCCCGACGCGATGGTCCTGCCCCGCGACGCGGGTCCGCCCCCCGGCTATGAGATCGTTCCCAAGCCGGAAGCCATCGCGCTGGTAGCCTACCTGCTCAGCCTCCGGGCCGACGCGCCGCTCTTCGAGGCGCCGCTGACTTTTGCGCCGGGCGCAGGCGCTGCGGGCGGGACCAACGCCCCCGCAGCCGCGGAGCTTACGCCTACGAATGCGCCCGCCGCCTCGGACGCCACGCCCACCAACGCCCCGGCCAAATGACGCCAGCCGCTGCATGAACTCCTCGAGTGTCCAATCTCCGCCAATGCCCCCCGAGGCCGCCGAACCCAGCGCCGGGAACCTGCCCGTCCCGGTCTGGCTGATGGTCCTGCTTTTCGTGTTGCTCTACGCGGGAATGGTGTTTTTCGACCGATTCAGCGGGTGGTTCAATGCCGAGGTCTATATGCCTTATGCTTCACTGTCCGACTTGCAGGCCTTCCAACCGCGCGGCGGCGGCGGCCCTTCGCCCGAACATGTCAGGGCCGTTTATGAAAACAATTGCGGGCTATGCCATAGCAACGATGGCAAGGGCAAGCCTGGACAGGCCCCGCCCTACGTGGGGTCCGAGTGGGTGCTGGGCAGCCCCGAGCGCATGATCCGCATCCCGCTCTCCGGCCTGAGCGGACCGGTCCAGGTCGAGGGCACGGAATGGAACCTCTCGATGCCCTCGATGGGCGCTGCCTTGTCCGATGACGACCTGGCCGCCGTCCTGACTTACATTCGCACAAGCTGGGGCAACAAGGCCTCCGCCATCAGCCCCGAACAGGTCAAGGCCGTTCGCGCCCAAATCGGCGCCCGCTCCCAACCCTGGACCGCCGAACAACTCAAGGCAGTGCCGTGAGGCCTCAGGGCGTGCGATTAAAAGTGTCGGTCAGTTCACGGCACTTCTTTGCCCCGAAGGGGCTTGCGAGAATAGCCCGGCGTTTCAACGCCGGGTCAGTGGATCCCAAGCATCATCCGTCCCGAAGGGACGGCTGAGGGCAAGGAGTGTTCTCAATCGTCCCTTCGGGGCGAGAATCCCTTTGCCTGCCTCCCCGGCGTTGAAACGCCGGGCTATTGCCGGATGTCCCTCCGGGACAGAGCTTCCAACATGCATGCCAGACATTTTTAATCGCACGCGGCCTTGGGACATTGCCTTGACGGCGCGCTGGAATTGGGGCATTAAGGAGGCATGAACGTGGAACTGCTGGTCACACGGCTGCGAGGCGGCTTCCGCCCTTTCATTATTCGGTTGACCGATGGGCGCGCTTACGCTGTGCCACACCCCGAGTTCATTGCGGTGAGCCGCCGCGCGGTTGTGGTCGTGGATGAGAAGGGCTATCCTGTCTATGTCGATCCGCTTCACATCGTCTCGATCGATGAAGCGACGGCCCGAAACAACGAGCGCAAGCGCAACAACTAAACTAGGCGCATGACAATGGTGACCGTTAACATACCGGAGGAGGTTCTAGTCCTCGCGGGGTTGGACAGCCAACCAGCCTCGGGCGGCGCCAGCAAACTGCTCGCGTTGGAACTTTTTCGCGAAGACCGCATTTCTTTAGGCCGAGCCGCAGAGTTGGCGGGTGTCGGGATTGAGGAATTCGCAGAGTTTTCGGCTCATCGCGGTGTGCCTCTGCACTGCGCCCAGGCCGATCTCGCTGAGGACCGCGAAACGGCGAACCGTCTGGGACTTTGATTGTCGCCTCCAATCTAGCGTTACAACTACCACCCTTACGTGCTGGACAACTCGTTTCCCAAGATGGGAACATTGTGCTTGCCTCTGAGCGAGGGCGGTGCGAGTGTATGCGCGTAGTATCGAGAAAACCTCTGAATGAGCTTGCGAAGCGATATCCTGAAGCAAAAGCTCAGTTGGATGCCTGGTTTCATGAGGCCGAGGCCGCCGATTGGCCAAGCCCGGCACAAGTCAAGGAGCAGTATGGAAACGCCAGCATTTTGAAGGGGAGCAGGGTCGTATTCAACATCTGTGGAAATAAATACCGCCTGGTAGTGAAAATAAGCTATGCCTTCTCAGTCGTGTACGTCCGGTTTGCCGGCACACACTGGGAATACGACCGTATCGACGCGGAGGAGATTTGATGAAAGCCAAAGTCATTAAAACGGAATCTGAGTACGCGGCCGCTCTGACGCGGATTGAGAAGCTGATGGACGCCAAGCCCAATACTCCGCATGGGGATGAGTTGGAACTCCTTTCCCTGCTCGTTCACGATTACGAGGATAAGTTCTTTCCAATCGATAAGCCCGATCCGCTGGAAGCGATTCGTTTCCGGATGGAACAGCAGGGCCTCGAACCAAGGGATCTAGTCCCCTTGCTGGGTAGTCGCAGCCGAGTTTCGGAGGTGTTATCCGGCCGGCGAAATCTCAGCCTCAAAATGATTCGGGCCTTGGCCGGCGGTTTAGGCATTCCGGCCGAGGTGCTGTTGGGTCGGACCGAGGGCGCCTAATGCCGATTCACTTAAATCCTGCGCGCCTGGGTCTCATCTTGAAAGTGAATTGGAATAAGGCCCGCATGCTTTACGACGCCCACAACCATTTGCAGGATGAGCGGCTGGCGCCGCAGCTTGACGCCGTGCTAGCGGCGTTGCGGAAGGAAGGGGTAGCCAGGATGGTTGTCGACGGTTCGTGTGAACAGGACTGGCCGGCGGTGCTGGCCCTGGCGCGCCGATGCCCGGAGGTCATTCCCTCGTTTGGCTGTCATCCCTGGTATGTGAAGGAACGATCGCCCAACTGGCAGCAGGCGCTCATCGGCTGCCTGGATGCGCTCCCGTCAGCCATTGGCGAGATCGGCCTGGATCACTGGATTCGAGACTACGATGCGGAGCAGCAGGAAGCGGTGTTCACCTGGCAATTGCGCCTGGCGGCGGAACGGAACGTGCCGGCCAGCATTCATTGTCTGCAGGCCTGGGGCAGGCTGCTGGAGTTGCTCCGCGCGGGGCCTTCACCGCGCTGCGGTTTTGTGCTGCACTCCTTCGGCGGCCCGCAGGAGATGATTGGCCCGCTGGCCGGGTTGGGCGCCTACTTTTCCCTTCCAGGTTACTTCGCCAACCAGCGCAAGACCCGCCAGCGCGAGGCCTTCCGGCACGTCCCGCCGGAGCGATTGCTGATCGAGACCGACGCCCCGGACCAGTTCCTGCCAGAGGCGCTGGTACAGTACCCGCTGGCGGACCCCGGCTCGGGCAGACCTCTGAATCATCCCGCCAATCTCGCTGCGGTCTATCGTTTCGCCGCCGAGTTGTTCCAGGAGCCGCTCGAAAGCGTGGCGCGGCGGGTAGAAGAGAATTTTTTAAGGTTGTTTGGAACAGTGGGAATCCGTTGAAGCGGGTGCAGCTTCGATGCGGCCCGCAGGGATGCCCAACTCGCCGGCGGCGGCAATTTGCCGCACGATGCTCCCGGCGGCGACAAAGCCGAATGTGCCGGTGACAAAGCAGGCGGTGCCGAGGCCGCTGCCGCAGTCCAACCGCCAGTCCGGGGCCTTGGCCCGGCTCGCGCAGACCGACCCATCTTCCTTCGGATAAACGGCCTGCTCCCGCGACAGGACGCACTCGACGCCGAAGGCACGGTCCCCGCGCGGGAAACCGTAGCGCCGGCGCAAGGTTCGGCGGACCTGGACCAACAAACGGTCGTGGCTGGAAAACGCCAGGTCCGTGACTTCGATTGCCGTCGGGTCGCGCCTGCCGCCGGCGCCGCCGGTCGTCACCACGGGGATGCCCCGTTGGCGGCACAGCGCAATGAGCAGGCTCTTGAGAGATGGGCTGTCGATGGCATCCACCACACCGTCAAAAGGGGTTTGGAGGATCTCCCGGGCGTTTGACTTGAGGAAAAATGCCTGCTGCGGATGCACTGTGCAATCCGGGTTGATGGCCAGCACCCGCCGCGCCAGGACCTCGACTTTGGGCCGGCCCAACTCGCCGTCCAAGGCATGGAGTTGGCGGTTGACGTTGCTGATGCAGACGTCATCCAAGTCCAGGAGCGTCAGCGCGCCCACCCCGGAACGGGCCAGGGCTTCCACTGCCCACGAGCCTACGCCGCCGAGACCCACCACGCACACGTGGGCGCGCCGCAGCCGAGCCAGGCCGCCCAAAGTGAACAGGCGTCCGACTCCGCTAAAGCGGGCATCGTAGTGATTCATCGGCCGATGTTATATCCGCCCGGAAGCGGACTTGCCAACCCTTTCGGCCCCCCATTTTCTTCTGGCCGGCAATCGGGCTTGAGGTATGATTATCCTGCGTGGGAAACCGCGAAGGTTTCAATGCGCGCATGAGCAAGCTTGTTTATGTCGTTGACGACCAGCCTGCGGTGCTGGAGGCGGTCCTATTGATGTTGGAGAGCATTGATCCGGCCTGGCGCGTGGAGGGCTTTACCAGTGCCGCCGCCGCGCTGGCGGCGGTGAAGGCCCAGCCGCCGGACCTGGTGCTATCCGACCACCACATGCCCGAGATGCAGGGCAGCACACTCCTGGAAGAGGTGCGCGTTGCCGCGCCCAACGCCGTGCGCATCATCATGTCCGGTTACGTGGACGTCGCCGCGCTGAGCGCCATCATTTCGGCGCACCAGTACATCGCCAAGCCCTTTAGCATGCTCCAAATCAAGGAGCTGATTCAACGCACCTTTGCCGCGCGGGCGCGAATGGAACACCAGGGCCTGCAGGAATTGGTCACAGCGTTGCGGTCCCTGCCTTCCTTGCCGCACGTCTATTTTTCCCTCCTCAAAGAACTGGGCGACGAGCGCCGCTCCGTTGATGCTATCGCCCAACTTGTGGCCAGAGACGCCGGCCTTTCCAGCAAGCTCCTTCAGGTGGCCAACTCCCCGCTCTTCGGACGTGGTTCGCTGGTCAGCAGTCCCTTCGATGCCGTCCTATGCGTGGGCACCGAGATGATCAAGGCCGTCATGCTCTCCCAGGAGCAATTCCGCCACTACGGGAACATCAAATGCGCGGAAATCGATGTGCCCCGTCTCTGGGATCACTGCTGGGAGGTCGCCCATCTGGCCCGCCGAATCTGCCTCGAAAAACAACTCCCACAGGCCAAAGCCGACGAGGCCTTTCTGGCCGGCATTCTCCATGAGATCGGCAAGTTCATCCTCCTGGATAACTTCCCAGGGCAATTCCAGGCCGCCTGTCAGGCCGCCCGCCAGGCGGGGGCGCCCCTGACCCCATTCCTGCTCAGCACATTCCACGCCACCCCTGCCCAACTCGCCGCCTATCTCCTGGAATTGTGGGGCCTGCCCAGTGCCGTCATCCAGGCCGTCGCCTGCCAGGAACATCCCGAAAACGACCCGAGCGGCGAATTGTCCCTGGCGGCCGCTCTCTACATCGCCGATCAGGTCGCCACTCGCAGATCTCCCCCGGATTCGTTTGCCATTCCCGATTGGAATCCCGAGTGCCTCAAGGCCCTCGGCTACGAATCTGATTTCGCGGTGTGGCAACGAATCAGCGGCGCAGTCTGACCCGCCCTTCACTCCTTGCCCTGCACACAAAACAAGTTGCGCTCCCCGCGGAGGAGGAGACGGTTGGACACTGGGACCGGCGAAGCGATGATGCGCTCCTCCAACCTGTTTTCGGCCAGAAGCTCGAATGTGCCATCGATCCGCGCGACGAACACGACGCCGTCCTCGCGCGCGGCATAGAGCTTGCCGGCCGCGATGGTCGGGGAGGCATAGTAGCTGACACTGCCTTTGGGCAAGCTCTGGCGCCAGAGGGTCTTGCCCGTGGCAGGGTCGAGGCACTCGATTTCACCCCGGTCGCCCAACAAATAAATGCGGCCCTCGTATTCGACGGGCGTGGGGACGAACGTGCCGGCATCTTCGCGTTTCCAGAGCCGATGCGTGGCGGTGACATCCCCGGTGCCGCCAAGCCGGATGCCATGGAGGCGAGGCTGGCCGTGGTCGGCCCTGCCAGCGGACACGACCGCGATGTCGCCGGCCACTACGGGCGAGGCTACAGTGGGCCAGTAACCCATCGCTCGAGGGTTGAAATCGGCGCAAGACCACAAGAGGCGGCCATCGGCTGCCGCGTGGGCGCTCAGGTGCTCCCCGCCCCAGACCAGGAGAGCTTCCTGGTCCTGGTGCCGGATGAGGATGGGAGTAGTGTAAGAGTTGTCGCCCTCGACGGCGGTTTGGTAATTGCGCGCCACCTTCCAGAGCAGCCTGCCGCTGGTCTTGTCGAACGCCGCCAGCCACGACTCGCCATGATGCATCCGGGCGATAACTACGGCGTCTCTCGTCAACACCGGGGAGGTGCCCTGGTCCCAGAACATGTTCACGGGGCCGAAGGCTGCCACCAGGTTGGTCTGCCAGCGCACCCGGCCCTCGAGGCCAAGGGCGGCCAGAAAGCCGCTGTTGAAGTGAACGAACACGCTCGACCCGTCGGTAGCGGGCGAGGGATTGCAGCCGGAACTGTTCTGGCGCTTGCCTGCCTTCTCCGGGGCGAGGGTCTTGTCCCACAGCCGCTTGCCGGCCCAGTCATAAGCCAGGACCGCGTCCGAGCCGTCGATCGGGGCGGTGAGAAAGATCCGCTTGTCCCAAACGGCAGGGGTCGAGCAACCCTTGCCGGGAAGCGGCGCCTTCCAAAGGACGTTCGTTGCGTCCCACTTCACGGGGTAGGCGCCCCGGGCGGTGCTGCCGTTGTCGCGCGGACCCCGCCAGCGGGGCCAATTGTCCTGGTCTTGCGCTCCCACCGCGTTCGGCAGCCAGAGTGCGGCCGCGAGCCAGGAGAGGCCCGTGCGCCGGAACGCTCTCATTAAGTCCGAGAATCTCATCGGCGCCATTCAGCACGGGAATGCGCCAAAAAACAAGCGATACTGAGAGAAATCCGAAATCCGAAAGCTGAAGTCCCTAACAGCTAATCTTCGCCATTGGGGTTCTTATCAGCGTGGATTAGCGCGGATTAGCGGTTAAGGATCTCCGCCTTCGGATTTCGGATTTCCTTCGGATTTCGGATTCCGGATTTCGGATTTCCAGATCATGCTTGCATTAGATCGAAAGTGGTGTTTTCTGATGATACCTTGCGGTCCCATGGCCAGGGTCCGCCTCCAGCTTGAATAGCCAGGCTCGAAGATGACTGAATATCTGACCGTAGGATATGTTTTGCTAGCGTTTGCGCTGGCGGTTGGCGGCGGGGTGCTCGGGGCGTCGTTGGGGACATCGCACCGGCGGTTGTGCGCGCTCATCAGCCTTGGGGCGGGGACGCTGCTGGGGGTAACGGTCTTTGCGATCCTGCCCGAGTCACTCGAGGCACTGCGCTGGTGGGGCGTTTTGCTGGCGCTGGGTTCGGGCTACGGCGTCTTCGCCCTGGTGACCAAGTACATCTATCACGTCTGCCCGGCGTGCGCGGCCAGCCATTTCGACGAGGCGACCGCCCATCGGTTCAGCGAGATTGCCAGCGCGATGATGTTGGCGCTGGCCATTCACTGCACAGCCGACGGCTTGGCGCTGGCGGCGGGCCACGAGGCGGAGGCAGTGCATGCGCCCGGGGCCCGGATGCTGGACCTCTCGCTGGTGCTGGCGGTATGCGTACACAAGGTCCCCGAGGGGCTGGCGCTGGGCGCCCTCTTGCTGGGGGCGGGTTTCAAGCGCGCCCAGACTGTGCTGCGCGTGGCCGCAGTGGAGTCCACCACGCTGCTGGGCGGCGTCCTGGGCTGGCTCTTCTTGCAGAAGGTCAGCGGTTTTTGGCTGGACGCAGTGGTCGCGCACGTGGGGGGCGGATTCCTGTTCCTGGCCGCGCACGCGGTGCTGGGAGAGCTTTTCAAACAGCACAAGAGCCTCGTTCTCGCCAACTTCGGCCTTGGTTTCGGCGCGGTAGGAATGTTGACTCTTTTGCTACGGCTCTTTTGAACCCGACGGTTTTTCCCGATAGCGGCGGGCGAAGGAGATGAAGATCGCGGCGACGACCACCATCAGCGTCGCATAGAAATAGAACTCGGAGGCGCCTTTGGCTTTGACGAATCGCTGGTTCAGCCCGGTGAACACCGCAATCAGGAAATGCCCGGCCGCGATGGTCATCAACCAGAAACTCATGATCACGCTCTTCAACTGCGCGGGGGCCTGGGCGAAGGCAAATTCCAGGGCGGTGGCGGAGACCATGACTTCACCCGCCTCCAGGACGATGTATGGAGCCAGTTGCCAGAGGATGCTCAGGGCGGCGCGATGGTCCATCCTGGCCTGGATAAGGCCGCTGATGAAAAAGGCCGCCGCCCCGAGCACCATGCCGGCAGACATCCTCCGCAAAGGGGTGGGACGCAACCCGAGCCGTTCGGCCAGCGGATAAATCCACAGAGTCAGAATGGGCACCCAAATCATCACCAGCACCGCTCCGGCCCCCTGCATGGTCTCGCCGTTGAGCCAGTAAAACGGCGTCATGTTCTTGCCTTGGAGGACCCAAGTGGAGTTGACCTGGTTGAATAGCGTCCAGAACATTGGAACGGAGGCGAATATCCCGAGGATGCCCAGGACAGTGCGGGCGCCCTCGATGTCCTGGGGGGCGAAGCGCGCGAGGGCGGGGTCGAGGAATCTCTCGCCGGGTTTGCGCGTGAGGCAGCGGGTGAGGGCGTAGAGGATGACCGGGACGAGGTGGAGCCTGTTGCTTGGGGGCGCGGCGGGCCGGCGGACATAGTACTTGGTGCCAAGCCAGAAGAACAGGATGGCAAGTGCCATGGCGGCGCCGGGCAGGGCGAAGGCCCAACGGTAGCTTGCGCGGGCGTGGACCCACGGGATGATGAAGAAGCCGCCGGCGGAACCCAGGTTGATCGCCCAGTAAAACCAGCCATAGACGCGGGGCAGCAGATGCTGCTGGTCCGGGCCGAATTGATCCCCAACGAAGGCGGAGACGCACGGTTTGATGCCGCCGGCGCCGATGGCAATGAGCGCCAGACCGAGGAAAAGAGCCGTTGGGCTGCCTTCAAAGAGCGCCAGGATGCCGGAGCCTAAACAGTAGATGAGCGAGATTGAGAGGATGGTCCAGTAGCGCCCGAACCAGCGGTCGGCCAGCCAGCCGCCGGCCAGGGGCAAGACATAGACTGCGGTCCCGAAAAGATGCAGGGTCTGAGTTGCCCGGGCGTCGGCCATGGCCATCCTGTTGACGAGATAGAGCTCGAGGATGCCCATGAGACCGTAATAAGTGAACCGTTCGCAGGCCTCGTTGCCGATGATGTATTTGATCTGGGGCGGATAGCGGTCGGCTCGGTTCATGAGACAGGAAAAATCGGCATGGGCCTTTGCACGAGATTGCTGCATAGCGCAAAGCGAACGGTTGGGAAATGAAAATCGGCGGGGATCGTCTGGAGGGCGATCGGGATCGGGACGCCGGGCAACCCGCGTCCCGATCCCTATCCCGTCTGGAGGCGCATCCGGACACTGCCGGACATACACCCGACTGATATAGAGGCATAAAATCCAGGTCGAACTCAGACAGGGACATCGGGTCCCGAAGCCCATCGTGCCTCATCTTCGCTCGATTTGGGCACGGGCAGCGGCCATCCTGTGCCCGTGCCAAAAGATGATCCTCTTGGTACTCCTGTTGGTGTGGCGATCACGGCATGCCGTCGCCGGCAACCGGCCCGTGCTGTCCTCCATTTGCTGGCGACCGAGCTGTCGCCCGATACTTATGTGAACCTGATGGATCCGCACCTTCCCGCGTACAAAGCCCACACGGAACCCAAATTCTCTGAAATCAGCCGGCGTATCTCTCGCCCCGAGTTCCGGCAGGCCCTTCGATTAAATGCCAGAGAGCGTATGCGCAGGGGTAGCAGGCGCGGGCGGGAGATGCCGCTCTAAAGGCAATTGGTTGCCTTCGAGTAATAGGCTCGGCTCCGGATGGCGGCTGGGATTAGGCAGTGGGTCGATGTGGCCTTCGAGCGGATTTCGGGACGTGGAGATTGTTTAGCTGATCCACGGGGGGACGCCGACTCGCCAGCAGGGACAAAGTTTGGGGACGTTCACCTCCCTTGAGCCTGGTTTGGAGCGAGCGCATTCTCTCGCAGAAAGCGTCGTGTTATGTTGAGCGCATCGAAATCGCCGAAGGCTGTCACCACCCAGGCCGTCCCGGTGCCAGGGCTCGGGCGCGACGGAAACGGAACAGCCGATGGTGACCCGAGCATAATTTGCGACCTTGCCTTTCGGTTCGGCCCTCGGGCATTTCTCTTCGCCAATGAGAACAGGATCATCGGTTTCGCTGCCACAGCGCCGGAGGCCGAGCGCTTCGTAACCGAGTGCAGCCGCAAGTACAGAAAACAGACGCCTGCAATTCCATCGGGAGGGGAGTTCCATTTAATCCAGCACGAGGGGGACAACATCAGAACGAAGAGGGTGCCTCTTTCCGCGGACACAATCCTCGAACGGGGCACGCTCGATTTGCATTACGGTGATGGCGCCGGAGAATGGCATGAGGGCTTTGTGCGGGAGTTCGGCGGGAGGCCCAATGGCTTGACCATTTTCGAGGGGAACCCCGGAACCGGCAAGACGTTCTACCTCCGCCACCTCATGGGTGTGCCGAAGGGGACGCATCGGTTCCACTTCATTCCGACCTCGTCCATGGAGATCCTCTCCAAGCCCCAATTTGATTCACGGCGCTTGGGTTCTGCCCCCGCCGCGTGAACAACGAAGGCTCCAGCAACAGTCTATTTCGAGGCTCTCTCACAGGGCTCCAGCACGAGCTGTTTACGCTTCGTGCCGCCACTTTCTG
>Ga0181524_10001610_pt1 | contig 25495 bp, 28 predicted proteins | sample PEATcosm2014_Bin_34_FD_119761 | JGI IMG/M metagenome (GOLD analysis project Ga0181524, IMG submission 119761) | Peatland microbial communities from MTU Mesocosm Facility, Houghton, MI, USA - PEATcosm2014_Bin05_60_metaG | ecosystem: Environmental > Terrestrial > Soil > Wetlands > Peat | place... | reverse complement strand
GTACAGCAGATGCGGCGCGCGCTGCTCCTCCTCGGGCGTCGGCCGCGCCGTGATGACGCGCAGGTCGCGATAGACCTGCATGGAATCGGCATTGACGACCGTGCCGCCGAGCGTCTCGGCCAGCTCGAGCGCCAACGCCGATTTGCCGCTCGCGGTCGGACCGGCGATCAGGATGAGGTCGGATGGGCTCACGGACTTGACGTAATGCGATTTTGCGCGAATTAAAACCCGCACGCGGCGGAAGCCGCGTCGTGCGGCACTACCCACGCCACGACAGCAGAGGGCCGAAGTGAGCCTGATCAAACCCTTCCGCGCGTTGCGGCCGACGCCCGGGCGCGCGGCCGAAGTGCTCGCCCCGCCCTACGACGTGCTGTCGAGCGCGGAAGCGCGCCAGCGCGCGGCGGGCAAGCCGTGGAGCTTTCTCCATGTCTCGAAGCCCGAGATCGACCTCGATCCGACCGTCGACGCTTACGATCGCGCGGTCTACGCCAAGGCCGCCGAAAATCTGCGCCGCATGATCGACACCGGCGTGCTGATCCGCGACGCAAAGCCCTGCTACTACGTCTATCGCATGACCTGGCGTGGCCATGTCGAAACCGGCTTCGCGGCGGTCGCTTCGCTTGCCGACTACGCCACGAACCGGATCCGCAAGCACGAACACACGACGCCGACCAAGGAAGACGACCGGGTTCGCCAGATCGAGGCGGTCAATGCGCAGACCGGACCGGTCATGCTCGCCTATCCGACCGCGCCGGAGATCGACGGCCTGCTCGCCGATGCCGCAGGAGGCAAAGCCGAGCTCGACGTAACCGCCGACGACGGCGTGCGGCACCAGCTCTGGATCGTGGACGACGACGCCACGATCGAACGGCTCACCCGCGCGGTCGACGCGATGCCGGCCTTGTATATCGCCGACGGGCATCATCGTTCGGCCGCCGCGGCGCGCGTGGCGCAAGCGCGTGGCGGAGTGGGTTCGAAGGACTATTTCCTGGCGGTACTGATCCCCCAGAACGAGATGACTATCCTCGACTACAACCGCGTGCTCCGGGATTTGAACGGCCGCACGCCGCAGGCGCTGTTGGCCGAACTGGAAAGCCGTTACGCGGTCGAGCCCGCCGATCAGGCGGTGCACCCTGCCGCCGCCGGCGAACTCGGCATGTATCTCGCCGGGCGCTGGTACCGTCTCACGCTGCGCGCGGAGGGCGTAGCGGCGGCGCAGGCCGGCGATGCGATCGGTAAGCTGCCGATCACGCTTCTGACCCGCAACATCATCGAGCCGATTTTCGGCATCAAAGATCCGCGCACCGACAAGCGCATCGACTTCGTCGGCGGCGGACGCGGCCTCGGCGAGCTGGAGCGGCGGGTGTCGTCCGGCGAAATGGCGGTCGCCTTCGCGCTTTACCCGACGCAAATGACCGATCTGATGGCGGTCGCCGATGCCGGCGGCATCATGCCGCCGAAGTCGACCTGGTTCGAGCCGAAGCTTGCGGACGGCGTGGTGAGCCACGTCTTGGATTGAGTGCTAGCCAAAGTCGCGAATGGCGAAATGGCGAATTGGGATTTTCTATCCGCCACTCGCGTTTGCTGCTATTGCAAATTCAGCGCCACGAAGCGCGTTTCGCCGGCGGCGTTGGAGACCAAGAGCACCGCGATCTTCTTGCCCTGGGATTTGAGCTGGTCGACGCGCTTCTGCAGGTCGACCGGATTGCCGACGCCCTGGTATTGCACCTCGACGATGACGTCGCCCGGCGCCAGGCGCTTGTCGGGATCGGCCATCGCCACGCTCGGATCGACGCCGGTGACCAGCACGCCTTTGATGTCGTCGCGGATCTTGAACTTCTTGCGCTGATCGTCCGACAGGCTGGACAGTTCGAGCCCCAGAGTTTTCTGCACCACCGACTTTTCCACCGGTGCGACGTCTTTCTTGGCATCGGCCGAAGCCACTTTCTCGCTGTCTTCGAGCCGGCCGACGGTGACCTTGTGGGTCTCTTCCTTGCCCTTGCGGATGACGACGACGTCGACCGCCTTGCCGACCGGCGTGTCGGCGACGATACGGGGCAGATCGTGCATTTCCTTGATGTCGCGACCGTCGAAGGCAACGACGACATCGCCGGCTTCGATGCCGGCCGGCTTGGCCGGCCCCTTGTCGTCGACGCCGGCAACCAGCGCGCCGTGGGCCGGCTTGATGCTCAGGCTGTCGGCGATGTCGTCGGTGACCTGTTGGATCCGCACGCCGAGCCAGCCGCGCCGCGTCTCGCCGTATTGGCGCAACTGGTCGAGGACGGGGACCGCGCTGTCGGAAGGCACCGCAAAGCCGATCCCGATCGAGCCGCCGGACGGCGAGATGATCGCCGTATTGATGCCGACGACCTCGCCCTCGAGGTTGAACAAGGGGCCGCCGGAATTGCCGCGATTGATGGCGGCGTCGGTTTGGATGTAGTTGTCGTAAGGTCCGGAATTGATGTCGCGATTGCGCGCCGAGACGATGCCGGCGGTGACGGTGCCGCCGAGGCTGAACGGGTTGCCGATGGCGATCACCCATTCGCCGAGCCGCAGCTTGCCGCTGTTGCCGAATTTGACCGCTTTCAGCGGCTTGTCGGTATGCACGCGCAGCAGCGCGAGATCGCTTTTTGAATCCTTGCCGACCAATTTGGCGGTGACCTTGGTGCCGTCGTTGAGGATGACGTTGATCTCGTCGGCGTCGGCGATGACGTGATTATTGGTGACGACGTAGCCCGACGAATCGATGATGAAGCCGGAGCCCAGCGAGTTGATGCGATGCGGCGCAGAATCGGAATCGCCGCCGCCGCCGCCGTGATGGTTCTTGAAGAACTGATTGAAAAACTCCTCCATCGGCGAGCCGGGCGGCAGATCGGGGATCTCGGCGACGCGCGGATCGACCTTCTGCGAGGTCGAGATATTCACCACGGCATCGATCACTTGCTCGGCGACGTCGGCGATGTTCTCAGGCCCGCGCGCCGCAGCGGGTCGCGGCGGCAAGATCGCGATCGCGGCGGCAATCGCGGCGATCGCCGCGCTCTGTAGCGCAACCCGGGCGAGCCCGCGCATGGACGTTCGGCAGGCGGTGAAACGGCGAGAGATTCGGCGAGACATGGAGAGCGGTGCTCCTGACATTCGATGAACCGGCCTTAGGTTTCCTGGGGGAATTCTTCCTAACAGGGTGCCCCGGTCCCGCCCGGGACGCAAGGCCGTCCCCCAGCTTCGGCTATAAGCGGCGAGATTAGGGCGGAATAGCGACCCCGGCGCAGGTCCAAAATATGATTTTGGCGGATCATGCTTCAGCGGCGCACGTACCACACGATGACGACACCGACCAATGCCGAGACGATCCCGGCGATGCGCAACGGCCCGTCCGGGGTATCGAGGACGGCGGCCATGGTGCGCTTGGCGCCGCCCGGAAATGCCGCGAGCAGCATGCCCTCGATGGCGAAGAAGAGACCGAGCGCGGCAAGGAAATCCGTCATCGACGCGATCCGCTGCACTCGGTCGGGCCGTTTCTATTTGGTCGCGCCGCTGGCGCGTGGCGGCGCGGGCGCCGCCGCTGCTGCAGCGCCGTCGGGCGATGCCTTGCCGGAGGGATCGACGAAAAAGCGGAAGAATTCCGAATCCGGCCGCAGCACGAGATGCGTGTCGGAATGCTGCATGCTCCTTTCGTAGGCCTGCATGGAGCGGTAGAAAGCGAAGAAATCCGGATCCTGGCCGTAGGCGTCGGCAAAGATCTGGTTGCGGGTGCCGTCGCCTTCGCCGCGGACCGTTTCGGCCTGGGAGGTGGCGTCCGCCAACAGCACGGTCACATCGCGATCGGCCCTGGCGCGGATTTCCTGGCTCTTCTGGCTGCCCTGGGCGCGGAACTCGGCCGCTTCCCGTTGCCGTTCGGTCTGCATGCGCTGGTAGACCGCCTGGCTGTTCTGCTCCGGCAGATCGACGCGGCGGATGCGCACGTCGACGATGTGAACGCCGAACGGCTGCGCATCGCGGTCGAGCTGATCGCGCATCTGCCCCATCAGATCCTCGCGCCTGTTGCGTACCGCGTCGGCCAGCGTCGCGGCGCCGAGCACGCGGCGCAGCGCCGAATTGAGCAGGATCGAAAGCTGCGAATTGGCGCCGTCAGGGCCGACAGTCTGATAGAATTTGAGCGGATCGGTGATGCGGTAGCGCGCGAAGGCGTCGACCACGAGCCGTTCGCCGGCCTGGGCGACGCCGGCATTCCCGGCATTCACTTTATCCTGGCTCGAGGCGATCACTTCCTGGGCCGGCGACTCGATGTTGAGGATGCGCTTGTCGATATAGATCACGTTGTCGATGAACGGGATCTTGACGTTCAGGCCAGGCTCGGTGATGACGCGGACCGGTTGGCCGAGCCGCACCACCAGCGCCTGCCTGGTCTGGTAGACGGTGAAAAACGTGCTGTAGGCGACAATCGCGACTATCAGCAGGACGATGGCGACGGCGCCGCCGACGAGGCTCGGCTTCATTGATTGCCTCCCGAAGGCTGCTGTTGCGGCGACGACGCGGCCGGACGACCGCGCGACAAATCGTTGAGCGGCAGATAGGGCACCACGCCGGGACCGGCCTGCGGCCCGGTATCGATGATCGTCTTGTCGGTGCCGCCGAAAATACGCTCCATGGTCTCGAGATACATGCGCTGCCGGGTCACGTCGGGCGCTTTTTTGTATTGTTCGTAGACCTGGGTGAATCGCGAGGCCTGGCCCTTGGCCTCGGCGACGGTCTGTTCGCGGTAGGCCTCGGCGTCCTGGATGGTCTTGGCGGCGCGGCCGCGCGCTTCCGGCACGACGCGGTTGGCGTAGGTCTGCGCCTCGTTCTGCGCCCGCTCGAGGTCGGAGCGGGCCGCCTGCACGTCGCGGAAGGCGTCGATCACTTGGGTCGGCGGATCGACCTTCTGCAACTGCACCTGCTGCACCAAGACGCCGGCGCCGTAATCGTCGAGCGTCTTCTGCATCGTCTCCTGCACCGCGGTCTCGATGGTCTGCCGCGCGCCGGTGAGGATGGCCTGGATGTTGGAGCGGCCGATGATCTGGCGCATGGCGCTTTCGGCCACCGCCTTCACGGTGCCTTCAGGGCTCTGCACGTTGAACAGATAGTCGCCGACCGCGCTCGGCTTGACCTTCCACAGCACCGAGAAGTCGACATCGACGATGTTCTCGTCGCCGGTCAGCATCAGGCTTTCTTCCGGCACGTCGCGCATGGTGGTGCCGCGGCGCATATCGAAGCCGATATCGATCTTGTTGACGCGCAGCGCCTGCGGCGTGAGTGCGGTCTCGATCGGATAGGGCAGATGGTAATTCAATCCCGGCTGCACCTCGCGCACGAACTGGCCGAACCGCAAAACGACGCCGAGTTCGTCGGGCTCGACGCGAAAGAAGCCGGAAAAGCCCCATAGCGCGACGGCGGCCAGCGCGATGAGCGCAATGCCGCGGCCGCCGAGATTGCCCGGCAGGAGGCTGCGCAGCCGATCCTGGCTCCGGCGCAGGAATTCCTCAAGATCGGGCGGTTTCGGCCCCTGCGATTGCGGTCCCGAGCCCCACGGTCCACGCGGCCCAGAACCCCACGGGCCGCCGCCGGATTGGTTGCTCCACGGCATTCATACTCTCCTCGAGCTTGGTTGGCGGGGGTTATAGGGTAGCGCGAGGCCGCTTACAACGCGCAGTTATGCCGCGCTCGGCCGGCCTTCTGCCGCGGCATCGGCGCGGGCGTAGCTGACGAAGGCGAAGGCGGCTTCGTCTTCGGCCGCCGGCTGCCGTTCGCTGCGCGAGGTTTCGCGCCAGATTTTCGGATCGATGGCGGGAAAACGCGCGTCGCCGTCGGCCCGTTTGTGCACCTCGGTGACGAGGAGCGCGGAAGCGAGCGGCAAAGCCTGCGCGTAGATCTCGGCCCCGCCAGCGACGACGACGGCGTCGCAACCACGCCGCAAGGCATCGCCACGCGCCGCAGTAAGCGCCGCCGGCAGGTTCGGCGCCACCACGATGCCCGGCGCGGCGAAGCCCGGGTCGCGGCTGACCACGATCGTGGTGCGGCCCGGCAACGGCTTGCCGATCGACAGAAAAGTCTTGCGCCCCATCACCACCGGCTTACCCATGGTGCAGGCTCGGAAATGAATCATGTCCGACTTGAGCCGCCACGGCAAAGCATTGCCGCGGCCGATGACGCAGTTTTCGGCTATGGCGGCGAGGAGAACGATGTGCGGCCCGGCAGTAATGGCGGAACCCTATGCGGCGTGATGAGCCTTCTGCAGTTCTGGGGCGAGATAGAGGACGACGACACTCTCAAAATATTGCCCGCCCGTGAAGGTCGTATCGAATTGCCGTCCCCAATCTTCCGAACTCCGCAGGTACGAACCGATGGCTCTTGCTCGCGCAATCTGATTGGCGTCCACATAAACGTCCGATAATGAGAACACAGAACGATAAGGCGGGGTGATCATGATCTTCGAGGTGGCATCGACCAAATTGCGCTCGTCTTGGATCGATTTCGGGACCAGGTACAAGCTCCAGCGATCTTTCTCTGACGCAAATTCCCAGTAGCCCGCCAATAGCGGCGCCCCGACCGCCTTGAGCTGATCGATCAGCGTCTTGGAAGCGTCAAGCTTCCGCTCTACCAGCGAATGCTCAGCCATTGAAGCAACCCTCCAATTCCGCCGTCGCCGTCGATTGCATCGATCATAGCGGCGGCTTGCTCTGCCGTCCAAAGGCTGTACCGGGATTTTTCATCCCAATTCTTGACGATCGACCACCGCTGATCGAGTTCCGGATCGCGTTGTCGCGCGGTCGTCAATTCTTCCTCCAGGCCTGCAAGGCCAAGCAATTTTCCGAGGTCATGCGTATATATGTCATTTACGAACTTTCTATTTGGGATTTCATTTTCACGAAATTGTGCGGCAATGCACGCCTTTAGCGCGCATTCGATCGCGTATCCCGCGACATAATAGGCGCCCGAAAATGCTGTTCCCGAGCCAACAGCTTTGCTTCTTGAAGCCGAAGCCTGGCAAGTTGCTGAAGAATTGTTCGTTCGGAAGCCATCACACCGCCACCGCGGCCTTGATGTGCGGATGCGGGTCGTAGCCTTCGAGCGAAAAATCTTCGTAGCGCAGCGCGAACAGATCCTTCGCCGCGGCATTCATGCGCAGCGTCGGCAGCGACCGCGGCTGGCGCGTCAGTTGCAGCCGCGCTTGATCGAGATGATTGAGATAAAGATGCGCGTCGCCGAAACTGTGGACGAAGGTGCCGGGCTCGAGGCCGGCCACCTGCGCGACCGCGACGGTCAGCAGCGCATAGGACGCGATGTTGAACGGCACGCCGAGGAAGACATCGGCCGAGCGCTGGTAGAGCTGGCACGACAGCCGGCCGTCGGCGACGTAGAACTGGAACAGGCAGTGGCACGGCGACAGCGCCATTTTCGGCAGCTCGGCCGGGTTCCACGCCGTGACGATGATACGGCGCGAGTCCGGATCGCGCCGGATCGTGTCGATCGCGTCCTTCATCTGGTCGATCGCGCCGCCGTCGGGCGTCGGCCAGGAGCGCCACTGCCGGCCGTAGACCGGGCCAAGATCGCCGTTTTGGTCGGCCCATTCGTTCCAGATCGTGACGCCGTGGTCGTTGAGATATTTGACATTGGTGTCGCCGCGCAGGAACCACAGCAATTCGTAGATGATCGATTTGACGTGCAGCTTCTTGGTGGTGACGAGCGGAAATCCCTGCTTCAGGTCGAAGCGCATCTGATGGCCGAAGATCGATCGCGTGCCGGTGCCGGTGCGGTCGCGCTTTTCCACGCCCTCGGCGAGCACGCGTTCCATGAGATCGAGATATTGGCGCATCGGTGGTGGTTGTCCTGCGGCGACTCGGATGAAAGCTTAGCCGCAAATGCGCGCCGGACGAAGGGCGGGCAAGACGCGGGCGACCTCCGCAACGGCCGCAAGCTCGACGGCCTAGCGCCCCGCTCAGACCAGCCCGCTCAGTCCGAGCAGGGCGGCGACCGCAAAGGCCCACAGCGGGTGCACGCGCACGAAAAAGGCGGCGAGCGCGGTGCCAAGCGTAATCGCCACCGCGACCCAGTTATAGTCCGACGTGGTGGCGATCACGGTGGCGCTCGATGTTGTCAAGCCGAGCGTGACCGGGATCAGTCCGCGGCTCAGCGCGGCGTGCCAGGCCTTGCCCTTGAAACGCTCGGCGGCGCGGCCGACGAAATAGGCGAACACGCAGCTCGGTCCGCACATCGCCAGCGTCGTCACCAGCGCGCCGACGACGCCGGCGACGTGATAGCCGATCAAGGTGACGATGATGACGTTCGGCCCCGGCGTCAGCTGCGCCAGCGCGAAGCTGTCGCTGAACTGCCGGTCGGTCAGCCAATGCTGCACGTCGACCGCGACGCGATGCATTTCCGGCACCGCGGAATTGCCGCCGCCGATCGCGAACAGCGACATCAGCGCGAAATAGCCGGCCAGCGTCGCCAGCGTGCCGCCCAAATCCTTCATTGTTGCAACCAGGCCTTCATGACCGCACCCATGCATAAGCGATGCTCACCGGCGCAATCACCGCCAGCACCAGTGGCAGCGGCCAATGCATGACGCCGATCGAACCGAAAACTGCGAGCGCGATGAGCGGGCCAACGACGGCGCGGTTGCGGAATAAGGGCCGCGCCATCTTGGCGACCGTCGCCATCATCAGGCCAGCGGCGGCCGAAGCGACGCCGGTCAGCATGCGGCGCAGCACCGGCAGCTCGCCATAATGCGCGTAAATCGCGCCGATGACGATGACCAGTATCACCGGCGGCCCGAGCAGCCCGCCCAGTGCGACCACCCCGCCGAGCGGGCCGCGAAAGCGCGAGCCGAACACCACCGAGAAATTGACGATATTGGGGCCGGGCAGGAACGCGCACAGCGCATAGGCCTCGTTGAACTGCTCCGGCGTGAGCCACCTGCGTTCTTCCACCATCATGCGCCGCGACCACGCCAAAACGCCGCCGAATCCGGACAGCGAGATGGTGGCAAAGGCGATGAAAAGTTCGGCAAGGCTCGGCCGCGTCTGTTGCGGCGCCGGTGCGGGAGAGGGCTCCGGCTCCGCGGCGGGCGATTGTGGATCGAGCGGTGCGGGCGACGGCATGTTCATGCGAATTCTTGGCACTTGTCTTGGGCTTGTGACGGTTGGCTGACGGCAGTGTAACTCGATCGTTAATCCCGCGAAAACGATTGCCGTCTAGACAGGCCATTGGCCCCTGTTTCCTTCCGCTCCGACGCTCAAAATGCATCCGTTTCATGTGCCCATCGCGGTCAAAGCCGTGTTGCTGATTGCGGCACTGGGTTTGCTGTCGATCGCCGCGAACGTGTTTTGCCTGCAGCAGTTCGATCAGCTCGAACGGCTCAACATGGTCGTCACCCAGCAAGTCGCGCCGGCGCGTCTTGCGCTCGCCGAAGCCAAGACCGCCATCGAATCCTTCGGCATCGCGACATACAAGACCTACTCGGCTTCCGACAACGATCAAGCCATGGAATCCGCCTCCGCCTTGGAGGGCGAATACCATGCGGCTAAGAGCGCGCTGACGAACGTGGTCGGCGACAACCCGGCCAAAATCGACGACGTTCGCCGCATTCTCGACAAGCTGGAACTCGCCCATGGTATCGCCGTCGACCTCAAAAACGCAGTGAAGGGCGGCGACTGGGATGCGGCGAAGCGCATCATCGATCTCAAATTCGATCCGGCGCGCGACGACGTTACGTTTCAGATGGACCGGCTGATCAATATTCTCGGCGCCGAGGCGCGCATCACCGAGGCCGAGGTGGCCGACCGCGGCGTCGCCATTTACCGGACCACGGTCGGCATCCTGGCTGGCGGCACGGCGGCGGCTCTGATCGCCGCATTACTGCTGAGCCGGTATTTTATTTCCCGGCCGCTGCAACGGATGGCCCGGACCATGAGCCGCATGGCCGAGGGCGATCTCGACGTTCCGATCGAGGGCGGCCGGCGGGCCGACGAGATCGGCGTCATGGCGCTCGCCGTCGCGGTGTTCCGCGACAATGCGCTGGCGCTGCGCGAAGCCGAGGCGGTGCGTGCGGCCGACCGCGAGCGGTCGGAACGGGAAAAGTCCGCGGCGCTGGAAGCGGTCGCGGTCGCCTTCGAGCGGGACATTCTCGCCATCGCCGGGTCGGTCGGCGCTGCGGCGACCGAACTCGAAGTCTTCGCCCGTGGCATGGCCGCTGTCTTGGAGGAATCGCAGCGCCACGCCCGCATCGCCGCCACGGTCGCCGACCAGACCACGACCGGCGCCGCCGGCGTCGCTTCAGCGATCGAGGAGCTGTCCGCTTCGATCGGCGAAATCAGCGCCCAGGTTGCCAATGCGTCGGGCATCGTCGCAGAGGCGACGCGCTGCGCCGGCAACGCGGTGACCAATACGTCGGCGCTGGTGACGACCGTCAAGGATATCGATCAGGTCGCCTCCATGATCACCGCGATCGCGAACAAGACCAATTTGCTGGCGCTCAACGCCACGATCGAGGCGGCGCACGCCGGCGAGGCCGGCCGCGGCTTCGCCGTGGTCGCCCAGGAGGTCAAGGCGCTGGCGGCGCAGACCACGACCGCCTTGGCCGAGATCAAGTCGAAGACAAAGTCGGTCGGTCAGGTCATCGAGATCGTGCAGGGGGCGAACGAGGCGATGGCCGATTCGATGAGCCACGTGAAAATGATTTCGGGGGCGATCTCCGACTCGGTCCAGCAGCAGGACGAGGCGGCGCGCAAGATCGCGGAAAGCGTGGACGGCGCCGCGGCGCGCACCGTCCAGGTGTCGAGCAGCATCGCCGGCGTGAGCGAACTGGTGCGGCAGTCGGCGCGCGGCGCCGATCAGTTGCTGGCGGCGGCCGCCGCGCTCAACGGCCAGGCCGCCCAACTCGCCCGCGATGCCAGGAATTTCACCAGCCGCGTGCGGGCTGCCTAGTCGGTTCATCAAAACGCCGGCGCTACTCGCACCAAAACTTTGCCGAAATTCTCCCCGCGCAGGAGGCCGATGAGGCCCTGCGGCGCGTTCTCGAGCCCTTCGACCACGTCTTCGCGATACTTGATCCTGCCCTCGCCGAGCCAAGCGGAGACATCGCGCATGAAATCGCCATGGCGCGCGGCGAAGTCGGAGACGATGAAACCGCGAAACGTCAGCCGTTTCGTCAGGATCGCCCGCATCAGCTGCGGCAACAGAATCGGGCCGGCCGACAGCGTGGTGGCGTTGTAGATGGAGATCAGCCCGCACACCGGAATGCGGGCGAAAGGATTGAGCATGGGGAACACGGTCTCGAACACGGCGCCGCCGACATTCTCGAAATAGACGTCGATGCCGTTCGCGCAGGCGGCGGCAAGACGGGCGGCGAAATCCGGCGCCCGGTGGTCGATGCAGCCGTCGAAACCGAGTTCCTCGGTCACGTAGCGGCATTTGTCCGCTCCGCCGGCGATGCCGACGGCGCGGGCCCCCTTGATCCGCGCGATCTGGCCGACGACCGAGCCGACCGCACCCGAAGCTGCCGCGACCACGACGGTCTCGCCGGCCGCGGGCTTGCCGATCTCGAGAAGACCCATATAGGCGGTCATACCTGGCATGCCGAGGATACCGAGCGCAGTCGAGATCGGCGCGCGCGCCGGATCGACCCGTTGCAGGCCGGAGCCATCGGACAGCGCGTGGGTCTGCCAGCCGGTCCGGCCGACCAGGATGTCGCCTTTGGCAAAACGGGGCACGTTCGAGGCGACAACTTCGCTGACCGTGCCGCCCTCCATGACATCGCCGGTACCGACCGGCGCGGCATAGGAGGGTGCATCGCTCATCCGGCCGCGCATGTAAGGATCGAGCGAAAGCCAGAGCGTGCGCAGCGCCATCTGGCCGGGCCCGGGTTGCGGGATCGGAACTTGTTCCAGGCGGAAATTATCCAGCGTCGGTTCGCCGGCGGGCCGCGAGGCAAGAACAATCCGTCGCGCGGTTTCGGTCATTGCGAACTCCTTTGGCCATCGCCGTCTGGTCGCGCTCGGTCAAGTCGGCACTGCCAAGCCAGCATCGCTTTCAGCGCCCCCGCCCGGCAACATCGCCGCGCTCGATCATCGCGCGGAGGAAACTCGTCGCCCGCTGGTAAATCCCCGGCGCCTCGCTCTCGCGCGGTCCGCCGATCGCCAATGTGAGACCGGCGCCGGGTTTTGCGCCAGGTTTTGCGTCATGTCTTGCCGCCTGCACGCGCAGCCAGAACGCTGAGTGTTCGAGCGTGGCCTCTTGGTCGAGCTGCGCGATCAGGAGCGGCTTGCGATAGCGGTGCGCGAGGTCCTGCGCCAAACCGGTGCCCGCGGAAACCGCGAGGCCGCCCGAGTCGATGACGATCATGCAGGCGTCGGCGTCGCGCAGGTTCCATTCCGTGCGCTGCGCCGGATCGGCGAGCGGCGTTTCCTGAAGCCGCGGATATTTCGCCAGCAGGCCGGGCGGCGCCGGAAAATCCTCGGCCCAGCCGCCCTTGGGACACCAGCCGCCATAGGCCAGGCCGCGCTCGATCGCCACATCGAGGACCGCCCGATCGACGCCCGATTGACCGCCGGAGAGGAGTTTCATGGCAGGGATAGTGATAGCACGTCCCTCCCGAACGATGCGACCTCGCGAAGGGCGCCATCACTGATCAACTGACAAGTGCCACGGTGGAGCGCCGAGAGGCTAGCCGCGCGGCCCCGTTATCGGCCCAGCGCCAGATCGAACCCCTCACCGCTCGATTGCGATGCCGGTCTGCCGGATGATTTGCTCGTAGTGGGCCGCTTCGGCGTGGATGCGTTCGACGAAAGCGGCCTGGCCGAGATATTCGGGGCTGAAACCGATGTCATTCATGTGCTTGCGCACGGCGTCGTCCTGCAAAGCTTGGCTAACCGCCTTGTCGAGTTTGGCAACGATTGCGTCCGGTATGCCTATCGGCGCGAATAATCCGACCCAGAGTGTTGCGTCGATCGGCAGTCCGTTCTCCGAGAGCGTCGTCCATGACGACGGCAACGAGGGCGGGCCCTTACTGGTAAGGGCAATGATCTTGATTTTGCCTGCATCCACAAGCGCAGGATACACGGCGGGTGTCGACAGGATGCCGATCGGAATATCGCCGGCGGCAATTGCCGTCGCGGCCGTTACGCCGCCGTTAAAGGGTATTTGGACGACTTTTACGTGGGCCGTGAGCCCAATCCATTCTCCGACCGCGTGCTCGAGTGTTCCCGAGCCGGGAGTGGCGTAGGCCATGCCGCCCGGACTGGCCCGCGCCGCATCCAACAATCCTTTAACGTCGCTGAAGGGCGCATTCCCAGCAGCAACAACGACCATCGGATTACTGCTCACCATTGCGATCGGCAGCAGATCCTTATTGGGATCGAAATTCATCTGCGGCATGAGCGAGGGAGCCGTGATGAAGTCGCCCGGAGTAAATAGCAGCGTATATCCGTCCGGGCTCGCTCTCGCCGCCACTTCCGTGCCGATCGTTCCGCTTGCCCCCGGCCTGTTCTCGATCACCAATGGCTGACCGAGAATATCGCCGAGTTTTTGCCCGATAATTCGAGCTGTCACATCCATCCCGCCACCGGGCGGATAAGGCATGATGATGCGAATGGGCTTGCTCGGGTAGTCCTGTGCCCGCGCGGCGACCAAACTCAACGCCAAGGCAACGAAGCAAAGCGCGGATTTGCGTATCAGCATCATCGTCCCAATCCGCGGGCAGGAGCCTACACGCCATGGGCTCACTCGGGAGTCAACCGGAGCATGATCGACTTGCCGGCTGCGATCGGAAAGTAGCCGATCTTCGCCGAAACAACAAAGCGTGCTGGCATGGAGTGAGCCGTTGTGGCAGCTTGTTTGAGGCACGCTGGAAATAACGCGGCTCGAGACGATGCAGCTTCATAATCGACAAGGCAATATTCCGATCGCGCTGTATCGCTCGTTCGTTACGATAAGCGAACTCGGCAGCTTCACTGAAGCAGCCCAAAGGCTGAACGTCACGCAGTCTGCGATCAGCGTGCAGATGAAGCGGCTGCAACGGCTCGTCGGCGGCGACCTTTTTGTGAAACAAGCGATGGGCGTCGGCCTTTCCGAGTTGGGATCAATGGTAGAGGAGTATGCCCGCCGCATTTTGGTGCTGAACGACCAAGTGATGGCGATGGCCGGTCGAGCGTCGCAGAAAGAGACCGTATATCTCGGGATTCAAAGCCTCTTCGTCCGCAAAACTTTGGTCGATGTGGTCGAGAAGTGCTCGGTTGCGGACAGTAAGAGCGGCCAAATCATTTGCGGAGGCGCTCCATCCCTGACGGAGAAATTGAGGGCCGGCTACGTGGACTTGGCCCTGATGCTGCCCCCGGCAGCTCTTCAGCGCAATGTGCTCGCGGAATGGACAGAAAGGATGGTTTTTGTCAGAGCGCCTCATCATCGCGCTCTGGCGGAAAACGAGCCAGTCCCCTTGATCCACCGGGAAGGGGGCTTGATCGGTCGAAGAGCGATGAAGTCGTTGGATGAACATGGCGTGCCGTACCGGGTCGTCTTTGGTGCCACGGATTTGGGGACTCTCGTGACTGCCGCCGAAGCCGGCCTTGGCTTCCTGGTGCTGGCGGAACGGGTCCTGCCAAGCCTTTCCGGCACGTTGGTCGTCGCCGCCGACGATGTCCTGCCGGAGATTCCGGGAATGCGCGCAGGGGTGTTTCATCGCGAAGGGTTCGATCTCGGGCGACATCGCCAGGTGGTGGAAGCCTTCCTCTCGGTGGTCCGACCGCCGCATCCAACGCCGCCTCCCGGAGGCCGCCCGTCCCGACAGAAGCTACGTTCCGCTTCACGATCGGCGTTCAATGGTACGAATATTCATGGCTCATGAAATTCTTATTGCTTCCCACGGCGCGCGCCGTCGCGGCATTCTCGCCCTGCAATGGGGGCAATCCATGCCGGATCGCGACAAAAGAGCGAAGCGCGGCCTATGCCAAGGTCAACTGTTTCCCGACCGCGCAGGTTTGATTATGTATCTTCAATACGCCCTTGAAGATTTGGCGGAGATCGACAAGACAAGCGCCGCCTTGATAGAAAAGGCTATTATGAATTTGCGCGATTCCAATCCACAGGGAGCCGCGCGGACTTACCTGCAGAAGCTATCCTAGGTCGAGACGTCCCTATATACTGCCGCGTCGCGGCGAGGGGGCGTGGCATGGCAAACAAGGCAGCCAATTCAGTCGATAAGGTCGTGGGCCGAAATGTGCGGCTGCAGCGGCTGGCAGCCAAATTGACCCAGGCGGAGCTCGGCCGGGAAATCGGCGTTACTTTTCAGCAGATCCAAAAATACGAAAACGGCACTAACCGCATAGGGGCCAGCCGGCTCAGTCGAATTGCAGAAGTGCTGGAAATTCCTGTCCCCGCTTTATTTGAGGGTGTCGGGTCCATTCCAGGTGCCGGGCAGTCATCCTTGGGTGAACTCTTGATGGAGCCGCGATCCCGGCAGCTGGCGCGAGCATTCAGTGAAATTTCGGATGACGACATCCAGCGTTGCCTTATGGCGCTGATCGAGCAGATTGCCGCGCGGCGCCATTAGTCAATTAAGCGAACTCGCCAACAAACCCGCAAGCAAACTTGGCATTTGCGCGCGTCAATCTGCGTAACCGGGACACCACGCTCGATAGGCGTCACCGTTTCCCTCACTCGATAAGCGGAGTAATTTTGCTGCCCTCGCTTAGCGAGGGAAGCGGCAATGTCCTTCCGCCACGCCCGCACCTGTAATCCCTGATTGCAACGTAGAAAGACATCACACGGTGAAAGAACAAGATCGCAACCCACCCAGCCGCGTTCGCGATAATAGGCTTCCAGACCTGCGAAGCGTATACGGCCACCACGAAGATCGACTTTGCGGACTGTATGATCTGCTCCAGCGCGCCAGAGGCATGAGCGTGCTGGATATCGCAATGAATCACGGGCTGGTGGGATTTGAATTTGCCCGTAACGGCGCGACCCTGGTGCATGGTTGCGACTTCGACGAGGCTGCGGTGAATACGGCGCGCACGATCTTTACTGAAATTGCCATTCCATCCAGATTTGAGGTCGTCGACCTCGTGGGCGGGTCCGCAGCGTTGGAAACGGCGTTCGGCCCATACTACTTGCCTCGTTACGATATCGTGTTGTTTCTCGGCATTTATCACAAGCTCCAAGAGCAGGCGCCGGCGGCCGTCATCTCGGAATTGGTCCGGCATCTGGTCAGCCGAGTCGCTCGATTCTTCGTTGTCCGGACAAGCCAAATCGATGAACTGGGCCTGATCTTGGCGGACACCGGATTACGCAGAGTTCATTTCTCGGCCTTATCGTTGGTTGTCGGCCCGCTGGAAGTCTGGGAGCGAGGTTGAGCTTTCTTCTTTATCGACCTGGCTTCGCCGGAGCTCGGGGTTACGCTTGGTGAGCGGCTGGTCTGCGCAACCACGACCTATCGAGAATAGCATCTCCGCTCGTCAATGTATCGGTGACATCGCCTGACATACGTCCCAGTTTTGGTTACATAGAGCGAATCACGCTCTCGTTGGGACGTGTTCCCGCGAGAACGATGGCGTATGCCGCAGGGGCGGCGCTTGTGGCCGCCCGCGGGCGCAAGGGCACGCCGCCACGCCGCGGGCACCACAAGGGGTGCCGCTACGGACATCCGTGGCGGGGCGAGGGAGTGCTCTTTCATCGGCAACCTTTTGCGCTTATATTGCTTGGTGCCGGCGCAAGCCGGATATGGCGATAAATGGCCGTCGTAATAAACCTTTCGGACCCGGGGGCAGTACCCGGCGACTCCACCAATTCCAGGGAACAGGCAGCTCTGTTCCCTGCCTATGGGGTCGAAACAGGATCGACGAGGGCGTAAAGGGCGTGCTTTTGCTCGGCATGGTTCCGCCGTTATCGGGCCAATTCCATAGTTGCCAACGACAACTATGCTCCGGTTGCTCTGGCTGCGTAAGCAGTCCGAAAAACCGACTTGAAGTCCTAACGGGTTAAGCTCCGTTAGGCGGGGTTCGGAGGCACCTGGCAACAGAAGCCTCCACTTTCCAGGAAACCGGTAGCAGTGGGCAGTAATCAGACACGGGACAGCGTCGCGCCACGGGACAGAATCGCTCTGGACCGTTATGATGATGCCCGAGCCGTCCTCTGATTACTGACCACTGATTACTGGCCCCAGATCCCTGACCCCGCTATGCCCGCCGATCACATCCGTTACGATCTTCTTGCCCAACAAGCCCTGCGCGGGGTCGTGCGCACGGTGCTGACGGACGTGGCCAAGAAAGGCCTGCCCGGCGAGCATCATTTCAAGATCACCTTTGCCACCGCGGCGCCCGGCGTGCGGCTTTCGGACCGGATGCGCGCGCAATATCCGGAAGCCATGACCATCGTCCTGCAGCATCAATTCTGGGACCTGGTCGTGACCGACGACGCTTTCGAAGTCGGCCTGTCGTTCGGCGGCGTGGCGGAGCGGCTCGCCATTCCGTTCGATGCGGTGACGGCATTCTACGATCCCGCGGTGCAATTCGGTTTCCAATTCGAAGCCATCGAAGCCGCCGCGGCGGACGAAACGAGCGCCGCGCCGGCCGATGGCAAGGCAACCGGGAAGACGACGACCGAGAAAGCCGCCGGACCGGTCGGCCGGGCCGGTTCGCTGCCACCGCCCACGGCCGGAAAATCCGAGCCGCCGCCGTCCCCTCCGGAAGGCAGTGGCGGCGGCGAAGTGGTTCGGCTCGATCGGTTCAGGAAGAAGTGAGCAATCAGTGGTCAGTAATCGGTAATCGGAAAATTCGGGGCGTCGTCGCTTCGCAAGGCTGACTTCCGACGTTCGATTTTTGACCACTGATCACCGACCACTGATTACCGACATGAAAACCCGCACCGAAACCGATTCGTTCGGGCCGATCGAAGTGGCGGCCGACCGCTATTGGGGCGCGCAGACCGAACGTTCGCGCAACAATTTCCGCATCGGCGAGGATCGCATGCCGCGCTCGCTGATCACGGCGCTTGCGCTCGTCAAACGCGCCGCGGCGGAGACCAATCGCGCGCAGGGTTCGCTCGATGCGCGGCGCGCCAAGGCGATTGTGCAGGCGGCGCAGGAGATCATCGACGGCAAGCTCGACGACCAGTTCCCGCTCTCGGTGTATCAAACCGGCTCGGGCACCCAGAGCAACATGAACGTCAACGAAGTGATCGCCAACCGCGCCAATCAAAGGCTCGGCGGCAAGCTCGGCGCGAAGTCGCCGATCCATCCCAACGATCACGTCAATTTGAGCCAATCGTCGAACGATTGTTTCCCGACCGCGATGCATATCGCCGCCGCTCGCGAAATCGCCGAGCGCCTCGTTCCGGCGCTGACGCACCTGCACGCGGCGCTCGCGCTCAAGGCCAAGGCGTTCCGCCGGATCGTCAAGATCGGACGCACCCATACCCAGGACGCGACGCCGCTCACGCTCGGCCAGGAGTTTTCCGGCTATGCGGCGCAGGTCGCTTCCGGCATCGCCCGCGTCAAGATCGCCATGAAGGCGCTTTATCCGCTGGCGCAAGGCGGCACGGCGGTCGGCACCGGCCTCAATGCCAAGCGCGGCTTCGCCAAACGCTTCGCCAGCAAGGTCGCCGAACTGACCGGTTTGCCGTTCGTCAGCGCGCCGAACAAGTTCGAGGCGCTCGCCTCGCACGGCGCGCTCCTCTTCGCCCACGGCGCGCTCAATGCGCTCGCCGCCGACCTGTTCAAGATCGGCAACGACATCCGCTTGCTCGGTTCCGGCCCGCGCTCGGGACTGGGCGAGTTGTTGTTGCCGGAAAACGAGCCGGGCTCCTCGATCATGCCGGGCAAGGTCAATCCGACCCAATGCGAAGCGCTGACCATGGTCTGCTGCCGCGTTTTCGGCAACGACACCACGATCGCGATCGCGGCGAGCCAAGGTCAATTCGAGCTTAATGTGTTCAAGCCCGTCATCATCGACGCCATGCTGCAATCGATTCGGCTGCTCGCCGACGCGGCGAACTCGTTCACCGATCATTGCGTCGCCGGCATTCGCGCCAACGAGCCGCGAATCCGGCAATCGCTAGAAAATTCGCTGATGCTGGTCACGGCGCTGGCGCCGCGGATCGGCTACGACAAGGCGGCGCAAATCGCCAAGGCCGCCCATGCCAACGGCACCACATTGCGGGAAGAGGCGGTCCGGCTCGGCTTCGTCTCGGCAGAGGACTTCGAGCGCCTGGTGCAGCCGGCCCGCATGACCCGGCCTGATGCGTAAGCTCCGGGCGGCTTGGAACCGCGAAACCTGTCGATCTGGGCGAATTCTCGTAGGTATTTGCCCGCAGCATCGATTGTGTGCCTACGGTGGTATAGGCACCAAGTGTAGTCAACTCTGAATATTGCCGCCGGCATCGGCATGTTGTTCCGGCCGAAGCCGCTTCGCGGCGTGTATATTCGGGTGCCCGAAAGCCCTTTATCCTGGCCGCAACCTGGTCGTTCCGTGCTCGCGCCTCGGCGGCGGAGGACCAGGGCAAAAATGGCCTAAAGCCGGGGTAATCCGGGCGCTGCCGATCCTTTTCCATGCTTTCATGCCGCTTTCACTCCGAGTTCCTTTCGAAGGATTCCAAAATGGCAACAATCGTCAATCTGCGCACCGAGCGTAAACGGGTCAAAAGGCGCCAGGCCGAACAGGAGGCTGCCACCAACCGGCTGGCGCACGGCCGCTCCAAAGCCGCACGAAAATTTGATGCAGCGCAAAGCGACAAGGCCGTGACGAGTCTAGACCAGCACCGGATCGAAATTGAAACGGGAGACGGCAATGAAATCGCCGGTCGTTAAGCGCTCTATTGTGATCGCCGGTCATAAGACCAGCGTCAGCCTTGAAGATGCCTTCTGGAAGGGTCTGAAAGACATCGCCATCGCCCGGCGTATCACTCTGTCGGATCTGGTCGCGTCGATCGACACCGAGCGGCGACATGGCAATCTATCGTCGGCGATCCGGCTGTTCGTGCTCGACCATTACCAGACGCAGTCCAACGGCCATCTCGACGGTGCCGGCGTCGACGTGCACGCGCCGCGGGAAATCATGTTGCGGCCGCAGGCTGCGGCTGTGGCAGCGGCGCTGCCGGCGGAATAATCGGGCGACAGCGCTCACCCTTGGCGCCTCACCGGCTGAAAATCTTGCCGGGATTGAGGATGTCGAGGGGATCGAGCGCCCGCTTGATCGCGCGCATGGCGGCGAGCGCCGGCTCGCCGTGCTCGGCCTTTAGATATTTCATCTTGCCCTGACCGACGCCGTGCTCGCCGGTGCAGGTGCCGTCCATGGCGAGCGCGCGGTCGACGAGGCGTTCGAGCAGACTCTCGGCGCGATGAATTTCGTCTTTGTCGTTCAGATCGACCATCAGCAACATGTGGAAATTGCCGTCGCCGACATGGCCGACGATGGGCGCGATGAACCGGCTTTCCGCGGCGTCGCGCTGGGTCGCGGTGACGCATTCGGCAAGCCGTGAGATCGGAACGCAAACATCGGACGAGAGGGCCTGGGTGCCCGGTCGCAAACGGCGTGACGCCCAATAGGCATCATGGCGCGCCTGCCACAATCGCGAGCGGTCCTCGGCGCGCGTGGCCCAATCGAAAGGTCCGCCGCCGAGCTCGTTTGCGATTTCGCCGAAGCGCTCCGATTGTTCGGCAACGCTTGCGTCGGTGCCGTGAAACTCCAAAAACAGCATCGGCGTTTCCGGCAGCGTGAGGTTTGAATAAAGGTTGCAAGCCTTCACCTGCAGCGCGTCGAGCAGTTCGATACGCGCCACCGGAATGCCGGACTGAATGGCGAGGATGGTGGCATTGCATGCCGCCTCGACCGATGGAAACGGGCAAATGCCGGACGCGATCGCTTCCGGTATGCCGGTAAGCCGCAATGTCAATTCGGTGATGATACCGAGCGTGCCCTCTGCGCCGACTATTAGTCGCGTGAGGTCATAGCCTGCGGAAGACTTCTTGGCCCGGCGCGCGGTCGACATCACCTCGCCGTCGGCGGTCACGACCTTGAGCGCCAACACGTTGTCCTTCATGGTGCCGTAGCGCACGGCATTGGTACCCGAACACCGTGTCGCCGCCATGCCGCCGAGCGAAGCGTCCGCGCCGGGGTCGATCGGGAAGAACACGCCCTTATCGCGCAGGTGCTCGTTGAGCCGCTTTCTGGTGATGCCGGGCTCGATGACGCAATCGAGATCCTCGGCATGGACCGCGAGCACGCGGTTCATGTCGCGAAAATCGAGGCAGATGCCGCCGCGCGGTGCATTGACCTGACCCTCGAGCGAGGTCCCGGTGCCGAACGCGATCACCGGAACGCGCTGCGCCGCGCACAAGCGCACCACCTCCTGTACGTCTTCCGTCGTCTGCGGGAAGACAACGGCGTCCGGCGGCTGGTTGTCGATCCACGTCGTCGTATGGCCGTGTTGCTCGCGCACCGCTTGCGAGGTGACGAGGCGGTTACCGAAGCGAGCGGCGAGCGCGGCGATGACGGTGTCGGCCGCCTTGCGGTCGCGGGTGGTTCGTTCCATTGTCTCGACGAGCGCCATGGTTGTCCTTGGTCTTTTCTGGGGCTGGCGTTTCCGCTTCTGTCCGCAAACTGGCGGCGAGGCGCGCACAGGTCAAGTCGCGCGTCGCGCCGCCTCGAGCGAAAGCCGAGAGCCGGTCCAGCTGATGCCCGACGGTATCGTTCCCGCGGTCTCGTTCGCCGCGCCATTCGTTTCCTCGACGATGCGGGTCGAGCCGGCCTGGATCGACTACAATGGCCATCTGAACATGGCCTATTACAATGTCTTGTTCGACCGCGCGGTCGACGAGGTGTACGAACTCCTGGACCTGGGCCTCGGCTACGTCCAGACGACGAAGCACTCCACCTTCACGGCCGAAGTGCATGTGCGCTATCTGCGCGAGCTCCTCGTCGACGCGCCGGTTCGCGTGACGTTCCAGCTTCTCGATTTCGACTCCAAGCGCATGCATTATTTCGAGCAGCTCTTCCACGCCGAGGAAGGCTGGCTGTCGGCAACGTCGGAGAATATGGCGCTCAATGTCGATATGACCGTGAAGAAGACCGCCGCGTTTCCCGCTCATGTCATGGCCAAGCTGGCGCAGATGAAGGCGGCGCACGATCGTCTGCCGATACTTGACGGCGTCGGGCGTCGTATCGCAATGAAGGTCAGTCCTTGAAGCAGGCACTGCAATGACGAAATCGCCGGTGACGATCCGCGAGCACCGCATCCCGAGCGCCGACAGCAAGCCCTATATCGCGGTGCAAGGCCCCGACGGTGCGTTGTGGTTCTGCGAAAGCGGGACGTCCAAGATCGGCCGCTTCGATCCGGATGGCGGCGGTTTCACCGAATTCGATCTGCCGACACGGAACGCAACCCCGATCGGTATCACGGTGGGCGCCGACGGTAATTTGTGGTTCGCGGAAAAGGCGGCGAACAAGATCGGCCGCATCACCCCGCGCGGCGCCGTCGCGGAATTCGCGCTGCCGACGCCCAAGGCCGGGCCGGACGGCATGATCCTCGGTCCAGACGGCAATGTCTGGTTTTCCGAAACCGAGGTGAGCCGCATCGGCCGGATCGCGCCGGACGGCCGGATCGTCGAATTCGCCGACGGCATTTCACCAGGCGCGAAGCCGCTGTCGATCGCGGTGCGCGACGGCGCGCTGTGGTTCAGCGAGGCCGCCGGCAATCGCGTCGGCCGCATCACGGTCGAAGGTAAGGTCACCGAATTTCCCATTCCCAGCCACGACAGCCAGCCGCGCGCCATGGCGACGCATCCCGACGGCAGCATCTGGTTCGTCGAGACCTCGACCAATGCGCTCGGGCGCATCGACCGCGACGGCCACATCACCGAGCATCCGGTGCCGACGCCGAACGCGTCGTTGCGCGGCGTCGCCGTCGGCGCCGACGGCGATCTCTGGTACACCGCGAACTTCGCCAACAAGATCGGCCGCATGGCGCCGGACGGCACGGTGCGCGGCGAATACGATATCCCGACGCCGGCAAGCGGCGCGCGCTGCATCGCAGCCCTTGCCGACGGCCGGTTGTTCTTCACGCAATACGACTCCGGCTCGATCGGGGAAGTGGTGATCGGTTGAAAAGACTGAAGGGGGAAATGCCGTGAAAAGATTTTCGCTGCTGCTGGTCGCGTGTCTCTGCGCACTCTGGCCCGCCGCGGGCCGCGCCCAAAACTATCCGGACCGTCCGGTCAAGATGATCGTCTCCATTGCCGCGGGCTCCGTCACCGATGTGATCATGCGCACCGCGGCGGGGCAGTTGCAGCAGCGCCTCGGCCAGCCGTTCATCGTCGAAAATCTCGGCGGCGCCTCTGGCATCGTCGCCGCGCAAACCTGCAAGCAGGCTACGCCTGACGGCTACACCATCTGCGTCATCTATCACTCGACGATGTCGTATAATCCGCTGTTGTTCAGCAACCTGCCGTACGATCCGGACACCGATCTGGTCCCGGTGACGCGGCTGTTCTGGCTGACCGAAGGCGTGTTCGTGCCGGCGAGCTTGGGCGTGAATTCGGTCGCGGAGCTGAAAGCGCTGGCGCAGTCCAAGCCGAATGGGCTCAATTACGCCACGCTGGGTGAGGGCTCCTTCCCCGATCTGTTCTTGCGCTGGCTCAACAATCAATGGAACACCCAGATCGTCGGCATCCCGTACAAGGGCGGCGGCCCGGCCGCGCAGGCGATCGCCTCGGGCGAAGTGCAGATGACCCGTTTCGGCGTCGGCAATTTCATGGGGCTGATCCAGGCCGGCCAGGCCAAGGCGCTGGCGGTCACCACGGCGCAGCGCACGCCGCTTCTGCCCGACGTGCCGACCTACGCCGAGGTCGGCTGGGGTGGCTATCCGGGCCAAGGCTGGTGGGGCCTCGCCGTGCCCAAGGGCACGCCGCGCGGAATCGTCGACAAGCTCAATGGCGAATTCGTCAAGCTGTTCACCGAGCCGGAATTCATGGCCTTCCTGGCCAAGAACGTCGTGGTCTCGGCGACGACCACGCCGGAGGGTTTTGCCGAGTTCCTCAAGCAGGACCGCAAGGCGGCGGAGACGCTGATCGGGATCGCCAACGCCAAGCGCGAGCAATACGACCCGGCGACGACGAAGTAGGCCGTCATTCCGGGCTCGCGGGCTAAACGGGGACCCCCACGACGCCGCGCGTCGTAGGGAGCCCGACCCGCGCCCGGCGGTGACGAAATGAAAATCTGCGCCGCCTCATTCGATCACCTCGTCGGCGAGCGACAGGAAGGATTCCGGGATCGTCAGGCCGAGCGCCTTGGCGGTCTTGAGATTGACGGCGAGTTCGAACTTGGTCGGCTGCTCGACCGGGATATCGCCGGGCCTGGTGCCGCGCAGAATCTTGTCGACGATTTCGGCGGTGCGGCGGAACTGATCCGAATAATTCGGTCCATAGGCTATGAGAGCGCCGGCGCGGACGTAATCGCTGTTGTTGAATATCGTCGGCAGCCCGGCCTCGAGCGCCAGAGCGATGATGCCTGGAAGGTTGGCGATGAGGAGCGCATCGGACGCAATGTAAAGTGCGTCCGCCTTGGGCGTCAGCCCTACGACGGCGGGAGCGATGTCGTCTGGGCGATGGATTTCGAGCGGCACGACCTCGATGCCGAAACTACGGGCCGCCGCCTGGACCTTCGCCAATTCGATGACGGCCTGGGCCTGTTCGGCATGGGCCATGACCGCCACCCGGTGCAGCCGGGGGACAATCTCGCGCAACAGCTCGAGCCGCTTGCTGGCGAGATCCGAGCCTTGGTTCGATACTCCGGTGACATTGCCGCCCGGGTGCGCCAGGCTTGCGACCAGCCCGCTGCCGACCGGGTCGACCGAGATCGCCAAGACGATCGGGGTCGACGATGTCGCCTGCTTGACGATGGGTGCGCCGGTTCCTTCCGTGACGATGATGTCGAGCTTGCGCCGGACGAACTCCGCGGCGATTTCCGCAATGCGATCGAGACGTCCTTCCGACCAGCGATATTCGATCGCGATGGTGCGGCCCTCGATCCAGCCGAGTTGACGCAGCCGCTCCGCAAAGGCAGCGGTCCATGGCGCCCAGATCGCGGCATTCGTGCCCAGCACGCCGATGGTCGGCGGCTTGCCCGGCTCTTCCGCGCGCGCAGCACCCGGCCGAAGCAGCGATGACGCGGCCACGCCGGCGAGCGCCGTCAAAACTGCGCGCCGATCTGTCTTGATGAGAACGATGCCTGCCCCCGGAAGTGTTCGCTTTCCTTGAACGGCCAATTTAACATGGTTCGCTGCGCGCAGAAGCGGATATCGCCATGGCCGAAGCACCGACCGATCCGTCGACCGAGACGCCGTTGTGGCGCTTCTCGCTCGATTTCTATCGCCGCACCGGCGTGTCCGATGCTTGCATCGCCTTGCAGGACGGTTGCGGCGCCGATGTCAATTTGCTGCTGTTCTTGCTCTGGCTGGCATCCGACGACCGGCAGGT
>Ga0181524_10001605_pt1 | contig 25521 bp, 28 predicted proteins | sample PEATcosm2014_Bin_34_FD_119761 | JGI IMG/M metagenome (GOLD analysis project Ga0181524, IMG submission 119761) | Peatland microbial communities from MTU Mesocosm Facility, Houghton, MI, USA - PEATcosm2014_Bin05_60_metaG | ecosystem: Environmental > Terrestrial > Soil > Wetlands > Peat | place... | reverse complement strand
CGCCTCGCCGCCGCAAAGCTCCTTCTCGTGGCCGCCGGTGCGCAGGATCGCGCCCCAGCCGCCGGGGCCGGGATTGCCCGAGCAGGCGCCGTCGGTCCAGATCGCGACGCGCGTCGTCACCCGCGCCAGCCGTAGTCGCGCGCGCTGACGACGCGCTGGTGGAAGCGCAGCTTGGTCAGATATTCGAGCGGGTTCTTGGGCGCCACCATGGCGCCCGGCGGCACGTTGAGCCAGTCGACCAGCCTCGTGAGCATGAAGCGCAGCGCCGAGCCGCGCGCCAGGATCGGCAGCGCCGCGACTTCCTCGGGGCCGAGCAGGCGCTGGCGCTGGTAGCCGTCGATCATCGCTATGCCCTTGGAGACGTTGAACGCGCCGTCGGCCTCGAAGCACCAGGCGTTGAGGCAGACGGAAAGATCGTAGGCGAAGGCGTCGTTGCAGGCGAAATAGAAGTCGATCAGCCCGGAGAGCCGATCGCCGAGGAAGAACACGTTGTCGGGGAAGAGATCGGCGTGGATCACGCCGCTCGGCAGGCCCGATGGCCAGATCGCCTGCAACGCGGCGAGCTCGGCCGCGGTTTCCTTGGCGAGGCCCGGCGAGACTTCGTCGGCTCTGCGCTCGGCGCTGGCGAACAAAGCCGGCCAGCCGCCGATGGACAACGCATTGGGCCGGCGCAGCGGAAAATCCGCGCCCGCCTGATGCATGCGCGCCAGCGCCTCGCCGACCTGGCCGCAATGGCGCGCTTGCGGCCGGCGAATCCACAGGCCGTCGAGAAAGGTGACGATCGCGGCGGCGCGGCCGGCGAGGCGCCCCAGCGCCTCGCCGTTGCGCGCGCGCACCGGCTGCGGGCAGGTGACGCCGCGCGCGGCGAGGTGCTCCATCAGGCCGATGAAGAACGGCAAATCCTCCTCGTGGACGCGCTTCTCGTAGAGCGTCAGGATGAACTGGCCGGCTTCCGTGCGCATGAGGAAGTTGGAATTCTCGACGCCCTCGGCGATGCCCTTGAACGAGGTGACGCGGCCGAGGTCGTAGAGCGCGAGGAACGCGCCGAGCGCTTCGTCCGTGACTTCGGTGTAGACCGCCATGGTTCGTCCGGGGATTCGTTCGGCGAGAGCGGCGCCGCGTTCGGTTGGTAACGGGCGGGCGGGATGGACGCAAGCGGGGGCTCGGCGCGCGAAAGGACAACTCGTGGGGCTTTCAACCACGCTCATTTCGTCACGGGCGTCTTGCGGAATGTTGTCGATTATGACAACATAACCTCAATGATCCTCATTCGACGAATTTCGTGGCTCAGAGCCGCCTTGCGAGATTTCGAGGCGTTTCCCGCCGAGGTTCAAAGAGACGCCGCCCAAGTTCTTTCCATCGCCGCGCGGGGCGGCAAGGCCGACACGGCGAAGCCGTTCAAAGGCGTGGACGGTGGGGTCTCGAGATCGCGTTGCACCGTCGCGGCGACGCTTTCCGCATTATTTACGCTGTGCAGATCGGCGATGCGCTTTGGGTCGTCCATGCGTTCAAGAAGAAGTCGAAGACCGGGATCAAAACGCCGCAGATGGAGGTCGACCTCATCCGCGAGAGACTCAAACGATTGAAGGAGACGCTGAAATGAGCGACGATCTCGAATTGGTTCATGGCAGCGGCAACGTCTTCCGCGACCTAGGCCTGGCCAACCCGGAAGTCGAACAACTCAAGGCGATTCTCGCCGCCAAGATCATCGGCGTACTGGACAGCCAAGAACTGACGGTTCGCCGCGCTCACGATCTCACCGGCTTTGCGGCGGCGGATTTTTCGCGCGTTCGGCAAGCCAGGCTTTCCCGCTTCACCGTCGACCGTCTGATGGCGATGCTCGACAAGCTCGGCCAGGATGTCGAAGTGACGGTGACGGTTCAGCCGCGCCACCCCGTCGCGCAGGACGCGCCAAACGCCGCTTGATCGAGGGTCTGCGGCTACGCTCGCGCTTCGTCCTCGCGACACGGACGCGTCGCCCTCCGCCATCGTGCCAGTTTAGCCGAGAGAACGTGTCGGCGCCGCGCCCTCGCCGCCGGGGACGACATCGTCTGCGCCATGTCACGCAATGCGATTCGGGAGACCGTTTCGAACTGGCGCGAAGCCGCCGCAGGCCTTAAGAGCCGGAGCCCGCCAGAAACAGGACCGCTCTTGACCGCCGCCGCCGCCGCCATTCCCGCCGCCCGCGCCGATGCGCCCGTGTTCACGCAGGGCTCGACGATGCGCCACGTCGCCGTGATGACCGCGACCGGCTCGATCGGCCTGGTGGCGGTTTTCGCGGTCGACTTCCTGTCGCTGTTCTGGGTTTCGCGGCTCGGCGTGCAATCGCTGAAGGCGGCGGTCGGCTACGCCAGCCAGCTGCAGTTTCTCGCCATGTCGGTCAACATCGGCTTCACCATCGCGATTTCGGCGACCGTCTCGCGCGCGCTCGGGGCGGGCGACCGGGCCCGCGCGCGCCGGCTCGCCGCTTCCGGCCTCACGATCGCCGGCCTCGCGTCGGCGGCGCTGGCGGCCGTGCTGTTCGTGTTTCGCGATTCTGCGCTGGCGGGCCTGCTGCACGCGCACGGCGAGGCCGCTTCGGTGGCGAGCCGGTTTCTCGCCATCACCATCCCGGCCAATGTGCCCCTCGCGCTCGGCATGGCGCTGTCGGGCGTCTTGCGCGCCGCCGGCGACGCGCGCCGCGCGATGTACGTGACCCTGTGGGGCGGGGTCGTCACCGCCTTCACCGACCCGACGCTGATTTTCGGCTTCGGGCTCGGCGTCTACGGCGCCGCGTGGGCGACCGTGATCTCGCGCTTCGTGCTGCTCGGCGTCGGCGTCTACGGGGCGATCGGCATGCACGATCTCGTCGCCAAGCCGCGGGCGCGCGACGCGAGGGGCGATCTGGCGCCAATCATGGCGATCGGCATGCCCTCGATCATGGCCAATCTGGCGACGCCGGTCGCCGCGGTCTACGTCACCCGCGTCTGGTCGGATTTCGGCGAGGCGGCGGTGGCGGGCGGCGCGATCGTCGACCGCGTCATTCCGCTCGCCTTCGGCGTCGTTTTCGCGCTCACCGGCTCGGTCGGGCCGATCATCGGCCAGAACTTCGGCGCCAGGCTGATGGACCGCGTCCGGCGCGCGATCACCGACGCGCTCGTGCTCTCCGTCGGCTATGCGCTGATCGCTTGGGCGGGTCTGGCGATCGCCGCGCCGTGGATCGTCGCCGCCTTCGACGCGCACGGCGCCGCGGCGGATTTCGTCACCTTCTTCTGCCGCTTCGGCGTCTCGGCGTGGATCTTCGTCACCTGTCTCTTCGTCGCCAACACCGTGTTCAACAATCTCGGCTTTCCCCTGCTGGCGATGATCTTCAACTGGGGCCGCGCGACCTTGGGCACGATGCCCTTCGTGACGCTCGGCGCCGAGTACGGCGGCGTCGAGGGCGCCATGCTGGGCGCGGCCGCCGGCGCGGCGGCGTTCGGGCTCGCCGCCGTCGCCGTGGCCTACGGCGTCAGGGCGCGTCTCGCCAACGCGATGAAGGCCGAGTAGCGTCCGCGCGCCTTAGGAGCGGGCGGCGGTCGGCGAAGATCCCGGCGCTCTCGACGGGCCGTCGGCGCTCAGGCGCGACGCCGGCCGTCGCCGGCTTCATTGATTTGTCGCCCGTGGGCCCCTATCTAGCGGGTTCTGCGCCGTTCGATCGGCCGTCTCTTCGGATGCTTGCATGGCCCGCGACGTCGCCGATGGTGAGATCATTGAGTCCCGCGACGACTTGGTCGCGTGGCTCGAAGCGGGCTGCAAGCCCGCCGACGCGTTTCACATCGGCGTCGAACACGAGAAAATCCCGTTCTACAAGTCGGACCTGACGCCGGTCCCCTACGAAGGCTCGCGGGGGATTTGCGCGCTGCTGGAGGGCATGCGCGAACGCCTGGGCTGGGAGAGAATCGAGGACGCCGGCAAGCTCATCGGCTTGCTCGACGCGGTCGGCGGCGCCGCGCTTTCGCTGGAGCCGGGTGGCCAATTCGAGCTTTCCGGCGCGCCGTTGACGACGGTCCACGAGATCGCGGGCGAACTCGACGCCCATTTGCGTTGCGCCCACGCCGTCGCCGATTCGCTGGGGATCGGCTTTCTCGCCCTCGGCGTCAGCCCGAAGTGGTCGCTCGCCGAGACCCCGGTGATGCCCAAGAGCCGCTACCGCATCATGTCGCGCTACATGCCCAGAGTGGGGACGCGTGGCCTCGACATGATGTTTCGCACCGCGACAGCGCAGACGAATTTCGATTTTTCCGACGAGGCCGACATGGTCGCCAAGCTGCGCGCCGGACTCGCGCTGCAGCCTGTCATCACCGCCCTCTTCGCCAATTCGCCGTTCACCGACGGCGCCCTGAACGGCCTTCTGTCGGCGCGCTCGGAAATCTGGCGCTACACCGACGGCGCGCGCACCGGCATGCTGCCGTTCGCCTTCGAGCCGGGCATGGGGTTCGAACGCTACGTCGATTACGCGCTCGACGTTCCCCTCTATTTCGTCAAGCGCGACGGGATCTATCACGAAGTCGCGGGCGCGAGCTTTCGCGATCTGCTCGCCGGCCGGCTCAAAGCGCTGCCGGGCGAGCGCGCGACGGTTTCCGACTGGGCCAACCATCTCTCGACGATCTTTCCCGAAGTGCGCGTCAAGCGCTACCTCGAAATGCGCGGCGCGGACGTCGGCCCCGCCGATCGCGTTTGCGCGTTGGCGGCGTTGACGGTCGGCCTCAATTACGATCGCCAAGCCCTCGCCGCCGCCGGCGATCTCGTGCGCGGCTGGAGCGCGGCCGAGCGCCAGACCCTGCGCGACGAGGTTCCGCGCCTCGGGCTGGGGGCGCGCGTCGCCGGCCGCGACCTGCGCACGATCGCGCGCGAGGCGCTCGCCATCGCGCGCGGCGGATTGGCGCGGCGCGCGCGACGCGACGCGGAGGGCCGCGACGAATCGATCTATCTGACGCCGCTCGACGAAATCGTCGCCGAGGGCCGCGTCCCGGCGCAGCGCTGGATCGCGCGCTTCAACGGCGCCTGGGGGCGGAGCGTCGATCCGGCGTTCCAAGAAGCCGTGATCTGACGCCGCCGCAAAAACCGGCGAGATCGAGCCCGCAAGACGCCGCGTGGGCGCCGTTCGTCGCCATGGTTCATGTTCGGTTCATGGGCGATCCGGCAGAGATGATTCGAAGCCTCGCTGGTGAGGCTATCGGAAAATCAAGGTCCTAACAGATGTTAAAGAAACTGCTCGTCGCCTCGGCGCTCGTCGTCGGGCTCGCCGCTCTGCCTGCCTACGCCACCGACACCGCCGCTCCCGCTCCGGTGGCTCACGCGATGCATCACCACCATCACCACCATCATCACCACCATCACCACCATCACCACCACCATCACCACCACATGGCGCCGAAGCCGGCCGAACCGGCGAAGTGAGCTGACGCGGCGCCACGGCGCCCGTCCGCGCTTCGCTTCTTCGCGCAAAGACGCTTTCGGGCCGGCGAACGGCCGCCCGGAGGCGTCTTCTTTTTTGACGGGTTGGTCTGGCGAACGGGAATGCGGCGGCCGCTGAGCGTCGCGGCCCTATCCCGTCATTCCCGATCTGGGATCGTAGGGCTTTTCGTCGCGCCAGCGCTGCATGAGCTTCGTCAGGTCGGCGTCCTCGCCGGCGGGCATCGCGATGCGCAGCGTCGCCAGGAGATCGCCCTGCGGCAGTTCGCTGGTCGCCGGCAGGCCCTTGCCGCGCAAACGAAGGACGCGTCCGCCGCTGACCCCCGGCGCGATGGCCATTTCGACTTCGCCGCCGAGAGTGGGGACGCGCACTTTGGCGCCCAGCACCGCTTCGTAGAGGGTGATCGGCAAGTCGAGGCGCAAATCGCGCCCCTCGACCTTGAACAGCGGATGCGGCGCATAGCGGACCGTGACGATCGCGTCGCCCGCGGGTCCGTTTCTCGTCCCCGGCCTTCCCTGTCCGCGCAGCCGAATCGGCTTGCCCTCTTCGACGCCGGCGGGCACGGCGACGTCGAGCGTCTTGCCGGTCGGCAAGGCGACGCGCACCGACCCGCCGCCCGCGGCCATCGCCAGCGGCACCGTGACGGAGGTGGCTACGTCCTCGCCGCGCGCCGGGCCGCGCGCCCGGCCGCCGGCGCGCCCGCCGAACAATTCGGCGATGACGTCGGGATCGATCGAGCCGCCGCCCCGGCCGGGCGAGAACTCGCCGCCGCCGAAATCGAAGTTGAAATTGCGGAAGTCGCCCCCTTCGCCCGCATGCGCGCCCGGGCGCCGGCCGAAACCGAAGCCTTCGAACTGCGGCGCGCGCGGCTTGCCCTCCGCGTCGATTTCGCCGCGATCGTAGGCGGCGCGTTTCTTGGCGTCGCCGAGAATTTCGTATGCGGACCCGATTTCCGCGAAGCGATCCTTCGCCCGCGGCTCCTTGCTCTGGTCGGGATGGTATTTCTTGGCGAGCTTGCGATAGGTCGACTTGATTTCGCCGGCGCTGGCCGTTTTGGCCAGCCCGAGAACTTCATAGGGGTCGCGCATGATGAGCCCAGGATTGCGCGCCCGCCCCGCAGGCGCAGGCGCCAGTGTCTCCGTGCATATTTGGGCCGCGGCGGCTTTCCTCGCAAGTGGGCGTCAGAGACCCGTCCACGGCGAGACGTCGTAGATCGCGACCTCGCCGCTCTCGCTGGGGCAGCCGACGGCCTGGAGCGTCTTGGCGTCCTTGCCGTCGACGAGGCGCGCGAGGAAGGCGCGGCACGACTGGCCCTTGCGGGCGAAAGTTCCGGCGACGGGGAGGAATTCGCCGCGGTCGCCGGTTTCCGCATTGGACCAGCGGGCGGGCTCGGCCGGCGCCGGCGCGCGCAGGCTCGCCGCGAGAACGGGTTCGGCGATCCGCCAGTCGCGCGAATCGAAGGCGCTCGACAGCGGCGGAGCCTCCGGCTTGATCGATCCGGTCGGCTCGGCGTCGATCAGGGACGGCAGCGGCATGGAGATCGAACATCCCGCGAGCGCCAGGGCGCCCAAAGCGACCGCGAGGGCCCGGCCCGCGCCGGGCGAGCCGCCGCGCCGGCGAAAACTTTCGCGTTTGCAGTTCGGAAGGACTATCATTGTTAAGCGCGCGATGGTTGTCAAAGAGGAGCATAATTGCCTTGAATGCGTTAAATTCGAGTGACTTCACCGAAACGCGCGATCCTTTCGCGCTGCTGAAGCTGTGGCTGGCGGAGGCGGGCGAGCGCGAACTCAACGATCCCGAGGCGATGACGCTCGCCAGCGTCGACGCCGCCGGCATGCCGGATGCGCGCGTGGTTCTGTGCAAGCAGGCCGACGAGCGCGGCCTCGTCTTTTACGGCAACGCGCAGAGCGCCAAGGGCCGGGAATTGGCGGCGACGCCGAAGGCGGCGGCGCTGTTCCATTGGAAATCGCTGCGCCGGCAAGTGCGCGTGCGCGGCGCGGTGGCCAGGATCGCGGACGGCGAAGCGGACGCCTATTTCGCCACCCGGCCGCGCCTCAGCCGCATCGGCGCCTGGGCGAGCCAGCAGTCGCGGCCGCTCGAATCGCGCGCCAAGCTGTTGGAGGCCGTGGCGGCCTACACGGAGAAATTCGGCGAGGGCGAAATTCCGCGCCCCGCCTATTGGGGCGGATACCGGCTGACGCCGATCGAAATCGAATTCTGGCAGGACGCCGAGTTCCGTCTGCACGATCGCGTCCTGTTCGCGCGCGCGCGCGAAGGCGAGCCGTGGCGCCGCGAGCGGCTTTATCCATAGGCGTGCTGGCGCGAGGCAAGTGTGCTAACCCTTGCGCCTCCGCCCCTCCCAGCGAATCGAGCCATGACGCCTCAACCGTCCTCCAACGCGCCGCGCCGCGCGATGCTGCTCACCGGCGCCTCGCGCGGCATCGGCCACGCGACCGTCAAGCGTTTTTCCTCGGCCGGATGGCGCGTCATCACCTGCTCGCGCCATCCCTTCCCCGAGGCGTGCCCTTGGCTCGCCGGTCCCGAGGACCATCTGCAGATCGACCTCGCCGACCCCGCCGACACGCTTCGCGCCATCCGCGAGGTTCGCGAGCGGCTGGAGGGCGGGCGGCTCGACGCCCTGGTCAACAACGCCGCCATTTCCCCCAAGGGTCCCGGCGGCACGCGGCTCGGCCTGTTCGAGACCGAGTTCGAGGATTGGAACAAGGTGTTCCAGGTCAACTTCTTCGCGCCGGCCCTGCTGGCGCGCGGCCTCAGCGCCGAACTGCAGGCCGCGAAAGGCGCGATCGTCAACGTCACTTCGATCGCGGGATCGCGGGTCCATCCCTTCGCCGGCGTCGCCTACGCCACGTCGAAGGCGGCGCTGGCCGCGCTGACGCGCGAGATGGCGGCCGACTTCGGGCCGCGCGGCGTGCGCGTCAACGCGATCTCGCCCGGCGAGATCGACACCGCCATCCTCTCGCCGGGCACGGAGAAGATCGTCGCGCAAATCCCGCTGCGCCGCCTCGGCTCGGCCGAAGAAGTCGCCAAGGCGATCTACTTCCTGTGCACGGATCAATCGAGCTACGTCCACGGCGCGGAACTGCTGATCAACGGCGGCCAGCATGTCTGAGGTGTGAAGCGTGGGTGAACGGCTCTATCCCGCGCGGCCCGTCCTGGCCGCCTCGGTCGCGGTGTTCCGCGACGGGCGCGTCCTCATCGCGCGGCGCGCGCGCTCGCCGCTCGGCGGCCTCTATTCGCTGCCCGGCGGCGTGGTGGAAGTCGGCGAGACGTTGCGCGAGGCCGCTCTGCGCGAGCTGGCCGAGGAGGTCGGCCTCGCCGCTGAGATTCTCGCCTTCGTCGATCACGTCGAACCGATCCTGTTCGACGGCGCCAGGGTTCGCGAACACTACGTGATCGCGGCGTTCGTCGCGCGCTGGCGCAGCGGCGAGGCGCGCGCCGGCCCCGAGGCCGACGCCGTCGCCTGGATCGAGCCGGATGAGATCGCGCGCTGGCCGACGACGCCCAGGCTGCCCGAAATCGTCGAAAAGGCGGCGCGCCTCGAACGGAGCTTGCGGTGAGGCCGCGCGCGCGCCTCGTCGCCGCGCTGGGCGCCCTGGCGCTCGCCGCCAGCCCGCTCGCCGCGCAGACGCCGCCCACCAAGCCCGCCGCGCCGGTCGAGCAGCCCGCCCCGTCGCCGAGCGAGTCGCCGCCGCCCTACGAGCCCCAGTTGCTGCGTCTGGCCGAAGTGGTCGGCGCGCTCGCCTACTTACGCGATCTCTGCGGCGCGGGCGACGGCGCGACGTTTCGCGGCAAGTTCGCCGACTTGCTGGAGGCGGAAGGCAACACCGAGGCCCGCAAGGAAGCGCTCGCCGGTGCCTTCAACCGCGGCTTCCGCGATTACCAACTGACCTACCGCGCCTGCACGCCGGCCGCGCGCGAGATCGTGGCGCGGTTTCTCGACGAGGCCGCGCGGATCGCCAAGGACGTCGCCAATCGTTACGCCGGCTGACTTTTCGCCGTCAGGACGCGGGGGCCATGCGCCCGATCCAGCGGCGAACCCGCTTGGCGTAGGCATCGAACGCCTCGGGGTGGAGACGCCGCAGCATCGCTTCCTCCGTCGGCATGACGACGCGGTCGTTGACGAGGAAGAACAGCGCGGGAAGAAGGATCGCCGCCGCGAGCATCGTCGGGCGCCACGGGGCGAAAGCCTGGAGGTAGAACGCCAGCGCCGACCACAGGAGAAACTGAACCATCGCCAAGAGGTACGTCGGATTGCGCGAATAGGCGTAGGGCCCGTCGGTGACCAGCGCCGACGATTTGACGTAGGTGCGCGCGTCGCCGCCGGCCTTGTCGAGATGGGCGATGACGAGCACCTTGCCGGCGTAGCAAAGCAGAATCAGCACGCCGATGAGGAAGGTCGGCGCGAGGGCGAGGCCCCTGTCCATTTCGCTCCCCCAGACGGGCACGACGGCGGCGACGAAGAGCAGCGAGAACGCCAGGTCGATGACGAAGGTCGCGGCGAACTTGAACTTTTTCGGCGCCGCCTCGGCGTCGGCCGCGGCGGGCTCGTCGAACAGGGAGCTCTTCAACACCACGCTCATCGCTTGCCTTCCCATCGTCCTTGTGCGCGGCCGGCGTCGGCGGATCGCGACGGCGCGGCTGCCAAAATGCCGCGCGGCGGTAAATTTTCCGCCCTCGCGATCGCGGACCCGGCCGTCCTGCGAGGGAGCATCCCTTCCAAAACTTTAACGCCGTGTTTCGTTTTCTCTCGCGATCGCGTTGCCGCGCCATTGCGCGTCGCCTACGGTGCGCGCTCGGCGCAGGCGCAAGCCTCGAAGAGACGGGAGCGCACGACGATGGAGCCCAAGGCGGCCGCGCTTCCCGCGCTCGACCACGAGGCGTTCCTGCGCCGCGCGTTCGACGTGGCGCGCCGTTCGCGCCAGCAGGGCGATCATCCCTTCGGCTCGATCCTCGTCGGCCCCGACGGCGCAGTCCTGAAGGAGCAGGGCAACGGCTTCAGTTCGGAAGGCGGCGACATGACCGCGCACGCCGAGCGGCTTCTCGCCACTTGGTCCTCGAAGACCCTCGGCTCGGCGTTTCTGGCGCGATGCACGCTCTATACGTCGGCGGAACCCTGCGCGATGTGTTCGGGCGCCATCTACTGGGCGGGGATCGGCCGCGTCGTCTACGGCCAGAGCGAAAAGAGCCTGAAGGCGATGACCGGCGCGCACGGTGAGAACCCGACGCTCGACCTGCCCTGCCGCGTCGTCTTCGGCGCGGGGCAGCGCGCCGTCGAAATCGTCGGCCCGCTGCTCGAGGGCGAGGCGGCGGCGCTGCAACGCGATTTCTGGGATGAAAAGGCGCAACTGTAGACGCGCTCCCCTTCCCCCGCGAGGGGGGAAGGGGTCGCTTGTCTCAGCTCAGCTTGCCTTCGACGCCCTGCACCAGCCATTGCAGACCGGCGAGCGTGCCGTCGTCCATCACCTGGCCGGCGGGCAGCTTAACCGCGCCGCTCTGGTCGACGAGCGGGCCGACGAAGATCTTCTGCTTGCCGGAGGTGATGTCGTCGACGGTCTGCTGCGCCAGCGCCTTGACGTCGTCGGGCATGTTGGTGAACGGCGACATCTTCAACAGGCCCGAGGCGAAGCCGCCCCAGATGTCGCCGCTCGTCCACGTTCCGTCGAGCACCGCCTGGACGCGCTTGATGTAATAGGGGCCCCAGACGTTGACGTTGGCCGACAACTCCGACTTCGGCGCGAATTTCGCCATGTCGGTCGCCTCGCCGAACGCCGGAACGCCGCGGCTCTCGGCGACCTGCAGGGGAGCGGGCGAATCGGTGTGCTGGGTGATGACGTCGCAGCCCTGGTCGATCAGCGCCTTGGCGGCGTCGCCCTCCTTTCCCGGGTCGTACCAGGAATTGATCAGGATGAACTTCAACTTCGCCGTGGGATTGACGCTGCGCATGCCCAGCAGGAATGCGTTCATGCCCTGCACGACTTCCGGCACCGCGATCGAGCCGACGTAGCCGGCGACCCCCGTCTTGCTGATCTTGCCGGCGATGACGCCCTGCACGAAGCGCCCTTCGTAGAAGCGGATGTTGTAGGTCGCGACGTTGGCGGCGCGCTTGTAGCCGGTGCAATGCTCGAATTTGGCGGCGGGGAACTTCTTCGCCGCGGCGATCACGTAGTTCATGTAGCCGAACGAGGTGGCGAAGATCAGACCGCTGCCCTTGGCGGCGAAATCGGAGAGAACGTGCTCGGAGTCCGGGCCTTCCGGAACGTTCTCGACGTAAGCGGTCTTCACCGCGCCGGCGAAGTGCGCCTCGACCTCCTTGCGCGCGATGTCGTGCTGATAGGACCAGCCGAAATCGCCCACCGGCCCGACATAGATGAAGCCCACTTTCAAGGGCTCGGCGGAACGCGCCCCGCCCAGCGTCAGCGGCGTCGCGGCGACGGCGAGCCCGCTCCCCAGAAGCTTGTTGAATGTCCGACGATCCATCGCGTTTCTCCTCACTGCCTCAAGAAATGCTTATACCGGCGCCGCGCCCATGCCTATCGGCGGCAGGCCGGTTCGAACAAGAATCGACAGCCCCGCCCCGCGCCCCGAGCCGGCCTCGGCAAGTTCGCCTTCCCCTTCCGGCGCCTCTTTCTTAGGCTCGGCGCCGCGCAAGTATTCGCCGTCTCCGCCATCAGGCCCCCGCATAGAACGGCCGGCCGAGGCAGGCCGGCTGATTGAGGCGGATGCGGCGCCGATCGCGCGAAATGACCGCGAGCACCACGACGGTGACGAGATAGGGCAGCGCGGAAATGAACGGCGAGGGGATCGGCACGCCCACCCCCTGGACGTAGAGCGAGAGATACATGATCGCGCCGAAGAGATAGGCGCCGCCGAGCAGCCAGGCGGGCCGCCAGGTCGCGAACACGACGAGGGCGAGCGCGATCCAGCCGCGTCCCGCGGTCATGTTCTCGGCCCACAGCGGGCTGTAGGCGAGCGACATGTAGCCGCCCGCGAGCCCCGCCATCGCGCCGCCGAACAGCGTCGCCCCGAGGCGAATCGCGTTGACGGGATAGCCGATGGCGTGCGCGGCGTCGTGCGAATCCCCGACCGAGCGCAACACCAGCCCGGCGTGGGTGCGATAGAGAAACCACGCGACGGCGGCCAGGATCACGAAGGAGGCGTAGACCAGCGCGTCCTGACCGAACAGCACCGGGCCGAAAAAGGGGATCTGCGACAGGACCGGCGCGGCGAGCTTGGGCAGCTCCGGCCCCTTGACGCCGACGTAGCCGGCGCCGAGCAGAGAGCTGAAGCCGCGGCCGAAAATCGTCAGCGCCAGGCCCGCGGCGGTCTGGTTGGCGAGCAGGCCGAGCGTCAGGAAGGCGAAGATCGCCGACAGCGCCGCGCCGCCGGCGATCGCCGCCAAGAGGCCGAGGAGGGCGCTGCCGGTGATGAGCCCGACGATGAAGCCGGTGACGGCGCCCACCAGCATCATGCCCTCGACGCCGAGATTGAGAACGCCGGAGCGCTCGGTGACCAATTCGCCGGCGGCCGCGAGCAGCAACGGCGTCGAGGAGGCCATCACGCTGACGAAAAAGCTGGTCAGGAAGAAGATCATCGAGCGGCTCCGATCGGCTTGCCTCGCGGCCTGGCGAGCCGGACGCGGTAGAGAATCAAGATGTCGCAGGCGAGCAGGAAGAACAGCAGGATGCCCTGGAAGATGCCGGTGACCGCGTTGGGCAGCCCGAGGTCGATCTGCGCCGCGTCGCCGCCGAGATAGGAAAGCGCCAGCAGCAATCCCGCGAAGATCGCGCCGATCGGATGCAGCCGCCCGAGGAAGGCGACGATGATGGCGGTGAAGCCGTATCCGGGCGAGATCTCGGTGGTGAGCTGACCGATCGGGCCGGTGACCTCGAACATGCCGGCGAGCCCGGCGAGGCCGCCGCTGACCAGCAGCGCCACCCAGATCAGGCGCCGTTCGCTGAAGCCGGCGAATCGCGCCGCCCGCGGCGCTTCGCCGACGACGCGCAGTTGAAAGCCGAGCGTCGAGCGCGACATCAGCGCCCAGACCGCGATCGCCGCGATCGGCGCGACGACGCAGCCCAGATGCACGCCCGTGCCCTCGACGACGGTCGGCGTCGTCGCGCCGTCGGAAAACATCGCGGTCTGCGGAAAGCCGAAGCCCTTCGGGTCCTTCCACGGACCGGTGACGAGATAGATCAGCAGGTACTGCGCGACATAGGTCAGCATCAGGCTGGAGAGGATTTCGTTGACGTTGAGCTCGGCTTTGAGGAACGCCACGAGGCCCGCCATCGCCGCGCCGCCGATCACGCCCATGAGAATCGTGCCGGGATAGAGCAGCCAGCCCGGCAGGTCGGGAAACGCCAGCGCGAACCCGCCGGCGAAGATCGCGCCGACGGTGAACTGGCCCTCCGCGCCGATGTTCCACACCGAGGCGCGATAGCACAGGGCCAGTCCCGCCCCCATCATGATCAGCGGCGCCGCCTTGACGGCGAGCGCGGAGAGGCCGCCAGCCTGGATGAGCGGCGCGACGAGGAAGGTGAAGACCGCCGCGCCGGGCGCCTGCCCGAGCGCCCAGAAGACGAACCCGGTGCCGAGGATCGTCAGCCCGATCGCCAGGACCGGCGACGCATAGGTCCACAGAATCGACACTTTGCCGCGCGGTTCGAACCTCATGGTCAGCGATGCTCCCGCGCGGCGCCGCCCATGACGAGGCCGATCTGTTCGATGGTCGCCTCCTGGACCGGAATCGCGGGCGACAGCCGCCCGCCGGCGATCACCGCGACGCGGTCGCAGATGAGGAAGATCTCGTCCAGATCCTGCGAGATGATCACCACCGCCGCGCCGTTTTCGGCAAGCTCCGCCAGAGCGCGATAGATCGCCGCCGCCGCGCCGGCGTCGACCCCCCAGGTCGGCTGGTTGACGACGAGCGCGCCCGGCGACTGCGTCACTTCGCGCCCGACCAGGAATTTTTGCAGATTGCCGCCCGACAGCGCGCGCGCCTGGGCTTTCGGGCCGGTGGTGCGAACGTCGAAACGTCGGATGATCTCCTTGGCGAAGTCGAGCGTCTTCGCCTGATCGACGAAACCGAACCGCGCCAGCGAGCGGCGCGCGGCGGCGGTGAGAAAGGCGTTTTCGCCCAAGGTCATCGACCCGACCGCGCCGTGGCCGTTGCGCTCTTCGGGAACGAAGCAGCCGCCCAGCGCCCGCCGTTCGCGCGGCCCCAGGCGGCCGACGGCGACGCCGTCGAGCCTGATCGTCTCGGGCGCGGCGGCGAGAACCTCGCCCGACAGCGCGTCCATGAGTTCGGTCTGGCCGTTGCCGGCGATGCCGGCGACGCCGAGGATCTCGCCGGGCGAGACGGCGAAGCCGACGTCTTTCAAATCGGTCCCGAACGGGTGGGGCGACTTCACGTTGAGCTTCTCGACCGCCAGCCGCGGCCTCGCGCCTTCGGCGCGGACGCGCCGGCTGCGCGAGGGCGGGGCCAGTTCGGCGTTGATCATCAGTTCGGCCAGTTCCTTGGCGCTTCTTTGGCTCGGCGTGCAATGGGCGACCACGCGGCCGAGGCGCATGATCGTGGCGACGTCGCACAGCGCTCTGATCTCCTCGAGCTTGTGGCTGATGTAGAGGATGGAGCAGCCTTCGGAGGCGAGCCGCCGCAACGTCTCGAACAGCTTCTCGACCTCCTGCGGCGTCAGCACCGAGGTCGGCTCGTCCATGATCAGCAGGCGCGGGTTCTGCAAGAGGCTGCGCACGATCTCGATGCGCTGGCGCTCGCCGACCGAGAGATCGTGCACGGTCTGGTCGGGGCTGAGCGGCAGGCCGTACTTCTGCGAAATCTCGACGATCCGTTCGCGTAAGTTGGCGCGGTCCTTGGGATCGTTCATGCCGAGCGCGACGTTTTCCGCGACGGTCAGCGATTCGAACAGCGAGAAATGCTGAAACACCATGCCGATGCCGAGCCGCCGCGCGTGCGCCGGGCTCTGCACCGCCACGCTCTGGCCGCGCCAGACGATTTCGCCGGCGTCGGGCCGCATGACGCCATAGATGATCTTGACCAGCGTGCTCTTGCCGGCGCCGTTTTCCCCCAAGAGGGCGTGAATCTCGTTGCGCCCGACGGTCAGGTCGACGTTGTCGTTGGCCAGACAGCCGGGAAACTGCTTGACGATCCCCCGCAGCGACAAATAGGGGCCGTCCCCGACCGCCGTCTCGTTGAGCATGGCGCCCAAAGCCCTCTCCGCGTTTCGCGGCTCATCGCAAATTCCGGACCGGCGATGAGCCGGCCTCGCGCCTGATTCGACGCTTCCTTGAAGGAGGGCGCCCCCGCCGTCCGCACCCGTCGCGCGCCATGCTCGCACGTCGCGTCGCGCCCGCCAACCCTCGAGCGCCTCGCTCTAAGCCGCCGCGCCGACCTCGACCCAGCGCCCCTCGCGGCTCGCCCGCGCGATGGCGTGGACGGCGCGCTCGATCGCCAGCCCCGCCTCGAAATCGATGGTCAGCGCCGGCTCGCCGGCGATGCGCGCGAGCAATTGCCGACACTCGATGATCTTGAGATCGTTGAAGCCGAGCTGATGGCCGGGCGCGACGACGAAGCGATCGTAGGGCGGATGCGCGGGTCCCATGAGGATCCGGCGAAAGCCCTGGTCCTCCGGGCGGCCGTCGGCGAGGTAGACCTCGACCTCGTTGAACCGTTCCTGATCGAACAGGATCGCGCCGCGCGCGCCGAAGAGCTGCAATTGCAACCGTCCCTTGCGGCCCCAGGCGCAGCGGTCGACGTGGATGGCGCCGGCGGCGCCGCCGGGCATGCGCAGCAACGCGGTCGCGACGTCGAAGGTTTCGATCCTGCGACGCGCTGCGCCGTCGGGCCGGTCGGCGTAGGGCTTGGCCATTTCGCCGAACACGTGCGTCGGGCGGCCGATGAGGGTCTCGATCAGGCTGAGCGGGTGCACGGCGAAATCGTCGAGCGCGCCGTAGCCCGCCGACCCCGCGCTGCGCCAGGAAAAAGGCGCGTCCGGATCGGCCATGAAGTCCTCGTCCATCTCCACGCGGAAATGGTTGACCGCGCCGATCGCGTTCTCGCGCAAGAGCTTGGCGATATAGCGGACGGCGGGGCTCTGAACATAGTTGTAGCCGAGGATGGCGACGCGCCCCGAGCGGCGCGCCGCCTCGGCCATCGCGATCGCCTCGGCCAATTTCGGCGCCATCGGCTTTTCGCACCAGACGTGCTTGCCCGCCTCGAGCGCTCCGATCGCCATCGGCGCGTGCAACGGGTTCGGCGTCGCGATCGAGACGACGTCGACGGCGGGATCGTCGACGAGCGCGCGCCAATCTGTGGTCGCGCTGGCAAAGCCGAATTCGTCGGCGCGCGCCCTGGCGAGCTGCGCGTCGACCTCGCACAGCGCGACGCGGCGCACGACCGGCGCATCGCCGAAGACCGCGCGCACGCCCGTCCAGGCCAAGGCGTGGCACTTTCCCATATAGCCGGTGCCGATCAGGCCGACGCCGATCTCCCGCATCGCGATCCCCTTTCCCGCGTTCTCGCGGCGCCGCGCCGAGGCGCGAATCGCCCCGCTTGCGGCACAAACATTCCCATGACTATCAACATTGGAATATTTGTTCTAGCTTATCCCGGGCGAAGCGCTTTCGCGGGAAGGAGGCCTCGCCGCCGGCGGAGCGGCCTCGCGAAGCTTTCGCCATGGGGAGACAACGGGACATCATGGATGCGCCGCAGGATTTTGACGCGCTCAAGCGCCGCCTCATCGACATCAAGCCGGAACTGCCGAAGCGGCTGCGTCAAACCGCGGCGTTCGCGCTCGAACACCCGGATGAGGTCGCGCTCGGCACCGCTTCGAGCATCGCCGAGCGCGCGCAGGTGCAGGCCTCGACCCTGGTGCGTTTCGCCCAGACGCTCGGCTTCGCCGGCTTCTCGGAATTGCAGGGCGTCTTTCGCGCTCACCTGCGCAACCGCTGGCCCGATTATTCGGAGCGCCTGAAGGCGCTGCACTCAGGCGCCCTGGACAGCGGCGATCCCTTGCGCCTGATGTTCGGCTTCGCCGATTCGGCGGCCGCTTCGATCGCCAAGTTGCGGCGCAACGTCCATCGCGAGGATCTGGACGGGGCGATCGCCTTGCTCGCCCGCGCGCGCACCATCTATCTCGTCGGCCAGCGCCGCTCGTTCTGCGTTTCGCATTATCTCGCCTATGCGCTCGCCCAGCTCGGCCTCGGCGCGGCGCTGATCGACAACGTCGGCGGCCTCGGGCCGGAACAGCTGGCGGCCGCCGGAGAAGGCGACGCACTGATCGCGATCAGTTTTTCCCCCTACTCGCCGTTCACCATCGCCGAGGTCGAAGCGGCGCGAAAGAGGAAGACCCCGGTCGTCGTAATCACCGACAGCGCGCTGAGCCCGCTGGCGGGAATGGCCGACGCGCGCTTCGAGATCGCCGAAAGCGACTTCGGCTCCTTCCGCTCCAACGCAGCGACGTTCTGCCTGGCGATGACGCTCGCGGTGGCGGTCGCCGAAAGGCGCAACGGCGCGCCCGGCGGGGCTGAACGGACCGACGCGCGGGCGCAGCGCCGGACTTCGCGCGCGCCGCCCTCGGCCGGCGGAGCGTCCTCAGGCGCCTTGCAAAAAGCGCATCGTCGCGCAAGCCCCGCCGGTCGGCCTGTTCGATAGGACGAGGCTGCCGCCATGGGCCGCCATCGTGCGCTCGACGATGGAAAGGCCGAGGCCGAGGCCCTCGCCGGGCTTGGCGCCGGACGCGGCGCGCCGACGCGCCTCCGGACCGAGCCGGGCCGGCGGAAAGCCGGGGCCGCGATCGAGAACGGCGATGGCGGGCGCCTCGCTCACCTGCACGGAGACCGTCGTCTGCGCCGGAGCGTTGACGATCGCGTTCTCGATGAGATTGCGCAAGGCGCGGAAAATATAATCGCGCGCGCCGACGACGAAAATCGGGCGTTCGGCGCCGACAACCTCGATGGAGCGGCCGCGCGTCACCGCCAGGGGCGCGAGAAAGGCGGCGGCGCTGCGCGCGACTTCGCTGATGTCGAGCTTGTCGTACGGCTCGAAACGGAGCCCCCCGAGGCGAACCCGGTCCAGAAGCTGCAGCACCAGACGCTCCATCGCGGCGAAATCGTCTCCCAGCGCGCGCGCGACCGGCGCGTCGGAAAGATCGAGCTGCGCGCGGATGATCGCCAGCGGCGTGCGCAATTCGTGCGCGACTTCGCCGACGAACGCGTCGAGTTCGCGATAGCCCGCTTGCAGCCGATCGAGGGCGCCGTTCACCGCTTGCACGAGCGCGCGCACGTCTAGCGGCAGGTTCGCTTCGCTCAGGCGCACCGCGACCCCGTGCGGTCCGATCGTCTCGGCTTCGCGCGCGGCGATGCGCAGCGGCCTCAGCGCGTGCCGCGCGACGATCAGGTTCGTGGCGAGCAGGCCGAGGACGAAGGGAACGCCGATCCAGCCGATGTCGCCGACGAATTCCTCGAGGACCGAGTCGAATATGACGGGATTGCTCGGAAAGGCCACTTGAACGACGACGCCGGGACGGGCGTCGGGGACCGGCAGCGACAGGCCGTACATCGGCTCTTGCCGCCCCGCTATCGGCAGAGTGAAATTACGATTCTCGCCCTTGCCGACCGGGGCGAGCGGGGCGGTGACGCCGGGCGAGGCGGCCAGCACCTCGCCTTTCGCCGACACGATCGCGAAGCGCCCGCCCGCTTGCGCGATGCGCCGGGCGATCGGCGCGAGCGACTCCGAATCGTTTACGCCCCAGGGAAGCGGCGTCTTTTCCGCGATGCTTTCGGCGAAGCTGTACAACGTGTCGTCGCGAAACCTCGAGTCGATCGCGCGATACTTGACATAGAGGTAGGCCGCGCACGCCCCCGCCGAAACCGCGCTCACGGCCACCAGGCCGACGGCGACCTGTCCGAAGAGCGTGGTCGTGAGGCGCTTCATGAGGAGCGGTTGGTCAGGAGGTAGCCGATGCCGCGCAGCGTGTGGATCTCGGCGCTGGCGCCCGCGGCCGTCAATTTCTTGCGCACGCGGTGGATCAACACTTCGACGGCGTTCGACGCCACTTCTTCGCCTTGGCCGTAGAACGACTCTTCCATGTCCGCCTTGGCGACGACCCGGCCGTTGCGGCGAAGCAGAAGCTCGAGCGCCGCGAATTCGCGGCGGCTCAGATCCACGCGCTCGCCGTCGATGCGGACCGACCGCTGCGCGCAATCGAGCGCCATATTGCCTTCGCGTATCACGGCGCCGAGCATCTGGCTCGGCCGCCGCAGCAGCGCCCGAAGCCGCGCCACCAGCTCGTCCATCGCAAAGGGCTTGTGCATGTAATCGTCGGCGCCGCCGTTCAAGCCGTCGATCGTATCCTGCGCGCCGTCGCGCGCTGTGAGGATCAAGACCGGCGCGGTCAGGCCCCGCCGCCTCGCCGTGGTCAATACGGTCATTCCGTCCGCGTCGGGAAGACCCAGGTCCAGCACGATCGCGTCGTAGGTTGTCGAGGCGAGGGCGGTTTCAGCGTCGGCGGCCAGAGCCGCGGTGTCGATCGCAAATCCATTTGCCTTCAGAGCGTCGCCGATCAGGGCGCTGAGACGGGCGTTGTCTTCGACCAGTAAGATTCGCATCGCAGTCCTAGGGAGATTCGAGAGCGGGCGCTCGGCGCCGAACTGTGTCCCTCCTTTAGCGAAGAAACAACCGCGACGCGATCTTGCTGCGATTGGATCGCCCCCGAGCCTGCCGCCCGCAAAATGACCTCGCAATCGACACGCATATACCGCCGGTCCGTAAGTCGCCAGTAAGCTCAGTCAGTCAAAGCTCTGCCGGCGAGCGGCAAGGATTTTCGACGATGATTACAATAATGTTAGGTCCATCCAGTCCAAGACGTAGAGAAGCTGAGGAATTTATACAGAAAGTTTATCTAACGCGACACGCAGCCAACCTGATCGGGTTCCCACCTAATATTATAGCCTGCCTCGACGACAATGCCGCCATGGTATGCGCAGCCGGTCTGCGCGCCGAGCGCGACGGCTTTTTCTCCGAGCGCTATCTCGACGCGCCGATCGAATCCGTTCTCGGCGCCGTTTACGGCCGCCCGGTCGCTCGGGCGAGCGTCGTCGAAGTCTGCAACCTGGCGAGCCGCGCCCCCCGAGTCACTGCCGCCTTCATCCGGGAAATCGCCGAACTCGGCGGGACGAGCCGCTTCGATTGCTCGTTCTTCACGTTGACCCGCCGTCTCAGCGTCATGGTCGAGCGTCTCGGCGTCGATCTGACCTATCTGGCCGAGGCCGATTATCGCCGCATCCCCGACTTCGAGCGCTGGGGCGAATATTACGCCCATCAGCCGAAGGTCTACGCGGCCGCGAAATCCGCGTTCGCTCGCGCTCGTCTCCCCGAACCGCAGGACGTTCGTCATGCGCATGTTGTTTGACGCTATCCGCCAAAACGCCGCGAGCGCGGGCGACGCGGTCGCCGTCGGCGACGGGCGCGAGACGTTGACTCGTCGCGATCTCCTTTGCCGGATTGCCGGCCTCGCCGGGACGCTGCCGCCGCAAGCGCGGGTCGTGGGCCTGTTCGCCGCCAACGGCGTCGACTGGGCGGTTGCGCAGCTCGCTTGCGCGCTGGCGGGGAAGATCGTCGTGCCGCTGCCGACGTTCTTCAGCCCGGCGCAGCTCGGGCATATCGCGCGCGACTCCGGGGTCGAGCTCATCCTCGCCACGCCGGCGACAGCGCCTTGCGCGTCTCCGTCCGGCGCAGCCGTGCGTCTCATCGAGCCGAGCCGTGCGAACGGCGAGACGGCGGAACCGGCCGCCGGCTTCGGGCAGATCGTCTACACCTCGGGAACGACGGGCCAGCCCAAAGGCGTGCGCCACGAAAGCGGGCAGATCGTCTGGTCGGCCAAGGCGCTCGCGGCGGCGACCGGCGCGCGGGAAAGCGACGTCTATCTCTCGGTTCTGCCCCTGCCGCTGCTGTTGGAAACGATTTGCGCCGTTTTCGCTCCGGCGCTGGTCGGCGCACGCGTCCATTTCGAGACCGGGCTCGCGGAGGCGGTGGGCCGGGGCGAGGCCGCGGGTCTCGCCGATGCGTTCGAAGCGCAGAGGCCGACGACGAGCGTGCTGGTTCCCGAATTGCTGAAGAGTTGGGTCGGCGAACTCGCGCAGAGCGGCCGACGCGCGCCGCCGTCGCTGCGCTTTGTCGCCATCGGCGGGGCGCCGGTTCCCGCGCAGGCGGCCGAAGCGGCGTGGCGCCTCGGAATCCCCGCCTACGAGGGATACGGCCTTTCCGAGTGCTGTTCGGTCGTCGCCGTCAATCGCATCGGCGAGCGACGCGCCGGCGCCGTCGGCCGGCCGCTCGACGGCCTCGCGGTGTCCATCGACGCCGGCGAGATCGTCGTCGACGGGCCGACGGTGACCGACGGCTATCTCGGCCAGGCGCCCGCCAAGCGGCCGTGGCGCACCGGCGATCTCGGCGCCATCGACGACGACGGTTTCCTGCGGGTGCTCGGGCGCAAGGACAATGTCCTCGTCACGGCGTTCGGGCGAAACGTCTGTCCGGAATGGATCGAGACCATGCTGCTCGGCGATCCGCGCGTCGCCTTCTGCGCCGTGGTCGGCCACGGCGAAGCGCGACTGACGGCGCTGCTCGTTCCCTCGCGCCCCGGCGCCGAATGGTTCGCGCGCGCCACTCCCGACGATCTCGACGATTTCGTGCGTCGCTGCTGCGCCGGCGCGCCCGACTATGCGAGGCCGCGCGCGACCACCGTCGTTTCGCTCGCAGACGCGCTGCAACGTGAATTGCTCACGGCCAACGGCCGCATCCGCCGCCGTCAGGCGGCCGAATTCGTGAAAGCGGCTTCGGCGCGGATTCTCGCGCCCTCCCCCTGACGACACCACCAACCAACCAAGAGGCGCACAGCATGCCGTTCTACGACCGAATTCTCTCGGAAACCGCGCGCGAGCGCGATCAATTCGTCGCGATACCGATCGTGCAACACGCGGTTCGCTCGGGAGCGACGCGAACGCTCTATCGCGACTTCCTCACCCAAGCCTACCACCACGTGAAGCACACGTTTCCGTTGCTCGCCTTGGCGGCCTCGCGCACTTCCGACGAGCGCTATCAGGACGCCCTGTTCGAATACATGCGCGAGGAGCGCGGCCACGAGAAATGGATCCTCGACGACATCCGCGCCATGGGCGGCGACGCGCAGGCGACGCGGGAGGGAGAAGCGCGAACGGCCTGCCGCGTCATGGTCGGCTATTCCTATTACGCGATCGAGCATGTGAGCCCCTACGCGCTGTTGGGCAGCGTTCATGTCCTGGAGGGCATGTCCGTGCTCCTCGCCGACCGCTTGGCGGACGCGTTGCAAAATTCGCTCGCCGTCAAAGGCGACGCCGGATTTTCCTATCTTCGCTCGCACGGTTCGCTCGACAAGAGTCATGTCGATTTCTTCCACACGCTCGTCGACGGCTTTCACGACGAAGCGACGCAAGCAATCGTCGTCGACAGCGTGCGGATTTTCTACCGCCTCTACGGCGACATTTTCCGCGACCTCGGCGCGCAGGGGGAACTTTCCCATGCCGCTTGAATCGAAACGGGTCCTGATCACCGGCGCCGGTTCGGGCATCGGTCGCGCGTTGGCGATCGAGGCGGCGAATCGCGGCATGAGGGTCGCCCTTTGCGGGCGCCGCAGCGAGGCGCTCGTCGCGACGGCCTCGGCGATCGGCGTGCGCCGGCGCGCATTGATCTTGCCCGCCGACGTCACCCTCGGCGCCGACAGACGCCGCCTCGTTGCGGAAATTTCCGACGCCTGGGGCGCTCTCGACATCCTCGTCAACAACGCCGGGGTGGTCGAAGGCGGACCCTTGGAGAGAACCGACGACGAGACGCTCGACTGCGTCTTCCGGACCAACGTCATCGCCCCGATGGCGCTGGCGCGCGATTTCGCGCCGTTGCTGGCGACGGCGAGGCCGTCGCGCGTCGTCAATATCGGCTCGGTGTTCGGCGACATCCCCTATCCCGGCTTTGCCGCCTATTCGGCTTCGAAATTCGCCTTGCGCGGCTTTTCCATCGCCCTTCGCCGGGAGTGGGCCGAATCGGGGATCGCCGTGACCTACGCCGCGCCGCGCGCGACGAAAACCGACGCGGCCGCGGCCTTCGAAGACCTCATCGCCGTTTCGAAAATGACGCTCGACGCGCCCGAGCAGGTGGCGCGCCGGATTTGGCGCGCGGTCGAGAAGGGCAGCGATTCGGTTTACCCGAAAGGGCCGGAAAAGCTCTTCGTCCTGATCCAGCGTTTGTTTCCGCGCGTCATCGACCGCGCCATGGCGCGACGCCCGGTTCCCGACGCCGTTTGACGCATCCCCCTCACGCATCGTCCAAAGGAAAGGCGCTTCTCATGTTGACAACGGCACGAAGCATTGTGCTCGCAGGCTTGCTCACGGCGGCGAGCCTCTCGGCGCCGACCGCGCTCGCCGCCGGCGACCCGAAGCTCGAGGCAACCGTCCATCATTTGCAATTGGCGTGGGAGCGCATCAAGTTCGACGTTCCCGAGGGCGGCAAACAGACCGAGTTGATGAACGCTCTGGGCGTCGAAGCGGACGCTACGGCGGCGCAGTTCCCCGATAAGGTCGAGGCCCTGATCTGGGACGGCATCATCACCAGCGAGCGGGCCGGAATGGCCGGTCCGTTTTCGGCGCTCGGCCTCGCCAAGCGCGCCCGCGACATCCTCGAGAAAGCGGATGCGATGGACGCCGCGGCTCTCGACGCCGGGGCGCCGACCAGCCTCGGCGTGCTCTATTACCGGGTTCCCGGATTCCCCATCGGGTTTGGCGACAAAGACAAGGCGCGTCAGTTGCTCGAGCAAGCCGCCAACGCCGCGCCGAACGGGCTGGACGCGTGGTACTTCTATGGCGATTTTCTCTATTCGCAGAACGAGTTCGCGAAAGCGAACGCGGCGTTCAAGCACGCCCTGGAGATTCCCGTGCATTCCGATCGTCCCTTGTGGGACAGCAATCGTCGATTGGTCATCCAGGAGTTGCTCGACAAGATTCGCGACAAGTCGTGAGCGGCGCAAGAGAGGACGGGGCGCCCGTCCGGGCGCTCGCGCCGGCCAAGAGGCGATTGTGGGCGGAAGCCGTCGGAAGGCAGTTGCGCTGCCCCGCCGGCCCGGCCGGCTCGCTCTTCGGCTGGCTGATGGCGATCATCAACGCCAAGCCGTACGAAGCCGCGATCACAGCGCTCGATCCACGTCCGGGAGACAGGGTTCTGGAACTCGGCTTCGGCCCGGGACACGGCCTGCTGGCCCTGGCCGCACGCGTCGGCGACGGCCAGGTGTTCGGCGTCGATCAGTCGTCGCGAATGGTCGATCAGGCCGCTCGCCGCAACCGGGCGGCGATCGCCGCGGGCCGCATGCGGCTCGCGCAGGGCCCGTTCAGCCCGCTGCGCTGGGCCGACGAGACCTTCGACAAGATCTTGCTCGTCAACGTCGTCTATTTCTTCGATCGCGGCGGTCGCGACATCCGAGACGTCTATCGGGTGCTGCGCGGCGGCGGGAGCGTCGCGGTCTACGCGACCGATCGCCCGACGATGGAGAAATGGCCGTTCGCCGGACCCGACACGCACCGAACTTTCGATCGCGCCGACTTGGCGCATCTGCTCGAGAGCGCCGGCTTCGGAAGCGCCGACGTCGATGTAACCGCGCAGGCGCTGCCGTTCGGCGTCGCGGGTCTGGTCGCGGTCGCGCGGAAGCGCACACGAGGATCGAGCGTGGAATAGGTTACGCGGATTTCGCCGCCGCCTGCGCCTCGGCCGCTCGCAACGGTTCGAGCGGCGCCGCCGACTCGCGCGCGGCGGCGAGCTGCGCGTTGACCCGCGCGAGAAAAGCGACGAGATCGTCGGTGACGAAATCGACATGGTCGGATTCGAAGCGATCGTGATCGGCCGCCTCGCGATGGTCGGCCTGTCCGGGCCGGGGCGCGACGAGGGTCGTCGTCATGCCGCGCGCCTTGGGCGCCCGGAGGTTCTTGGCCAGGTCCTCGAACATCGCCGCGCAGGCCGGGTCGACGTCGTG
>Ga0181524_10001599_pt1 | contig 25594 bp, 19 predicted proteins | sample PEATcosm2014_Bin_34_FD_119761 | JGI IMG/M metagenome (GOLD analysis project Ga0181524, IMG submission 119761) | Peatland microbial communities from MTU Mesocosm Facility, Houghton, MI, USA - PEATcosm2014_Bin05_60_metaG | ecosystem: Environmental > Terrestrial > Soil > Wetlands > Peat | place... | reverse complement strand
CCTCAATTCCCACGGCACGGCATGGTTCGACGATGCGGAGGTCGTGCTGGCGGAGAAACCGGCCCTCTGGCCGGACCTCGGAGATGCGCAACGCGAGGTGGTCGTCCACACGGGTCAGGTGGTGCAGGCGAAGTTCGGCGGCGTGGGGTTCGATGTCTTCGACCACGTGCACGATGCGAGCCGGCAGCTCCTGGACGAAGTGATCGTCAAGCGCTGGCGCGAACTGAACCCCTCCTTCGCCCGGGTGTACCATGACTGCAACTGGGACCGGCAGATGCTCGACAAAGTGGCCGCTCGCCTGGGCCGGCTGCAGGAGACCGGCACGGAGATCTACGTGACCACCTGGAACCCCCAGGACTGCCGGACGGCCGCCGACCTCGCCGCCTACGCCCGCAAGGTTGTGGACAGCCTGGAGTACCTGGTCCGCACCAGGGGCCTGACGAACATCAAGGACTACTGCATGACCAACGAGCTTTGCCTGGGCGCCGGCACGTATGCGGCGCTCACGAACGACATGCCGCGATTCAAGACTTACCATCAGGCCATATTTGACGAGCTGAAGGCCCGCAAGCTGGACATCCGCCTGCTGGCGACCGACGCCTCGCCGATCAGCGCCTGGGACACTATTGACTGGGCGACGAAGAACATGGACGAGATCACCGGTGTGTACGGCGGGCACGAGTACACCGCGGAGTACTCCCTCGACGACGAGCGGTTCTACCCGTGGTTCTTGTCGAAGATGCAATGGGGCGCCGGCATGGCGCGCAGCCGCAACAAGGATTTCATCCTCGGTGAGTTCGGCTGCAAGCAGGTCCCGCCGGGGACAACCGTCGCCGGCAAGGCGATGGACAGTTGCGTCTACTTCGACACGCCGCAGGAGCCGCTGGTCGGGATCCAACTCGCCGAGGCGGCCATCGCCGCGATCAACGGCGGCATCTATGCGCTGGGTTACTGGACCTTCGCCGACTTTCCCGACAGCTTCGCGGCGACCGGCGGCGTGCCGACCGGCAACAGCTACGCCAACAAATGGGGCGTGTTCAAGTGGAGCGGCGGCGACAACTCCACGCGGGACCACTATTACGCCTACGGCCTGCTGACGAAATTTTTCCGCGGCCCAGCGACGGTTTGCCAGGTCACGGTCAACGATCCGCGGTTGCGGGTGGCGGCGAGTCAGCACCAGGTCGCCGGGACGTGGTCGCTGGCCGTGGTCAACCGCAACAGCCGCGCGGCGCCGCTGTCGGTGACGATGGATGGGACGGCGCTCTCGGCCTCTTTCCGCAAGTACGTGTACGATCCCGCGAACATTCCGAGCAATCCCTTCGGCGACCTTCAGGCCCCCGCCGGAACGGTGGCGATGAAGGACGGTCGCCTGGCCGACACGGTCGGCCCGATGACCCTCACCGTCTACACCACGGCCTATCAGGACAACGCGCCCGCGCCGGTCCAAGGCCTGAAAGTTGAGCCGACCGCCGACGGCAACCGCCGCCTGACCTGGCAGGCGAGCGACGCCCCGGACTTCTGCTACTACCGGGTCTACCGTTCAGACCAGCCGGACTTCGTCCCCGACATGAAGACGCAGATCGGTTCCACCATCGCCACGAGTTTCACGGACTCCAAGGGCGAGGCGGACAAAGAATACCATTACCGGATTCTGGCGGTGGATACTTTCGGCAACGTGAGCCGGCCCTGAGCCGAGGCTGGGCAGCCTCGCGCATCGAGGGAAGGGTAATAGGTACAGGGGCTGTTGAAAAAGCCGTCGGGTGATAAGCTCTCCGCACGGCTCTCCGCTGCGTCATTCCCGCGCAAGCGGGAATCCAAGCTTTCGGCGTGCGGCTCGCCCGCTGAAGAAGGGTTCTGGATTCCCGCCTTCGCGGGAATGACCAGGAGACTTCTTCAACAACCCTCCTGTCGCTATTTTTCCCTTGTCGTTCCGGCCGGATTGCGAAGCAAGTGACCTTTGCGGGTTTTACGATAAGATTAATTCATAATTCTGGGGAATAGAATAGCAGAACGCGGGTACTATAAATATGTAGAAGATGCTCGCCCGCTGCTCCAATCCGGGCAATGAGGTGCTGACTCTAGGAAGCGCTCCGGTGAGATATAGAAGATTGTCCCCTATCATTCTGGCCGAGGAGAAAACGCCCTACTTCGCATTTCTCGAATTTGTTAGAGGGTTTCATAGGAAGGAACTTCAAGATGTCCACACGGAATGGCGAAACCGATGTCACTGACCAGCGGCCTGGCGGCGACCGGAGGAAGCCGGCGTTTCTGCGGCCTGCTCTCATCGTCTTTCTTTTCGCCCTTTTGGTGTTCGCAGCTTGGCTGGTGCTTTGTCCAAAATTTGGCTCGCCGAGAGGGACGGCGAAGATTGTGCAGGCACAAACGGATGTCGCAGTGCTGATAACGGCGCTGGGCAACTTTCACGAAGACACGAGCCACTATCCGACCTCCGCGGAAGGACTCGCCGCCTTGAGCGTGGCGCCCAACAGAATCCCCAACTGGAAGGGCCCTTACATCGCTCGGCCAGTCTTGAACGACCCATGGGGCCATCCTTACGTCTATGTCTGCCCCGGCAAGCATAACCAAGACGGCTACGACCTCCATTCATTCGGCGCGAGCGGCAAGGATGGCGCGGAAGATAACATTGATAACTGGACCGCGCGGTGAAACTCCAAGCGCACAGAATGTAGATATTCCGCGGACACAAACCCTATTTCTGATTGACATGCGCAAGCTAGAAGTTTTCCGGCCCTCACTCGCTCGCCAGGAACTTCAGACACACCGGCATGGACACAGCAGCCGCTTGGCCGGTGGGTGAGAGTCGGCCGGTCACGGGGTCAATGCGGAAGACAACGATGGAGTCGCTGTCCTGGTTGGCGGCGAGGAGCCAGGCGCGGGTCGGGTCAATGGCGAAGTTGCGCGGGCATTTGCCCTGCGTCGGCTCGTGGCCGATCAGCGAGAAGGCGCCGTCGCTCTCGTTGACGGCGAAGATGGCGATGCTGTCGTGGCCTCGGTTCGACCCGTAGAGGAACCGGCCGGAGGGGCTGACGTGCACGTCCGCACAGGTGTTGTTGCCCCGGAAGTCGGCGGGAAGCGTTGAAGCGGTCTGCAACGCTTGCAGCGCGCCGCGCGGCGCGTTCCAGGCGAACGCGGTCATCGTGCTGTCGAGTTCATTGATGACGTAAACGAACGGCTGCCTCGGGTGGAAGTCGAGGTGGCGCGGTCCCGCGCCTGGCTTGAGCGCCGCCGAGGGCGGATCGTTCGGCAGCAGGCGCCCTGCCGCGAGGTCGAGCCGGTAGACGATGACGCGGTCCAGCCCGAGGTCCGCCACCAGGGCGAACCGATTATCCGGGGAGAGCGTGATCGAGTGCGCATGCGGGCTTCCCGGCTGCTGGCGATCGCTGATCGGCCCCGGGTGCTGGACCATATCCGTCGCCTCGCCGACAGAGCCGTCGTCCCGGATCGGGAGGATGGCCACGCTTCCCGACGAGTAATTGGCGACAAGCACGAACCGGCCGCTGCGGTCCACGCTCACGTGGCAAGGTCCGGCGCCGCGCGACGATTGCCGGTTGAGGAAAGTCAGCTCGCCGGTCTTAGGAGTGATGGCGAAGGCGTTGACGGACCCGCCGCGCGCCTCGCCGACGGCGTAGAGAAAGCGCCTTTGCGGGTGGATGGCAAGGAACGTGGGATTGCCCAGTTCCGCGGCCACGCCGACCGCCTGCAACTCGCCGGAGGCCGCATCGAACCGATAAAGGTAGATTCCCTTCGAGCCTTTGCCGGTGTACGTGCCCACGTACAGCAGGTACTGCGCAGCCTGGACCTGCTCCGCGCCCAATTCCGGCTTCGCATCAGGCTTCGATTCTTTGGATTTTCTGAAGCGGCAGATCAGGGCGTTGGTTGAGCTATCGTGCTCGAGCGGGCGTTTGGCGCCCGCCTCAAGTTCGGGGATGATGCGCGCGGCAAGCGCCTTGCCCAGTTCGACGCCCCACTGGTCGAACGAGTCAATGTTCCAAATGGCGCCCTGGGTGAAGACGCTGTGCTCGTACAGCGCGACGAGTTTCCCCAGCGCCGCCGGAGTCAGCCGCTCGAGGAGGATGGTGCTGGACGGGCGGTTGCCCTCGAAGGTCCGGTGCGGCGCCAGCCACGCGGGTATGCCCTCGGCCCGGACCTGCTCCGGCGTTTTGCCGAACGCCAGCGCCTCGGCCTGGGCGAACACGTTGGCCAGGAGCAAGTCGTGGTGGCGGCCCAGCGGGTTCAGCGGCTGGGTGAACGCGATGAAGTCGCAGGGGATCAGCTTGGTCCCCTGGTGGATCAGTTGGTAGAAGGAATGCTGGCCGTTGGTGCCCGGCTCGCCCCAGTAGATCGGCCCGGTCTGGCAGGCGACCGCGGTCCCGTCGAGCGTGACGCGCTTGCCGTTGCTCTCCATGGTCAGCTGCTGGAGGTAAGCCGGGAAGCGCTTCAGGTACTGCTCGTACGGAAGGACCGCCACAGTCTGCGCGCCGAAGAAGTCGTTGTACCAGAGGCCCAGGAGTCCCATCAGCACCGGCAGGTTGCGCTCGAACGGCGCGGCGCGGAAATGCTCGTCCATCTGGTGGAAACCGTCGAGCATGGCGCGGAAATGCGCGGGGCCGATGGCGATCATCGTCGAGAGGCCGATCGCCGAGTCCATGGAGTACCGCCCGCCGACCCAATCCCAGAACTCGAACATGTTCGCGGTATCTATGCCGAACTTCGCCACCTCCGCGGCGTTGGTCGAGACCGCGACGAAATGTTTCGCCACCGCGGCGGCGTCCTTCAAAGTCCTGAGGGCCCAGTCGCGGGCGGTGTGCGCGTTGGTCATCGTCTCCAGGGTCGTGAAAGTCTTCGACGAGATGATGAACAGCGTCTCCTCGGCGTCGAGGTCGCCGACGGCCTCGGCGAAGTCGGTGCCGTCAATGTTGGAGACGAAACGGAACGTCAGGTCGCGCCGGCTGTAATGCCGCAATGCCTCGTACGCCATCACCGGCCCCAGGTCGGACCCGCCGATGCCGATGTTGACGACGTTGCGGATCGGCCTGCCGGTGTGGCCCTTCCATTCGCCGCTGCGCAGCCGCGTGGAGAAGCCGGCCATCTTGTCGAGCACGGCGTGGACCAGCGGCACGACGTCTTCGCCGTCCACGACGATGGCTTGCCCTTTGGGGGCGCGCAGGGCGGTGTGCAGGACGGACCGCTTCTCCGTGACGTTGATCTTCTCGCCCCGGAACATGGCCTGGATGCGATCCCGCAGGCCGGACTCCTCCGCCAATTGCAGAAGGAGCCTGAGCGTCTCGTCGGTGATGCGGTGCTTCGAATAGTCGAAGTAGATGCCGACGGCCTCGACGGTCATGCGCTCGCCGCGCTTCGGATCGTCCGCGAAGAGCTGCCGAAGATGCAGCTCCCGGACTTTCGGGTAATGCGCTTCGAGGGCCTTCCATGCCGCGAGCCTGGTGAGCGGCGGGATGCCTGTTTTCATGCTCATGCCCTTTCCATCGCGGCATTGTATTCGCCCCGGCGAGCAGCCCCGTTGCACTTGGCCCGGTGATACAGAGCCTTCTGCGCCGCCGGCACGTTAGCCTCGTTGCCGTGCCAGATCTCCAATGCCGGTTGCTGGATGGCGCGCGCGAAGGAAAACGCCAACGCCCAGGGCAGCCGCGACTTGAACCTGACATTCATGGCGTTCAAACGGGCCGAGGCCAGGTCGCTGGTTTGGCCGCCCGACAGGAACGTAATCCCCGGAACGGCCGCGGGGACGGCTCGCAGGAGACACCGCACCGTGGCGTCGGCCACCTCGTCCACCGATTCCTGCTTCGGGCAGGCCAGTCCCGGAAGCACCATGTTCGGCTTCAGGAGCATGCCCTCCAGCATCACCCGTTGAGTGTAAAGCTGGTGAAAGACCGTCCGCAGGACTTCCTCCGTCGCCTCGGCGCACCGCGCCAGGGTATGATCGCCGTCCATGAGCACTTCCGGCTCGACGACGGGGACGATGCCGGCTTCCTGGCACAGCGCGGCATAGCGAGCCAGCGCGTGCGCGTTGGCCTCGATGCAACCGCGGCTGGGAATGCCGGCGCCGATGGCGATCACCGCGCGCCACTTGGCAAAACGGGCGCCCATTCGGGAGTACTCGGCCAGGCGCTCGCGCAGTCCGTCCAGCCCTTCGGTGATTTTTTCTCCGGGATGGCCGGCCATGTCCTTCGCGCCGGCGTCCACCTTGATGCCCGGAATGATCCCCGCATCGGTGACGGCTTTGAGAATGGGAGTGCCGTCTTTCTTCTGCTGGCGGACCGTCTCGTCATAGAGGATCGCGCCGCTGATGCTCTCGCCGAGACCGGGCGTGGTCACAATCATCTCGCGATAGGCGCGGCGGGCCTCCACCGTCTGGGGAATCCCCAGCTTGGCAAATCGTTTGTTGCAGGTCGGATTGCTCTCATCCATCGCCAGCAGGCCCTTGTCGCCGGCGACCAATTTCCTGGCGGTCTCCATAAGCTCTTGCGCATTCATTTAGGCGTCCTCCATTTCCAGTTCCGGATTTCCGGCATGTCCTCGCCGTGCTTGTCAATGTACTGCTTGTGCTCGATGAGCTTGTCCTGCGCCATCTGTTTCAGGTAGGCCCCTTTCGCGCCCAACCGCGGCAGCCGATCCACCACGTCCTGTACCAGGTGAAACCGGTCCAGCTCGTTCTGCACCCGCATGTCAAAGGCCGTCGTGATCGTGCCCTCCTCCTTGTAACCTCGGACGTGCAGGTTGCGGTTGGTCCGGCGGTAAGTCAGCCGGTGAATCAGCCAGGGATAGCCGTGAAAGCCGAAGATGATGGGCTTGTCTTTCGTGAAGAGCGCATCGTAGTCCGTTTCGCTCAGGCCGTGCGGGTGCTCGTCTTGAGGCTGCAGCTTCATCAGGTCAACGACATTGATCACCCGGATTTTCAGGCCGGGCAGATGCTTGCGAAGGGTGGAGACGGCGGCCAGGATCTCCAGCGTGGGCGTATCTCCGCAACAGGCCATGATCACGTCCGGCCCGGCGTCCTGGTCGTTACTGGCCCATTGCCAGATGCCGATGCCTTCGGTGCAATGCACGACCGCCGCGTCCATGGTCAGCCATTGGGGCAGCGCGTGTTTTCCCGCAACCACGACGTTGACGTAATGCCGGCTGCGCAGGCAGTGATCGAAAACCGACAACAGGCAGTTGGCGTCGGGCGGCAGGTAAACGCGCACGATATCGGCTTTCTTGTTGACGACGTGGTCGAGGAAGCCGGGGTCCTGGTGCGTGAAGCCGTTATGATCCTGCTGCCAGACGTGGGAGGCGAGCAGGTAGTTCAGCGACGCGATTTTCCGGCGCCAGGGCAGTTGCGATGTGACCTTCAGCCATTTGGCATGCTGGTTGAACATCGAATCAATGATGTGGATGAATGCCTCGTAGCAGTTGAACAACCCGTGCCGGCCCGTGAGCAGATAACCCTCCAGCCAACCTTCGCACTGGTGCTCGCTGAGCATCGAGTCGAGCACGCGTCCGGCGGGCGCGAGGAACTCGTCATTCTTTACCGCCCGGGCATCCCACTGACGATCGGTGACTTCGAAGACCGCGCCCAGGAGATTCGAGAGCGTCTCATCGGGACCGAAGATCCGGAAATTGCGATGGTCCTGATTGAGCTTAACCGCGTCGCGCAGGAACTTGCCCAGCACGAGCGTGTCCTGGGCGTCCACGGCGCCGGGCGAAGGCACCTTCACCGCGTGGACTCGGAAGTCCGGCATTTGCAGGTCGCGCAGCAGCATGCCGCCGTTGGCGTGCGGATTGGCGCCCATCCGCCGGTCGCCCTTGGGCGCCAAGTCAGCCAAGTCCGGCATGAGACGCCCCGCCTTATCGAAGAGTTCCTCCGGCTTGTAACTTTTCATCCAGCTTTCAAGCTGCTTGAGATGTCCGGGATGCTTGGCATCCACCAGCAGCGGCACCTGGTGCGCTCGGAACGTGCCCTCACAGGGCAGCCCGTCAACGACTTTCGGTCCGGTCCAGCCCTTGGGCGATCTCAGGACGATCATCGGCCAGCGCGGCCGAGCGGCGTCGTTCCTGCTCCGCGCATGGCTTTGGATTTGCCGAATGCCCTCGATGGCCTTTTCCAAAGTGCCGGCCATAAGTTGGTGCATCTCTTCGGGCTTATCGCCTTCCACGAAGTGCGGCGTCCAGCCGCAGCCTCGCAGAAATTGCTCCAGTTCCTCATGCTCGATGCGCGCCAGGACGGTCGGGTTGCTGATCTTGTAGCCGTTGAGGTGCAGGATCGGCAGCACGGCGCCGTCGTTGATCGGGTTGAGGAATTTGTTGGAGTGCCAGGCGGTCGCCAGCGGACCGGTCTCCGCTTCGCCGTCGCCCACGATGCAGGCGACGACCAAATCGGGATTGTCGAACGCGGCCCCGAAGGCGTGGCTGAGCGAATATCCCAGTTCGCCGCCTTCGTGAATCGAACCCGGCGTCTCCGGCGACACATGGCTGGAAATCCCGCCGGGGAACGAGAACTGCGTGAACAGCTTTTTCAGCCCGGCTTCGTCCCGGCTGATGTTCGGATAAATCTCGCTGTAGCTGCCTTCGAGGTAGGTATTGCCCACCAGCGCCGGGCCGCCGTGGCCGGGGCCGGCGATGTAGATCATATCCAGGTCGTACTTCTTGATGACCCGGTTCAAATGCACGTAGATGAAGTTCTGGCCCGGCGTCGTGCCCCAGTGCCCGACGACCAGCGGCTTCACGTGCGACAGTTTCAGCGGCCGCTTCAGCAGCGGATTGTCGTAGAGATAAATCTGCCCCACCGAGAGATAGTTGGCGGCGCGCCAGTAGGCATTCATCTTGCGGAGCAGGTCCGGCGCAAGAGTTTTTGTGTTCACGGCTCAATTCTCCTTCTTCGAGCCCAGGCCGAGAACGCGGCAAACCGTCCTGGCGATCATGAGTTCCTCGTCGGTGTGGATGACGCGGACCGCGACCCGGCCGGCCGCCGTGGAAATCACACCCTCATTAGCCGCGTTCCGCCTTTGGTCGAGTTCGATTCCGAGGAACCCCAGCCCGTCGCAAATCCGCGCGCGGACCGCGGGCGCGTTCTCTCCGATGCCGCCGGCGAATACCAGCGTGTCCAATCCGCCCAGCGCCGCCGCGAAGGCGCCGATCCATTTCCTGACCTGGTAGCAAAACAGCGCGACCGCTTCAGCCGCCCGCGCGTCCTGCGCTTCGCGGTCGAGCAAATCGCGCATGTCGGAACTGGTCTCCGACACGCCGAGCAGCCCGGACTGGAAATTGACCATCTCGTTGAACTGCTTCGCGCTCATTTTTTCAGTGCGCGCCAGGTACCAGGCCAGTCCGGGATCGAGATCGCCGGAGCGGGTGCTCATCGGTATCCCGGCGGTCGGGGTGAAGCTCATGCTGGTGTCCACGGATTTACCGTCGCGGACCGCCGCCAGGCTCGCGCCGTTGCCGAGATGAGCGAGGACGACCCGGCCTTGCGCCGCTTTTGTCCCGGCCAGCCGAGCCAGCTCTCCCATGAGAAACGCATACGACAACCCGTGAAACCCGTACCGCCGCACGCCCTGCGCCTCGTACCGGCGCGGGATCGGCAACAGGCGGGCCACGCGCGGCAGGTCATGGTGAAAAGCCGTGTCGAAACACGCCACCTGGGGCAGGTCGGGAAATCGGCGATGAAACGCCTCGGTCAACAGGATTTCCTCCGGCAGATGGTCCGGATCGAATGGACTGAGCCGGTGCAACTCCTGGACCATTTCCGCAGTGATGCGCTGCGGCTCGCTGTACTTCGGCCCGCCATGCACCACGCGATGCCCCACCGCGGTCAATTTCTCGCGCCCGCCGCGTTCCTCGATCCAATCCATCAGAACGCCCACCGCCGCCGTGTGATCCGGCGCCGTCACCGACCGCGAGAAGTTGTCCTCCGGCTTCGAACCTTTCGCTCGAAAAGCGGCCTCCGGCTGTCCAATCCGGTCAAGCGCGCCCTCCAGGATCCGCGCGAGCGGGTCGCCGGCCTCGAACAGCGCGAACTTGATGCTCGACGAGCCGCCATTGATCGTCAGGATGTGCGGCTTAGCTGGTTTCATGGAGGGCGCCTTCGTCATTCCGCAATCCGAGCGAAGCCAGCTTCGCGCACGTGGACCTGCAGTCCGTGTGAAGAATGCTCCGAATCCCCAAACGTTCCGCGACCTGGACGAACATCGGGGTGTTTTCGATATAGACCACCCGCCGGGCCGGCGCCTGGGCGATGTCCAGCGCAAGCCGAAAGATGTCCGCGTCGGGCTTGCGGAGGTGGACGAAGCAGGAGGAAATAAAAAAGTCCACGAACCTGCCCAGCTTGAACTTGCGAATCCGATAAGAATTCAATTCCCGTCCTTCGTTGCTGACCACGACGATCTTCAGTCCGTACTTCGCCTTGAGTCTGCGGACCCGCTCGAGCATCTCGGGGAAAGGTTTCGATTGCGCGAACATGAAACGCCGAAACTGCGCCCGGGTGAACGACCGCTTTTCGTGGAAAACCACCCGGTCCAAATACTCTTCCAGCGTGAGCTTTCCCTCTTCAAAGATGTCGGAGGTCAGGCGATGCCGGTCCTCCATCTCGGCCCACTCCAGTTTGAAGTGCGCCGCCGCCCGTTTGCGGGACTGGTGGTCCCACCCGTCGGTGAGCAGCACGCCGCCGACATCCAGGAACAAGCAGGTGATCGCCGCCGCTTTCATCATTGTCTTTCCCCCGTCGCCCGGTTCACCGCTGCGGCGCGGCCGTCAAGGCATCGTTGACGATGGTCTGCGCTTCCTCCAGAATGCGGCGCAGGTGGTCCGCGCCGCGGAAGCTCTCCGCATAGATCTTGTAGATGTCTTCCGTCCCGGACGGACGCGCCGCGAACCATCCGCTTTCCGCGATGACTTTCAATCCGCCGATGGACGCGCCGTTGCCCGGCGCGTGAGTGAGGAGGGTCCGGATTTTTTCGCCGGCCAGGTCGGTGCTCCGGACCTGCTGCTCCGAGAGTTTCCCCAGTTTCTTCTTTTGCTCCGGAGTGGCCGGGGCCTCGACGCGGTCATAAACGGGCTCACCGAACTCGCGCGTGAGTTCGCGGTAGATTTCGCCGGGATCCCGGTCCATCCGGGCCGTGATCTCCGCCGCAAGCAAAGCCGGGACGATCCCGTCTTTGTCCGTCGTCCACACGCCGCCGTCCAGTCGAAGGAAAGATGCGCCGGCGCTCTCCTCGCCGCCGAAGCCCAGCGAGCCGTCGAGCAGGCCGTCCACGAACCACTTGAACCCGACCGGCACTTCATAGAGCTTCCGGCCCAGCTTCGCGGCGACCCGGTCAATCATCTGGCTGCTCACCACCGTCTTCCCGACCGCCACGTCCTTGCGCCATTTCGGCCGGTGCTGGAAGAGATAATGGATCGCGACAGCCAGGTAATGGTTGGGCGGCATCAGCCCTGCGCTGCGGGTGACGATCCCGTGCCGGTCGTGGTCGGCGTCACAGGCGAAGGCGACCTCGAAGCGGTCCTTCAGAGCGATCAACCTCTGCATGGCATAGGGCGATGACGGGTCCGTGCGGATCCGGCCGTCCCAATCCACCGTCATGAATCGGAAAGTGGGATCCACGGTCTCGTTGACCACTGTGAGGTTCAACCCATAGCGCTCGGCGATCGGCGCCCAATAGTGGACCCCGGCGCCGCCGAGCGGATCCACACCCAGGCTGATCTTCGCGCCTCGAATCGCGTCCATGTCAATCACATTGCCGAGGTCGCTGACGTAGGCATCCAGATAGTCATGCCGGTGAGTCGTTGCGGCGTGCAGAGCTTTCTCGAACGGCAGCCGTTTCACTCCTCGAAGGCCGGATTCGAGCAACTCGTTCGCCTTGGCCTCGATCCAGCCGGTCACGCCGCTCTCCGCCGGCCCGCCGCTGGGCGGGTCGTATTTGAACCCGCCGTCCTCCGGCGGATTGTGCGACGGCGTGATGACGATGCCGTCCGCCAGTCCCACGCTGCGCCCGCGGTTGTACGTGAGGATCGCGTGGGAAACGGCCGGCGTCGGAGTATATTCATCCCCTTCCGCGATCATGACTTCCACCCCGTTTGCCGCCAGCACCTCCAGCGCGCCGGCAAAGGCCGGCTCGGAAAGCGCATGCGTGTCCATGCCGAGAAACAGCGGGCCGGCGATTTTCTTCTGCTCCCGGTAGAGGCGAATCGCCTGGGCGATGGCGAGGATGTGAGATTCGTTGAAAGCCTTGTCGAACGCGGAACCGCGATGCCCCGATGTGCCGAATGCAACCCGTTGCGCGGGGACCGACGCATCGGGGACCTCGGCGTAATACGCCGTGATGAGCCTCGGGACGTTCACCAGCGTCCCCGGCTCCGGCGGTTTTCCCGCGGAAGGACTGACCTTCATTGCACCCCCTTGTATCTCCTTACGCCCCGGTCGGCATTTCGAACTTGTGCTCGGGGTGCCGTATGGAGAGCACCGGACACCGCGACTTGCGCACCACTTTCTCCGCTACGGAACCGATGATCGCATGTTTCAGCCCGGTGCGGCCATGGGTGCCGCAGACGATCAGGTCGGCCTCGATTTGCTCGGCACACCGGATGATCTCCAGGAACGGCGCGCCGTGGCGGATCAAGTATTGGACCGGGATCGTGCCCCGGACTTCCGGCGGGAGGATCTCCTCCAGCGCCTTGGTCACCTGTTTCTCGATGCCCATCCTGATTTGATCCTGGTCTATCGCGAGCTGGGGCGGCGGCGGAAGCGTCGGCATGCCGAAGTACGTTCCGATCTGGACATCGTGGATCACATGCAGGATACAGAGCTTGGCCCCGAATTCCGTTGCGCAAGCGACGGCATATTCGAGCGCATAGTTGGACGGTACGGAAAAGTCCGTGGGATGAAGGATCGTCTTCATCTTGATCACAGCGGCCTCCTTCGATGGAAAAAAGAAATGCGGCATGGCCCCATTCGCGTCACCGTTGCAGCGTTGTCTTAACCCGGAGAACGGCCGAGTCGCTGTCAGCCCGGACAGACCGGCAGGGCGTTCACGCCCGTCCCTCACCGCCAAACTATCGTTCCCCTGACGTCCTCACCGATATCGTACTATTTTTTACGAGCCGGCGCGAGGAAGACAATCCCGTCTCGGTCGAAAGGCTGATCCGCCCCGCGCCTGGATTCCGGCGTCCCTGGGGATTGTGCAATGACCCTCTCAATGATAAAGTCCTCTTTTCCCCGGATGGGGTCAAGTGCATGGAGTAAGGGAAGAGAGCGCCTCGATGGGAAAGAACACGGATGTCCGCGCGAGCGATGCGGCTTTGTACTTCATCCCCGTCACGACGCGCGTGCCGCTGAAGTTCGGCCCGGAAACGCTGACGTCCGTCACCTGCGCTCGCGCGTGCGTGGCCGTCCAGGATTCCGCAGGCGGTTCGGCGAAAGGGTTTGGAGAGACTCCGCTGAGCGTCCAGTGGGTCTGGCCCGGCTCGCTCTCTTACGAGGAGCGCCATGCCGCTCTGAAGGAATTCTCCATCCGGCTGGCGCAGCGATTGAAGAGCTTCCCCGCTTCGGGGCATCCGCTGGAAGTCGGACTCGCCTTCCAGGAAGGGCCGTTGCGCGACCTCTTCAGCGAGTTCAACCGAGCGCGGGCCGGGCGCGAGCCGATGCCCTGGCTCGCGGCGCTGGTCTGCTGCTCCGCGTTCGACATCGCCCTCCACGACGCGTACGGAATGCTCCATCGGGTTCCCGTCTATCAGACGTACAACCGGCGCTTCATGAACCGCGACCTCTCGCATTTCCTCAAGCCGGACGAGCCGTCGCCGGTCTCTTTCGAGGGCAAGTACCCCGAGGATTTCCTCGTCTTCCCCAGGCCCGATCGTCTGCCGGCCTGGCACCTGGTCGGCGGCAAGGACTTGCTCGATCCATCGGAGTTGACCGGCTCGGAACCGGACGACGGGTATCCGGTCCTTCTGCCCGACTGGATCCGGCGCGACGGCCTCAAGTGTCTGAAGGTCAAGCTCCGCGGCAACGACCCAGCCTGGGACTTCCAGCGCCTTCTGCACGTGGGCCGGATTGCGATGGAGTGCGGCAGCGATTGGCTGACGGCGGATTTCAATTGCACCGTAACGGAGCCTGCTTATGTTAGCGAGATTCTGGACCGTCTCCTCCGCGAGCAGCCGCGAATCTACGGCATGATCCTGTACGTCGAGCAGCCCTTCCCGTACGACCTGGAGGCCAACCGGATTGACGTGCGCAGCGTCTCGGCGCGCAAGCCGCTTTTCATGGACGAAAGCGCGCACGACTGGCGCCTGGTCGCCCTGGGGCGCGCGCTCGGCTGGACCGGCGTCGCCCTGAAGACGTGCAAGACCCAGACCGGCGCGCTGCTGAGCCTGTGCTGGGCCAAGGCGCACGGCATGACGCTGATGGTGCAGGACCTGACCAACCCGATGCTGGCGCAGATTCCGCACGTGCTCCTCGCCGCGCATGCCGGGACCATCATGGGCGTCGAGACCAACGCGATGCAATTCTATCCCGAGGCCTCCCGTCCCGAAGCGGAAGTCCATCCCGGCCTGTATCGGCGGCGGGCAGGCCAAGTGGACCTCAGCACTCTCCGCGGCGCGGGATTCGGCTATGACGTGGAGCGGATCAAGCGCCCGCTTCCCGCTCCGGAGGTCGCTTTCCGTCGCTCGTAGTGTGCCCGTCAGGGCATACGAATTAGCGCCTGACGGCGCCACTACAAGCGGCGCGCTCGCAAACGCGAGGCGCGTCTGCCACACCTTTTCGACGGGCTGTTCAAGCTTGATTTCCCTGCGCGATCTTCCTAGTATCGTGTCCCGGAAACAACACGCATCAGTCCAGACCGCGTCACCCTGAAAGAAAGCGAGGATACCGTGCGGGTCATTCTTTTCTCGAAAATGTTCAAGGACAAGTCGCCGGATGAGTTGACCGCGCTGGCCGCCGAGTCCGAGATCGAGGGATACGACCTGTGCGTGCGCCCCGGCTACCCGGTCAACCCCGACAACGCCGCACAGGCGCTGCCGGAGATCGTCCGAACGATGCAGCGCGCCGGGCTGGCCATTCCGATGGTCACCGGGAACTTCGACCTCCTGTCGCCGGACCACCCGACCGCGGAGCCCATTCTCGCGGCCATGGACAAGGCCGACGTGCGCCTGATCAAGCTCGGCTACTTCTCGTTCGATCCGCTCAAGCAGGATTACTGGAAGGAAGTGGACCGCATCCGGCGCCTGTTCGAAGGGTGGCAGGCGCTCGGCCGGCGATACGGCGTGCGGATCTGCTATCACACGCACTCCGTGCGCTGTATGGGGTTGAACTGCGCCGCGCTGGCGCACCTGATCCACGGGTTCGACCCGCAGCACATCGGCGCCTACATTGACCCCGGCCACATGGCGATCGAGGGCGAAGAGTTCAGGATGGGAGTGGCCATGGTGCGGAGCCAGTTGAGCATCGTGGGCCTGAAGGACGTCAACCTCACCAGGAAAGCCAGGGACAATCACGGCGCGTGCGTCGCGGAGTTCGTCCCGGCCGGCGCGGGCATGGTGGATTGGACGTCGGTCTTCGATGAATTGGTCCGCATCGCGTACCAGGGGCCGCTCTCCGTGCATTGCGAATTCCACGTCGCGCCCGAGGCCTTTCTTGAGACGATGCGCCGCGATGTCCGGTTCTTCAAGGCGCAATTGGCCGCGGCCCAGTCGCCCGCGCGGCGCGCATCCAACGCATAATGAGGAGACCCGGGCATGTCCAGCGAGAGCAAGTCTCTGCGTTTCGGCGTCATCGGCTGCGGCGGCATGGCGACCCAGGTGCACTGCCCCAACATGGCGGCCATCCCCGGCGCGAAAACCGTCGCCTACTGCGATATTGACGAAGACAAGGCCAAGGCTCTTCTCAAAGTCCACGGCGGCGAGTATGCCACCGCGGACGCCGGCAAAATCATGGCGGACAGGACGATTGACGGAGTTCTGATCCAGGTGGGACCGCGCCTTCATCCGCAGCTCGTCCAGGCCGCGGCGAAGGCGGGAAAGCACATTTTCGTCGAGAAGCCGATCGCCGTCGAATTGTCCGATGCGCTCGAGACGGTGCGCGTCGTCGAGGCGTCCGGCGTCAAGTTCATCCACGGGACCTGCAACCGCCTGGCGCCCATGGTGAAAATGGCCAAGCGCATGTGCCCCGATCCGGTCTACTCTTTCTGCCAGTGCACGGACACCGTCACCAACCAGGCGTGCCACAACATTGACCTGGCGGTGAACCTTTTTCACGAGTCGCCGCTGGCGACGGTATACGCATCCGGCGTCCAGGCGTGGGACCTCGATCCGCATTTGCCCGTGGATTCCTTCGCCGCGGTGCTGACCTTCGCCGACAAGAGCGTTCATACCTATCTCCAGCACGGCCGCGCCTACAACGCCCTGCTGACCAAGTACCATTACCAGTTGTTTGGAAAGGACCGCTGCGTGTTCCTGGCCAAGCGCTTCAAGGAATGCCACCTGATGAAGAATCTCCAGTCGGTCGAACGGACGTGGTCCTTCGCCGGGCAGGACGCAGACCGCGGGCCGTTCGGCTATATGGGGCACTACGACGAACTCAAGGAACTCGTGGACTGCATCCGCAGCGGCCAGGGGAACGGGACCATGACCGTCCGCGACGCCGCGTACATACTGGCCGTGGAGAAGGCCATTCTGCAAAGTACGCAGACCGGCCAGGTCGTCGCCTTCCCGGAGTTCCTGAAAGCGAACCATGCGGCGTTCCTCAGCGCAGGGAAGTGATCCATGCATCCGGGCGTCAATCTTGAATTTGCGCGGTCCGCGAGGCTGGGGTTCGAGGAGAGCCTCGAAGCGGCGCGCGAGGCGGGATACGAATATGTGGAGCCGTACGTTTATTCCGAGACCGACCTGCGCATCAACAGCCACCTGTCCCTCAAAAGTACAAGCGAATATCATCACATTCACACCGGCACCGCCGACGCGCGCGGCATCCGCGAACGGATGCAGCGCCTCGGTCTGAGTTTCTCGGCGTTCGACGTCCACTCCTCGCTTCTCCTGCCGCAGGTGGGCGTGCCTTACCTGATGAAAGCCATTGACCTGGCCTCGGAGGTGCATTGCCCTATCGTCATGTCCGATGAGGGGCCGCTGCCAGCCGAATGGATGCCGCTGGAGCGCGCCTTTGAGATTTTCTGCATCAGCCTGGAGGCGATCATCCGCTACGCCGAGCCGAAAGGCGTCCGCGTCGCCGTCGAGCTGCACAATGCGCTGACGACGCGGCCGGATTATCTGGCGCGGCTCCTGGAGCGGTTCGGCCCCGGCGACCTGGGAATCAACTTCGACACGGGCAATTTCTTCCTGGCCGGCAACGATCCGGTGGAGGCGCTCAAGCCGATTGCGCATCGCGTCATCCATGTCCACGCGAAGGAGATTCCCGCCTCGCAACTCCACGAGCGCGGCCATGTCACGGGCACGCGCGTCGGCGTGGCCGTGGGCGACGGAGTCATTGATTTCGCCGGCGTCGTCGCCGTGCTGGCGGCCGCCGGCTTCGACGGAACGCTGGGCGTGGAATGCGACACGCTGGAGCAGGCCGCCCGGAGCCTGCCGCGCTTGCGCGCGCTGATGGGCGCGGTCTCGTAAACCCTGTTTGAGGAGACTGGACCATGTGCGCTGACGAAAACCTGTGGACGCCGCCCGAGGGCGAGCCGCTGGGCCAGAGGACCAATTCCATTCGCTGGCTCCAGAAACAAATCATCAGGAAAGCCGCGCAGCTTCCGCATGACTTCGCCTCCCGCGCGGAATGGGAGGCGTTTCGCTCGAAGTTGCGCGCCGACCTGCCGCGCATCATCGGCGTGCCCAAGCTGCCGCCGCTGAGGGAGTCGCTCGTGCGCGGGACGGCTCGCGTCGGAGAGGACGTGGCCTGCGAGCGGGTGGATGTCTACGTTGACGAGGACTACTCCATTCCGACTTTTATCTTCCGCCCGCTTCAGCCGCCCGCCGGCCGCATGCCCGCCCTGGTCTGGAACCCCGGCTGGCCGCAGAGCAAGTGGTCCAGGTCCTATCACCAGTTCGCCTCGCAGATGGCCCGGAAGAAATTCGTGGTGCTGATCCTCGACCACGCTCCGTTCGGCGAGGCGGCGCCGTACGAATTCCAGGGCGTGAACCAGACCCGGATGACGCTCGTCATGGGCATGGGCCATCTGCTGGGCATCAGCCAGCTTGCCCTGCGCGCCTGCGAGACGATGCGCGCCGGCGAGTACCTCCGGTCGCGTCCGGATGTCAACCCTGAGCGCGTGGCGGTGGGCGGCCTGTGCCAGGGCGGACAGGACACGTGGCTCTCCGCCGCGCTGGACGACCGCTTCTGCGCCGCCGCGCCGATCTGCTCGGAGACGACCTTTGCCGTCCACATGGGCGAAATGGCCAACTACATGGCCAACGGCGATTCCTCGCCGTTCCCGTTCGGCATCCTGAACCTCTGCGACGTCGAGCACCTCCACGCCGCCATCGCCCCGCGTCCGCTTCTGGTGCGGTCGAACCTGCTGGACGAGTGGTGGCCCCTCAGCGGCTTCTACCGCGTCGAGACCTTCACGCGGAAAATCTACAAGCTCTACGGCGCCGAGGACCGCATGGATTTCCGCTTCGAGGTCCACGAGCACGATCTCACCGGCCCCTTCGTCACGGCGCTGGAGCGCTTTCTGCTCAAGTACCTTGCCTAAGACGCCAAAGTCTGCCCCCGGAATTCGTAAACGGGGGGCGCCGAGAACAACATAAGCAGCGCGCGTTTCGTTCTTTGCGCCCTTGGCGTCTTGGCGAAAGCATTCCTTTCTTCACGCGATTCCGGCTTGCGGAACTGGCCCAAATGTGTAGAATGCTTCCCTCCGGGTTCACGATGGTCGCGAACCGCCGGTCATCCCGGGAATGTTGAATAGCGGCTTCCATGACATCGCGAGAGCGGCTGCTGACGGTGCTGGCGGGGAAGGTCCCGGACTGCGTTCCGGTGGCGCCGGATTTCTCGAACATGATCCCGGCGCGGTTGACGGGGAAGCCGTTCTGGGACCTGTACCTCTTCAACGATCCTCCGATCTGGGAGGCGTACATCCAGTGCGCGAAGCGTTTCGACATTGACTCGCTGATGGACGGCTATTTCCCGCTGACCTTCCCGGGCGAGAGTCCGCAGGACCCGACGGTCGAACGGTTCATCGTGCGCCGCGACGGCGAACGGATTGTGGTCCAGGGATCGCGCAGGGAAAATGGGCGGCGGGTCTGGGACTCGACGGTGGATGTCTATTACGTGGCGGACTCGCCGACCGCGCGGGTGCCGACGGCCAAGCTGGGACTGCCGCCGGTCCCGAAGCGATTCGAGCCTCTGGAAGGGGTCAAGCCGGTGGACACCGGACCGGCGGGGCTGAAACGGGTGATGGAGACGATGGGCGATCAAGGGCTGGTGGGAGTCTGGGGCGGCGCCGGCACGCTGGCGCTGGACCTGGCTGACGGGGTTTTCGATTACTACGACAACCCGAAGAAGTACGAGCGGCTCGCGGAGGAGCGAGTGCGGACACTCGAGCGGAGAATGGCCCGACTCCTGGCGCTGGAGACGAGGCCGGATTTCATCTGCCTGGGAGGCTCGGGAAGCCTGGTGTTCCAAACGCCGGAGATTCTCCGGAAGCTGGCGCTGCCCGCCGTGAAGCGCGGCGCCGAAATCGCGCGCCAGGCGGGCATTCCGACGCACGTGCACTCCTGCGGCCCGGAGAAGGAGCTGGTGAAGATGATGGCGGAGGAGACGCAGCTTACGGTCATTGACCCGCTGGAAACGCCGCCGATGGGCGACTGCGACCTCGCGGCGATCAAGCGGCGCTACGGCGGCCGGCTGGTGCTGAAAGGGAACCTGCACACGACCGACGTGATGCTGAAGGGAACGCCGGAGACGGTCGCCCGCGCGAGCCGAAAGGCGATTGACGATGCGGCGCGCGGAGGGCGGTTCATTCTCTCGACCGGCGACCAGTGCGGACGCGATACGCCGGACGAGAACCTGCGGGCGATGATCCGGACGGCGAGGGCGTACGGGAAATATTGAACAAGTTCACTGGGCCTTTACATGGAAGGAGCCGCAAGATGCGCGTGATCATCGTGAAGGACACCAAGCAGTTGGGCAAGGTCTCCGCGGGCCTCATCGCGGCGGAGATGAAGCGGAAGCCGGCGTACGTCCTGGGACTGGCCACCGGCACCAGCCCGATCCCGCTCTACCAGGAGCTCATCCGCCTGAACAAGAGCAAGGCGCTGGACTTCTCGACGACCATCACGTTCAACCTGGACGAGTACGTGGGCCTGGCGCCGACGCACGACCAGAGCTACCGCTATTTCATGAACCAGCAACTCTTCGACTACGTCAATATCAATAAGAAGAACACGCACGTCCCGGACGGCATGGCCAGGGATGTCGACGCGTCGTGCGAGGAGTACGAAGACATGATGGACGACGTCGGCGGGGTTGACTGCCAGGTGCTGGGCATCGGGTCGAACGGGCACATCGGGTTCAACGAGCCGGGCACGTCGCTGGCGAGCCGGACGCACATGACCCGGCTGACCGAGAGCACGATCAACGACAACGCCCGGTTCTTCAACAGGCGGCAGGACGTCCCGACGAAGGCCGTCACCATGGGCATCGGCACGATCCTCGACGCCGACCGCGTCGTCCTGGTGGCCAACGGCGCGAGGAAGGCCGATTGCATCGCCCGAGCGATTGAAGGCCCCATCACGGCGATGGTCCCGGCGAGCGCTCTCCAGCTCCATCCCCGCGTGACGTTCGTCGTGACCGCGGACGCCGCAACGAAGCTGATGTTGAACTGGGAGCGGGCCTAAGTGAGCGGTTCCGGCAAGCGCGCGCCCGGCCGGCGCTATTATGGAGGATCACGAATGAAGCTGGTCATCTTCGAGGACGCATCTTATGAGCAGTTCTACCCGCTGACGTACATCCGGCCGACATGCGACCTGCGCTGCGGCAGCACGCTGCTCCGCGAGAAGGTCGAGCGCGCCTTCGGCCGCAAGGCGGACGTCCTGTTCGTGCGCGAATGGCTGCGCGAGGCGTACGCCGTCCGCACCTCGGCCAAGGTCAACGACCTGGGCGCGCTCGCGGGCGACGACCTCGTGCTCGTCAACGGGCGCGGCCTGTGGATCGGCGACGAGTTCCCGGCCGCCGGCCGCGACGCGTGCGCCATGGCAGGCGCGGAGATCGCTTATGTGACCCTGACGAAACAGACTGCGGCCAGGATCCAGGCGTCCGACTTCGCCGGCTTCCTCGCCGCTTCGGCCAAGGCCGTCCCCGCCGTGAAGACCGGTCTGAAACTCCTGGGCTATCCCTGGCACCTCATCGAGGAAAACGGCGCGGCGATCCGCGATGACTTCAAGAAGATCGGCAAGAGCGGCGTCCACGGCACGCTCGGCCCCAGCGCCGTCATCTGGGGGCCGCAGAACCAGGTCTATATCGCCCCGACCGCGGTCGTCGAACCCTGCGCCGTCATTGACTCGCAGGAAGGCCCGGTCATCATCGAGGAAGGCGCGAAGGTCAACCCGCACAGCCGCATCCAGGGGCCTGCGGCCATCGGCCGCGACACCCAGATCGTCGGCGGAAAGATCCGCGAAGGGACCACCGTCGGCCCGGTCTGCCGCGTCGGCGGCGAGGTCGAGGAGAGCATCATCCACGGTTACAGCAACAAGTACCACGACGGCTTCCTGGGCCACGCCTACGTCTGCGAATGGGTCAACCTCGGCGCGCTCACCACCAACAGCGACCTGAAGAACGACTACTCCACCGTCGAGATCAAGGTGAAAGGACAGCTCTTCGACAGCGGCAGCACCAAGGTCGGCTGCTTCATCGGCGACCACACCAAGACGAGCATCGGCACGCTGATCAACAGCGGCACCGTCCTCGGCATGATGTCGAATATCCTCGGCGCCGGATGCCTGCTGCCCAAGAGCGTGCCGAGCTTTGTCATGTTCATGGACAACAAGTTCTACAAGGCCGGCCTCAAGCAGCTCATCGGGACGGCGCGCACGGCCATGGGGCGCCGCAAGGTGACGATGACGCCCCAGGACGAGGCGCTGATCCAGCGCCTGTTCGACCTGACGAAGGACGACCGCGACGAGTTGATTAAGAAGTCCAGAAAAGAGATGATGATCCAGCGAGGATTGCGTTGAGAAAGGAACTTCCATGGCCGAGACCATCGCCGAGCGCGTGAAGAATGTGACCGCGGAAATGCTGAAGGTGGACCCGGAGAAGGTGAAGGATTCGTCGCGGTTCGTCCAGGACCTGGGCGCCGCCTCGATCCAGAGCATCGAACTCGTCGCGGCGTTCGAGGAGGAGTTCAACATCGAGATGGACCAGGACGAGGCGCTCAGCGTCCAGTCCGTCGGCGACGCCGTCGCGTATATCACCAAGTGCGTCGGCGAGCAGCACGGCAAGTGAGACGCCAGCGGATGGCGGCGCTGCGGGAGGGAACATGCCCGACAAGCTGAGCGTTGAGCGCGCCCGAACCGCCGTTTTGATCATGGACTACCAAACCGACATCGTCGGCTATGTCGGGACGCAGCAGGAACCGCTCTTGAAGCGCGCATCCCGCGTCCTTCAAGAATCGCGCGACGCAAAAATCCCGGTGATTTACGTCGTGGTGGGTTTTCGCGCGGACTATCCCGAAATCAGTCCGCGAAACGCGAGGTTCGGCGCGATCAAGCAGACCGGCCGTTTTATGGCCGGGGCGCCGGGTTCAGAGGTGCACGCCGCCGTCGCTCCTCAAGACGGCGACATCACGGTCGTCAAGCACCGCGTGAGCGCCTTTTCCGGCACCGACCTGGACATGATCCTTCGCGCGAAAGACATCGAGACGCTGGTGCTGCTCGGAATCGCCACCAGCGGCGTAGTTCTGTCCACGCTTCGACATGCCGCCGACTCGGACTATCGCTGCATCGTCCTGAAGGACTGCTGCGCGGACCGCGACGCCGAAGTCCATCGCTGCCTGGTCGAAAAGGTATTCCCCATGCAGGCGGCGGTCGTCACGTCCGAAGAATTTCTGGGCGCAATCCGATCTGGCTTGTAGTGGCGCCGTAAGGCGCTACTTCGTATGCCCTTACGGGCACACTGCGAGCGGTCCTCAGCCCCATTCTCCGCGGATGGTCTTGCCCGCCTTGCTGGATTTGTACATCGCCTCGATAATGCCGATGCACGCCTTCCCCAGCGCGCCGCTGCAGCCGTACTTCGGATCCTGCCCGTTACGGACGCAGTCCACGGCGTAGGCCAGTTCGTCCACGTAGCCGAGGTTGTAGAATTCGTCCACGGCCGGCCGGGTCCAGCCGACCGTGTTGTCCGCCTTCTCGACGGCATAGGAATAGCCGGGCCGGCTGTACACCTCGACGTTCGAACTGAGCGTGAGGTCGGTCTTGATCAGGCCGGCGCTGCCGTAAATCTCGACCTGGTCCTGCATGCCGCCGAGGGTGATGTAATTGCCCTCGACGAAGGCGTGCTCGCCGTTGGCGAACTTCATGACGCCCAGGCTGAAATCCTCGCCGCCGTTCTCCTTGTGGACGTAGTTGTCCTGAAGGCCGCCGTTGACCTTGCCGGTGACCTCGACGACCTTATTGCGGCCGCCGTCTCCCAGGAGGTGCAGCACCCAGCCGACCGGGTGGACCGCCAGGTGGATCAGGCATCCGCCGCCGCACGTCTCCTTTTTCTTGGCGAAGGGGCTATGGGTCCCGTTGTGACATTCCTTCGCCTTCACGTAGAAGATTTTCCCGATGCCACCTTCCTGGATGACCTGCTCCACCCGCCTCAACGAGGGCGTGAAGACCCAGTCCTCGGCATAGAAGAGCTTGACGCCGTTCTGGCGGCAGACCTTGATCATCTCCTCCGCGTCGGCGAGGGACGTGGCGAAAGGCTTTTCGCACACGATGTGCTTGCCCGCGCGCGCCGCGGCGAGCACGACTCCGTGGTGGAGAAAGTTCGGCACGCAGACGGAGATGAGGTCAATGTCGTCGCGCTTGAACATCTCCTTGTAGTCTTCGTAGACATGCGGAATCTTCCACTGCCTGGAGAATTCCGGGAGGTTGTCAATCGCGGCCACGGCGCAAAGTTCCGCGTGTTCATTCCTGCGGTAGGAATCCGCGTGGAAGCCGGCGGCGAACTTCGAGCCGACGATGCCGATGCGCACCTTATGCTTGACGGCGGTCACGGCTGCTTTTTTCTTCATGACTTCGTTCCTCTTATTCATGCTTCCACCTTTTCCTCGGCGAGGATTTCGATGTTCCGGTTGGGGCACAGTTGCGCGCACATGCCGCAGGCATGGCACTTGTCCTTGGCGATGTCGTAACCGTCCTTCTCGAGCGAGATCGCGAACGAGGAGCAGATGCGATGGCAAAGTCCGCACGTGACCGAGCAGCCGCAGCGCAGGCATCGCGCCGCTTCCGCGATGGCCTCGACCTCGGACATCGGGGCCAGGCAGCTCTCGAAATCGCGCTTGCGCTCCTCGGCCGCGCGCAACTGCGGCTTCACGCGGCCCCGGCGCGCCGTCGTGCGGTTCCGCAACAGGACGAGGTCCTTGTCCGCCGGAGTCAGTTCGGGGCTGGACTCCAGGAAATGCGCCTCGCCCGAGAGGAACCGGTCGGCTTCGACGGCCGCCTCGTAACCGCCGGCCACGGCGCCGATGATGTTGTCCGGACCGGTCACGGCATCGCCGGCGGCGAACACGCCGGCGGCCGAGGTGGCCGCGCCGCCAGAGGTCGAGATGCGGTCCTTCCGAACCTCCACGCCCAGCGCGCTCGCGCCCTCGCCGATCCCCTGCGAGACGGCGCTGATCACCGCGTCCACTTGCAGCGTAAACTCGGTGCCCTCGACCTCCTCAGGCCGACGCCTTCCGGAGGCATCCTGCTTCCCGAGCACGTGGTTGACCATCCGCAGCGACTGGATGCTCCCGTTCGAGCGGAGGAGTTCCTTCGGCGACACAAGATACATGACCTTGACGCCTTCCGCCTCGGCCTCGTCCACCTCTTCGGAAGTGGCGGGCATCTCGGACCGCGTGCGGCGGTAGAGGAGATAGACCTCTTTCGCGCCCAGCCGCACCGCCGTGCGCGCGCTGTCCACGGCGGTGAAGCCGCCGCCGATCACCGCCACGCGCCGCCCGGAGGCCGCCTTCCGCCCGGCGCTCAGGTCTCCGAGGAAGTCCAGCGCCGTCATGCATCCGCCGCCGTCCTCGCCCGGCACGCCCAGCGGCAATCCCGCGCCGGCGCCGACCGCCAGCACGACCGCCTTGTACCCTTCCTTCTTGAGGCTCGCCGCCGTGAAGTCCTTCCCGAGCGCCTTGCCGTAGACGAACGTGACGCCCAGGTCGCGGATCGCCTTGACCTCCGCGTCGAGCACCTTCTCGGGCAGGCGGAACCGCGGGATGGCGCTGCGCAGCATGCCGCCGGCCTTCTTCTTCGCCTCGAAGACGGTCACGGGATACCCCGCGCGCGCGAGGTGATAAGCGGCGCTCAGGCCCGCCGGACCGGAGCCGACGACGGCGACCTTGTCCTTCTTCGCGGGGCCTCTGGAAATCTCCGGCGCCCAGCCCTCGCGGGCGGCTTT
>Ga0181524_10001597_pt1 | contig 25616 bp, 20 predicted proteins | sample PEATcosm2014_Bin_34_FD_119761 | JGI IMG/M metagenome (GOLD analysis project Ga0181524, IMG submission 119761) | Peatland microbial communities from MTU Mesocosm Facility, Houghton, MI, USA - PEATcosm2014_Bin05_60_metaG | ecosystem: Environmental > Terrestrial > Soil > Wetlands > Peat | place... | reverse complement strand
GATGCTGTCCGCAGTGAAGAATATCGCGGCTAGGCTGGACAGCATCAAGAGCCCTATCAACGCGCACGGGAGGGCCCATTTTGGGGAGCTCTGCGAGAGCTTCAAAAGCCAACCGCGCCTCCGGGCGTGCTAGTCTGAGCGTTCGAGGAAGTCCTTGAATTTGAGGTGGATGGAGCACTTGCTTCCTCAGCGGGCACCACGTTGATACTAGAAGCAAGCGCCGCAGGGAACAGGAGCAAAAAGAGGAATGCTATGACCTGAAGAGTTCTCGTCCTAGCCATTTGGGAATTGTCATGGAAGGATTGCGAATCTTAAGACGTGTGGAGCTCAGACCCAGATTACAGGTAGATTATTCGATGCGCGCGCTAGTAAGATAGGGGAAGTCGTTAAATGCAGTGCAAAAGAATTCGGTCAATAATGGTTCGAGCCTCACCGAACGCGAGGGATTCTCTTGTTGTCAAAAGCAAGAGCCCCTCGACGTTAATCACTTTAAGGGTGAATCACGGTGATGTCTACTGACGAGTTCTGTGAAGGTGCTGCTGAGAAACTCAGCGTGAATCCTATCGAAGTCTTTCCCGTAACCCAAACCACAGTGTTCCAACTAGGAGATACTGATACTGCATAGTTGGTGTCAGGTTCTGCGGTGCCTAGTGTCACGGTTAGTGTCGTGGCTCTGGCAGGCACGTTTACGTTTGGTAGAACTTTCATGATTAGTGGCGAAGTCGTTGATGCAGTTGACGTTGAGGTCGTGGTTGAAGTAGATGAAGTTGTTTGAACAACAACGTCAGCGACGACTGCCCAGGATCCAACCTCGGTTGTGTCAGTGAAGGTCACATGTATGTTTGACTGAGGTGTAGGTTCCATCTGATACTCCGCCGCGAGCCCTTGGAATGGTGCGCATTGGTCGCCATTCCCATTTCCGGGACACGTGCCCGTGTTTTGTATCCCAACAAGACCAGACCCGTATGCGATCGCGCCACCGATGGCGGTGCAACCAACAACCATGTCGTTCGGAGCGGTCGTTGAGATAGTTGCCGAAGCACTAGCTCCCCATCCGGCGCTGGAGGCTGCTGCAGATACATCAAACGGTTTTGTGGTATTGAACCCTACAATGCCAAAAGCTACTACGTCGGTATAGCTGTTGTATTGGAGAGTGGTAGTTATTGTATCACTGCTTAGGATGGTCGAAGATAGTGCCGTCCATTCTTCTACACGCCAGCTCACAAGCCCGGCATGCCAGTAAACGGCAGCTCCTCGCAGTTTCCAAGATAGGTTAGCAGTGTCTTTCACAGTCTTGACGTAAGGTGGAGCGAACGACGAACCGGCATACCAATTGGTTGTCGTAATACACACGCCGATGATTTCTGGCGCTTTGTTTGTCGTCAGTGTTATAGCCGTGCTCGATGATTGAACCCTTGGGTCAACTAGGTTGCTAGTATCGATACCGAAGACTGGTTGTGCATTTGCGTCTAAGATAAAAATCAAGGATATTAGGAGAATTCCGACTACAGCAGTACTAATTGTCTTCTCTTCAAATTTCATCTTACTCACTTCACCTCCTCTGCCAAGGGTTGGTTATTACTGTTTTCACTGCTCACTTAGATTTACATCCTACCCAACCGAACATCTGAGCTTCAATCAGTTCTGTCATCAAAGCAAACACCTGAATACTGAAGTGACCACCTGAAGTCGAAAATAGGTCATACCTAGCGTTGGTGGGTTGATTTGACCCTAAGTAGCAAGATAAAGATGGTCCCGTGAAACGGCAAGCCGAATCTAATAACCGATTTCAGGTTGGAACGCGTACAGCTGAAACTAGGATTGGAAGTGCCAGACTCGTGCCAGGCAAGCGCTGTTGGCATGATCGTGCAACCCCCTGCTAACTTTGGGGCAAGCGACTCGACTTTGTTCTGTCGGTGGTCGGTTGTCTGAGAATTCTTATGAGCTTTTCGACCCCCTTGTCAAACGTGAACTCTGCGAGGACCCTCTTTTGCGCGTTTCGCCCAAGCTCGGATCTTAGTCTCTCGTTCGACAAGAGCTTCTTCAGGGCATCTACGAGTTCCCTCACTTCTCCTTCTCTCGACAGTATTCCCGTCTCACCGTCCAAGACGGCTTCTGGTATGCCGCCTGAGAAGGTGCCTACCGATGGTTTCCCGAAAAGCCCTGCTTCCAGAAAGACTGTGCCGAACCCCTCCACATCATCCTCCAAGGTCTTTGACGGCATCGCAAAGACATCGCAGTCTCTGTATCTCTCATAGAGTGCATCTCCTCGCAAGCTCCCAGCGAATATCACGCAGCTGACCAGCCCAAGGTCCACAACCAGCTTCTCGAGTCTAGTCTTTTCCGGTCCGTCGCCAACTATTTCGAGTCGTGCATCAGGAAACTCCGTCAACAGGAGCTTGAAAGCGTCAATCAGGTCCGCCACTCCTTTTCTCCTAACGAGTCTTCCGACGAAAAGGACCGTCGGACGTTGGTCTGACTTCGGTAAAACCTCGATTCCAAGTATTCGAGGGATTCACGCTTGGATACAATAGCGCCGTTTTGTGGCGGGAGGACCCAAGCAGGAGCGAGGAGGTATACCGCGAATTCGCTATCACCTGATTCGCCAGAGTCTGCGAAGTGATTAGCAGGAACCGCCCAAGGTAACTCCTCCTCGCCTGGAGGATGTCCTCGCCTGGAGGATGTTCTTGCCGTAAGAGGACAGCCGTCCTCTTCCCTGTGATCCTGCAGTAGGAAAGCATCATGGCACCGAAGATGGCAAGCCCTCCGCTCAGGAAGAGGATGGTGTCGATTGAGTGCCTTCTCATTAACTCCTGGGTGGCCCGGAATGTCCCGAGAGCCGCCTTTCCGCTCGATGACTCCTTGTACAACCGTGTTCCACTGAATTGTTCGATGGATGATTTGTACAAGGGTGCAAGAGCCTCTAATTCGACGAATTCTCCCGTTCCTTCGAGTCCGGTAACGTATCCCTTTGCTCTTCCCTCTACACCTCCGATGTTTTCGGGGGGATCGAAGGTTATGATTAGTATTCTCAATTTCGTGCTTTGCACCTATATTGTCTGGGTTGTAATTCAGGTGTTGCCAATGCTGTCATTTCAAGGGCGCTGTTGAAGGCCGGGGTCACCGCGGTTGGCTACGACTGGTCGTGGCCAATTGTCGTCTCACGAGAGAGTCTCGCTGTAGATTTTCTCAAGCCGAGATGCCGTCTGGTCCCACGTGAATTTGGAAGTCACCTTCAATCTCGCCGCGTCACCGAGTCTCTTGGCCAGTTGAGGATTTTCCAGGATTTCAAGTATCGACCTTGTTAGTTCTTCGGCAGCGTTCGGCTCGATTAGCAATCCGTCTATTCGGTCATCGATGATCTCTGGAATTGCACCGATGTTGAATGCCAACACGGCTCTGCCGCAGGCCATTTCTTCCACGACGGCGAGTCCAAATGCTTCCTTTGTCGAAGGATGAAGACAGACGTCAGAGGAGTTGATTATCGCGATCAGGTCTTCCTGCGGCAAGTTTTCCAAGAACTTGACTGACCTTTCTACACCAAGTCCTTCAGCTTTCTCCATGAGCCATTTCTTGTAAGACTGGTCGTACGCAGCGCCTATGTTCACAAAAACCAAGTTTGGCCATCTTTGAAGGATTCTTGGTAAACAATCGATTATCGTTGATTGTCCCTTTCTATCTTGCACCGCGCCCAGCGACAACATCATCCTATCGTAGCGTTCGAGGCCATATTTTGACGAAACGTAATCTTGAGTAGGCGAAGGCTTGAAGTTGTCTACGTCAACCCCATTATAGGCCACGACAACTTTCTCGGGCGACTGATGTTGATTCTTGATGAGTTCCTGCCGGGTGCTTTGGCTGACGGCTACTACGCGATGGCTGAAATTCATTCCAATTTTCCGCATCAGAGTGAGACTAATCGGACGAAGCGGCTCGTCCCCATGTGAATGCATCACGATCCGTCGTCCAAGAGCTCTGCCAAGGAGAAGGGATGGGAGTGCCGCGCTAGAATGAACATGGATGACGTCAGGATCTTCCCTTCTCAGGATATCAAGAGCGATGCGACCGTTCCCTCTGGAGTAATTTCTTATCGTTTGTACGGTCAAATGATCATTCAGAACGGCACTATCTTCGACAGCTCCTCTACAAACAAAGTGAACAGTGGTTCCGCGTTTCGAAAGGGCGAGAGCCATATTATACGCGGCTATGCCTATTCCAGTCGGTCTCTCGCTTGGGAGAGGCTTGTCGACGAACATGCCGGCCTTCATCTCGGCACGACCCGCCCCCTGGTTCCCACGAGAGTTAGTTCAATCATATTTGACTGCTCTACAGAATTACATGAGAAATTGAGCCAAAGTGGACGATCGTGGACAGGCCCAAAGTCTCGAAAACTACGTCTCCTCCCCGCATGTCGAGTAGAGACCATCTATATACCAGCTGTGAGGCTCCTCTATTAGCCAGAAAAACAAGTGATTGGCTCCCGCGCGTGCGCTGCATCTAACGACAAGGATAACGATTATACTCCTAGTTCTTGGCAGACCAAAGAAGATGTTTTCGACGCCACCGTAGAGACAAGTCAAAGGACTTCTTCCGCCTCGATCTTTGCCCCCAACTTGCTTTGGTATGCGATTATCTCTGGAATGTCAAAACATGATATCGATGCCCGATAAAACGGGAATGACGGTTGCTTTTCGCAGGATCCTTCGAGAAGAAATTGGAAATGAACCATGTCATTCGAGTTCACTGTAAGAGTTGCTGAAAGATGTCTCTGGTTGACCAACGTTCGCATGAGCAAGTCCTCATAATCGAACTCTGCGCGCGCTAGGTGGAGTCGCCTCCTTCGTGTCAGCCTCGAAGAGACTTCCTCAACCCCCTTGATTTCTTCTGGCTATTCTAACATGAGACGATAGATCTGGCCGTTCGAAGAATCAAGTCGGTGTTCAGCAGGGTGTCTTTTGGTTTTGAAGGTGACCTCACTTGACTTCCGTGTCATCTCCTCTTGAACCAATAGTAAAAGTCCTCGAAAATCCGAGGATCATTCAATGTATAAACGAGCGCGGATTTGTAGCTTCTTGTGATTATCAGACACTTAGCAATTTGCCTCCTGATTTCAGGTCCGTAATCCCCTTTCGAAACTTCCGGGTTCAGTCGCAGATGCTTCTCCATTACCTTCAACCTCACGCGATACCTCTCCGGCACTGAGGTAGTGTGCGTTATGCTATTCCTTTGTATTCTGTATCCGTACAGAGGTTTGAGGATTCCAATGAACGGTCGGGTCTTTGCTAGTTTAAGTGCGAAATCCAAATCACTAACAGTTTTCAACGCTTCATCGAAGAGGCCGACCTCAAGCGCGCTTTCCCTTAAGCAAATCATTGAAGCATAGGCTCCTATAAATCCGGCTTCCTTCAACAGCGCGCCCACCATATTGCCCTTTAGCACCTCTCTTTCTGGGTTAGAATACCTCAAGATTCTACCCTCATCGTTAAGTTTGAAGTAATCTGTGTATACGACTTCATCCTTGAGATGACCTTCCGTGGACATCTGCTGGATTTGTAGTTCAAGTTTGTCTGGATGGTAGATGTCGTCCGCATCAAGGAACGCAATAACTTCGCCATTTGAGTGTTTGATTCCCTTGTTCCTAGTGTAAGCAATGCCTCTGTTCTCCGTGTTGGTAAGTATCCTAACTCGCGAATCTGAGTCAAACCGTCTAGCTACATCTAACGACAAATCCTTTGACTTATCATCCACGATTATGAGTTCAAGATTGGCATAGCTCTGGTTGAGAACACTCCGGATTGCTTCTTCGACGTATCTTTCTGCGTTGTACAGTGGCATTACCACGGAAACCTCTGGATTCTTAATCTCATTCAACGCAATTCAATCCCACATGCAGGTTCAGTTTGCACACCCACAACCAAGATCGCAATCCGAGAAAGTAGCTACCTTCATTCATCCCCACTACAGGAAATCCTAAACAGAGTCAAAGGAAGCTGGAAGATTAGAATCTGCTGGGATGGCCCGGTCGCGCTTTGGAGTCTCATCCATGCAGCTAGACGATGCTCGTATATTCTCGCGAATCCCACTGCGGAATCGATTCGATGAATACTTCGCGGCTTCGTCACTCTTCGCTCAATGCAACGATGCCGCCTAATAATCGTTGCCAGGCCTCCTCAAGATTCTATAATCCTGAAATTAGCTTATCCCTAGAGCCTGTCCCAAAACAACTCATGCAGCCAAGATTCTTTGAGTTCTGGAGCGAGCGCGCGCACACTTCTCAGCCCGTCTCCTCGTCGAGGTGGAAAACATCAACAAGCAGTTGGCGACAATCAGATGCCTTTCTATGACCCCGGGCCGGAGATAGCGCCCATACTGGGAGAGGAGAAGCATGATGCTAGGACGCCTCCCGCTGCATTCAGGGGGTTCTCGATGACATAATGTACGTTTTGAGAACAAGATGCTAATGAAAGGCTCTTCCAAAGGCGTACGGGTCAGGGTCAATGGTCCACTGCAGGTTCCACTATTGGGTCGGCTAAGGCGCCTTCGAGAAGACATGGGCCGAGCTTCTCCAGAAGTACAACGAAGTGGGGGGATTAGGTGGAGAAGGCAGTCGCTCGACTCGAACTCCGTCAAGGTATCTTTAGGGGAACTCGACTGGCCCCAAACGCCACTGATGGGGACAAGCTAGGCTTCAAAATGCATATTCAGATAGACCAGGGAGAATTCGCCTCCCCCAATTGTCATCACCGGTGCCGAAGTCCAAAACATAACGTCCCCCCATGGAGACACTAGATAGCATCATGGTGCAGAGACCACTAACCTTATGACCGACAGAAAATGGTTACAATGGAGGACACGATTTCCCCGAGGTCGAGATTGATCCCATCCAGAGACGACGTGTTGCACATATCAGGCACGCAGGGAGAAGACAATCATGAAGAGGCGTAAGCCAAAGGGATAAGTCATCGAGAGAAGCGAGTTGGAACTCTCGGTTAAAGAGGCTCCTGATTAGATAGGAGAAGAAAGCGGAGAACCATCTTGGACTTGTGCAACTCGCATGTTGCCTAACAGGATAGAGAAGGATAATTTTCTGATAGCCTCTTAACTAGTCTCTGGGCCATGCATAGAAGATCTCTTCGTAGCCTGGATCCTGAAGAAAAATCACCCCATCGTAACCGGATTCCCCCAAATATCTTAAAATGATTGCGGCTGAATCGCTAATATGCGGATGTGCTTCCCCAACTATTTTGGGCTTCAGCTTGCGGATTGTTTCCTTTCCGCCTTGAAGAGCCTTCAATTCGTATCCTTCAGTATCGACTTTTACAAGAGATATTTGAGATAGGCAGAGTTCGCTAGTCAATTCGTCCAGCGTCCTGATGCTCACTTCTTCCTGACGTTCAACTGACTCCATCGCCCTAGCAAAGAAAGAAGTCCTACCATGTTTCTTGTACACGTTGAGAAAGGCAGTCCCAGGACGCTCGCCCAAGGCGGTTTTGATTGGAAGGATGTTCTTGCAGTGATTCATCTTCATGTTCGTCATCAAAAGATTGAAGTTAGTCGACTCCGGTTCCACCGCAAGGACTCGGCCCTGTTCGCCGACGAGCTTCGACATCTTGAGCGAGAATGCCCCGATGTTAGCACCAATATCCAGGACCATATCCCCCTCTTTGGCTTTGTAAAATCGCTCATAGATGTTCTTGTAATAAATCTCTTTAACCATATAGCTCGTGCCGGTATCCGCCGACCGAACCCTGAGCCTAATTCCGCCTGGGACAGTCGTGACATAATCGGGAATCAGTTTCCTAGCGCCTACCCTGATGTACCTCGTTCCAAGCAGAAATCGGATAAGAGAATTGTCCGCTCGAAGTACCTGCATCAATCACTCCAACTGGAGGGCTCCCTTGAATCTCTTCCGCCTCGTCAGAGCCTCCAGAAGACTTCTCACTTTCTCCGCTTTCGCTCCACGGGGCTGAAATGTGGCCGCCCGGGATTTTAGACTAGTTGGACTCGCAGAAACTTGTTCGATTGGGAGCGGACCAGAGGGTAACTTACAATACGCCAGTGCACGAAAGCGTGGTAACCTTGTGACCTTGTAATCACATCCCATGTCATTCAGGTGCAAACACTCGCCGTCTATCCCCTCGCGGTCGGAACGGTTGATTTCTTCACCCGTCGGATGGCTCGATTGAAAGAGCTTGCTAGGGAGTAGGGTAACCCGGAGATAGGCAAAGTAAACTGGTAGACGGGCACGAACCTACCCCCAAATCTCTGCTTCATCTTGTAGATCGGATTTGCAGGGTCGGCTACTGTGGTACCGAAATTGACGTACCTGAAGCCGTTTTCTGAAGCCCAGTTGAGAGCCTTCCAGTTGACGTAGATTATGGGAGAGTGGATGTTTTTCACGCGGGAGTATCCAAGAGTTGAGAGATACACTGTTGAGAGGTAAGAATCGCAGGTCATAGAAAACCCGGCCATCACGGCGTCTTCGAGTCGAACGAGAGCGATCTCCAGTCGTTTTCCCAGATTTGCCCTCATGCTGGAAAGGAGTTCTGGAGAATTCAAGGGACGGTCCTTCGTCCTCGCGACCGATTCTTCGTGCAGTGCCAGAAAGTCGGCGTAGTCCTGTTCGTTCCTTGCAAAGCCGAAGCTTGACCCGCGACCTTCATAATACTTGACTGCCTGTCTGTCGTGCTTCTTGAACAACCCGTCCCAGATGTCCTGTGGTGATTTATCGTGGAGGTCAAGGATGAATTGTCCCCGCGCCTGCTCGTGACGGAATCCTAGGTCAATGAGCGTCTGAATGACAGGACTGTCCTGCACTCTGATTTTCATTGAGACCACGGGGTTGAAGACGGAGAACTTCACAGCGCTTCTCAACGACTTCATTATCTCTCTCACGTTTGGAACTTGAAGGCCTACGACGGGACCCGCGACCTGACTGTTCGGCAGACAGTCGAGGTAGAGCAAACGCCTCCATCCCCGTCGATAGAAGAAAGGACAAACCGCAAGTAAACTTCCCTTGCCATCATTGCAGACCAGGTACAGTGGTCTACTGTATGCGCTCTGCAAGGCCTTCCTCCAAGACCATGTGTGAAATATTGACCCCCCATTTCTGGCCACGAATTCGTCCCACTCCCTGCTGTCCTGCGCTTCTGCCCAGGTTAATTGACGCATTTGGAACTTCCTTCGAATTCGACCCTTGTATTCATGTATTTATCGCCGCCGGACGCCTCGCCCTGTGAGACGATGATGTCAAGCCGGCAGCCTGCGCGAGCCCGAGTTCTTGAGGCCAGGTTTGATTCCCTCGACCAGCCTTGAGGGAGATATTCGTAGCAGTGCCCCAAGCGCGCCGCTTGGAGTCACCGGGGCTAGAGTGGTAAGTATAGATCAGGTAGATTCCCCAGCAGGCACTCATATGTCCGCTTCCTAGCCGCTGCATCTTTGAAGAGTAGATGGACCAGACGTGAATAGTTCTTGTTTCTCATGTATAGACCCAGCAGTCTTCTTATCACCAAAGTCCAATCCTCCTTCGTCAGCTGAAGTGACTTGAGACACTTTCGATAGATGTAAGGATGAGAGCGCAGTTGTGAGCTCCACCGCATGTTTCCAGAATAGACTCTGTAGCCGTATTGTGCGCTGAGAATGTACGCGAACCGATGTTTGTTCAAGGTTCGAAAAAATTTGACGAACCTTGAACGTTCTTGCGGACAAATCTGGCGTAAGCGAATTTCTCTGGGATCCTTTTCAGCACACGCCTAGTGTTGTTCGCCCGATAACCAATCGCTAGAATCTATTATTCGTTTCATCTGTTATTCGTTTCCTTTTCTATGTTGAATGAATTTGATAATTTTGCCAAGCAACGAAATGAACGGCCTCGCTAATCTTGATACCTTTGGCTGAGTTGAAATCATCTCTCCGAGATGTCTCGCATCGGCAGACGTCAAACCGCGGAGGAAGGCGCTGAACACAATGAAAGAGATTACTACGACGAATGCTCCTGCCACAACCTCTATCAAAGGATCAAAATTTGCGATTAGTAGACCAAACGAAACAATCCCAGAGAGCAACGCGGCACCATAGAATGGTTCTACATAAGAATAAGGTGGTGAGATGCCAAGATCAGACTTTGCCTTTCTTACCAGCAGTACGTAGCTCGGCATGACACCAAGATTGTTAATAAGAATGTAAGCTAAAAGGCCAAGGGTCGGCACCGTCGCGATTGCAATTGCTAGCCCGATAATACTTGACATGACGCCCATTACGCCGGTATATCTGGAATAGCCCTGGGAAGGAAGCACGTTGCTTGGCCAACCCAAGCCGATAGTCAACAAACCCAGCGACAAAAAGGTCAGGTATATTCCTCCGCTGGCATATGTGCTGCCAAAAAATAGAATCATGAAAGGGCGCCCATAGACAATGAAGAAAACGGCAAAAGGAAGCATTATCATCGTAGAATATCTGACGGATTGCCTATAGACTGTCTGCAGGATTTCCACTTCTTGAGACCCCTTTATTCTCGAGTAGATTGGAAAGGTCATGGAATTCAACGGGTCGCTGATGGAATTCATGAGAGCGGCAGCAGAAGAAGCGACGCTGTATAGACCATAAACGTATAAGCTGACGAACCTCAAGATGACCAGGTTGATGATCTGACCAACAAAGCTGCCAAAACTACTGGATAGTCCGAGAGGAAGGCCGAAACTCACAAGTTTCTTCGCTGTCGTGCCATATGTGATCCTCCTTCTCTGCCGGTCTGTATTATCAAGCACAGCGCTAGTACTTACGGCGAGCCCTATGGCCAGATAGGCAAAGTTCGCAAGCACCATCGCGATCAGTGCGCCCATTGCGCCGAAGCCCAACAGAACAGCAGGAATCGGTGCGAAACTCAACAGCACTTCGTTCAAAATATAGAGCCAAGAGTAAGCTCTAGCCCTGCCCAAAGAGATCAAGGTGGATTTGATGTTGACCTGGACAACCCAGACCAATGGCAAAGGTGAGGCGACCAGAAGATAACCCTCAACGCTTTGCTTGCCAAGTAACACAGCAACCGGTTGTGCAATGAAGTAGGCGACTAGGCTCAGCCCTGCTCCCGTGGCAAGTTTTACAAGGTTTGCGACCCAGTAAGAGGACCATATTGTTTCGGAATCCCCCATTCTTTTGCTGAAGGCTAGAGTTCTCGTCAGCGCCGAATTCACGCCAGTAAAGTCGCCTAACATGACAAGGCCTGGAAGAGTAGTAGCGGCGGCGATGGGAGCGTAGATCGTGGGACTCACAAGAAGCCTAATCAGCACGAGCGAACCGACTACACCAACCAGCTTCGACGCAATCTCTCCAAACAAGAGAGCGGTTGCGCCTTCCGCTGTCATCTTTCCGAGTTCGAGACTACGCTTGGAAGTATCTGAACTGTCGGGTGATTCGTTCATTTGCTATGGTGCAACTCAATAATAGTGGGGCTGTTTTGAATCATTTGTACACTCGACCCAAGGCTACGCCGTAGAATTCACTTAGTAATCTCAATCTTATCTGACCGAGAATTCCTTTCGACCGTTCACATCCAGTTGAAAACGTGTTTGGAGCTTCACACGTAGGCCCGTCTGCCGAGACACCATTTCAACATTCAGCTACTCCAAATGAAGGATGGAGGCCGAAGTGGCCCGGAGGATCATCAAGCCCTGTTTGAATCGAAAGAGGGATCGGGGACCGGCTCAAGCTTGGAGCGGCTGAGAAAGATGTATGCTCGAGCCAGATTGATGAGCAGATGTTGACCGATAGGAGCGTTGCCCTTAGGAAAGACTGGTCTACCGATTCGGTACATGTCTCTATATCTGCCGAAAGTCATCACGTTTCGACTCAGGAGCCCTTTTCTTCTGGATATCCTGACGTTAATGAATTTGTGTGGTGGAAGGGAATCAGGGTAATCCAAAAACCTGTACTTGCCCATGGCCCTTGCCCTATTCCAAAGATCCCAATCTTCGAACCAATTGATGTCCCGCCAAGCCAGGGTGCGGAACAAGTCGCCCGGCCCAATCGTTATGTTTGACCGTTCATCTACATTCGTTCTCTTCGTCACGAGCATCATTCCCTCATAATCTCTGTGATAGAGAGTTAAGAGACATCTTATCCCAGAGGGAGAGAAGACATCGTCACAATCTAGGTGCGCGAGTATGTACTTACCATGGCTCTCCTCTAGAGCAATTTGCCTGCCCCTTCCTCGCGTGCACTTTCTTTCGATGCATTTGACCAGCCCTCTCTGGTGGTACTCGGAGAGTATCTCCTGAGATCCATCATTGCTCAAGTTGTCAACCACTATGACTTCAATTGAGGCGAAATCGGAGAGTTGAAGAATGCTCTCCAGGCTTTCTCTTAACCGTTCTGCGTCATTATAGCATAACATGCATATCGAATAGTCCACCATGACTTAAGAATCCGCAAGGTGGCTTCCAACCTGATAAATCGATCGGAGCCTGTCACTGAGCATTCTTATGACCCACGCCGCTTTTCTGAACTGCATTTAGCTGGGGTCAGTCCAGCCAAGGCCAAACGCGGCTATGCCTTGTAGGAATTGCCTGCATTTTGCCTCCTAGATCTCTCTCTTCTACCTCTGAACGCTAGAAATGCAAGAGTCACTACTTCTACGGCGACTAACGCTCCGAGCATCGTGACTAACGTCCGTTGCGGAAGAGTAGCAGGAGGTGATGCAGGAGGAGTGTAAAAGACGTACCGTAGACTGTCTACTCCAGAGGATTGGTACTTTACGAAGAGACTTTCAGTCTGTCCATCAAAGAACCAACCAGACTTCGCGCTCTGGAGTTGGCCAACAGACGACGCCTGCGGCAGACTCGTCCCGTCGTTGAGGAGAATCTGATTGGCGGACATGTTGGTCGAAATCATGACAAGAACTGTCTGGTTCTCCGTCCCTTGTATGTAGTAGAGCGATTGGTCAGGGTAGGCGAACTGTCTCTGTACCAATGCAGTCGAGTAGTCAATAAGAGGTTCGCTCATGGGCACGATGAGGACTCCAATCAGGGTCTCAGCCGGTACCGTTGTCTGGATTCGCACGCTGGAGCCGGAGCCGAGAGTCACGCTTAGTCCCGGTATCTCAACAGTCTTCCAGCTGGATGGAATGCCATAGTAGCTCCCGTTTAGGCTCAGCGTGAAGAGCGAAGTCGAGTTTGAGGGATTGTGCATCCGCAGAAGCAGGGGACTCCCGCGCGTCCCTTCGATACTGTACATCCCCGTCAAAGGCGTTTTGGAATCAGCCAGCTCGTACCAGAACGGAGGCTGGACGCCCATGGAATTAGAGAGTATGTTTGATATCACTACCAATTGATCACCGATTTGGGGAATCAATGCGCTTCCGAAGCCTATGAAAACGACTTTCCCCAGTCCGAGAGCTTGAGACGAAATGACAAGGTCAGATGATTTAGCTGTCACTGTTGTATTGATGCCTGCCTGCTGGAAGGAATCGTTGGCATACCCAGTGTGGGCAACGGCGGTTCGTAGAAACGATGAAAAGTTCAGAGCAGAAGCCACCGAAATGCCCTCTCCTTTCTTGGGTGTGAAGGCGTTGAGGTCAGCCAAACTGGCGTCTGTCGTTACGAATTCACCTCCGTTTCTGACATATTGACTGAGCAGGTTGGAAACAGTCGAAGAAATCGTTTTGTTGCTCGAGGAAACCCAGAGAATAACTTTGAATGAAGAGAGATCGCCGTGAGTCTGGAGGATGGGATCTAGGCTAAAGCCGGCATAGGTAACGTTGAACGCATTGGAAAGATAATTCGTCAGATTTTGGGCGGATTGGTCTCCCACAACGAGGATATTGCCAGATGTGCTCAGTCCAAAGTTTTTGCCCGTATACGGGAGATAATTTAGCTGCTGAGCCAAGCTTGCGATGCCTTTAGAGCTACACTGCTGTAGCAAAGAGAGAGGGCCGTAAGTGAACTGGCTACCAGCTGAAGCGATTTCAACTTCTTCCTCACTCAAGAATCCCTCACAAGTCAAAGTGGAATTCGTTGTGGGTAATACTACGATGTTTTTCAAATTGAGTTGATTCGCGACGTTTACTTGTGCGTTCGCGTAGAACTCGAAGTTCCTGCCGGTAAGATTGGACACCCATTGTGCGATCCCGTTGAATGTTGATAATTCTGCAGCTTGGACGTAAGCGTTCCATCCCTTTAGGGGCCCACTAGCCACCGGGAAGTCGTGGTTCGTAGATAGGTCGTCGACCAATGACTGCGTGTCATATTGCGGAGGCCTGGTGGGTGCGGTTTCTAGCAGATATTCTGGAATCGTATTCGTAGTGTTGCTAATACGTTTCCAAGCGAGACCATTGTCATTTGAAATGACAGCACTCGAATATGCTGGCACATTCGGGGCGGATTTGAGGTAAACTAGGGAATCGACCTGATAGTTGCCACCAATTGGATGGATTGTTATCCAATATTCGTCGCCCTTTTGCAGGTTGGCAACGGAGGAGAATTGAACAAACTCGGGACCATAGTCAAGGGTAATGTTACCCGCATGATATACTCCCCAGCCTAGTGGAGACACCGCTGGGTTGCCATCCGCCCCTGTTGGGTCTATCGAGATGAGCAAGTCTGGTCCTCCGCGTAGTGGGCCGATGTAGATCCCTTCCACTGAGGTGTCCGATGAGGCAAAGAAGGACTGTGCGAAGATGCTGTTCGATGTCAGAGCTGTTTGGAGTTCACCTGCTACGAATGTTCCGAGAGTCTCTTTCGAGAGGGCGACAGTAAATGCGTACTCCGTAGGTCCTTCCGATGGATCACTCCAAGAGGCTCCAAGATCTCTGGAGACGAGGACCAAAAACTCAAAGGGACTGGTTAATCTGCCAAAGGTAAACCTCTCGGTGGAATTTGCAGAGAAGACGATCCAGTAGTCCTTTCCCGCAGTTACTGCCGTGCCAAACCCCGAGACATTGAGGAAGCCATTTTGAGGAACACGTGTGGCTGGGACATTCAATTGCTGCAGAGGGGGTCCCTCCGGTGCCGATCCGTTCGGGTAGCTTTCCCAAATCGCGACCGAGACGGTCCCAGAAGTGTAGTTCCGAATCGTCCCCTGACTGGTATCCATGAGGATCTGCACTGATTTCACAGTTTCATTGATACTTGGTGAGAACCTGACCGCGTCCATATAACCGGTCGTCACAGCGTCATTGCCTGTGCTTGTCATCCCCCCCCAGTTCCGAGAGCCCTGACCCCAAGCGAGATTGGCCAATTGAAAGAGCAGGGTCTGACTTTGGTTCTGGAACCCTGCTTGAGGCGGATCTGTGGTGAGCATTCTCATAATGGGGTACCAGGTGTCGGATGGGTCGTTCACCGTGAGCAAGTACTTGTGGCCGGGCACCGTCGTGACAGTGCCATTCAGAGTAATTGGAACCCAGTTCTCTAGGCCCTGCACGAGTGTCTGGCTGAGCGACCCGGTCGCGACTACCCTGTTACCCTCCGTAACATCTGAGATCATCAAAGTCGCGTTTGCGGGATTGTATGGGCGGTCGGAGAGAAAAAGGAATACGGTGTTGAAGAAATATGCGTGAGTCGCTGTAATCACTTGTGTCGGAGCACCAACTTCCGCTTCCTGATATGGGTAAATCGCGATGCTCTGACCCGTCGCGTTCTTCAGCCAAAGTATAGTAGAGCCTCCGATGAAGCCTGGTCCATAGTACGGTTCTGCGGCTTTAGCTGTAGCGTTATTGATCAGATAATCTTTTATGTAGATTATGTAATTATTGGTCGCGTTGCTTGAATGGCTCGATAACACGATCCAATAGTCGCCGGCAGAAAAGTTGCCTTGCAGATTGATTCCGTTTTGCCATTCCACTGATGAGGTGAAGGCTCCTGCAGGAACGGTCACGTTGCCGAGGTCTTCGTTCCGATTCAGGCTTCCGCTACTGTCCCCGTAAAGTAGCGCGTTCAGACCGCCTGGGCTGCCGACCTTTTGACCGTACCATCCGACTTGAAGATTGGTCGTGTCAGTTGGAATCTGAAAGCGCATTTCGACGTAACTCGCATTGGCTCCGCTTCCGTAGAGTTGTACCGGAGATGAAGTCATCCACAGTCCGGACGAGAGGACTATCGCAGGTTGCACGTTTCGGAACGAACTCCAGAGAGCGTCGAGCTCGCCGTCAGGAAGGTAACCCGTTCCGTTTACGTCAGCGTCATAATACGGCGAGTTAACGAAGCTGCTGATCGAGAGGTTGGAATACCCAACGATGGGCATTGCCCCTCCAGCTTCATAGTATGGGTTGCTTTGAGAGGAACCCGTCCCGAGACCTACCCAGCTGGGATACTTCCCATAGTAGGAGTACAAGATGGCAAGGTCGCTCTCTATATAACGGGTCACCTCGGGATTATCCAGAGATACAAACGCTGCCCGGGTCCCGTTGGGGTAGTCCGTGGCGACCGATGGATCTTCGTTGATGAGGCCGTTGACCCATGGAGATCCAAATCCTTGTTTGGTAAGTTGCCCGACATACAGTACGTTGTTGATGCCCATCACATCGCTTGCCGTAAACCAATTGTCAACCCATGCTTGATGTGGCGGGCTACCGGCCGTGAAGTTCTGCCAGCCAATGTCAAGCAAGACCTCCCGCACGTTCAATGGGAGAAACACATCCTGGATTATGCTTTCAAACGCAGCAACGCTGAGATTGCCGCCAGTCATTGCTGTCAGAGATTCAAGCGTTACCTTGTCACCGGCCGCAAGAGCCGCAAAACCATGGTCGGTATATTCAGAAGAATTGGCAGTGTTGGTACTCCCCTGAACGGCGGAAACGAAAGGGTTGGCAACGAGGAGTAACAGTATCAGGGATAAGGTGGCACAAGCCGACCTGGAACGCGACCACTTTCGCCTTCTCAGCTGCATTATTATCATCAGGCGTAGGTCTCCAGTAATACATTGGTTGCCCTCTCCCAGCTGAAGCGAGACTTGGCCATCTGGAATCCCCTTTCTCCCATCTCTCGAGCTTGATCCTCGTTTGCCAGAATTTCAGCCATTGCCTCTGCCAGAGAGGCGGGGTCCCCGGGAGGAATAAGAATGCCGTTTTCTCCCTGCTTCACTATCTCAGGTATCCCCCCGTGACGCGTTCCGATAAGGGGTTTCGCGTGCATTGATGCCTCTATCAGTGCAAGCCCCAATCCTTCATTGGCTATGTCGATAGTGACATCCTTCGAGGGGAAGACGAATGCAGTACATCGTGCGTACTCTTGGTCAAGTTCAGCCCCCACGCGTGTGCCTCTGAAATCCACAGAGTCTGAGAGCTGCAGCTGCTCGGCCAAATTCACCAGTTTGCTTCTCTGGGGACCGTCGCCAACGATAGACAGTCGAGCTTGGGGGAAACGAGGCCTTATGATCGCAAACGCCCGGAGAAGGTCGTCTACTCCCTTTCTCTCAACAAGCCGGCCGACAAAGAGCAGAACGGCGGCCTCGTCTTGATGGAGCTGTTCCTGCGCGAGACCAGAACTCCTAGGCTCTTCTGCGGCTCCAAGGAGAACGTGAGTCTTGATCTTGAATTTCTTAGGAAGAGATGCTCCTGTCGCTGATGAGTTTACGTCGATAGATCCAGCTAGATTCGTCGATAAACGAAATGGTATTCCAGAGGCGAAGTTAGGAAAGACGAAATCCTCTCTTCCGAAGAAACTCACAACGCACTTCGCGCGCATCACTCTCCCGAGGGTTAGGGCGTAGACCCCGAGTAGCGTGGACGCCCCCGTGAACACATGAACAACATCTGCCTTGGAACGAATAACGCTTCTGGTCACCAAGATGGCGTTTCTGGGAAAATGGGTCATACCTCCTGGACAAGCGACCACTTCCGAGCCCTGAAACCGTGCCGCTGCGATTGGATTGTGCCCCACCACAAGAACCTTCACCCGAATGCCTCTCTTGACTAGGTTTTCTACGTATTTCGAGATCCTCGTCTGGATTCCTCCTATCTCCGGAGGGAAGTGGTAGGTCAGGAAGATGACCGACGTAATCCGCTTTGTGTTCTGCAGCTGCTCGCTCTGCATGTGATTCTTCAACCAGCTACGCTTAGCATGAAGCCCTGTTCTTCGCTTTCGACGACTAAAGGAATCTGAGTCTTTGCTCTGATGATCTTTCCTTCCTCGAGTTGCACCTGTGGCTTGCATGAAGCCCTGTAGTTCCACCATTCCACACATTGTTGCGCCGTTGCCATCCAGTATCCGTTCTTGGATGCTTCGCTGAGAAGCCATTCATAAGCTTCAAAGACATCAGGGAAGGTGTCCTTGTTGAGATAGGTGTTATGGAAATTGACGACGACAACCCCATGATATGCCAGGGTCCTGCTCATTATGTCCCCAAGCATATTCCTCATTCTCCCACTTCTGACTTTCCTCTTGAGTGCCGTCCAGTCCATGAAGCCCGTCGGAAGCTCGGTGACCGTAAGTCGCCTCTCGGCGAAGGGATGGTACGGAAAACAGATACTTCCCCTGAAACCGAAGAAGTCGGTGTACGAGAATGTGGCGTCGTACAGGAGGCCCAGAGATGACTGCATCAGCCACGAATCTGGGACCCTGAACTTGAGGATGTGATAGCGGATTCCCAGAGGGGATAAGCCTGTCCTCGAATTGAACGCTTTGAGCTCGGACCTAAGATTGTCTTCGCTCTTATGTGAGGAATGCGCCGCGTGCAATCCAATCTCGCAGCCCTCCGCTTTCAGCAATTTCAGACTGGGCTCCACAAAGGAGTTCTCCTCTCCGTAATCTGTTTGGAAGAAGAAAGTGGATTTTGCCCCATATTTCTTTTCCAACTGAAGTATGGATGGGATGTTCCAACCGTAGTCTCTCCCCCTAAATGCTGAGTCGATGAACACCTTCGACTTGCGCGGCAAATCTGACTTGACCTGGAAGACAGCTTTGTGGAACGGAGAGTAACTGAACCAATCCAGATCGTGGGTAAATACGCAGCATGCGCTAGCTTGTCCCGGCCAGAACTGTTTCACTACAAATGGTAGACCCTTTCTCGACAGCCCGTTCTTCACAGCCGCAGATAGCTTAAGTTCCTCTTGGTTGACTAAGAGATCGAAGCGGTCACCTTTATCCCTACTCAGGCCCGAGAGGCATTCGAGGACACCGTTCAGATCGACTACATCGCTGGCCGCAATGACGTCATCCTTGGAGACGGAGCAGAGCGCCGCCTGAGACAGAGCTTTATCGGATCTCTCGGATGCCAGCACCAGAGGATAATCATCCAGGGACGGACTGCCTGCGTCGATTGCTTCGTAGCATACTCCCTGATGGTCGAGCATCTCCTTGACGACATCGTCGTAAAGAGTCCCTTGCGTTAGCAGGCCGATGGTGAGCGGTTGTCCGGGAGCCAATTCAGTGGCTCTTTTCCGCCTGCGCCTTCGCGTACGCCTCTTCAATCCTCGTCGCGACCGCGTGCCAGGTGAAGCTCTGCAGTACTCGCTCCCTCCCCTTGGCACCCATTTTCTTGGCGAGTTGACGGTCCTGCAGCAGTGTGATTATCGCCCTGGCGATTCCACTCGTATCGCCGAACTTAACCAAGAGCCCGGCATCAGAACCGACTGCGTCCAAGTTCCCGCCCATCGCCGTGGCCACGACCGGAGTCTCGCACGCCATTGCTTCGATGACAACCTTCGCGAACGCCTCGTAGTAGGATGGAAGCACGAATACATCTGCGGCAGAATAATACATCGGCAACGCTTCGTTCGGGACCTTGTCAAGTAGGATGACCTTGTCTTCCATCCCGCATCGTCCGGCGAACTCCTTCAAGAACGCCCAGTAGTCTCCCTTTCCAAGCCAGGCCGGGACGCCTCCAACGCACACGAGCGCACTGTCTTGCACCTCTGCCGTTACGTCCTTCATCGCCCTGATCAGGTTCAGGATTCCCTTTCGAAGCCCGAAGTGCCCTACATACAGCACGACATGCTTGCCTTCCAGACCGGGGAGACCGGGCATCTTCGCGTCGGGAACGCGCCTGAAGAGGGTGGGGTCCGCGCCGTTCAGAACCACGTCAATCTTTGATTCAGGGATTCTGTACTTGGCGACGAGGTCATTCTTGACAGCTGTACTGACTGCCACTAGTCTGTCTGCCCTGCTCCATGCGATTATCTCCCTGATGTACGCCAGCGTGACCTTCACAGGTGAGTAGCTGAGCTTCATGCCTTCGAATTCCAAGTCCGCAGGCATGTAAGCCGAACGTGTCGTCCCGTGCACATGAGACACGACCGGGGCACCTAGCTCGGCAATCGACCTCAGGGCGTATGACCCGGCTGTGGCATGAGAGTGAACCACAGAGCCCTTTCCATCGTCGACTAGCTGTTTCAACAGGCGACGCGTCCCGAACGTGAAAGGCTTCATGACCCTGTGTATCTCAACGCCATCTGTGATTTCGTGGGTCGGTTGGTTACCCACCCTATGAGCGATCACTTGAACATCGTGGCCCATCCTGGCCTGCTCCCGTGAAAGGTAGTAGTAGACGGGCTGCAGCCCGTAGGTGGGCTTTCCCCCGACAGGGTAGTCGGACACAAGCCTGCAGACCCTCAAACTGGGGTTCACTTCGACAACCTCGTCGGGCCCCGGATCAATTGCTCCAAGCCTTACACGCTGCTCCAGTTGACTTCTTTACCTTCGAGCCGTCTCACAGCGATTGCGACTAGAGCCCAAGAATAGCCCAGTGCCGTCGAGAAGTTCCTGGCAAGTACGAATAACGGATATCCAATATATACTCGCTTTCGGGCGACCAGGGGCCAAGAGATGTACACGTTCCTGAGAGAATAGAGAAACACCGCAGCAACCACAACCACAATAATTCCAAACCCTAACAGAGGCGCCGCAAGCGCGATCAGGACTCCGATTATTGTGAGCCACAGTGGCGTCAGTGTGCGCATTATCTCCCCGAAGAGTCTGTGCTTGAGCGAGTAGAGCAATCGCATCCTTCCCCTTGAGAACCACTTGCCTGCCAGCTCCTGCAGTGTCTGATCGCGCTTGTGCCACCAGTTGACGCCGGGTATCCATCCTACTTTGTACCCCGCCCCCTCGAATCTTCGGAAGAGGTCCTTGTCCTCCCCCTGGAAGAGCTTCTCGTCGAACCCGCCGACGCTCGAGATGGCTTGTCTTCTGTAGACCCAGGCGTAGAATGGCCTGATCTTGCCCTCGTTGAGCAGCCTGTGCTGGACTTTGTTTTCAACATCTATGCATTCCACCGCCAGTGTGTGCCTCAGCTTGAGAGGGGCACCCGTTAGACAGACTGCTGATATCTCGGGCTGCACATCCAGCAACTCGACCGCCTTCTGGATGTAGTCCTCAGCATAGGTGCAGTCCGCTTCCATGAAGATGACCGTGTCACCACGAGAGGCCTGGAGCCCGACGTTTCTTGCATGGGACGCTCCTCCGTGATTGGTCCCGACTGCCCTGGCGTCGGATATCTGGCTGCACATCTTGGTTGCAACAGCGAGCGTCTGGTCTGTGGAACCGTCGTCAACTACTATGACCTCGAGGTTCTGGTAGGTTTGCTTCCTGATTTCGCCGAGAATCGACGGGACGTCCTTCTCAGCGTTGTAGAACGGGACGACGACGGAAACAAGCTGGCCCGAGGCGATAGTCTCACGCTGCTGCAATTTGAGACGAAAGGACGCGGGTGAAGGACGTCCAGGAGTACCTTTCGGCCACCAGCCTGCTCCCGTTCTTTGCCATTCGGGCAGCCTTCCCAGGGTCGAGGATTAGCCCTCCAAGGGCGTCGGCGAGCGAGGCAGGGTCGCCCGGCTCCACCAACACGATCGCTTCCGAGCTTCCCAGCATGGAGTCGATTGGGGGTACGGACGTCGAAACCACGGGTTTCTCGCAGGCCATGTATTCCAACACCTTGATTGGGGAGCCGATTCCAAATTCCCTGCGCAACGGGTCCTTCGAAGGGTCGTAGGGTGCGACCAGTATGTCGCAAGCGTTGATGTACGCGGGGACGTCCTTGTAGCCAACCGGACCTACGAACGTACATTGTTCAGATATTCCTAGTGCTTTGGCGATCGAAACGTACGGCTCGAAGGATGGACCGACAAGCAAAAGGGCGACCTTGGCACCCCTTTCCTTCAACAGTGACGTTGCATGCAGGACGGCGTCAACGCCGTGCCATTCTTGGAAAGAACCGACATAGCCTACCACAGGGTCGTCATTGAGGTGGAGCTTTGACCTGATGAGCTTTCGGGCATCGGGGTCCGGCCTGAAGAGCCTCAGATTCACCCCAGCCGTGACTTTCAAGCATTTCCTTCTGTCCACCCAGTCGTGTAGCATGGAGTCGGTGTAGTATAGGATGCTCGAACTCAAGCGCGCACTCAGTCGGCTATAACGCGGGCCAACTATCTCCAGGACCAATGGCTTGCCCGTGAGGAGCGAGGCGAGGCCCCCAGCTCCGAACGAAGTCTCCCTCTCCACGATTGCGTCCAGGTCGTAGTGTCCTATCACACTTCTCGCCACCAGCGATGCGTAAATCGTGAATATGGTCCGTAGGTAGAAGTAGTACAGAGAGCCTACCACGCTCCCTGAACCGGCGTCGTATGAGGTTGAAGATGCTCTTCGTCCCCCCGGCCTCAGGATGAATCTGTTGATTCGATGTATCGTCACACCGTCGATGGTCTCGACTTTGGGCTCCTTGTAACTGCTCCTCCTCGCTATGACGTGGACATCGTGACCGATCTCGTGGAGAGAAGCTGCCACCTCGGCGACATGGACTGCCGCGCCGCTGGGGTACGGGATGGGGACGTCGGGTGCCAGGTAGCAGACCTTCCTGGGACTAGCGCTTTGCGTATTCGATATACGACTTCAGCCCTTCGTCTATTGTGACCGTGGGCGTGTACCCGATGAGGTCCCCGGCCCTCGAGCTGTCCGCGGCGAGCCGCCTGATGTCTCCTGGCTTTGGGGGGGCATGGACGACTTCGCTCTTGGAACCGCACATGCCTGCCACCTTCTCGGCGAGCTCGAGGATGCTGATCTCCCGCCCTCCTCCCCCTATGTTCATTATCGAACCCGAAGCCTTAGCCCTGAATGCCAGGAGATTGGCCCTCACCACGTCGGCCACGTTCAGAAAATCTCTCGTCTGCTTACCGTCCCCGAAGACCCGCAGCGGTTGCCCCGCAAGTGCGCGTTTCACGAAGATAGGGATGACGCCCATCTCCTCGCTGACCGTCTGCCTGGGACCGTAGACGTTGAAGTACCTGAGGACGGTCACGTCCACTCCGAACTCGCTCTTGTACATCAGGCAGTAGTACTCGGAAGCGAGCTTGCTGACGCCGTAGGGAGAGATTGGCCTCACGGGGTGGTCTTCGGAAATCGGGATACGGACAGGGTTACCGTAGACGCTTCCTGAAGAAGCGTGGACCACTTTCGCGCCGCACTTTCGTGCGTATTCGAGCACTCTAGCGGTCCCTCCAGCGTTCACGGCCACGTCCGTAAGCGGGTCCTCGAATGAAGGAAGCAGCGCCCTGGCTGCCTCGTTGAATATCCCGTCCACCTTTCCGAGCGAGTCCAAGTCGAACGTCCTCACGTCTCCTGAGAACAGCTCCAATCCCGGATTTCCCCTCGGCAAGTTCGACTCCCTGCCGTTCGAAAGGTCGTCAAGAACCGCAACCCTTGCTCCGTTGTCGAGCAGCGCGTTGACGATATGCGAGCCGATGAAGCCCGCCCCACCCGTCACGAGAATGCGAAGGCTCTCAACGTTCTCGCGGAATTGCGTGCTCATCTAGCGGCTGACCTCTGCGTAGATCTCGGTCAGTTTCGATATCATCGAATCCAGCGTGTATTTCTCTTCCACTGCAGTCCGAGCGCGCGTCTCGGTCATTGAAAGGAATTTCCCGTCGGTCAAAAGCCTCCTAAGGTCTTCGGTGAGCGCGTTCCAGTCTCCCCTTTCGATGAGAAGCCCGACGCCTCCATCGAGCACGTCCGGGATCCCTCCGGGCACGTTCGTGGAGATGACCGCACGCCCGCAGCTCAGCCCCTCCATTATGGTGCAGGATACCGGTCCGCCAACATTGGACGGCAGAACGACGATGTCTGAATCAGAATAGAGGCGCGCCAGCCTTGCGTCGTCCCTGACAGCGCCCTCGAACCTGACTGAATCTCTGAGTCCCAGCTTGTCCACGTACTCCCTGTAGTAGCCGCCCCTGGGCCCTGCGCCGACGAGCACCAACTTCGATTCCGGTATATCCCTGTGAACCTGAGCGAAAGAGTCGATGAGCCCACCCACCCCCTTTATCTCAGACAAGGCCCCTACGAAAAGAATCACCCTGGAGGGAGTCACGCGTGAAGGAGGCTGGAACTTCCTGTGGTCCACGCCAGTATGCACTATCCTGATCTTCCCTTCTAGGTCAGGAGAGTAGATGCGCAGCATGTACTGCTTCACTCCATCGGACTGGGCAATGACGACGTCGCAGTGCTCCAAGACGAACCTTTCAAACAAGAGCCCGAGTTCGACCTCGGCTTCGCTCTTCCACCAGAGCCGCTTCGGCCACAGCAATTCGGTCCCGTGAGTCGTGATTACGAGCGGGACGCGGTACAGGTACCGGCAGAGTAGGGCAGCGAAGCCGGAGGAGTATCCGTGGGCGTGAATCACGTCGAAACGCACGCGCCTGTTGAGCGCCATGATGGAGACGACCTGTTCGAGCATCATCCGGAGCCTGTCCAAGGGCGTCCCGGACCTGTATGACACGGAAGTCCGGCGTATCCTTATGCCCTCGAGGTCCTCGGCTCTCCTTGTGCCTTCGATTCCTCTGGTGATCAGGTAGACGACGTTCCCCTCCGCAGCCAGACCCCTGGCATGGTCATAGACGCATCTTGTGGAACCGTCGATCTTGGGGAAGAACGAGGAAGAGACGAGAAGTATCTTCAAGGGCCTATTTCCGGCGACAGTGGTCGAACGCACCTATCACAACAGTCAGAGCTGGAGGCGTGGCATCCTTACCTTTCATGAAAATAATCGTAGACGAACACAATCATGGTAAGTATTGGGATTATGGCATTCAGCGGGATGATCGCGAACCCAGACACCACCGTCCCTATGGAGTAGAGAGACGCAAAGATGACCATGCTCCAGACAACTGAGTAGAAGATTCTATCGATGACAGTCCCTCTTTGGAGAAGTAGCAGTGCCACGGAGTAGCCAGGGACGAAGAGGTAGTACGGAATCACAAATACGTTCGAAAAGCGCATCGCTCTAGGAAGGACCGTCGCCATGACCAGCAGCGAGTACTCCACGATCGCGACCAGACGTAGCTGCCTGACCACCGGGTCTAGCCTTTGGATCTCCGAACCCCTCTTACGTACTTCTCGATTGAGGCCAGGCCTAGAATGAGAAACGCAAACGCGAAACCTATGACGAGACCCGGGAGGATTGCAATGACGGTCTTGTCCGGAGTCATTTCTCCGATGCGGACCCCGCCGTCCCCCACGAATAAAGCGACCAAGAGCAGTGCTATGATCATAGTCGTCCTTCCCATCTTCCTCAGATACGCGAGAGGGACAAGGCCCGCGAAGAAGAGCATCTTGCCTGCAGACATCAGGTAGGTGGGCGTAACACCCGCTCCCAAAGCCGAGCCAACCCCGTAAATGAAACCTTTGAGCGATAGGGAG
>Ga0181524_10001588_pt1 | contig 25683 bp, 19 predicted proteins | sample PEATcosm2014_Bin_34_FD_119761 | JGI IMG/M metagenome (GOLD analysis project Ga0181524, IMG submission 119761) | Peatland microbial communities from MTU Mesocosm Facility, Houghton, MI, USA - PEATcosm2014_Bin05_60_metaG | ecosystem: Environmental > Terrestrial > Soil > Wetlands > Peat | place... | reverse complement strand
TGTTCGCCTTCACGAATTTCGGGAAGATCGTCTTCTTCTACTATCTCATCTCGATCAACCTCCAGACGGCCAAGCAGGTGAGAGGCTTGATCGTGGCGGTCATCATCGGTTGCCTGTTCATGTCCATCCACGGGATATTGCAGATTCACACCGGTTCCGGGTTCGGCGCAGGCGTCAGCCCCTTCGCGCTGCCGCTGAACATGATATACGAGCACACGCTGCGCATACAGGCTTTCGGTTTTTTCGCGGACCCGAACGACCTGGCGCTGGCGCTGGTCGTGGCGCTGCCGTTTGTGGTCAACGTGATTCACCGGCCGCGGTCCTCCGCGCCGGCGCGGCTGCTCTGCCTCGTAATCGCCGGCGTCCTCGGTTATGCCATTTTCCTCACCAACTCGCGCGGCGGCTGGCTGGCGCTGGCCATCACGACGACGTGCTATCTGCTGCTGAACTTCCGAGTGAAGAAGATCGCGGTCGTGGTGGGGATCCTGCTGACGGTCGGGCTGATGATGCTGGCCCCCGGGCGCGTATCCTCCTCCACGATGAGCGGACAGGACGAATCCGCGCGCGGCCGCATGGTCGCGTGGACCGACGGCAACCGCATGCTGAAGAGATCGCCTCTTTTCGGCGTCGGCTATGAACGGTTCACCGACTTCTCCGAAGGCAACAAAGTGGCGCACAATTCCTTTGTGCATTGCTACGGGGAGGTGGGCCTGTTCGGCTACTTCTTCTGGATCGCGCTGCTGTTCGCGTCGGTGAAGGACTGTTACGCGATGGGGAAGGACGTGACCTCGGAAGATCCCGAGCGGCGCGAGATAGGCCGCCTGGCGCGGGTCATGCTCGCCTCGTTCATCGGGTATATGGCGGCGGCCGTGTTCCTGAGCCGGACGTACACGCCGCTGCTGTTTCTCATGTTCGGGCTGATTGCGGCCCTGCACGCCGCCTACGAGCGGCAATTCGGCGCTCTCCAGGGCGGCATGACCCGGCGCGACCTGAAGTATGCTCTGCTCATCGAGCTGACGAGCATCCCGTTCTTTTACGTGTTCCTCCGTCTCGCGCGTTGACGATGTCATCCAGGAGAGACGCACTCCGGTGAGCGACAAACATATCGCGGTCAGAAACGTCGCTGCGAACTGGATCGGCGCGGCCTTCACCATGATGGCCGGGTTCTTCCTGATGCCCTACACGGTCCACAAGCTCGGCGACGCCGTGTACGGGCTCTGGATGCTGCTCTCCCTGTTCACCGGCAATTTCGGCGTGCTGGACCTGGGCGTGCGCGACGCCGTGGGGCGGTACATTGCATTCCACCGCGCGCAAGGGCAGCCGGAAGAGGTCAACTCGATCCTCAGCACGGCCATGGTACTCCTGTTGGCGGCCGCCGGCGTGGCCTTCCTCATCTTCCTGGTCACGCAGTTCCTGTTCTACCGCGTCTTCCAGGTCCCGCCGGGCACGGAGACCATGGCGCGGCTGGCCTTCCTGGCGATCGGGCTCAACATGGCGCTCAGGTTCCCCTTGAGCGTGTTCGACGCCACCCTCTGGGCGAACCAGCGGTTCGATCAGATCAACGCGGTCAACATCGTGACGGACCTGTTGAGGGCCGGGGCGATGTTCCTCACCCTTTGGCTGGGATACGGCCTGGTGATGCTGACCGTGCTGACCCTGGCCAGCGCGGTCGTCAACGCGGCGCTCAAGGCGGTGCTCTCGTTCCGGCAGAACCCGGAGATGGTCATCCATCCCAGGTTCTTCCGCCGGAAATCGGTCCGCGAGCTGTTCAGTTTCGGCCTCTCGAGCTTCATGAACGCCATGGGCAGCCGGCTGAGCTCGTTTCTGACGGCCGCATTCGCGGGCCACTACCTGATGCTGGCCGCCGTCACGGGCCTGAGCATCGCGCAGAGGCTCTGCGACTACGCCACGCAATTCGTCAGCGACGCGGCCGCCGTGCTCACGCCCATCGCGACCAAATTCCACGCCCGGAACGACCTGGCGCGGCAGCAGAACCTCGCCGTCACCGCCGGGCGATACATGTACGCGCTGAGCCTGTATTTCTTCATCGGCTTCGTGTTCCTCGGCGGGCCTTTGATCGTGCGGTGGATGGGGCCCTCCTACGGCCATCTCCACACGATCCTCGTCATCCTGTCCGCCGGCGCGCTGTACGGAGCCGCCCAGAATGTCAGCACCAACATCATCCTGAGCATGGCCAAGCACAGGATTCTCGCCTATGTCAGGGTCGCCGCCGCGCTGCTGCTCATCGGCACTTCCTACATGCTGCTGCAGTACGGCTTGACCGGCCTGGCGGTGGCCAAAGCCGTTTTCATCGGGGCATTTCTTCCAACGGTCGGGGTCATCTACGCCTGTCATCTTCTTCACTTGCCGCTGTGGAGCTACTTCATCCGCACGCTCGTGCGGCCGACCCTGACGGCCCTGGTCCCCGCGGTGATCCTGTGGGGCCTAGTGACTTTGCATCGGCCGACGACGTGGGCCAGCATCCTGCTCATGGGCGCGGCGTATTCGGTCGTCTACGCCGCGGCCTGCGTCCACCTGGTCGGCTTCCGGCAGTCCGCAGAGCTGGTCCGGGGAGTCCTGGGGCGTCGCGCTGAGGTCGGGGAGTCCGCATGAACATCTGCTTTCACTGCTTCTCCCTGTTTCCGACCACGCTGCGCGGCGGCATTTCGTATTATGTCCTGCGCATGGCGCGCGAGCTGACCTCGCAGGGCGAACACTCGATCCACATCCTGACCGACCATGAACCGGATGCGGACTGGACGGATCCGCCGGACGTGCGGTTGCACGTGGTCAAGGTCCGCTGGCTTCCCGTGATCGGGCGATGGTTCCCCGGAGTGAGAGAGAGCGCCCAGATCGCGCGCGCCCTCTGGCGGGTGCACCGGCGGTATCGAATTGACGTGGTCGAGTTCCCGAACTGGGAGGCGCCCAACCTGATTTATAACTGGTGGAAGCCGGCCCCGAGCGTCACGCGCCTGTCCACCTCGTTCGCCGAGACGCGGCGGATTGACGAGCTGCGGCTCGGCCCGTCGGAGCGTTTCGCGCTCTGGAGCGAGCGCGCGGCCGCCCTCGACAGCACGGCGCTGATGACCCATACCCTGGCGCATCGCCGCACCATGGTCGCCGAACTCGGCGTGCGCGAAGAGCGGATCGGCCTCGTGCCCCACGGCATCGAAGTGCCCGAGCAGCTTCCCGAGCCGCCCGCGCGCGCGCCCGATGCGCCGCTCAAGGTCCTCTTCGTCGGGCGGCTCGAGCATCGCAAAGGGATATTGGACCTGTTGAAGGCCCTCCCGGCGGTCGTGGACCGCGCGCCGCGCTTCGACCTGACGCTGATCGGGCGTGACCGGCGGCATGCCCCCGGCGGACGGACGTTCAGGCAGTATTTTGAGCAGGAGTTCCCGCCGGCGGTCAAGGCGCGGGTGACCTTTTGCGACGTGGCTTCGGATGCGGAACTCGACAGCGCCTACCGAGGCTGCGACCTGTTCGTGGCGCCGGCGCTGTACGAATCCTTCGGCTTGACCTATATTGAAGCGATGCGGTACGGCAAACCGGTGATCGGCTGCCGCGCCGGCGGAGTGCCCGAGGTGGTCAAGGACGGCGTCACGGGCCTGCTGGTTCCGCCTTCGGATCCCGAGGAACTTGCGAAGGCGATGATCGCCCTCCTGTCGAATGCCGCGTTGCGCAGTACGATGGGACGCGAAGCCCATCGGTGGACGAAAGCCACGTACTCCATCCGCCACACGGCCCGGCGCCAGGTGGAGTTCTACCGCGAGGTGATTGCGCGGGGGAATCGCCGATGAGCACGGAGGCGCATCCGCAGGTCAGCGCCGTCATCCCCACGTATAACTACAGCCGGTTCGTCGTCGAGGCGGTGGAGAGCGCCTTGGCGCAGACCTATTCGCCGGTGGAGGTGGTCGTCGTGGACGACGGCTCGACGGACGACACCGCAGAGCGCCTGCGGCCTTACCGCGCGCGCATCCGCTATCTCTACCAGGAGAACCGCGGCCTCTCCGGCGCGCGCAACGCCGGCATCCGCGCGGCGCGCGGAGAGTACGTGGCGCTGCTCGACTCGGACGACACGTGGAAGCCGGAGAAGATCGCCTCGCAGATGTCGCTGGTCAGCGCGAAAGGTTACCAGGTCGTCGTCTGCCGGACGGCGTGGCCGAAAGGCGCGGCGGAGGCGCTCGGCTTCGAGGACTGCTTCTTTTCGGGCCCCGGGTTCGGCTCGACGGCGCTGATGCGGAAGTCGCTCTTCAACGAGGTCGGTGAGTTCGACGAGACCCTGCGGAGCGTCGAGGACCGCGACATGATGCTCCGCCTCACCCGCGACGGCCGGAAGATCGGCGTGCTCGTCGGCGACTACGTGACGATCCGCCATCACCCCGGGAACATGAGCAAGAACGCCGCGACCATGGAACGCAACTTCCTGCGCGTCCTGGACAAGGCTTTCGACTGGCCCCAGGCTCGCGGCCGCTACCTCCTCAAGGCGAAGGCCTGCAGCAATGCCTGCATGGATTGCTCCTGGGTGTATTTCGTCCAGGGAGACCGCGGAAAGGCGTTGACCCGGCTGCTCAAATCGTTCTGCCTCTTCCCGCTCCCGAGCGGAGCGAGTTTCGGCCGGACGCGTTTCATCCGGCTGAAACTGCTGCTGCGCTACCTGCTCGGCGACCGCCTGCCGGGCGTCTCGCGGAGCGGCGCGATTGGGGCGGCTTCCGACGGGGCTGGATCAGATCGAGGAGGCTCGATGCGCGCATGAACCTCGTGCAACGAATGAAGGACAAGCTGCGGAACCCTCAGACGGCCTCCGCCCGGTTTCTCCGGGCCGCCATTCTGTTCGTTTACAACTTCTCCATCCGGCCGGTGGGGCCGCTGAAATGGTTCTACCTGGCGCTGTACTACGCCGGCCACGCCGGCGCCGAGGTCTGGCGGCGAGTCATTGCCGGAATCCTGTGGAAGCCGATGTTCATGGCCCGCTGCCGGCGCGTCGGCCGGCGGCTGCAGCTCGAGCAACTGCCCTACATCACCGGCGCCGGGATCATCGAGCTGGGCGACGACGTGCGGATCAGCGGGAAGATCGGCATCACGTTCAACGACCGGTTCGCCGAGGCGCCGCGGCTGGTTGTCGGCGACAAGACGTTCATCGGGACCGGGAGCCGTTTTTCGCTGGCCTGCCGCATCACCATCGGAAAGAACTGCCTGCTCGCCTCCGGCGTTTCCATCCGCGACAACGACGGCCATCCGCTGGACCCCGAGCAGCGCGGCCAGGGACTGGCCATTCCCGCCGAGAGCGCCCGGCCGGTGACCATCGGAGACAACGTTTGGCTGGGCCGCGGCTGTCAGATCCTGAAGGGCGTGACGGTCGGGGACAACTCCGTGATCGGCATCGGTTCCCTCGTCAACAAGGACGTCCCCGCGAACTGCGTGGCCGCCGGCCACCCCGCGAAGGTCATCCGCGAATTCGGCAGCGACGGCTCGACAGCTCGGCCGGCACCGGACGCGCCGGAAGCATGACTCCGCCGGCGATGGGCCGGCCATGAAAGGGCACAGGTATGGAATTCCTGAAGCGCTCCGGCGTTCAATTGTGGAATCCCTTTGAAGTCGAGTCGCTGCCGCTGCTCGCCGCGACCTTCGTGCAGGGATATCGCCATTACCCCCGGCGAAGCCTGGCGACCGCCCTCCGCAAGCGCCCGTTCCGCCTGCTCTACAAAATGCTCCGTTCCGCCGGCGTCGGCGGCCGCGGCCGGGCGCTTTATCGCCGGGGCGGCCAGGTCCGGCCATTCAGCTTCAACGCGCGCAACGTCCAGTTCGAGAGCATCTACATGCCGCACTACGCCGGCGCGTACGAACCGGAAACCCTGGCGTTGCTGGATGCCCTCGTCGGCGCGCAGGACGTCTTCTACGACGTCGGCAGCAACTGGGGACATTACACCCTCCACGTCGCGAGCCGCCCCGGGTTCCAGGGGAAAATCCACTCCTTCGAGCCGTTCCCGGCGACCTTCAAGGATCTGGAGGAAACGGTCCGCCAGGCGGGCCTGCAGGAGATGGTGACCTGTCACAACTTCGCCCTGTCGCATGAGCGCGCTGAAAGCGCGATGACGCTGCCCGACGGCCTCCGATCCGGCCTGGCGACTTTGAGCAACGCGCCCGGCGGCATCCCCGTGGCCACGTTCAGACTGGACGATCTGAGCCTGCCTCCGCCGGCCGTCATGAAGGTGGACGTGGAAGGGCACGAAGCCCGGGTCTTCGAAGGCGGACGGAAACTCCTGGCCGCGGCCGCGCCTTTCATCGTCTTTGAAAACCAGGCGAGTTACGAGAACCCGGCCCAGGCCGTGGAACCCTTGAATATCCTCGAGGCGCTCGGCTATGTTTTCTTCGTGCCCACGCTCCTCGTGCAGAAGGACGGCGTCATCTGCGCGCTGCCTTCCGGCGTGGGCGAGCGGCGATACGCCGCGCTGGACCTCGGCCTGTTCCGGCTCCGCAGAGAGGCGCGCTTTCTCTTCGAGGAGCAGATCAACATCCTGGCTTGCCCGGCTTCAAAGCTCGAACAATTCGCGCGCCGGTTCGAGCAGGCCTGAAGGCGGGGTTTCATTTCTCGGACTCAGGGGACGAAGAACGAATAGTATAATGTCCCATAAGTAACAGACATAAGTCCAAGCCGCGTCATGCTGAGCGCAGCGAAGCATCTCATACCATAAAACGTTGCCGGTGCGCGTCGTGTGAGATTCCTCGCTCCGCTCGGAATGACCGCGTATTATGCAATGTATTTCAGGGACAGTACAACAGAATGAAGAAGGTGCTTTTCATTTCCTATTTCTTTCCGCCCTCGGCCGGCTCGGCCGCGAAGTGCACCGCGCCCTTCGCGAAGTACCTGCGCGAATTCGGATACGAGCCGATCGTTCTCGCGCCGGAGCCGCGGACGTTCGCCGAGGACCCGCTCTCGCTGGGCGTGGACCATTCGCTCGATGCCGAGATCCCGCGCGACGTGCGCGTCTATCGTGTGCCGCCGTGCGAGCCGTTCGAGCTGCTGCGCATGCTCAAAAAACTGAAACTGCTCTGGGTTTTCCATTTCTTTGTGCGGCCCGACGAACGGCTCACCTGGTCGCTGGCGGCGATCGCGAAAGGGCTCGACGTCGCGCGGAGCGAGAACGTGGACCTGATTTGCCAGAACCTCGGCCCCTGGAGCACGTCGGCGACGGGCTATGTGCTGAAATCGGTCCTGCAGAAGCCGCTCGTGTACGACATCAACGATCCCTGGACGCAGTGGGCGTTGGGCGTCTGGCCGACGCCGCTGCATTTCGCGCTGGAACGCTGGATGGAATCGCGCGTTCTGGCCAAGGCGGACGGCATCAGCATGCGCGGCGACACCTATCGCGCGGAGCTGCTCCGGGCGCACCCCGAGCTCGATCCGGCGAAGATCGCGGTCTTCCCGAACGGCTACGATTCCGGCCGGTTGCCGCCGCGCGAGGAGTTGCTGCGCGCCCGGCCCGCCGACGGCCTGCTCCGCATCGTCCACGCCGGGAAATTTTACGATGCGTGGGGCCGCCTGGACCGGACCGCTCTGAGCGCAACGCTGAAGAGCGCCTACGACGCCACTCTGGGCCGGCTGCGGTATTCGCCGCGCCGGCTCGACACCGCCGTCGCCGGGCCGCGCTTTTTCCTGGAAGGTCTCGCCCTCGCGCGCCAGCGCGACGCCGCGGCGGGCCGAATCCGGCTGGAGTTCATCGGCCGCACGGACCCGAACGTCCGCCGGCAGGTTGAGGCTCTCGGCCTCGGCGAGGTCGTCAGCCTGCCCGGCCCGATGCCGCACGACCAATGCCTGCGAAAACTCTTCCAGGCCGACGCGCTTTTCCTGCCGCTCTTCCGCTGGCGCGACGGCGCGCGCATGGGCGTGCTGCCGCTGAAACTGTACGAGTACATGGCGACCGGAAACCCGGTCCTCGCCGCCGTGTCCGAAGGCGACCTGAAGGACACGCTCGAGCGCGCCGGCACCGGCATCTTCGTCCGGCCGGACTCGCCCGGGGATTTCGCCGACGCGCTCCTGCGGCTCCAGCGCGAGCACGCCGGCGGCGGCATCCGCGTCGCGCCGGACTGGGACTATATCCGGCAGTTCGAGCGCCGCGCGCTCACGGGGCGGCTGGCTAAACTCATGGACGCGGTCCTCGATCATCACGCGAGAGGCCGCCTGAAAAGAAAAGGGGCATGATGAACGGAGAGGAAAAACGGGCAACGACGCCGAGTCGCGCGGCGTGCGTCGCGATCGTCCTGGCCATCATCCTGGCCGGCGCCGCGGTGCGCATGGTGATCGTGGCCGGCAAGGCCCAGCTTTCCCACGACGAGTGCGACTCCTATGTGCTCGCGCTGGGCCATGCGCCGCAATACTTCCAGGCGCAGCAGGGCGTGTACCCTGCCGGCCAATGGGTGCCGGCGCAGGTCTGGAAGGACTTCATGCGCGTGGACCGGCGCTTCTGCTTCGGCCTCATCCGCTACGGCTGCGCCTACTACGACAATCATCCGCCGCTCTATTTCTGGCTGCTGCACGTGTGGATGCTGCTGATGGGCGTGATGCCGTGGTCGGGCGTGCTGTTCAACGTGGTGGTCGCCATGGCGACCGCCGCGGCGCTTTACGGCTTCGCGCGCTTCCTGACGGCGAGCCACTGGGAGGCCGCCTTCATCGCCGCGGTGTGGGCGCTGAGCCCGATCGTGGTGTCGGTTGTGTTCGAGGCTCGCCAGTATGAGCTCAAGACGCTGATCGCGGTCCTCTTCGCGTGGCAGTCGCTTCGGATGATCCGGAACGATCCGACCGCAGGCTGGGGAAACCGCGCGGCGATACTGGTCACGGCGCTGGCCGGGATGCTGACCCATTATTACTTTGCATTCGTGATCGCGGCGACCGGGTTCTACGCGCTCGTCCGGCTTGCGCGGCGCGACAAGCGGCGGCTGGCGGCCTGGATCGCCCTGGCGGCGGCCGGGTGCCTGCTCCTCTTCGCGGCTCATCCGGGAACGCTCGGCGCCGTCGGCCGGCAGCAGAAGACCGTTCCCTCTTTCCAGGCCGAGAACGTGCCCATGCGGGCCTACCGCGTGGGCACCACGCTGCTCGGGTTCGCAGCCTATCCCAAATTGCTGAAGGCGGCGCTTCTGCTGGCGCTGGTCGCCGGCTTCGTCGCCGGGGCCGTCTGGGTCGCGCGGCACCGCGAGAAGGCCCTCGCGCTTTACAGGGCCAATGCCGCGGCGCTGATCCCGGTCTATTACTTCGCATTTGTCGGGAGCCTGATCATCCTGCTCTACATGGCCTTCTTCAGCCATGCCCTGGCGATGGGCGGCAAGTACCTGGCGGCGGCGTGGCCGTTCTGCGCGTTCATCCCGGCGCTGCTGCTGCGGCTGGTCCCGCGGCGCAAGGCGCTCGTCGCGGGGTTGTTCCTCGCGTTGCTGGCGGCGCAGAGCCTCTGGCAGGGGGTCAATCTCTGGCAGCGGTCGCCTGCAGCGGACCCCGCGCCCCTTTTCGCCGGGCATGCCCGCCTTCTCTGCGACGACCCGGTCCGAGGTTTCTTCCCGAGGGTATTCATCCACGTGCCGGACGATACGATGACCTTCGCCGTGCCGGTGAGCGACCTGCTCAAAAAGCCGGATACCTGGCTCAACGACCTCGGCGCCCGTACGGTCTACGTGAGCGACTGCGGCGACGAGTTCGGGAATGGCGAAAAGCTGGCGCAAATGCTCAGCCTCGCCGGTCGGAACTACACGGCGACATTGCATGGCGGTGGAATCTACGGTGTCGGGCAGGTGTACGTGCTCGATCGCTCCGCAGCGGCCGCCGCGGATCAAGGGAGCCATTAAAATGTACGGCCCGCTTTTCCGCAATTTCATCTGGCCGGTCTGGGAGCGTCTGCACGGCCGGAAAACGCCCGGCTACCTGTCGGAACTCGAACGGACGCAATGGCTTCCGATGCGGGAAGTTCAGGAGCGGCAGTCCGAGCGGCGCAGGCGCATCGTGGAGTATGCGCACCGCGAAGTGCCGTTCTACCGTCAGCGGCTCGACGCGCTCGGGATTGATCCGGCGCGCTGCCTTGAACCGGAGACTTGGCGGCGCATCCCGCTCCTGACGAAGTCGGACCTGCGGGAGCACCTGGAAGAGATGATCGCCGACCGCTTCCGCGGCAAGCCGCTCATCGTGTCGCACTCCGGCGGCTCGACCGGCACGCCCGTCGAGTTCCGTTTCGACCGCGATTACTACGATCGCCGCATCGCCGGCTGGTATCGCGCCGACCGCTGGGCCGGATGGGACCTGGGCGAGCGGCACATCCTGTTCTGGCTGGGCGTCGGCAGCGGCGTCGGCGAGCGCCGGAAGGCCGAAGCCTGGAAGGAGCATTTGCACTGGCGTCTCCTCCGGTGGAAGACGCTCACCGTCACGCGCCTGAGCCCGGAGCGCATTCACCTGTACCATCGGGAGTTGCTCAAGTACCGGCCGCGCTCGATCTACGGGATTGGCAACGCCATGTTCACCGTCGCCGTGCTCCTGGAAGAGGCGGGCCTGGAGCCGCCGCCGGTCCGCGGGATCATCGTGTCGGGCGAGAAGATCTTCGCGCATCAGAAGGAGCGCATCGCGAAGGTGTTCCGGTCGCCCGTCTTCGAGCGGTACGGCTGCCAGGAATTCACGAACATCGGCGAGGAATGCGACCGGCACGACGGCATGCACATCAACGCGGACAGCCTCTACGTCGAGATCACCGACGACCAGGGCGCGCCGGTGCCTCCCGGCGAGGTCGGCCAGGTCGTGGTGACCAGTTTCGACTCGACGGCCATGCCGTTCATCCGCTACAAGATGGGCGACCTCGCCAGCCTGATCGAAAAACCGTGCGCGTGCGGGCGTGGCCTGCCGCGGATCGGCGAGGTCCTCGGCCGCGAGATGGACATGATTCACACGCCCGAGGGGAACATCTGCGCGGGGATCATGATGCCGCATTTCATGAAGGAATTCGCGCACATCCGCGGCTTCCAGTTCGTGCAGGAGGAGCTCGGGCGCCTGCGGGTGCGGCTGGTTCCGGAGAAGGGATTCGACAAGGGGATCCTCGGATTCATGGAGGAACAACTGCGCCGGTATCTCGGCCCGACGATGAAAATCGAGTTCGAGTTCGTGGACGAACTGGAAACGCTGATGTCCGGGAAGTACAAGATGGTGGTTTCCAAGCTGAAGAAGCAGGAGCGCGGCGCGTGAAGTCCGTCGTGGCACAGGTCATCAGTTCGTTCCAGGTCGGCGGCGCGGAGGCGCTGGCGCTCGAGCTGGCCGCGCGCGCGAGCCGCGACCGGTTCGAGCCGATCGCGATCGCGCTGAGACAGACCGGCCCCATGGAGCCGCGCTTCCGGCAGGCCGGGATCGAGACGCTCGCGCTCGGTTGCGCGGAAGGGCGCGGGCTGGACCTCGGCGGCCTGTGGCGCTTGGCCCGCGCGCTCCGGCGGCGGCGCGTGGAAGTGCTGCACTGCCACAACTCCATGGCGACGGTCTACGGCGTGCCGGCCGCGCGGCTGGCCGGCGTGCCGGTGATCGTCTGCACGCGCCACGCCGCGCCGACGATCTACAGCGACCGCGGGCGGCCGAGGCTGCTCGAACGGATGGCCATCCCGTTCGTGGACCATTTCGCCGCGGTGTCGAAAGAGGTCCGCGAGACCGCCGCGCGGCTCGGAAGGCTTCCCGAGAAGCGCTCCAGCGTGATCTACAACGGCGCGGACATGCAGCGGTTTCGCCCGGCCGACCCGCCGAGGCGCGCCGAAAAGACCGCGCTGATCTGCGTCGCCCGGCTCTCGCCGGAGAAACGGCACGACGTGCTGCTCGCGGCGGTGCGGCGGCTGCTGGATTCCGGGCTCGCGCTCGAGTTGTCCGTCGTCGGCGACGGGCCGACGCGCCCGGCGCTGGAGAAGCAGATCGCCGAACTGCGCCTGGAGGGCGCCGTCCGCCTGCTCGGCATGCGCAGCGACGTCGCCGAGCTCCTGCGGGAAGCCGATCTCTTCACGATGCCGTCCTCCACGGAGGGAATGCCGATCACCGTCATCGAGGCCATGGCCTGCGCGCTGCCGATCGTGGCGACGGCGGTCGGCGGGTTCCTCGAACTGGTCAAGGACGGCGAGAACGGCTTCCTGGTCCCGGTCGGCGACGCGGAGGCGCTCGCGCAGGCGCTGGCCCGGCTGATCAAGGACCGCGACCTGCTCCGCCGCATCGGCGCGGCGAACCGGCGCGTCGCCGAGGAGAAGTTCGACATCGCCGACACGGTGCGCAACTACGAGGCGCTTTTTCTTCGGCTGCTCGAGGCGAAGATCGGAGGCCGCCGCTGAGCCAGGAGATCCCGAGCTCGCCGCTGCGCTGCCTGGTGCTGGCCGACACGTTCCCCAGCGCGCTGGAGCCGTGGCGTGGCCCGTACAACCGCCGGCAGATCGAGTGCCTCGCGCGGCTCTGCCGCGTGACGGCGATGGACCCGATGCCCTGGCCGCGCCTCCTGCGGGACCGGCGCGCGTGGGCGCTCTCGGCGCGGCCGGACGGCGTGCTTGAGGGCATGACGATCCATCACCCGGTGTTCTGGTATCTGCCGGTGCTCGGCCGCGGGCGGACGTGGCGCGGAGTGGCTTCCGCCGTCGAACGCGCCCTGGCGCGCGAGCCGGACGCGCGCTGGGACGTGATCCTGGCGACGTTCGCCTATCCGCACGGACTGGCCGCGAAGCGGCTGGCGGAGCGAATGGGCGTGCCGTACCTGATCAAGGCGCGCGGGACCGACCTGCATTCGCTGCCGGCCTCCGGCGCGCGCCGCGAGCTGACCGCCGAGGCGGTCCGCGGCGCGGCGGCCGTCGTCGCCGTCAGCCGGACCCTGGCCGACATCGCGCTGCAGCTCGGCGCGAAGCCGGACGGCGTGCGCGTGCTGACGAACGGCATTGACGCGGCGGCGTTCCAGGTGCTGGACCGGGCGGCCGCGCGGCGGGAACTCGGCCTGCCGGAGAGCGACAAGCTGGTCCTTTTCGTGGGCAGCCTTCTGCCGGTGAAAGGGATTGACGTGCTGATGGAGGCGTTCCTGGCGATGCGCGCGCGGAACCCGGCGCTTTTCGCCCAGGCGCAGTTGCTGATCGCCGGCGAAGGGCCGAAGCGAAGCTGGGTCGTCCGGCGCATGGCCGGCGAGGGATTGGGCGGCTCGGTGAAGCTGCTCGGCCACGTCGGGCGGGAAAGGATCGCCCGGCTGATGAGCGCGGCGGACGTCCTGGCGCTGCCGAGCCGGAACGAGGGCTGCCCGAACGTGGTGCTCGAGGCGCTCGCCTGCGGCACGCCGGTCGTCGCGGCGCGCGTCGGCGCGGTACCGGACCTGTTGGACGAAAGTTGCGGGATCATCGTGCCGCCGGAGGACCCCGCGCAATTCGCCGCGGCGATGGAGCAGGCGCTTGCGAAGCCCTGGGACCGCGCGGCGCTGCGGCGGCGCGTGGAAGGAATGTCCTGGGAAGCGAACGCGCAGGCGCTGTATGAGATGCTTTTGCAGGCGGTGGCCTCGTTTACCACCAAGGCACCAAGGCACGAAGAACGGCGATTCGGATCAGGGTCCATATAATCCGTTCTTTGTGTCTTGGCGCCTTGGTGATGAAAACGAACGAAACATAAGGAAAGATGCGCGCATGAAGTTTCTGACGGACCAGTTCGAGGAGGTGCCGATCGAATCCGGCCGCCAGCCGTGGCTCTTTGCGGACCTGCGTGCCGACATGCGCGCGAAGGCCGTCTGGTATTACGGTGCGCAGCGGCAGGGCCGGCTCGACTGCCTGCGCATGCTGATGAGCGACGGGAGCCTCTGCACCGTGCTGTACCGGCTGATGCGCGCGCTTCGGCGGATGCGCCTCGGCCCGGCCGCTGCGGCGGTATACAAACTGAATGCGTTCCTGACGCGGGCGGTCATCGGGCGCGGCGCGGAGTTCGGGCCGGGGCTGATCATCCTGCACAGCGTCGGCGTCATTGTCAACACGGCGGTGCGCGGCGGCGAGAACGTGATCCTGGAGGGCGGCGTGACGCTCGGCGCGGAGAAGAAGCAGTCTCCGACCCTGGGCGACAACGTCTTTATCGGAGGCGGCGCCAAAGTGATCGGAGGCGTTCGTCTCGGAAACGGCGCGCGCATCGGCGCGAACGCGGTGGTCGTGGAAGACGTGCCCGCGGGCTCGACGGCGGTCGGCATCCCGGCGCGCGTCGTGCGCGTCCGCGGCGGCGAACATTCTGATTCACCACCAGGACACCAAGGCACCAAGGACGGAGAGTCGGGCTAACTTCAAAGGATTCGTTCTTGGTGTCTTTGTGTCTTGGTGGTTAAATTGGGCGCGGAAGAATGCACGTATTGTATCACCATCGGACGGCCGGCGACCGCGTGGAGGCGGTGCACATCCTCGGAATCGTGCGCGCGCTGCGCGCGATGGGACACACCGTCGAGATTTCCAGCCCGCCCGGCTGCGACCCCGAACGCAAGGCGGCACACCCGCAGCGGCAGGAAGGCCGCGCGCCGCGCGAAGGGGCGCTGCGCGGCCGCCTGAAGCGGTTCGCGCGGAAGGCGCCGCCGTGGGTTTTCGAGGCCGCCGAACTGGGGTACAATGCGTACTCGCTCTTCGACATGCTGCGGCGGCGCTTTTCGAAGGGCCGGCCGGAGATGATCCTCGAGCGGGCCACGTCGAACAGTTTCGCGCCGACGTGGCTGGCCGGGTGGTGGAACATCCCGATCGTTCAGGAAGTGAACGTGACGACGCGGATCGGGCGGCTCCGGCCGCTGGTCCTGCGCGGGACGACGCAGCGCATCGAACGCTGGGTCGCGCGGCGCGCGACGCTGATCGTGACCGTCTCGCGCGCGTTCGAGCGCATGCTGGCCGACGACGGGTTCCCGGCGGAAAAGATGCTGGTCTGCCAGAACGCGATTGACCCGGCGGAGTTCGACCCGGAAGCGGTGAAGCCCGCCGCCCGCCCGGCGGGAATGGAGACGGCCTTCATCGCCGGTTACGTCGGCGCGTTCGTGCCCTGGCATCGCGTGGACATGATGGTCGAGTCGGCGCGCGAACTGGCGCCGCGCTATCCGCGCCTGCGCTGGCTGCTGGTCGGCGACGGCGTCGAGCGGCCGCGGATCGAGAAGCTCCTGGCCGACTGCGGCCTGACGGACAAGTTCTGGCTGCCCGGCGCGGTGAAGCACTCGCTGATCCCTTCGTACCTCATGGCGATGGACGCAGCGGTGATGCCGCACTCGAACTTGTTCGGCTCGCCGATGAAGCTCTTCGAGTACATGGCGATGGGCCGGCCGGTGGTGATGCCGGACGTGCCGCCGATCGCCGAGGTCGTGGAAGACGGCGTGAACGGGATGCTCTTCCGCGCGGAGGACGCCGCGGCGCTCGGCGGCGCGCTGGCGAAACTCGTCGAGGACGAGGCGTTCCGGCGGCGGCTCGGAGCGCGGGCGCGGCAGGACGCGCTCGAACGGCACACCTGGTCGGCGAACGCGCGGCGTCTGCTGGAAGAAGTCGCTAAACGTAGAACATTAACCACCAAGGCACTAAGGCACCAAGAACGGTTTAACCACAGATGAACACAGATACGAATTTCGTTTTTGATCCCAGCTGTGTTTATTTGTGATTCCAAAATCCGTCGTCGTTCTTGGTGTCTTGGTGCCTTGGTGGTGAGAACGGCGTTTCCAGGAAACGGAGAGACCGAAGAATGAAAGTGCTGATCACCGGAGCGAGCGGGTTCCTCGGCGGTTACGTCACGGAGGCGCTCGTCAGCGCAGGGCATACCGTCCGCGCGCTGGTACGGAACACCAGCCGGACCGACCGCCTGGAGAAGCTCGGCGTGGAAATCCTCCGCGGCGACCTGAAGGACGCCGAGTCGCTCCAGCGCGCGGTCGCCGGCATCGAGACGGTGATCAACGCGGCGGCCAGCGTGGACGCGCCCGCGCAGGAATTCGAGGCGGCGACGATCCAGGGCACGCGCGCGCTGCTCCAGGCCGCCGAGGCCGCCGGCGTCGGCCGCTTCGTCCACATCAGCTCGGTCGGCATCTACGCGATCCGGCGGCGCCGCGGGACCACGCAGATCAGCGAGGATTGGCCGCTCGAGGAGGACCCGCGGTTCCTGAGCGTGTACGTCAAGTCCAAGCTCGAGTCGGAACGCGCCGCGGTCGAGTTCGGCCGGCACGGCAAGATGCAGGTAATCGTCCTCCGCTCGGGAATCCTCTACGGCCCCGGCGGAAAGTGGACGCTGCCGCGGATGGGCTATCCGCTCGGCCGGAACCGGTACGTCGTCATCGGCCGCGGAAGCAACCCGCTGCCGGTCTGTTACGTGGAGAACTGCGCGAAGGCGGCGGCGCTCGCGGCGGAAAAGCCGGACCTTTCCGAGGGGATTTTCAATATCGTGGACGACGAGCCGTTCACGGCGATCGAGTTCCTGCGCCGCCTCCAGAAGGAAGCGCGGCCCCGGCTGAAGATCGTGCGCTTCCCGTACGCGCTCGCGTACGGCATGGCGACGATCGGCGAGGCGCTGGGCAAGAGGCTCAAGCTGCCCTGGCCGGTCCGCACGACGTACCTGGAGATCTGCCGCTGGCGCGTGAGGTACTCGAACGAGCGCGCGAAGAAGCTGCTGGGCTGGCGGCCGGAGATCGCGAAGGAAGAGGCGCTCGCGCGGACGATGCGGTTCCTCGCGCAGGGAGAGCGCGTCAGCCGGCGCGCGGACCTGGCGCTGCTGCGGAGTTCGCCTCCGAGCCTCGAACGGCCGATGACCGCCTGCGTGATCGGCTGCGGCGCGATCGCCGAGGTGCACCTGGGCATCCTCAGCCGGCAGGACGGCGTAAAGGTGCGCGGCGTGTGCGATTCCAACCCCGAGGTCGCGCGCAGGACGGCGGAGAAGTTCATGGTCCTGCGCTCCTACACGGACCCGGAGGAGATGCTGATCAAGGAGAAGCCGCAGGTCGTGCACATCGTCACGCCGCCGCAGTCCCACGCCGCGCTGACCGAGCTGGCCACGAAGCACGGCTGCCACGTGCTCGTCGAGAAGCCGATGGCCGTGAACGCCGCCGAGGCCCGGCTCATGGCCGCCGCCGCCCGGGACCGAGGCGTGACGCTCTGCGTGGACCACAACCTGCTGTACGAGCCGGTGATGGTGCAGGCGCGGCGGTTCATCGAGCAGAAGGAATTCGGGGACATTCTCTGGGTGGAAAGCTATTACGGCTTCGACCTGGGGTCGTCCCCGGCGAACCGCTACCTGCTCCCCGGCGGCGAGAAGCACTGGACGTTCCAGCTTCCCGGCGGGATGTATCAGAACCTGGCGCCGCATCCGCTTTCGCTGGCGCTGGACGTGCTCGGGCCGCCCGAGCAGGTGCAGGCGCACGCCCGCTACGGGCGCGTGCTGCCGCATGCGGCGACCGACGAACTGCGCATCCTGCTCGAGACGCCGCGCGCCGGCGGCATCGTCACCGTTTCGGTCGCGGCCAGCCCGCGCTTTATGTACCTGAACATCTTCGGCACGAAGATGGCGCTCTTCGTGGACCTGTTGAACAAGTGGATCATTCCGCAGCGCGCCGCGCGCGGCATCCCTCGGCCGATCTCGCGGGCGATGATGAACCTGCAGCACGGCCGCGCCGTCCTCGGCGGCACCTTCGGCGGCGCGATCCGGATTCTCCAGAGAAGCTGGTCCGAGTACGAGGGAATGGACCTGCTCATCCGCGAATTCTACGCCTCGCTCCAGGAAAAACGCCCGCCGCCGGTCACCGCGGAAGAGGGCCTGCGCGTGATGGAGGTCATGGACGATGTCTGGGCGCGGATCGGCCCCGGCGCGGTCGGCCCGGCCTCGGCCGAACACCCTCCGGTGCGATGACCCGCGTAAAACCATGTCGAAATCCCGCCACAGCCGGGTGTATCTCGAAAAATCAACATGTAGAAATTTCTTGACACGAAGCGGGAGGCGGGGTATACTTCCTGAAATCGCATCGGTTGCATCGCTGCAACAGGATGCCGGGGGCCAGATTGCCGGGCGGATTGGGACGATCCGCCATGGTGCCGAGACTTACAAATACCGATTTCCAGTGCGGAGACATTGGCTCTGATGAGCGGGGCTGAACATATCTTCGTCATTTCCATGGGCCGCCCGTCGGATATCATGCTGGAAGATACCATCGCGGCGGAAGGGTTTATAGTCACGCACATCCCGACGCTGCAGGAAGGCCTGGCGAAACACGGCCTGAAAGCGTGCAGCGCGGTGGTTTTCCTGGCGGGGCGGCCGGAAAGCGGGCAGGTCGAAGCGCTCCTGCGCGAGGCCACCGAACAGCTTCCGGCGGCGAAGTTCCTCGTCGCCATGGACAACGGCGCGACCAAGGCGATCTCGAGCGACCTGGAGCAGGCGCTCGCCGGCCGGCTGCTGCGGCTCGAGGGGGAAATCGCCCTCTCGAAGAACATCGAGAAAGTCCGCCGTTTCCTCCGCGGCGAAGGCTATAGCTGGGCCAGCGACCTGGGCGGCGCGGCCGACCGGGACGACTCGCTGCTGGCGGCGACCGGCAGCCTGTCGGAGGGCCGGCAGGACAAGCTGCGCAGCATCCATCGGTTCGCCAGCGACCTTTCGCGGTACACCGAACTCCAGCCGATGCTGCAGGAGGCGTTGCGGCGCTACCTCGACATTCTGCAATGCGACGCCGGCAGCATCTATCTCTGGGACGAGAACACGGAGACGCTGATCCTGGAAGCGGCGCACGGGGCCGACGAGTGCGAGCGGGTCGGCCTGCGCCAGAAGCTCGGCGAAGGGCTGGCCGGCTGGGTGGCGGAGGTCGGCCAGCCGATCCTCGTCACCGATTCGCGCAAGGTGCACAAGCTCCAGGGCCGGGTCAGCAGCCGCTACAGCAACTTCAGTTGCATCGCCGCGCCGATCACGCACGGCGGACAGTTGTTCGGCATCGTTTGCCTGACCATGCCGAAGGACAACCAGCCGTTCGACCCGGAGGACCTGCGCCTGGCGCAAGCCCTCTCGCAGAAGCTCGCGAGCGCCATCCGGCCGCTGAGCGTGCTCTCCGAGCTGCGGCGCTTCAGCGAGCGGCTCCTGGGCGCCTTCAAGTCCTCCAGCGACAGCGAAATCAAAAAGGACGCGCAGGTGGAATCGCTGCGCGTCCTCAGCGGGAACATCCTCGAGAGCGTGCCGATGGCCATCATCGCGTACGACCGCGAACTGCGCGTGCGGTCGTCGAACCGCGTCGCCCGGTCGCTCTTCACCATCGAGACGCCGGCGGCCTCCGAGCCGGGGCCCGCGCCGCTCGAGCAGGGCGTCGAACTGGACAAGACCCTCTGGCGCAACCGGCTGCTGAGCGTCATCGAGGCCGGCCGCAAGTTCCGGCTCCAGCGCGTGGGCTATCGCGCCCGCCCGACGGACGGCGGGCAAGCCGGCGACCGCAAGCTGGTGCTGGACATTCATTGCTCGCCGCTGACCGACCCGGAAGGGCAGACCGTCGGCGGCATCCTCACCGTGCAGGACGTCACCGAAGACCTGGAGATGGAGGCCAAGCTCTCCTCGGCCGAGCGGCTGGCGCTCGTCGGCAAGCTGGCCGCCAAGGTGGCGCACGAGCTCAACAACCCGCTCGACGGCATCCTGCGCTTCCTCAACCTGGCCATGCGGCAGCTCGACAAGCCGGAGCAGGCGCGGGCGTACCTGGAGGACAGCCGCATCGGCCTGCTGCGGATGAGCAACATCCTCAAGGAACTGCTGGTCTTTTCCCGCAGCCACCGCGAGCCGGCCACCGTGACCAGCCTCTCGCAGGTGATCCAGCAGGCGCTGGCCCCGTATGAGCACCGGGCGCGCGAGTGCCGCACGCAGATCCGGCTCGACGTGCCGCCGAACCTGCCGCCCTGCCCGAGCAACGAGCTGTGGGAGGTCATCGGCAACGTCGTCAAGAACGCCCTCGACGCGATGGGCGAGAACGGCACGCTGACGATCCGCGCCGTCCAGGACGACCGGCGCGTGACGATCATCATCTCCGACACCGGCCCGGGCGTCCCGGAAGAGCTTCGCGAGAAGATCTTCGAGCCGTTCTTCACCACCAAGCAGGACCGCCACGGCACCGGCCTCGGCCTGGCGCTTTGCCGCGACGCCCTCCGCCGGATCGGCGGCGAGATCACCCTGGTCCCGTCCGAGCGCGGCGCCGCGTTCCAGCTGGTTTGCCCGATCAAATCCCTGTCGGAGAGCTGAACCTATGCCGAACGAGAGCGCCTCGCTCCTGGTGGTGGATGACGATCCGCTGGTCCTCAAGAGCCTGTGCGAATACCTGCGCGTCGAGGGCTACCGCGTCAGCCCGGCCCAGTCGCTGCAGGAAGGCATGTCGCTCCTCGAGAAGGACCATTTCCACGTGGCCCTGACCGACGTGCGCCTTCCGGAGGGCAGCGGCTTCGATTTCCTCCAGCACCTCAAGACGCTCAACGTCTCCACCGCCGTCATCATGCTCACCGGCTACGGCAGCATCGAGGACGCCGTCCGCGCGATCAAGATGGGCGCCTTCGACTACGTGACCAAGCCGATCTCCGACGAGGAGGTCAAGCTCTCCGTCGAGCGCGCGCTCCAGCAGCAGAGCCTGCTCGAGGAGAACCGCAACCTGCGCCAGCAGCTCAACATGAGCTACCACCTCGACAACATGGTCTGCCGCGACCCGATGATGCAGCGGACGCTCGAGATGATCCGCGTCGTGGCGGGCACGGACACGACCGTGCTGATCACCGGCGAGAGCGGCACCGGCAAAACGCTGGCGGCGCGGGCGATCCACACGCATTCCCAGCGCGCCGGCTTCCCGTTCGTCGAGGTCGGCTGCGGCACGCTGCCCGACACGCTCCTGGAGAGCGAGCTCTTCGGCCACGCCAAGGGCTCGTTCAGCGGCGCGATCGCCAACAAGCGCGGCAAGTTCGAGGCGGCCAACAAGGGCACCATCTTCCTCGACGAGATCTCCATCGCCAGCCCGTCGCTCCAGATGAAGCTCCTGCGCGTCCTCGAGAGCTTCAAGTTCGAGCCGGTCGGCTCCAACGTCACCCAGGAAGTCAACGTGCGCCTGATCCTGGCCTCGAACCAGGACCTGGCCGATCTCGTGCGCGAGGGGAAATTCCGCGAGGACCTCTATTACCGCGTCAACGTGATGAACGTCTTCCTGCCGCCGCTGCGCGAGCGCCGCGAGGACATCGCCCCGCTGGCGAACCACTTCATCCAGAAGTACCGCCACGAGGCGATCCATCCGGTGGAAGGCATCTCCGACGAGGCCATGCGCATCCTGGCCGAGTTCAACTGGCCGGGGAACGTGCGCGAGCTCGAGAACGTCATCCGGCGCGCGGTGGTGCTCTGCCGCACCTCGACGGTCACCCCCGTGGACCTGCCGCCCAAGATGACGCCGCGCTCAGGGCCCGCCCTGCCGGCCGACGGCAAGACCCTGCCGCTGAAGGCCGCGATGAGGAATTGGGAGCGCCAGTTGATTCTGGACGCGCTGAAAGCCGCCGGCGGGAACCGCAAGGAAGCGGCCAAGCAACTGAAGATCAACCGCACCACGCTCTACAACAAGATGCGCGAGCACGCGATTTCGGAGGCGTGATTCGGGGCGAAGGGGAAGTTCTTCCGGAAATCGCATAACGACGCGTTGCTCGCGAGCGGATTGTCATGCTGAGCGCAGCCCTTCGGCCGTGAGCTCAGGGCCGAACGGCGAAGCATCTCACACGCTTCGGCCTGAAGGCATGCTGCGCATGAGATTCTTCGCTTCGCTCAGAATGACAAAAACTTGGTCCCGGAAGGCATGAGGGAGAAATGCGCGAGTGACCGGGCCGCGGCGGTATTATGTTTACATGATGACAAACCGGTCGGGAACGCTTTACGCCGGAATCACGAACGACATCGCGCGCCGAGTATACGAGCATCAGCAAAAGTTGATGCCGGGTTTCACATCCAAGTACAACATCTCGCGTTTGATCTGGATGGAGGCGTTCGGTTCGCCCACAGAAGCGATCGCGCGAGAAAAGCAAATCAAAGGCTGGACGCGCGCGAAGAAACTGGCGCTCATCAGATCGTCGAATCCGCAGTTCAGGGAATTGAACCTCGACGACGTTCCATCCTGATCGGAAGACCAACCACCCCAGTTCCGGACCGTATTCGGGAAGATGCCCAGGCGCAAAAAAGTGGAGATTCGTCATGCCGAGCGCAGCCCTTCGGCCGTGAGCTCAGGGCCGAACAGCGAAGCATCTCACACGCTTCGGCTTGAAGGCATTGCGCGCATGAGGTTCTTCGCTAATACGCCTGTGCGCGGAAGCGTAGGGATTCGTCATGCTGAGCGCAGCGAAGCATCTCACACGCTTCGGCCTGAAGGCATGCTGCGCATGAGATTCTTCGCTGCGCTCAGAATGACAAAGGACAGAGGAGCTTCTTCCCGGGATGGGTACATCGCGGACAGGAAAGCGGCTTCGCGATCACTCCAGCCAGCGGTATACCTCGAAGTACGGACGCTCGCTGAACCGGGCGGCGACGCCCGCCTTCGCGTAGGGCGTGCTGCTCTCCTTGGGCCTTTCCACGCGGAGCACCGTCGCGCGGGCGCGAAGGCTGCGGAAGAGCGGGCCGGTCCCGTAGCCGGACAGGCCGGAAAGCCGAATCCCCAGCTCCTGCCCGACCTTGAGGTCTTTCCACTCGTCCGCGAGGAAGTAGATTCCGCCGGCGGAGACATTCCCCGACGTGCCGATCCGCTGGGCGGTGCGGCTCTCGCCCTCTCGGAGGAACTCGACATTCAGTCGCAGGTTCAGCCTGGGTGATTCGCGCCGTTCAGAATCGCTCTTCGCCACGCCCTCGGCGCCCCCCGTTGCGCTTGAGCTTGCCACGCTTTTTTGACCCATATTCAGTTGCCAGACTTGACGTCATAGCCCAGGACGTCAACTCGCGCGCGCGTATATCTACCCCGGATCAGACCCATTTGTCAAGATTGAAACGCCGTTTCGTTCCCGCCAGGGCGCGGACCGGCGCTCCGCTCGAGATGACGCGCGGCTCAAGCTGGTCCAGGTCGAATTTCTTCATCTTCTTGTAGAGCGTCGAACGGCTGATCCCCAGCTCGGAAGCGGCGTTCCGCTTGTTCCAGCCGGAGACGTCCAAGGCGCGCATGATCCATTGGCGTTCCGGCTCGTGCATCGCCTCGCGCAGCGGCCGGGGCGCGCGCCGCGGCGGCGCCTCCGCCGGGAAAGGCTTCGCGCAGAGCACCCACGCCGGCAGGTGCTCCGTCAGCAGCAGCTCGCCCCGCGCCAGCACCACGGCGTGCTCGATGACGTGCCGCAGTTCCCTCACGTTCCCGGGCCACGGGTAATGCACCAGGCACTCCAGCGCGCTCGGCGAAATCCCGCGCACCCGCCGCTGGTGCTGCAGGGCGAAGTGCTGGAGGAACTGCCGCGCCAGCGCCGGGATGTCCGCCACGCGCTCGCGCAGCGGCAGCAGCCGGAGCTTGAGCGTGCTCACGCGCCGGTAGAGGTCCTCGCGGAACCGGCCGCGGGCGACGGCCTCCTCGAGCGGCGTGTTCGCCGCCGCGATCAGCCGCGCGTCGCTCTGGATCATTCGCGTGTCGCCGACGCGATGGAACTCGCCCGACTCGAGCGTCCCCAGCAGCCGCGCCTGGAGCGCCGGCGAGGCGTTCTCGATCTCGTCGAGCAATATCGTGCCCCGGTCGGCCAGCTCAAACTTTCCCGCGCGCTCCGGGTATTTGGATTCCGGCGTCCCGCGCGCCTGGCCGAAGAGCTCGCTCTCGAGCAGCGCCTCGGCCGGCAGGCCGCAGTTGGCCTCGACGAAGGGCCCGAACCGGCGCCAGGAACCATCGTGGACCTTCCTCGCCAGGAAGCTCTTTCCCGAGCCGCTTTCGCCCTCGATCAGGAACGGCATCCGGCTGTCCGCCGCGCCCAGCACCAGGCGCCAGAGCGCCAGCGTGCGCTCGTCGGCCGTGAAGAATTCCTCCGGCGCCGCTTTTCGCATGGGCGTCGTGCGCGCCGCGGCCGGCGCCTCTTCCGCGGCGGACAGGGCGTGTGCGAGCGCGCTCCGGAGCGAGGGTTCGTCGAGGGGAAAGACCGAGACGTAGTCGCTGGCGCCGGCGCGGATCGAATGCACCGCGTCGCGGATCGAACGCTCCCGCGCCACGGCGATCACCGGCGGCCTGGCCCCGAAGGGAAGTCCTTCATCCCATCCGCGGCGATCATGCCCGTTCGGCGCGTCGGTCTGGAGCAGCAGCGCCCCGAAGGCGCTCTTCTGTTGAACCCGGCCCGCTTCCTCGAGCGAGTCGGCGACGCGCAGACTATACCCCATCGTGGCAATGGCTCTCTGCACCGCCGCAATGACTTCGGTGTCTGTCGAAACCAATAAAATTGACGCCGCCACTGCTTGCACCGCAAGAGGCTCAGCGGAAATACCCATGACGTATTGCCCTAATCGCTCGCAAACCTCATGCCACCCTTGCAATCGAAAAGCCGCTTAACACTGTGTGCATTGATTGGACATCTCCGAGGCTGGCCGTATATGTAACATGCTGTGTAAGCTAGGGTAACGACTTCGGCGGCGCAGTGTCCATAATTGAGAATTATTTGGCTCGTTGCATTCGCCAAGGCGTGATGTCGAGAAGAGACAACACTTCGCGCGCCGTTTAGACAGATTTGGACATGAGCGGAACGCGTTTGGAAGCCAAGCCGCTTGTAGTGGCGCCGGAAGGCGCTACTTAAATGTATGCCCTGACGGGCACACTGCGAGCGGCTACGAAGGCCGGCGCGTTTTCGCCGTCGCCAGTTCGGCCAGGAAATCGCCCATGCCGGAGATCAGTTCCGCGCGCGGGCGGCTGGACAGTTCCGCGATCTTCCGGACCAGGGCGCTGCCGACGATGACGCCGTCGGCCGCGCGCGCCACGGCGGCGACCTGCTCCGGACGCGAAATCCCGAACCCCACCGCGACCGGCTTGTCCGTCACCGCTTTGAGCCGGGCGATGTGATCGGCCAGGTCGGCCGGCAGTTCACTGCGCGCGCCGGTGGTGCCGGCGACGGCGATATAATAGATGAACCCGCGCGACCGCGCGGCGACGGCCTTCATTCGCTCCGGCGGCGTCGTCGGCGCCACCAGGAAGACCGGATGCAGCCCGTTGGATTCCGCCAGCCGCGCCACCTCTTTCCCCTCGTCGGCCGGCAGCTCCGGGATGATGACGCCGTCCACGCCGGCGGCGGCCGCGCGCTGGAAGTAGCTCTCCGGCCCGATGCGCCAGACGATGCTGTAGGAGACCATCGTCAGGATCGGCAGGTCGCAGCGGCTGCGCACGTCGCGAATCATCTCCAGGATCGGCTGGACCTTCAGCCCCTTCGAGAGCGCGCGGACGTAGGAACTCTGGATCGTCGGCCCGTCCGCCACCGGATCGGAATAGGGAATGCCCACCTCGACCAGGTCCGCGCCGCGGCGCGCGAACTCCTCGATCAACCCGCCCGTGGCGGCGAGATCCGGGTCGCCGGCGGTGATGAACGGCATCAGCGCCGCGGCGTTCGCCGCCCGCGTGCGCCGGAACGCGGCGTCAATCCGGTTCATCAAACCTTCACCCCTTCATTTTTACCACCAAGGCACCAAGTCACCAAGAACGGCAACGAATATTGCAACCACGGAACACACTGAAGACACGGAAGCTGTTTAGGAAAGTCATTCGGTGTGCTCCGTGTATT
>Ga0181524_10001575_pt1 | contig 25843 bp, 22 predicted proteins | sample PEATcosm2014_Bin_34_FD_119761 | JGI IMG/M metagenome (GOLD analysis project Ga0181524, IMG submission 119761) | Peatland microbial communities from MTU Mesocosm Facility, Houghton, MI, USA - PEATcosm2014_Bin05_60_metaG | ecosystem: Environmental > Terrestrial > Soil > Wetlands > Peat | place... | reverse complement strand
TTGCGATCGATCGCGCGACCCCCGTCATAACCGCTTCGTTTTCCCGGGCATCTATATATACGCACATCGAGGTGGATGGCCCGTCTGAGATGTGTTTCCTATGGCGGATTCGGAACCCGCCCTTCTGGTCGACCTGCCGGGGCGACCGACCCCCGGCCCGACGCCCGATCCTGAGCTCTCCCGGCTGAGTGCCGAGGGGAGCGTCGCTCCTCCCGCCGCGGCCCCCGCGCGCCCGGAGGCCGAACCGCCCAAGGAATCGAAGGCGGAACCGCCCGAGGCTCCGCCCCCTCCCCCGGACACCGAACCCGCTCCGGTGCCGGTTCCGATCGCTCGGTTGATCCCGAAGCTGAAGAAGAGCGCGAAGCTGTTCGAGGAAGGAAAGCAGTACGTCCCGAACGCTTCGAGCTCGGTGATCCGGGTCGCGTCGTACGATCCCTGCCCTCCCTTCATCGCCCGCGGGAAGGGGTCGAGGATCTGGGACGAGGACGGCAACGAGTACCTGGACTTCAACCTGGGGTACGGCGTGTTGATCAACGGCCACGCTCCCGAGGCCCAGGTGAAGGCGATCCAGGAGCAGGCGGAGCTGGGCCTCCACTTCGGAGCCCCCACGGCCCTCGAGATCGAGGTCGCGAAGCTGTTCCGGAAGCTCGTGCCGAACGCCGAGCGCGTCGCGTTCTGCTCGAACGGATCCGACGCGACGATGAACGCGATCCGGATCGCCCGCGCGGTGACCGGCAAGGACGCGATCCTGAAGTTCGAAGGCCACTACCACGGACAGCACGACCTCGCGCTCATCAGCGCGGAGGCGCCCCCGGTCGTCTCGGGGCTCGACGAGTACCCCCGGCCGCTCCCGAACTCCGCCGGGATCCCTCCCGGCGTCACGGACTACGTCATGGTCGCGCCGTACAACTCGATCCCGATGTTCGAACGGATGGTGAAGCGCTACCGCGACCGCCTGGCCGCGGTGATCCTCGAGCCGGTGATGGCGAACGCGGGCGTGATCCCTCCGGCCCCCGAGTACCTCCAGCGCCTCGTCGAGATCGCCCACCAGAACGACATGCTCGTCATCTTCGATGAGGTGTTCACGGGGTTCCGGGTCGCGCCCGGCGGCGCCCAGCAGCTCTACCACGTCGAACCGGACATCTCCTGCTGGGCGAAGGCGCTCGGGGGAGGGGTGCCGGTCTCCGCGGTCTCGGGGAAGTCCGAGTACCTCGACATGATCGCGCCGGGTCGGATCTCGTTCGGGGGCACGTACAACGCGAACAGCCTGACGATGGCGGGGACGCTCGCGAACCTCAAGACGCTCCACCGCGGGGGCGAGGACCTGTACGCCCGGTTCGGACGGCTCACCGCGAGGCTCGAGAAGGGCCTCGAGGAGGCCGGACGGGACGCGAAGCTGCCGATCCTCGTCCAGTCGGTGAACGGGATGCTCCAGTTCTTCTTCACCCGGCGCAAGAAGATCGTGAACTATCGCGAGTCGCTCCAGATCGACTGGAACCTCTACCTCCGCCACAACCAGCTGTTGCTCGACAAGGGGATCTACGTCCATCCCGACAACTACGAGCGGATCACCTTCTCGAGCGCCCACACGGAGAAGGACATCGACCAGTTCGTCTCCACCGCGACGGAGACGTTCAAGGAGCTGCGGACGCTCCCCCGCGACTACTTCTCGTAGGACCCGGGCGCGCCGGGCCGGCGCGGAAATTTATAGTCGGCTTCCGTACGGGGGAACCGCGGGGGACGGCCGTCGCGTCCCCGATGGGAAACCCGGCGGATGGGACGGAGCCTCAGCGACCTCGCGATCTTCATCGCCAAGCGGCTCCTGCAGCTCATCCCGGTCCTCCTCGGGATCACGATCATCACGTTCTTCTTCACCCATATCTCGGTCGTCAATCCGTGCGCGGCGTGGTACCCGCACCAGCCGATCGGCTCGCCGGTCACGGCGCACTGCGAGGCTCAGTTCCACCAGCCGATCCAGGACCAGTACTACCAGTACCTGACCAACCTGCTCCACGGCAACTGGGGCTCGTCGGTCAGCGCGGTGCCGGTCTACCCGGCGATCGCTGACGGGCTCCCGGCGACGCTCGAGCTCGTCTTTGCCTCGCTGTTCCTGATGATCGTCATCGGGATCCCGCTCGGGGTGATCGCGGCCGCTGCCGCCGGCCGGTGGGCGGACCACTTCGTCCGGATTTTCTATCTCACCGGCTGGGCGACGCCGACGTACCTCGGGGCGGTGATCGCCGCGATCTACGTCGGGCCCTACCTCGGACTGCCGTCGGGCGGGGAGTACAGCGCCCTGGTCCCCCCGTTCCACCAGTACACCCACATGTCCATCCTCGACGCCATGATCGCCCTCAACCTCCCCTGGACGCTCGACGCGATCCGGCACCTCATTCTGCCGGCGGCCGTCCTGGCGTTCATCAACATGGGGATCGCGACGCGGATGACGCGCAGTTCGATGCTCGAGGTCCTGCCGCTCGACTACGTGAAGGGCGCCCGGATGAAGGGCCTTTCCGAGTTCTGGGTCCTCTACAAGCACGCCCTGCGCAACGCCCTCATCGCGACGACGACGGTGCTCGGACTGACGGCCGGGGGGCTCCTCGCGGGCACCGTCGTGATCGAGGAGGTGTTCCGCTGGCCGGGGATCGGCGCCTACGCCTACACGGCGATCGGCGGCGGCGGAGCGATCCCGAACTTCGACGGCGCGATCGCCGTGGTCGCGGTGTTCGCCGTCGGCGTGGTCGTGGCGAACCTGATCGCGGACATCCTGTACGGGCTCCTCGACCCGCGCGTGGACTGGAGGTAGGCCCGTGGAGCCTCCTTCCTCGTCCGGTTCCGGCAACGCCGGTCCGCCCCGGCGGATACTCCGGACGGCGTTCCGCTCCGCGCGGACCCTCTGGGGGGTCCTCCGGGCGAATCCCCTCACGCTCGTCGGGTTCGTCCTCGTCGTGATCATCGGGCTCGCGGCGCTGACCATGGTGGCGGCGCCGCACCTCCTGACGCAGTACAACCCTCGCCAGTTGACCGGCGACTACAGCGCGAGCCCTTCCTGGCAGCACCCGCTGGGGACCGACACGGGGGGGTACGACATCTTCGCGGAGACTCTCTACGCGTTGCCGCTCGACCTGGCGATCGCCTTCGCGATCGCGGGCGCGGCGATGCTGGGCGGGGGCGCCCTCGGGCTCATCGCCGGCTACTGGGATCGACCGCGCTCGGTCGGGGGCGCGGTGTCCGTCGTGATCCTCCGCATCACCGACATCTTCCTCGCGTTCCCGAGCCTCATCCTCGCGCTCGCCATCGCGGTCTCGCTGGGCCGGGGAGCCTGGCAGCTGATCGTCGCGATCCTCGTGACCTGGTGGCCGTACTACACCCGTCTCGTCCGCGGAGAGACGCTCGCGGTCAAGCACCTCCCCTACGTCACCGCGGCGCGCGCCGCCGGAGTGACGGAGCCCCGGATCGTCCTGCGGCACGTGCTCCGGAACGTGCTCGAGCCGGTGGTGGTCTACTTCACCCTCGACGTCGGGACCGTCCTCGTCACGCTGTCCACCATCGGGTTCGTCGGTCTCGGCCTCAACTACCCGCAGACCGCCGAATGGGGGAGCATGATCTCGTTCTACCAGACCGAGGGGCTCATCACGGCCTACCCGTGGACCGTCTTCGGTCCCGGGCTCGCCATCTTCGTCACGGTCCTCGCGTTCAGCCTGCTCGGCGACGGCCTGCGGGACGTGCTCGACCCCCGGAGCCGGCGGGTCCTTGCGGGAGCCGGGGTCGGAGGGCCGTCGTCCACCTCCCCGCAGGCCACCGAACTGTCCGCCGAGCCCGTCGGAGTCGTACCGGTGGTCCCGGTCGCGGAGCCTGCGGCATGACGGAACCCGTGGTCTCCATCGAGGGGCTCAGCATCGACTACGTGGTCGGCGCCGGGCGGTTCCGCGCGGTCTCCGACCTCTCGCTCGACATCGCCCCCGGGCAGGTCGTCGGGATCGTCGGCGAGACCGGCTGCGGGAAGAGCACGCTCGCCCAGGCAATCCCCCGCCTGCTCCCAGAGCCCCCCGCAACGATCGGCGGCGGGTCGATCCGCTTCCAGGGCATCGATCTCGTGAAGGTCCCCCAGTGGAAGATGCCCGCGATCCGGGGGACGGGCATCAACATGATCTTCCAGGAGCCGCTCAACTCGCTGAACCCGGCGTACCGGATCTACGACCAGATCGCCGAGGCGGTCCGGATCCGCCAGGCCCGGGAGGCCGGGCGGCCGGTCGTCGACCCGCGCACGCCGCCCCCGTTCGACTACGCGCACGGGCCGCGTCCCACGACGGGGGAGTCGATGCTGCGCCCGGTCGTCCCGGTCGGGACGGAGGAGAAGGTCCGCCGTCGATCGCTCCGGCGCCACCCCGAGCTCTACGAGGACGTGCTCGAGTACCTCCGCCTCGTGCGCATCAACGACCCCGAGACGATCCTCAACCTCTACCCCCACGAGCTCTCGGGCGGGATGCGCCAGCGGGTGATGATCGCGATGGCGCTGTCGGAGCGGCCGGCGCTCCTCATTGCGGACGAGCCGACGAGCGCGCTCGACGTGACGATCCAGGCCCAGGTGCTCACGCTCATGAAGGAGCTGATCGAGGAGATCCGGACCTCGATCCTGTTCATCAGCCACGACCTGGGCGTGATCGCCGAGACCGCGGATGTGCTCGGCGTGATGTACGCGGGTCGGCTCGTCGAGTTCGGGCCGGTCGCCGAGGTGTTCGAGTCGCCCCGCCATCCCTACACGAAGGCCCTCCTGCGCGCGGCTCCGACCCGGTACAAGTCGGACGGCCCGCTGACCTCGATTCCCGGGTCCGTCGCCGACATCGCCCACCCGCCCCCCGGTTGTCGGTTCCATCCCCGGTGCCCTCTCGCGCAGTCCGTCTGTCGGTCGGATCCCGCCCCACGGCTCCTCGGGGCGCCCGACCGCGAGGAGCACCGCAGCGCCTGCCATTTCGCCGACGAGGTGGCGAAGATCCCGTGACGACCCCCCCGCTCGTCGAGGCGATCGACCTCGAGAAGGAGTTCCCGCTGACCCGGACGGCCGGGGACGTCCTCGCCGGGCGTCCCCGCCGCGCGATCCGTGCCGTGGACGGCGTGAGCCTCTCGATCCTCCCGGGCGAGACGGTCGGGCTGATCGGGGAATCCGGATCGGGGAAGACGACCCTCGGCTGGCTCATCGCGCGGTTGCACGATGCCACCGGCGGAGCGCTCCGGTTCGACGGGGCGGACCTGCTCGCGCTCCAGGGCCCCGCCCTGCGACGTTGGCGCCGGAACGTCCAGGTCGTCTTCCAGGACCCGGTCGGCTCGCTCGACCCGAGGCTCCGGGTCTGGCAGATCGTCGGGGAACCGATCCGGGCGCAGGGCGAGCACAGCCGGCGGGTGGTGCGCGCGCGCGTGCGCGAGCTGCTCCCCACGGTCGGGCTGTCTCCGGACTGTGTCGACCAGTATCCCCACGAATTCTCCGGCGGCGGCCGGCAGCGGTTGTCCCTGGCGCGCGCGCTCAGCGTCGACCCCCGGCTCATCGTGCTCGACGAACCGACGAGCTCGCTCGACGTCGCCGTCCAGGCGCAGATCCTGAACCGGCTGGTCGAGCTCCAACGCGAACGGCCGGTCGCCTACCTCCTGATCACCCACAACGTCGCCGCGGTGCGCTTCGCGGCCGACCGGGTCGCGGTGATGTACCTCGGTCGCCTCGTTGAGGTCGGGGCCGTCCGGGCGGTCCTCGAGACGCCGCTCCACCCGTACACCAAGGCGCTCCTCGCGGCCGTGCCGGTCGCCGACGCCCGCCGGCGGCGGACCCGGTTCCGTATCGGGGGGGACGTCCCGTCGCTGATCGACCCCCCGCCGGGCTGCCGCTTCGCTCCCCGCTGCCCGTTCGTCATCGACCAGTGCCGCACCGTGTACCCGATGCTCCGGGAGATCCCGGGCGCTCCCGGCCAGCTCGTCGCGTGCCACCGCGCCGAGGAGGTCCGAAACGTTCGCCCCGCCGAGCTCCTGTCGACGGGGGAGGCCCCGTCCGCGACCCCGCCGGCCGGGGTCTAGCTGGCCCACTGGGTGTTGAACAGGAACGCGTACGGCTCGGCGCTCGCCATCGGGTTCTGGATGATCCCGTGGAGGAGGCTCGAGTACACCGCGAACGTGGTCGGCACCACGAGCCAGATGTCGGTGTAGTTCTCGTACATGAGGCTCGTCATGTTGCTGTAGAAGGCCGACACGTTGCTCGCGTTCTGGTCGCTCATCGCGGCGTAGACGTCGTGGTAGACGGTGGAGTTGTTGTAGCCGGACATGCACATGTTCGCGCTCCCCGTGTTCACCGCGTCGTTCTGGGTCCAGTCGTCCGGCGAGATGTAGTCGGACGTGTAGAATTCCTGGCCCATGTAGAATGGGCCGCCGTTCGCGCCCGTGGTCGTGGTGCAGACCCCGCTCGTGAGCGATTGCTCTTCGTAGAGGTCGTCGAGCGAGATCGGAACCGGGTCGATGTTGAGCCCGATCTGCGCGAGGTCGTTCTCGAGGAACTGGGCGGTCACGGCCCAATCGATGCCGGTATCGAGGTAGGCGTACTTGATCGTCAGCCCGGAACAGCCGCGGTTCGCACAGGGTGAGTTCGCGATCTCCTGCTGCGCCAGGGTGAGGTCGTACTGGTACGGGCTCAGGTTCTGCGGATTGTAATCGGGGTACGCGGGGGGTACCGGGCCGACCCACTGCGAGGCGTACCCGCCGAAGGCGACGTTGATGATCTGTTGGTAGTCGATCGCGTGGGCGATCGCGGCCCGGACCGAGAGGTTGTCGAACGGGTAGACGCTCTGGTTGAGGTAGATCCACCAGGCGCCGCCCGTCGAGCCGTAGATCAGCGGGAGGGGTTGGACGATGAGGCAGCTCTTCCCCTGAAGCAGGTGGACCGTCGCCGGCCCGATGTAGGCGAACGAAGCGCTCGCCGCCCAGCCCAATGCGAGGTCGTTCGTGGTGATGTCGACCGAGTCCTGGAAGATGACGTCGACCGTCGTGTTCGCCGGCTGGATGAGGTTGTTCCACGGCTCGAGGGCGGCGTCCGCCGTTCCCCAGTAGTTGGGGTCGGGGCGGAGCTCGTAGCCGCCGCCCGGGAGACCGTTGTAGAAGCTGAGGACGAACGGCCCGGTCCCTACCATGGCGTTGGCGAGGTAGGCGTTCGGTTCCCCTTCCACGAGTCCTCCGTGGGCCTGCACCACCCGCGGGTCGACGGCGTACGAGTTCGGCGCCGAGATCGACGCGAGGAGGTACGTGTACGGAGTATAGCCCAGGTACCCGTAACCCACGTTCAGCTCGATCGTCGTGGCGTTGATCACCTGGAACGATTGGTTCGCGGTCTCGGTCAGGTTGATCTCCGCGGGGGTGAGGGCGTCGAAGTTCCAGGAGTTGAGGTCGTTCACGAGGGTCGCGTTCCAGGCCTGGATCTCGGAGAGGTTCGAGGAGTAGTTCAGCGGGTCCGACACGTTGAAGTTGGTCGAGTAGAAGTTCTCCTCGAGGATGAACTGCGGGCCGCTCTCGAGCAACAGGCTGCGGTAGAGGCTGTACCACTGCACGTAGGCGTTGTACGGGTCCCCGTTGGAGAAGTGGACGCCAGTGCGCAGCGTGAAGTTCCAGTGGAGCCCGTTCGCGGACTCGGTCCAGTTCTGCGCGAGCACGCCCATGAACTCGGTCGAGCTGTTGTTGGCGTAGTTCACGAGACCCTGGTAGACCTGCTGAACGGCCGCCCAGCCGGGGGTCGAGAACGTCACTCCGGGGTCGAGGGAATCCGGGATCTCGGCCTGGTCGACGACGAGGGGATTCGTCTGGTGGAGGCACGCCGAGGTCGTCGCGTGCAGGGAAACACCGGCGGTGATGACGAGCGCGACGATCACGAGGGCAATCGCGTTGCGCCACCTCGGGTCCATCGCGGGGGCTCCGGAGACCGAACCCCCGAAGGTTTCGCCCTTGATATGGTTCACGTTCCGCCGGAGGCGACAGAGGACCGTCGACACATCGGCCCGGCAACATCTTTACCCGGCCGACCATCCCGCGCACCATGGCGGCGAAGGACCGCCCGATGCTGATCGGCGGGGAGTGGGTCGCGGCGGACTCCGGAGCGACGACGCCGATCGTGAGCCCGTTCGACGGCGCTCGGCTCGGCACCGTGCCGAAGGCGGGCCGGGAGGACGCGCGACGCGCGATCGACGCGGCCCGCGAGGCGTTCGACAAAGGTCCTTGGCCCCGGCTCCCTCCGCGCGCCCGCGGCGAGGTGTTCCTCAAGGCGGCACAGCTGCTCGCGAAGCGGCTCGGACCGATCTCCGAGCTCGAGAGCCGGAACCAGGGGAAGACGATCAAGCAGGCGGCCGACGCCGACCTTCCGTTCAGCATCGACAACCTCGTGTTCTACGCCGGCGCCGGTCGGACGATGGAGGCGAAGAGCCCCGCCGAGTTCACCGGCGACGGAACGACGATCTTCCGACGGGAACCGGTCGGGGTCGTCGCGTCGATCACCCCCTGGAACTATCCGATCATGATGGCGGTCTGGAAGATCGCCCCGGCCCTGATCGTCGGGAACACCGTCGTGCTCAAGCCGGCGAGCTGGACGCCGTTCACGTCCCTCGAGCTCGCCCGGACGTTCCAGGACGCCGGCTTGCCGAGCGGCGCGCTCAACGTCGTCACGGGGCCCGGGGCGGAGGTGGGGGACGAGCTCTCCCGGCATCCGAAGGTCGACATGGTCTCGCTGACGGGCGATACGGCGACGGGGAAGCGGATCATGGAGGCGGCGAGCGGCACCGTGAAGCGGGTCCAGCTCGAGCTCGGCGGGAAGGCGCCGTTCGTGGTCTTCGACGATGCCGACCTGGGAGCGGCCGTCGAGGGCGCGGTCGTCGGGGGGTTCGTGAACGGCGGCCAGGACTGCACCGCGGCCACGCGCCTCATCGTCCACCACAAGGTGCGGGCTCGGTTCGTCCGCCGTCTGCTCGAGCGGGTACGGTCGATCCGCCTCGGGGACCCTCTCGCGCGAACCACCGACCTAGGACCCCTCGTCAGTCGGGTCCAGCAGCGGCACGTCCTCGAGTTCGTGGAGAAGGGGAAGTCCGAGGGCGCCCGGCTCAAGGCCGGGGGGACGGAACCCCCCCCGGAGTTCCCGAACGGCTCGTTCGTGCGGCCGACGGTCTTCGACTCGGTGGCCCCCGAGATGGTGATCGCGCAACGCGAGATCTTCGGGCCCGTCCTCTCCGTCCTCGAGTTCTCGACGTTCGACGAGGCGATCGAGATCGCGAACGGGGTCGACTACGGCCTGGCCGGGAGCGTCTGGACCAAGGACCTGCGGACGGCGATCCGGGCCGCGTACGCGCTCCGGTTCGGGGACGTATGGATCAACGACCACCTGCCGCTCGGCTCCGAGACCCCGCACGGCGGGTTCAAGCAATCCGGGTTCGGGAAGGATCTCGGCACCGACTCCCTCCTCGACTACACGGTCCTCAAGAACATCTACGTCGACCTGACCGGCCAAGCCCGCAAGAGCTGGCACTACACGGTCTACGGCGACCCCGCGTAAAGGGAGGGTAGCATGGTCGACGGAATCCCCTCGAGCGGCCGAGGGTCGCTCTTCATCGGCGGATCCTGGCGCCCGCCGGCCGGGGGCCGGTACGTCCCGGTCGTCGACCCTTCGACCGGTCGGACCCTGGGCGAGGCCCCCGTCGCCTCCGCGGACGAGGCGCGCGCCGCGATCGAGGCGGCGGCCGGCGCGGAGGAGTCGTGGGGACGCGTTCCCGGCCACGAACGGGCCCGGATCCTGCGGGCAGCGTCGGACCGCTTGCGCGCGGACCGGGAGACGATGGCCCGCCTGATCGCCTCCGAAGTGGGAAAGCCGATTACCGAGGCCCGTGTCGAGGCCGACCGCGCGGCCGAGGTATTTGCCCTCGCCGCGGAGGAGGTCCGCCACCTGGGGGGGGAGAGCTTCCCCGCGGACGCGTACGAGCGGCCGGCGGGGAACGAGCAACGGTTCCTGTTCACCGTGCGGGACCCGATCGGCGTCGTGGTCGCGATCGGGCCGTTCAATTTCCCGCTGAACCTTCTGTCCCACAAGATCGCTCCCGCGCTGGCTGCCGGGAACCCGGTGGTCGCGAAGCCGACGAGCTCGGCCCCGTTCACGGCGTTGCGCTTGGCCGAACACCTCACGGCCTCCGGGGTCCCCCCGGGGGTACTGAACGTCGTCACCGGCCCGGGCGGCTCGGTCGGGAACACGCTCGTGGAGCACCCGAAGACCCGCCTCGTCACCTTCACGGGGTCGACCGAGGTCGGTAAGGGGATCGCGGAGAAGGCGGGTCGCCACGCCAAGCGGGTCATCCTCGAGATGGGGGGCCTCGATCCGTTCGTGGTCCTCGAGGACGCACCGCTCGACGTCGTCGTCCCGGCCGCGGTCCGGGGCGCGTTCGGCTATTCGGGACAGGTGTGCACCGCGTCGAAGCGCCTCCTCGTTCACGAGTCGATCGCGGGCGAGTTCGCCCGCCGGCTCGCCCACCAGGCCCGTTCCCTCAAGGTCGGTCCCGCGCTCGACGAGGGCACCCAAGTCGGGCCGGTCATCGACGCGGCGGCGGTCGACCGGATCGAGGGGATGGTCGAGGACGCGCGGCGGCGGTCCGCGAATGTCCTCGCCGGGGGATCCCGCCTGAAGATCGGAGCGGGCACGTACTACGCTCCCACCGTGCTGGATGCGGTGCCGGAAGAGGCACGGGTGGTGCGGGAGGAGCCGTTCGGCCCGGTCGCCCCCGTCGTCCGGTTCTCGGACCTCGACGACGCTGTCCGGATCGCGAACTCGACCCCGTACGGCCTCCAGGCCGCGGTGTACACCCGGGACATCGCCCGCGGGTTCGCGCTCGCGAAGCGGATCCGAGCCGGTGGAGTGCACCTGAACGATCCCACCACCTTGCGCTGGGACGCGCTGCCGTTCGGCGGGGTCCGGGAGAGCGGCCTCGGCCGAGAGGGCCTGCGGTACGCGATGCAGGAGATGACCGAGGTGAAGCTCATCTCGGTCAACTACGCGGGCACGTAGCGGCGCCCGGGTGTCGGCCCGAGGGCCACGTCGTCCGGCCGTTCTGCCGGTGCTCGGAGGCCCTCGGATGGGTCCCCATCGCGCGCGATGGGGCCCGGGGCATCCTACGCCGATGGTTCCTTGGGTCGGGCGGTAGATCCGGCGGTTCCCCTCCCGTGCGATGAGCGAGGCCGGCGGGCTTGGTGCCTATGACGGGGGGCGGGGCCGCTGGCTCTCGAGGGTCGGTCCCGGCACGGGCGGGACTCCCGGGAATGGGACCGCGTGCTCGGGGGGTCGCCGAAGCTCTCCGCCGACCGATCCCGGGTGGGCGCGACCGACCCGGTGGGTGGAATCCGGCGGAGCGTCCAGGCTCTCGATTGCATCCTCGAACGCCGAAAGTCCGCGCTCCAAGAGCTCGTCCTCGATGACGAGGGGCGCCATGAACCGCAAGACCTGATCCCAGGCCCCCGCGGTGTGCATCAAGACCCCGCGCGCGAGCAGGGCCGAGCGCATCGCCTTCGCGCGTTCGCCCCAGGCACGGCGGGTCGTGTGGTCGTGCACGAACTCGGTGCCGATCATGAACCCCCGGCCCCGCACGTCGCCCAAGGTCGGGTGCCGCTCGGAGATCGCCCGGAACCGGTCGATGACCAGGGCGCCCCGGTGGCGGGTCCGGTCCAAGAGGTCGCCCTCCCCCAGGATCTTCAGCGTCTCGGCGCCCACTGCGAGCGCCAGCGGGTTCGCGCGGAACGTCCCCAGGTGGAAGCCACGGGGGAGCTCCTTGACCAGGTCGTCACGGTAGGCGACGACCGAGAGCGGGATGCCGCCCCCGATCGTCTTGGCGATGCACAGGATGTCCGGCGTGACGTGGGCGTGGTCGACCGCCCACATCCGTCCGGTGCGGCCGAGGCCGGTCTGGATCTCGTCCACGATCAGGAGGATCCCGTGGCGATCGCAGAACTCCCGAAGTGACGGGAGAAAATCGTCCGGCGGCACGACGTACCCGCCCTCTCCCAGTATCGGCTCGACCAGGATCGAGGAGATCGAGTCGATCCCCGAGTGAGGGTCGCTCACCAGGTGTTCCAGGTACGCCATCGTTCCGGCGGCGCCGTGGTCCGCTCCTAGGACCGGCCGGTACGGGTCGGGATAGGGCACCCGGATCACCGTGCCACCGAGGAACGCGCTGGTCGAACGGTAGCGACGGCCGCTCGTCAGGTTCGCCGACCCGCCGTGCACCCCGTGGTACGCCCCGGAGAAGGCGACCGTCCCGTGGCGGCCCTGGGCGTGGTCGGCGAGGTTCACCGCGGTCTCGACCGCATCTCCGCCGGTGACCGTGAAGAAGATACGGGCATGGTTCCGCAGGGTCCCCGGCAGCGTCGCTTCGAGCTGCTTCAGGAAGCGGATCCGGGCCTCGGTAGGCAGCTCGAGGGCATGCCAGATCTCCTTCTCCTGCGCCTCGAGCGCGGCCACGAGGCGGGGATGACGGTGTCCCAGGTTGAGGACCGAAATTCCCGACACCCAGTCGATGAACCGGTTACCGTCCACATCTTCGATCGTGGCGCCCCGCGCGAAGCGGGGCGCGATGGGGAAGTAGTGCGGATACCCGATGGCATCGGTCTCGAGCCGCCCCTGCTCGGCCAGCAGCTCCCGAGAGCGAGGACCGGGGGGTGGGTGGAGGATCTTCGGAGCATCGGGGAAGCTGAGCCACTCCTCTTTGCTCGTCATCCCGTGACCCCGAGACGGAAGCGCCCCGTCCCATATCAAATCTGGGAATTTCCTTGGCTCCGGGCAGCGGGTCGCGTGCCGGTGGGCCGCGTTCGGGCCGGGAGGATTAAGCCCTCCTGTGTGTCCCGATGTCGAAGCATCATGCGATCGGGAGAATCGCCCCCCCGCGATCCGCCCGCCGAAGCGATGGGCGTGTCGCTGACCCGGGACGATGCCGATGCCGAGCGCCTCCGCCGGCGGATGGAGTTGCCGGCGGAGGTCGGTCGGTACGTGCTGGTCATGCTCGGCGCGGTGATCGCCGCGGCCGCCTCCGGGCTCTGGATCACCCGCCCTTCGGTGCTGGCCGATGGCTTGCTGGTCTTCGGCGCACTGCTGATCCTCCTCGGGGTCGTCCAGCACCTCTTGCTGAAACGCGATCGAGCCCACTGGCCCGACCAAGCGTACCTCTGGGCTGACGGACTGGAGCTCGTCCTTCACAACGGGGAGATCCGCGCCACGTCGTGGACCGATCCGAAGCTGGCACTCGACATCTACCTCCGGCCGCTGCGCGGTGTCCCGAACGAGGAGATCCTCCTCGTCTGGAAGTCGGACGCGCATGTCCCTCCCTGCCAACTCTCGGTCGAGGGGTTCGAGCGCATCCGGGAGACGGCGATCGCCCACGGCTTGGAGTTCGCCGAGTTCCGGGACGGAAACCGCAAACGCTCGATGCGAGCCTACGAGATTCGATCGGCGCGCTCCCAGGCAACCTCCTCATCCTCCCCGGCTAGACCGAGTCCGTCGGACCCATGACCTCGGAGGGGGGGACCAAAACGAACGGTCCGATTCCGCGCGTGGACGCCCACGTCCACCTGAGTCGCTGGTGGCCAGAGATCCGGCGTACCGGGTACCGCCCGGACCTCGACTACACGGTGGCCGGGCTCCTGCGCGAAATGGATCGGCACGGGATCGACTACGCCCTTGCGATCCAGCTGTTCCAGGCACCCTCCGAGGAGGCCGCGCTCGCGGAGGGCCGGCAATCGTTCGCAGAGAGCCACGGCCGGCTGTTCCCGGTCGCCACGGTCGACCCGACGAAGGGGGGGCCGTCGGTCGCTACCGCCGTCGCCCGGATGGACGCGGAGCCGCACCTCGTGGGAGTGAAGCTGTTCCCCGGCTACCTGCCGTTCTACCCCAACGAACCCCGCCTCGACCCGGTGTACGAGTTCGCCCGTCGCCGGCGAATCCCCGTGCTCATCCACCAGGGCGATACCTTGGACGGGCGGGGGTTTCTCAAGTTCGCCCGCCCGCTCGAGGTCGACGAGGTCGCGGGCCGGTTCCGGGACGTCCACTTCGTGCTCTGCCATCTCGGGAACCCGTGGATCGAAGAGGCGGCGGAACTGGTGTACAAGAACCCCAACGTCTACACGGACACCTCCGGCCTCTTTCCTCCCCCGACGGCCCGGTACTTCGATCGGGCGGTCGAGCGGTGTCGGGAACGGATCTACGATGCCATCGTGACTACGGGCTCGCCGGATCGATTCCTCCACGGTTCGGACTGGCCGCTCGAGGAGCTGGGCCTCGCGGCGCAGCAGATCGAGCGACTCGACCTTCCGGCGCCGGACCTGGCCGGCATCCTAGGAGGCAACGCCCAGCGCCTGTTCGGTCTCCCGGTACGACCCGCCCGCGCGTGACCCGACCGAGGCTCCGGGCGGTCGGAGTCGGTCCTCCGGGGTCTTTTGTACGCTGTTCGGCTCGACGAGCCGTCCTCGCAGGGGGGCGTCTTCCGGGAGGGGTCGATCTTGGACGTGCGGCTCCGGGACGCCCATGCGGAGTACCGACGCCGGACCCCCCGGTCGCTCGAACTGTTCGAACAGGCGCGCCAGTGGACGCCCCTCGGGGTCCACTCGAACTACCGCTACCTGGACCCGTACCCGTTCTACGTCAGCCGGGCGAAAGGGGTGACCCTCCGCGATGCGGATGGCAACGAGTACCTCGACTTCAACATGGGATTCGGGTCGCTCCAGAGCGGACACGCGCACCCGAGGCTGGTGGAGGCCCTGCAGACCCAGCTGAAGGACGGGAGCTTGTATGGCTACGAGTGGGAGCGGACCCCCGAGGTCGCCGAGCGGATCTGCCGCCGATACGGCATGGACAAGGTCCGATTCAGCACGACCGGTCTCGAAGCGACCCACCACGCGACCCGGTTCGCCAGGGCGTACACGAAGCGGCGATACCTCCTGAAGTTCGAAGGCTCGTACCACGGCTCCCACGACACCCTGCTCGTCGGCGTGAAGCCCCGTCCGGAGGTCGCCGGACCGAAGGACCGCCCCGCGTCGGCCCCGGCGTCGCCCGGGATCCTTCCCGAGGTCACCGAGCGAACCCTGGTCGCCCCGTTCAACGACCTCGAGGCGACGCGGCGTATCGCCCGGGAGCACAAGGACGATCTCGCCGCGGTCATCGCCGAACCGATCCCGATGAACATGGGGTTCATCCTGCCCGAACCGGGGTTCTTCCCCGGCGTCCGCGAGCTGTGCGACGAGATCGGCGCGCTCCTGATCCTGGACGAAATCAAGACCGGGGCGAAGTATCCTCACGGTGGAGCCGGCCGGGTGGGCGTGCGGCCCGACCTGATCACGCTCGGGAAGTCGATCGCCTGCGGGATTCCCCTCTCCGCCGTGGCCGCCGGTCCGGGGATACTGGACTTGGTCGGACCGCGAAAGGTCGCTCACGCCGGGACGTACAACTCGAACCCCCTGGCGATGGCCGCGTGCCTCGCCTCCCTCGACCACATCCTGACGGACGAGGCGCTGGAGCGCTCGACCGCGCTCTGTTCGCGGCTCGCGAAAGGGTACGCGAAGATCTTCGATGAGGCGGGTGTGACGGCATTGGTCGCCGCCGACGGGGTGTCGGGCACGGTCTTCTTCGCCGACCACCCGGTCCGCAACTGGAGGGAGTTCCTGACGGTCGATGGCGAACGCTCGATGCTGTACTACTACCTCTGCCTCAACCGAGGTCTCATCCCCTCCGGTACGGGCCCCGACGAGCAGTGGACGATATCGGTCCAGCACACCGTGGAGGACGTCGATCGCCACCTCGAGACCCTGCGATCCGTAGCCGGGCAGCTCGCGGGCACCCCCCAGGTGGGGGAGATCGAGGAATCGGTCTGATCCCGGATTGGCCCGCCGGCTCACTCGCGCCGGGGTCGGCGCCGTCGCCGGTCGGAACCCTCATCGTCCTCGTCATCCCGTGGCGGCCCCCGCCGTTGGTACGGCCGCGATCCGGACCCCGACCGGGGAGGGCCTCCGCGCCCGCCACCGCGGGAGTAGCCGCCTCCGCCACCGTACCGGGGGCGGAAACCTCCACCGCCCGGGCGACGGAAGGGGGGTCGGCCTCCCCTTCCCCCCTCCTCGCGTCGCGGAGGGAGCGTGAACCGGTTCCCGCACGACCCGCATTCCCCGGTCACGAGGCCGTCGGGGCTCGTGCTGAACTGAAGGGGCCCTCCGCACTCGCGGCAGGGCCGGCTGGCCGGCCGGGCGAACCCTCCGCGTTCCTCAGATTCCGGCGGTGGGCGACGGAATCGGCGCGGGGCTTCCCGCTCCGACGGGGCGGTCTCGAGCGTGTAGTTGAATCGAGAGTTGCACGACGCGCAGACGGCTTCGAGCGTGGTGGCGGATGCGCTGCGTAGGGTCAGCGAGGCGCCGCAGCTTCCGCATTCGGGCCCCTCCGGAGAGGTCACCCCGACGGAGCCTGCTTCGGCCGCCCCTTCCGATTCACCGGTCGCGCTCTCACCGCGCGACGCGGGGATGGGTGGCAGTCCTTCCAAGATCGTGAAGCCGTGTCCGCAGCCGGCGCAATCGCCGTGGAGCACTCGAGCCGTGGCGGCGCTGAACTCGACAGGGGCGCCGCAGTCTGGGCATGTGTTGGGCATTGTACACCGACGTGCGAGAGATGTTCGCCCCTCATTAGTTGGCCTCCCCCCTCGTCGTGGCAACCCGGAAGCGACCCGGCCAGAGTATCCCGAGCCCCCCGACCGGCTACGACCCACTGGGGATTTGGATGGGGTTCTCGACCCGGTTCTTCAGCGCGGAATTCATCGCCTCGAAGCCGGACTCGGCCTGCCGGAGGACTCTTCCCAGGAGCGGAACGAGCAGCCCGGTGAACTTTTCCGACTGGACGAACCGGGTGGTTGCCGCCGAGATCGGCTCGAGCCGGAACGAATGTTCGCCGTTGAACAGTCCCCCGAACCCGAGCTTGCCCAGCCACCGCACCTCCCGGCCCTCGGTGAGGTTCAGAACGCGCGGTCGCATCGTCATCTTCCGCGAACCGACCGCGCCGAGGTCCACGGTCAGACGGGCGCCGGGCGTGAGCGGGCCGGCGATTCGGGAGATGAACGGGTTCCACTCAGGATACCGGGGCAGGTCGGTAAGCACGTCCCAGATGGCCCCCGGACCACTCGCGATGTCGACCGACCGCTCTATGACTCGAGCCATTCCCGTCCCCGTCTCACGTCTCAGCCGCTCGGCATCTTAAGCGACCCTTCGTCCGGGCAGCTGAAAGGTGGCAGGCCGGCCGCCCACGTGATTTCGGGGCCGCCCCCACCCTCCCGCCTGGCCGAGGGACGGGTCGGACACCGACGCGACCTACTTAGGCCGGCGAAACGTGCGGCGGCCATGCATTGGATGTGGTGGGCTGGCGGCGGACGGGACTTGGCGTTTTCGCAAGATCAATGCCCATGATTGAAACCCCATCAGGTCCGGAGGGGCCCCCATCGGCCCCTCGACACGCCGACAAAGCGCACCGGAAGGAGCTCAAGCGCCGTAGGAATCGAAGGGCGGTCATCTCGCTCGTCGCCTTGGGCATCGTTCTCGCGATCGGAACCGTCGGATTTCATCTGGTCGCGCAAACGAATGCGGTGAACTCGTTCTATTTCGAGAGCATGCTGGCCACGGGTCAGGGACCGCCGTTCCCCTTGACGACCGACTCCGCTAAGCTCTTCGCTTCCGGGATGGCGTTTCTCTCGGTCGGCACGGTCGTATCGGCGCTGATCATCAATCTGGGTCCGCTCCTGGGGCGACTGTGGCGGGAGGGGATCGAGCTCGCCGAAAAGGAAATCCGCAAGGTGGAGGGCGAGGTCGCGGACGAACTCCGGGGAAAGAAGCACTGAGGCTACGGGCGGGTCGAGCGCCTTCGCCGAGGATTCAAAAACCGAAGACCCCCGGGTTTCCCCGGGGGTGAGAAAGGGTTGATCCGATCCCCAGTCACCTACTCAGACGGAGTAGATGCTGATCTCCTGGGACTCCGTCGCCAGGTTCTGGTTGTTGGCGGGGTCGAGCACGAACGTCAGGAACTGCTCGATGATCCCACCGGGGGTCGGGGGCGTCAGGGTGATCAGGCTGAACGGGCGCCAGCCGGCGTAGCCAGCGACGCTCGTCGGCGATGCGATCCCCTTCGCGATGGTTCCCGAGCTGCCCACTGTGGGCGTGACCGGGCCGTTGCTCGCTTGACCAACACCCTCGAACCCTACGATCGAGACACCGGATCCGCCCGCACGGGCGAGGCCGTCCGACGCAAAGCCGATCGCGTCAGCGCTTCCATGGACGCCCGTGATCACTGCCGGGTTACCGTTGCCCTGGTGGGCCTCCGAGATTCCGCAGCTCGCGAGCTGACCGTCCGAGCCGCATCCGCTGAAGCCGATCCCGGCAAACGTGCCCGCAGAGTCCCCGACGCCAAGGATGCGCGCGGTGAAGGTCTGCTCGGTTCCGCTCGTGTCCGAGCGCTCCCAGGGCTGGATGAGGTTGTTCGCGCCGCCGGCACAAACGGTCCAGCCGCAGGGCGACGCCGCGGCGGTGTACGAGATGTCGTTGCCAACAACTGTGGGGACTCCGGCACCGATGGCCGTCGTCTGCGCGTAACCAGCGACGCCGGCGCAGGTCGCGACCCCGGCGGCACATGCCGGGATCTGGTTCCACGTGAATCCGGAAGCTCCCGGGGTTGGCGTGGCTGGGGTTGCCGCGAGGCTCCCACCAGACGCGTCGTTGAAGACGTACCCGTTGGTGGCGGAGATGGTCTGAGCCGCGCTGCCACCGTTGGGCATCGTCCCCGAAAGGGATCCGAGGCCGCCGCCGGCCGCCACGTAGATCGAGAGCAGGGTGTCGTAGTTGATGCTCTGCAGGCCGTGGGTGTTCGTCGTCGCGACGACGACGTCGACCGCGTCGTACGCGACCACCGTCACCGTGATGCCGGTGTCGGACGTGGAGCACCCGTAGTTGGTCGTCAGGGTCGTGAAGTTCTGGGGCGACGACGCCGCTCCGACGTCGATCTTGCCCGCGCATAGCGCCGTCATGCCGGCGCCGGTTCCGCCCTGGTTGTTGCTAATCGCCGCGTTGGTGTTGTTCTGCAAGAACTGCGTGACGGCGAGCTGGTCAAACGGATAGACGGACGTGCTCCCGCCGATGCTGAACTGCAGGTTGCTCGGGATCGAGGGAGTGCCGATGCTCTTCGTGACCCCTCCCTGCCATCCCACGAGCCAGAGGTACAGCGCCGCTGCCGCCGCGACCGCAATGAGGATCAGGATGAGCGTCGCCACCACGGGCGACACTGCCTTCCCATTGCGCCGGAGGCGTCGGAACCTCAGGCGTCGTTCTCTCTGGGCTACACTCCTTTCGCTCATCTTCGTCTTGTCTCCTCCTTTGGTTTTTCGGTGCCGCGCACGCTCGGCCCACCCGAGGACGCGCTGCGGCCGGACGAAGACGAGCGGCGTTCATATGCAACCCCGAAATAGAAGCCGTAACGCGTCGGAAAATAGTGACCGTCGGCGAGCTACTGTGACTCATGCAGAGCCACTGGTCGTCTATTGTGATTACGGCATTTTCGTAGGTCCGCCTTAATCTCGCAACGGCGGTCTTCGCCAGTGATGGGGGAAAACGCCGGCGGATCCACGGCGGCTCTGGCGAGCGAGAAGGGCGCGGCCATCGCCTCTTTGGCTCGATCCGCTTCCACAAAGCCGAAGGATCGAGCGACGCTGCTTCGTCAATCCGCCGCGCTAGAGGTCCGGTACCAGCGACCGAGGCTCCTCTCCCAAAAGCTCCTGGTCCAGCACGAGCTCGGGTACATGCGCCAGCAGCTCCTCGCCGATCGGACGCAGGTGGACATCACCTACCCCGTCAACCCCCCCTTCGCCTTCGTCCGTGTGAGGTTCGATCGAGAGCGGGGTGAGTTCCTGTACTCGGTGCTCGAGCCCCGGCTTCGGGACGAAGAGAAGGTCACCATCGGCCGGATCCGGGAGAAGATGGAGGCGATGATGGCCCAGGAGGAAATCCCGGTCTCCGACGGTCGCCAGCTCGAGGAGTCGCACGAGCTACGCGAATACCTCAAGCGAAAGTTCGCCGCGGCCCTCGACCTCTACGACATCGACGTGCCGGCCCGGCGCCAGCCGGTGATGCTCTACTTCCTGACCCGGGAGTTCATCGGAATGGGTAGGACGGATGCGGTCCTTCACGACCCGTTCCTCGAAGACATCAGTTGTCTCGGTCCGAGGACTCCGCTGTACGTCTATCACCGGGTGTTCGGGTCGGTGCGGACCAATGTCGCGTACGACAACGAGATGGAACTGAACAAGTACATCTTCCGCCTCGCCCAGGTCGCGGGAAAGCACATCTCGATCTACCAGCCGATCCTTGACGCGACCCTCCTCGACGGCAGCCGGATCAACCTGACCCTGGGAACCGAGGTGACCCGGAAGGGGTCGACGTTCAGCGTCCGGAAGTTCGCTCACGACCCCGTCTCGCCGATCGACCTGTTGCGGTTCGGGTCGGTCTCCGCTCTCCAGCTGGCGTACTTCTGGACGCTGGTCGATAGCCACTGTTCGTTACTGATTTCGGGCGGGACCGCGGCCGGGAAGACCACCTTCCTGAACGCGATTTCGATGTTCATCCGGCCGGAGGACAAGATCGTATCGATCGAGGATACTCCCGAGATCCAGATCGACCACCAGAACTGGATCCAGTCAGTGGCGCGGTCTGGCTACGGTTCGTCCTCGGGCGGAGGGGGTGCCTCGGGGGTCTCGGGCCTCTCGTCGACGGGAGGAAAGTCTCCCGGGACCGTCACCCTTTTCGACCTGCTCGTCGCCGCGCTCCGTCAGCGGCCCGAGTACGTGATTGTGGGAGAGGTTCGGGGGGTCGAGGCGTTCACCCTGTTCCAGGCGATCTCCGTTGGTCACGCATCGATGTCAACAATCCACGCGGGGTCGATCCCCGAACTCCTCCACCGGGTCGAGAACGAGCCAATGAACATCCCCCGGGTTCTGTTCCAGGCGCTGGATGCCGTCGCGTTTCCCACCCAGGTGGTGGTGAACAATACCCGAGTTCGGCGTGTCACAGGCGTCACCGAGATCCTGGAGGTGGACGCGGCGACCAACGAGCTCCTGACGAACGAGATCTTCCGTTGGGACCCCAACGAGGACGCGTTCGCGTTCCTCGGGCGCAGCTTCGTGCTCGAGACCGTCGGCCGCTCGACGGGACGCACGATTGATTCTATTCTGGAGGAGATGCGGCGGAAGGAGGCGTACCTCGGATTGATGGACCGTCTGAACGTCAACTACTTCAAGGACGTCAGCCGGGCGATCGCCGCGTACTACGTGGATCCCGCCGCCGCCCTCCGATCCTTGGAAGAGCGTGTGACGACCTAGGGCCGATGTTCGAGACGGCGAAGCCTGCCGGGCCCACCGGGTCACCGACACCGGGAGCAGAGAAAGCTCCGGCCGGCGACAAGGCCAGCTCAAGTCGCGCTCTCCTCACCAAGTACCGTACGTTCTGCTACGGGCTCCTCGGGGAGCGGATTGACCGGGAGGGCGACCCGGAACCGCTCGCGTCCCGCCTGAAGCAGGCCGGCATCAACGTCACGCCCGGCCTCTACTCCTCGATGGCGATCGTTTCGACCCTGATCGCGGGAGTGGCCGCCCTCGCCTTCTCGATGGTGATGTTCGCGGTCGTCCTCCATCCGACGCTGTGGTACGGCTACGTCCTCGTGGTCACCGCTGTTACCTTCGGGGCGGTGTGGGGAGGGTTCCGTTTTCTCATCTCGTCCCGGATCGCGAACCGGAAGGATCAGCTCGAACGGGAACTCCCGTTCACGCTGAGCGAGCTCTCCGTCCTCGCGAGCACCGGCACCTCTCCGATCCAGCTTGTCCGCCGGATGGCCCAGCGGAACCACGACCCCGCGATGACCGGCCAGTTCAAGCGGATCATCTACAAGACCGATATCCAAGGAAAGGACCTCATCACGGCCCTCGCCGAATCGGCGAAGGAGTCCCCCTCCTTGGCCGTCCGCGAGGCGTTCTGGGATATCGCCAACATGATCCATCAGGGAGGAAACCTCGACGAGTACCTTCGGACAAAGTCGGATGACGTCCTGAAGCTGAAGCGCCTCGTGCAAAAGGAGTTCATCGAGCGCCTGTCGACGTTCCTCGACATGTACGTGGCCCTCGTGCTCGTCGGCGTATTGATGATCGCCGTGGCGGCCTTCTTGTTGAATTCGTTCGGCCAGACCGCCGCGGGGCTCGATGCGAACGAGCTGCTGATCCTGCTGACCTTCGGTCTAGTTCCTCTCGCCGTCGTCGCAACCGTCATGATGATCTCCATCGCGTACGCGCGGGCCGAGTGACCGGATGAAGGCGTTCCTCCTCCTTTCGGCGCTCCTCCTCGTCCTGCTCGTGGCCGGCCTCACCGGGGCCTCTGCCGCCCCGGTCCGATTGGTGGGCGGGCCGATCGCAATCACCCCCGTCAACCCGGCGCCCAATTCGACGATTAATTCGGAAACGCCTACGATCGAGGTGACGTTCACCGACAGTTCCGGCACAATCAGTGCCGAGGGGGTCAGCATGATCGTGAACCGGGTCAACGTGACCGGCTTTGACGAGGTCACGATCACCTCCCATTCGATCGCCTATGCCGTTCCCTCCGTCCTTCCCCTCGTCGAGGGTGTGAACAACGTCACGGTCCGGATCCAGGATTTGGACGGAAACTCCGCCGCGTTGAATTGGAGCTTCGCCGTGAATACCAGCCTGGTGATCGCGCCGCCCACTCATACGGTGAGCCCCCAGACCGTCCTAGTCTACACGGGGATCGGTGCCGGAGTCGCCGCCGCGGCGTTCGGCGGGTGGATTCTGTACCTCAAACAGACCACGCGCTTCGCATTCCGGAAGTACTTCATCACCCACCCGGTCCAACGCGCGTACGTCGTGCTCTACGTGCCGTTCGCAGTAGCCTTCGTCCTCTTCCTGGTGGGCTTGGCCTACGTTACCGGGAACCCCGGGCTTCCCGCGATGGCCCCCGACTACGTCGTGCTGGGTGCGATCCTCATCGGGATCACGCCGTTCGGTATCGACTCACAACGAGAGCTCACGCGGATCCGTGCCTACGAGCGCGCCTTCGCCCAGTTCCTTTTCGAGATGGCCGACGCGATGCGCGGAGGCATCGATCCGGCGAAGGCCGTCGTGGAGCTTTCGAAAACGAACGCCAACATCCTGCGGAGGCATCTTCGCATCGCAGCCGACGGGATCCGCATGGGGCGTCCCTTCGAGGTCGTGTTGCGGGAGATGGTCTCCCCAATCCGCAGTCCGCTCGTGAAGAGGTACGCCGGACTGATCGCCGATGCCACGGGCGTCGGGGGAGAGACGGCGCTGGTCGTTTACCGCGCGGCGAAGGACATGGACGATTTCGTCAAGATCGAGGAGGAGCGGGCGAAGCAGCTCACCCTTCCTGTGGCCGTGATCTACATCGCCTTCGCGGTCCTCCTCGCGGTCCTGTTCTCCCTGCTCTACATCGCCCCCACGCTCGGCAGCCTCAACATCGGTTTCGTCGGGGGTGGCGGGAACCCCCTCGCCTCCGCGGGGACGAGCAACACCTCTACCGTCCCGAAGCTCGATGTCGGGTCTCTCCACGAGCGGTTCTACGAGCTCATGTTGATCAACTCGCTCGGCACCGGTGCGATCATCGGTGCGTTCACCGAGGGACGGGCCCGCTACGGGATCCTCCACTCGGTCGGGCTGGCCGTGGCGACGACGATCGCCTTCACCCTGTTCGTTGTCTGATGGGGAGTGTCCTCTCCCGAATCGTCAGGATTCCGAAACCACGATGGTTAGATTGGCGCATCTCGGTTCGCCGAAGTCGCCCTCTCGGACGAGGGTAGGGAGGAGGCTCGCTGCGCCGCTAACAACTTCGTCACGGTCTCCTCGGGTAGCAGGTGGAGGAGGCTCATCTCCCCCCGGGGGCCTTCGGCGGGAATCCTTCCCGCCTCCACGCCGAACCAGAAGCACGTCTGTAATGCCCGAGGCACGGCCTCGGCATCGGTCGCATCACGCAGCGATCGCGCGATGTCGCGCCACCGCTCCTTGACGTCTTCAGACGACTTGTACCATAGGTCCAGCGGCATGCGGCTTCGAACCTCAGACGAACGCTACAAGCGTCCGGCATCCTTAGCCCTAGCTGCCGCCATCCTTCCCCGGTCCAACGCTGGGAGGAACGAAGGCGCGTGAGGTCAGGGGCCGGACCTCGACCGAGGCACTTCCATCGCGGGCAGAACTTCACCGGGACGTGTCTCTTGGAGGAATTCCTTCTCCTCCCACATGTCATAGACAATCGCAACGGCGGCCATCTGCGTGATGATCGCGAACGCGTTCACGACATGGAGGAGGACCAGGCCGTTCCAAACGGTTAGGCCATAGAAGACGGTCCAGCCCGTCCCGACGTCGAAGAAGATGAGGGGCCCAAGGATGCACATCAGGATGGCGAGATAGAATGTTGCGGACGCCGTTCGCTTTACCCGTCCGGGGACAGCCGTCTCCCGCAAGGCGTGGAAATTGTAGTACGCGATGACTAGGATGACGAAACCAAGGGCACCATGGAGGTAGATCAGGAAGGAGTGTCCTTGAGGGATCATGGCAAGGAGGAACTCTAGGAGGACGACCCAGATGGCGCTGTAGAGGGCAGCCCACAACCGCATCACCGCACCCCTCGAACTAATCGGACCGCGGACTCGTCATCGTTCCGTCAGATTCGCTTCACCCAGGCCACGGCAACCACTCGGTACGCAGGGAACGCTGGGCCGCAGACCACGAGGAGCCGGAATCACGATCGCACGCGTCAGAGTCATCCACGATCCGGGGGATGCCCCTCCCCCCGTATCGTAGAAGGTCGTAGACTAACGGCTCTACAGTGATTGAGTCCGGTTTCCCGGCACTGCCAAGGACGAGCGGCTCACTGAAGGTGCGCGGCGCCCGTTCCGCTTATGCTCGCGCCTACCTTCTCTTCATGGCATGCCAAGTCGGGTCGCTTGACCCGAGATGTCCACGCATCTCGGTAACGCGCAGAAGCAGTTGGAGGGGCAGCGGATTTCAACATGAGCGAGATGAACCCGGTCAGTCGATTCTTCGTCAATTTTGGAACCGCGCGCCGGGGTGCCAGAACCCTGAAGGCGCTGGAGTCAGGGATCCGTCTGCCGCCCTCGGGACGCATACTCGAGCTCGGGGCCGGCCGTGGCGGGCTGTCGGCTCTCCTCCAGGAACGGTATCGCCCCGGCAGACTGGTGGTCACCGACTTCGATGCGCACCAGGTCGAGGCGGCTCGGACGTACCTGACCCAACGATTCGGCTCCCTGCCGTCGACCCTCGAACTGCGTCAGGTCGACGCGAAGGCGTTGCCGTTCGACGACAACTCCTTCGATTGCGTGTTCGCGATTATGATGCTTCATCACGTCGAGGAGCATCATTCGGACTATCGCCAGCGCCCCGTGGCTCTCAGGGAGATCCGACGGGTCTTGGCGCACGGAGGCAGCCTCGTCTACTCCGACTTCTCCCACACGGAGGACCTGCGCCGGACGCTCGCCGAGCTCGATTTCTCCTGCATCTTCGAGAAGCGGCGTTGGCCCAGGCATGAACTGGCGGTCTTCCGCTCGCCGATCTAAGGTCCCCCTCCATGCTTGGGCACTTCGCTGCTCAGCGTGCGTCGGGCACAAGCCGGACGGGCTTGTTTGGTCACCGACCACGCGTACCTCCCATCAAGGCCTTGGTCACGGCGTTCTCGTGGGCGGGCTGAATCGTCTGAGCGC
>Ga0181524_10001574_pt1 | contig 25851 bp, 15 predicted proteins | sample PEATcosm2014_Bin_34_FD_119761 | JGI IMG/M metagenome (GOLD analysis project Ga0181524, IMG submission 119761) | Peatland microbial communities from MTU Mesocosm Facility, Houghton, MI, USA - PEATcosm2014_Bin05_60_metaG | ecosystem: Environmental > Terrestrial > Soil > Wetlands > Peat | place... | reverse complement strand
CTTTCGCACCGACGCCGCGGGCCGGCCCACCCATCGCGACGTTGTGCGCGCCTTCCAGCGTCTGGCACGGCGCCGTGTCCGCTGCGACGTGCTGTGCGTGCTGCATGCCGAGAACGTGCGCGTGCCGTTGCGCCTGTACGGCTTCTTCCGCGAGCTCGGGGTCAGGTCGCTGCAGTTCCTTCCCCTGGTCGAATGGCGGGCCGAGGCACCCGCCGGCGTTTCCCCGCGCACCGCGCGGCCCGAAGCCCTGGGCGACTTCCTCTGTCAGGTGTTCGACGAGTGGATTGGCCACGACCTGGGCCGCATGGTCGTCCAGTTCTTCGACGAGACGATGCGTCCCGCGGCCGGGCTGCCGCATGCCCTGTGCATCTTTCGCGAGACCTGCGGCGACGTGGCCGTGCTGGAACACGACGGCACCCTGTATGCCTGCGACCATTTCGTGGATACCGAGCACCGACTTGGCAACCTCGCCGAGCGGCCGCTGGCCGAATTGATGGAATCCCCCGCCCTGCGCGCTTTTGGCGAACGCAAGCGCGACGCCTTGCCGAGCGTCTGCCGGGAATGCGACGTGCTTGCCTGGTGCCACGGCGGCTGCCCCAAGGACCGCTTCGCCACCACGGCTGATGGCGAGTCAGGCCTGTCCTATCTGTGCCCCGCGTACCAGAGTTTCTTCCGGCACGCCCGCCCGGTGATGCAGCGGCTGGCCGCGCACTGGAAGGCCGGCCTGCCGCTCGGTGCGTTCGTCGCGTCCCCGAGGCCCAAGGCTCCGGCCGTGGGCCCCAACCAGCCCTGCCCCTGCGGCAGCGGCCGCAAGTTCAAGAAGTGCTGCCGCGGCTGACGATGCCACGCCACCACCGAGAGGCTCAACCGACCCGCGTGAAGGGGTATGCCTCGTCGAGAGGGTGGCGAAGAAGTGCGAGACTTTCGTCTGCCCAGCCACGGGCCTGGCGCATCGGCTCTGCCCAATCTCTGCCCAAGTGGACCGAACAGGCGATAATCCCTGGGTATCATGCGGCGTCTCGCACCGCCGTAAGCCGGCGTTTTGTTTGGGGTGAGCGCTCGGTTGAATCAGGACGCATCACCTCAGTTGGATTCGGAGGCCGGTACTCTATCCAGATGAGCTACGCGCCCGAACCAAGAAGAATTCATAGCCCGCGGCCCGTGCGCGCGCAAGCATCCCCATGGCGGCGCTCATCGCGCTGGCGCGGTGGCCGCGTCTGTCTAGAAGCCGTCGGCGACGGTGACGCCGTCACTGGCAGGCTCCACCCTGACAGGTTTCGGGCGCGGTGCACGCCTGGCCGGTCGGGCAGGATTCGACGGGAGCAAACAGCCGCGTTCCCGAGAACTCGACCACGGTCCCAGTCAGCACCCCGGCTGTTGGGTTGTACGACGAGGGCAAGATGGCAATCCACAGATTGGGATCGGTCTGGGTGTTGAGGTAGGCCAGCGCCACACGCTGCGCTGGTATCGAGGTGTCAGCGGGCGTGAAGGTAAGCTGGAAGCTGGCTGGAGCCTGCAAGGTGACAGTCTTGCTCAGTGAGAAGATCGGCCCGATGGGACCGGAGGGGCCAGTCGTCCCCGCGTCGTCGTTCACCGGGGCAAAGGCGACCAAGGTCAGGGTGACATTTGCCGGCTGGGCGAATGCTCCCCTCGGAACGACGACGGTTGCGCTGACCGAGGCGTTGCCAAGCGTGACGCTGCCACCGGGGTAGTCGATGATTGCCGTCGCACTGGACCCCGGCACCGCAGCATCGGGCGCGGCAGCATCCGGCGTTGTGGCGTCCGGCGCCGCAACATCCGACGGCACCGGCTGGTCCGGATACCTGTCGACGGCGGGCGAGATCGGCCCGTCATTGGTTGGCGGAACATCGACAGGCCGGTCAGATCCCGCCCCGCTGTCGCTGCCAGTGGTTGGGCTCGCGGTGAAAAGGCCGTTGCCGCAAGCACTGGCCGCCAGGGTCAGGCAAGCCGCCATGGCCACCTGGGTGCAGCGGGAGAGGCACGACCAGCTCATGCTGGACATTGTAGCCCACCAGATGGTCTCTGTCGGACTCTCACTATCTGGCGGATGGGGAGCCGGAGGGCGCCTTGGGCAGGCGCAGGCGGATGCCCGACAGGATCGAGGCCAGCTCACGGCAACTTTGTACACGCTCCGCGGGCTTTTTTGCCAGCAGCTTGAGGATGACCGTCTCCAGCTCGGCCGGAATCGCTGGATTGCGCTGGCGGGGAGGCTCCGGCGCCTGGCTCATGTGGGCGACCAGGATGGGCATGACCTCTTCAGCGTCGAAGGGAACCGTACCGACGAACATCTGATAGGCGATGCAGCCCAGGGCGTACAGGTCCGCGAGATGGGTGACACCGGCGAAGTTGTTGGCCTGCTCGGGCGCCATGTACTGGGGCGTGCCGGCCATCATGCCCGCGCGGGTCAGCCCGCGGCTGGCACTGTGGCGCTTGGCAACGCCGAAGTCCATGACCTTGAGCACGCCTTCGTCGGTAATGAAGAAGTTGTCGGGTTTGATGTCGCGATGGATGACCCCGCGTTCGTGTACGACTTGAAGCGCGTAGCACGCCTGTACCAGCAGGCCCAGCCCGCGATCGAAATCGAGCGGCCCTTGTCGCATGACCTCGCCCAGATCCTGGCCGCTGAGCAGCTCCATGGTGATGTACTTCTGATCGGCGCAGGTCCCGATGTCGTAGAGCCTGATGATGTTGGGGTGGTTGAACTGGCGCGAGAGCGAAACTTCCTGCTTGAAGCGACCGAGCGCTTCGTCGTCGACCAACTGGGCGGCCAGGAATTTGATGGCGATAATCTCGTCCAGTTCCAGATCGGTGGCCTTCCACACCGCGCCCATGCCGCCCTGGCCGATCTTCTTCTCCAGGCGAAAGCGCGAATTGATGACAGCGCCCTGTTCCAGGGTCACACCGGCGAAGCCGATCTGCGTTTCGACCCCCCAGGTCAGCTCGGGATCGACCGCCGAGGGCACGGCGGCGGGCTCGGCCGCGGGGGACACGGGCACGGCCGCCGGCGCTGGCGACACCGCCACCGGCGCCGGTGTACGCCCGGCCGGCGACAACATCGTGTGTGCGTGGGCCACCGCCGAGCGCGCCAGATTTCGGCTGCTGTCGCCCGAACCGAGCGCCGCGGCTGGCTCGGGCAGCTCGGGAAGGTCAGGCAACTCGGGCAGCTCCGGCAGTGCGTCCAGGGGCTCCTCGTCAATTGCGGTGAACGCGATGGCCGGGGGCGCTGCGTGCCGCTTCACGCCCTGGCGAAAGGCTAGCTCCTCCTTGAAGGCGCGCTCGTAGTCCTTGGCCGCCGCTCCACGGTAGTCGGTCTCGGCGGCCTTCAGGCGATCCCGGGCGTCGCGATAGGTCGGCCGCGTCTCCAGAATATTGCGATAGCACGCCGCCGCGCTTTCCGGGAACTCGTGGTTCTCGAAGAGCAGGGCCAAGCGGTAACAGGCATCGAACTCGTCGTCGCTGGTGGGCCTGGACGCGACGAACTTGTTGAGAAGATGCTCCAGTTCGAAGGTCAGCTCGTTGCGGTCGGAGGCGATGCTGATGGCTCGCACGCAGGCCTCGCGATAGCGCGGGTCGGCAGGCGGAACCTTGATGAGCTGTTCCATCTCACGACTGGCGTCACGGATCTCGTGGAAGCAGGCCGCAGCCTCGAACGCCTCGCCCGCCTCGGCGAAGAAGCCGGCGGCCCTCTCGGCGTGGCCCAGGCGTCGGGCCAGCGCAGCGGCATTGGCCCACTGCTTGAGTCGCGCATAGGCCTCCATGGCCGCGTCCAGCTTGCCCACGCGCTCCAGGTTGCGCGCGGCTTCCATTAAGGTGGCTGTGTCCGGGGCCGCGGATTCCTTCCGCTCGTACCCCACCAGTTCGACTCGCCCGGTGGCATCGGCCTCCACACGCGCGGCGTTGACGAAATCCCCCACCTCCTGCAGCAGTTCCACCGCCCGGCTTCGCTCCCCGGCAGCCAGGAACAACTCCACGGCCTCGCGCACGTCGCCCCCACGCGAGAAGCAGATGGCAGCCTTGAGCGCAACCTTCCGCTGATTGGCATCCAGGCTGAACCGCCTGCGCCGGTCGTACTCGATACTGCGCACGAGGGCCTGCCCCGCCTCGATGAAACTGCCGGCTGACAGATACAGCCTCGCGGCGTCGTCATACGCGCCGACGCGCGTGTAGGCCTGGGCGGCAGCTCCCGCCTCGCCGCGCTTCTCCAGCGCCTGCGCTTCGGCCAGTAGCTGTTTGCGCGACAGCTCCATCACTTGCTCAGATTTCTTCAGGAAGCTCGGCCGCCATGCGCTTGACCACGTCCGGATAGTTGGCCACGCGCAGGCCTTCCTCCAGCGTGATCACGCCTTCCTTGACGTACTGGAAGATGCAGCTATCCAGGCTTTGCATGCCGCTGCCCGGATCGGCGGTCTGCAGGTAGGAATCGATCTGGTAGCACTTGCTCTCGCGGATGAGGTTGGAGATGCCCACCGTCTGCAGCATGACTTCCAACACCGCCACGCGCCCCTCGCCCGCGGCCCGCTTGCACAGCATCTGCGCGAGCACCCCGCGCAACATGACCGACACCACGCCGCGCACCTGCTCACGCGATTCGTCGGGAAACACATCGATGATCCGATCGGCTGCCTTGGACGCGGAGTTGGTGTGCAGCGTCCCGAACACCAGGACGCCGGTCTCGGCCGCTTGCAGGGCCACCTGGATGGTTTCCAGGTCGCGCATCTCGCCCGTCACCACCACGTCAGGCGATTCGCGCAGGCTGGAGCGCAGGGCGGTCGCAAAGCTTTCCACGTGGCGGCCGACCTGGCGTTGGGTCACCACGCTCTGCAAGGGCGTGTGCACGTACTCGATGGGATCTTCAATCGTGATGATGTGACGGCTCGAAGTCTTGTTGATCTCGTGCACCAGCGCGGCCAGCGTGGTGGTCTTGCCCGAGCCGGTCGGCCCGGTGACCAGCACCAGCCCGTTTTGCAGCTCGGTGAGCTTCTTCACCACTGGGGGCAATGACAGCTCCTCGATGGTGGGCAGTTGGTTGGGGATGATGCGGAATACCGACCCGATGCCGCGCGCTTGCTGGAACATGTTGGCGCGGAAGCGTCCCACCTCGGGCAGTTCGTAGATGAAGTCCAGTTCCTGATCGCGATCGAACACCGCGCGTTGCTCGGGGGTGAGAATCTCCAGCAGGAAGCGAAGCGCGTCGGCCTCGCTCAGCGCCCGGAAATTGAGCGGCAGAAGGTCGCCGTCGTGGCGAATCAAGGGCACCACGCCCGAGTGGAAGTGCAGGTCGCTCGCCTTCTGCTCGACCACCAGACGCAGGAAGGAATCTAGGCGAGCCAAAGCGTCACCCTCTTTGGGGAAAGCCCGCGCGATACTTCCGGCCAAGTTCTTGCCGTCATTCCGACTTCTCTCCCTGCGCCGGGGTCGCTGCTTTGCTCTCGGCCACCTTGCTCCCAGCCTGAGCCTTGGCGGCATCCGGCCCGGCTACTATGATCTCGAAGTTCTTCTTGTTGGCAGCCTTGAGGTACGCCTCCTCGGCGCTGACCAGCCCGGCCTTGAACAGACGTTCCAAGTCCCCGTCCATGGCCTGCATGCCGGCGTCACGCTGGGTGGCGATCACCGACGGGATCTGGAAGGTCTTGCCCTTGCGGATGAGGTTCGCGACCGCCTCGTTGTTGATCATGATCTCGACCGCGATGACACGCCCCTGGCCGTCCTTGCGCTTGATGAGGTACTGGCACATCACCGCGCGCAAGGTGTCGGCCAGCAAGGAGCGCACCTGCGGCTGTTGTCCCGGGGGAAACAGACTGACCAGACGATCGACGGTGGTGTCGACCGAAACCGTGTGCAAAGTTCCCAGCACCAGGTGGCCGGTTTCCGATGCGGTCACCGCGAACTGCACGGTGGCCAGGTCACGCATCTCCCCGACCAGGATGACATCCGGATCCTGGCGCAGGGTCGCGCGCAGGGCGTTTTCAAATGAGTGCGTGTGGGTTCCCAGCTCGCGCTGGTTGATGAGGCACTTTTTTTGCTTGTGCATCACCTCGATCGGGTCTTCCAGGGTGACGATATGGCGCGAGCTGGTGCGGTTGATGTGGTCGATGATCCCGGCCAGGGTGGTGGACTTGCCCGAGCCGGTCGGGCCGCCCACCAGCACCAGTCCGTTTTTCAACTCGGCGAAGGTCTTCACCACGGGCGGCAAGCCAAGGTCTTCCAGCACCGGAATGCGATCCTTGACGATGCGGAAGACGGCCGACAGTCCCGGCATCTGGCGGAACACGTTGGCGCGGAAACGCAGCTCTTCGGATTTGAGCGCGAGCGAAAAGTCGACGTCGCGCAGAACCTCCAAGTCTGCCAGCTGCTTTGGGTTGAGATGGGGCGAGATGATGGTCTCGATGTCCGCGGAGGAGAACACGTGGCTGGCCAGCGGCACGACCTTCCCCATCTTCTTCATGTAGGGGCGCAGCCCCCCCGCCAGGATGAGGTCGTCGCCGTCGTTCTGGGCCAGCGCCAGCAGCAGTCGCTCCAACAGAGAAAGGGACGCTTTCTCAGTCGCGGCGTCGTGCGCACCGGCGATGTTCCAGCGGGCCAGCAACTCGCGCGCGGCGTTGCGCACACGGTGATCCTTCTCTTGCAAGAGCGGCAGAATCGCCGGCGCCTGTCCGGGTTCATCCAGCGTGGCCAGACAGGCGATGAGGACGAGCTTCATCTCGGTATCGGCGGCGGGCAAGAGGGCCGCCACCTGGGGCGCGGCCTCATCGGCCTTCAAAGCCTGCAGGGCCTCGACGCAAACCCGCTGCAGCTCGGGCTCTCGGTCGAGCAGATCGACGATGTAGGGGATGGTTCGGCGATCACCGATCGCGCCCACTGCCTCGATGGCACGCTCGCGAACCCACCAGTCGGAGTCGCTCTGCGCTGCACGCACCAGCGCCCCCACCGCCGCGGGATCCTTCAGGCGCAACAGCGCATCGACCGCGTAGCGCCGGACGATGTCCGACGGATCTTGCAGGTAGCTGACCAGGTGCCGGGTGAGCTGCTTGCCGGCCATGCCCACCAGAGCGTCCATGACCCGTTCCCGCACCCACCAGTCCTCGTCGCGCAGGTAGCGCAGAAGTCGCGGCGCCAGATCGCCCGAGGGATCGCCCACCTTCTTGGAGATGTCCACCGCCATGCGCCGCACGTTCACGTCCTTGCTGCGCAGAAGCCACAGGATGGTGCGCGCCAGGTCCACCTTGCCGGCCAGGGCCAGGTTGGTCAGCACCTCGGCCGCACGCGTGCGCACGTCGATCTTTCTGAAATTGAGCGCCGCCACGACCAGGGGAAGAACTTGGTCGTTGCCGATGGCCTCGGCGGTGGCCAGCACGGCCAGCCGGATGACCTGGGGGCCTGCGTGTAGCTTGCGCTCGAGCACCTCGACCGCGCGCGCCGAGCTGAAGCGCTTGAGGGCGTCGACCGCGGCCTTGACCATGTTGAGGTTGGGTGAATCCAGCACCGGACCGATGTGCTCGAAGTACTCGTCCTCCGAGGACAGGGCCGCGAAGGCCAGCACCGCCTGCATGGCGACGCGCTCGGTGGCGTCGCGCAGAGCCGGCGAGATGGCCTTGACCGCCCCGCGCAGATCCTTGGCCATCAGCTCGGCGTCGGCCAGGTACTGCAGGGCGTGCACCTTCTCGTTGGGCGAGCCGACCGCCAACGTGGCAGCCAGCGCGGGAACGGCCACCTGGCGGCCGATGGAAACCAGCACGTCCACGGCCTCGATGCGGCCCTGGAAGCCGGGGTCGGCGCAAAACGCGCTCAGTGTCTGGAAGACGGTGGTGCCCCCGATCTGCTTGAGGATCCCGGCCACGCCCCGGCGCAGGGTTCCGTCGGGTTCCTTGAGCAGCGCGCACAGCTCGGCGTGACCCTCGATGTTGTTGACCCGCGGGATGAGCGGGCCGAGCAGGGACAGGATCTGCCCGTCGGCGCCGCGCAAGGCACGGACGTAGGGCAGGAACAACCCCTTGTCGATGACCCGCTCGGCCAGCGTGCGAAAGACGAAGCAACGGTTGGTCTGATCACGCGAATCGCCAGGCAGCCCTTTGCTGACCACCACGGCCAGCAGTCGCTCGATGTCGTCGCGCGCAAGCGGGGGCGCCTCGCCTAGAAATGCGTGTACCTGTGCCGGGCTGGGCCAACCGGCTGCCCGAAATCTCCTAAGCAGCTCCTTGCTGTCCATAGATCGTCTGTCCGGCGAAAATCCCTCTGGTCGGCATGCGGCGAGTGCAATTCTAACTATCGGATGTCCGCCGACTTTCTACAACTGTTAGAGATGCCTTCCAGGATTCGGGGTGGCGGGGCGCGGTGTAGGGTTGGGTGGCAAGGGGGGCGGTTGCCGCCCTCGATGCTACGCCAATGTCCCTGCGGCACCACCGTCTGAGCCCCGTCCGCGGTCATGAGCAAGAGGGCACGCGCCCCGTCTTGATCTTGAGCCACGATGTGTTCAATCAGCGATCCGGCACGGTGATCGCGATGGCCATGACTAGCCAAGAACCTCGCGCGGGCTTCCCGCTGACCCTGGAGAGCAAGGCCCCGGGTCTCACGAAACGATCATGGATCAAGATTGCTCAGGTGCGTACGCTCTCGGCGGAGAGAATCGGGAAGAAGCTGGCTCGCGCTTCGGAGGAAGAATTGGCGCAAGTGACTGATGGCCTCAACGAAATCATTGCCGAGTGAATCGGCATAACGATTTGCCGTTCAGCGGTGTGGGCGAGCGCTGCAACGGCTTTATGGCGGCGCTCACTCGGAATCCTCAAACCCGCGCCGGCTCGATACAATTGCCAACGCCCGCACTCGAGCCTGTGCATCGGAGCGAATTGCCTCGCCGAGCGCTTTTCGCCGTGCTTCGTCGAAAAGATATACGCGAACCGTACTGGCCTTGTATCCCGAAAGCTCCGCCACCTCCTCAACTGACAGGCCGCGCTCGGGATCACCAAGCATCTCGTCTCGTAGGCGCCGAACGCCAGAACCGTCAACAGAGATCGACTCTTGCAGCTCTGGTTCTGGTGTCTTCCCCAGATTGTTGTCCGGCGCGGCTTCACGGGCAACGGCAACCTCAGGATCCAAAATGAGAAGCTCGGTAAGCTGAACCTTCTTCACGCCGATTTGGTTGCGTTTGCAGACCTCGATCAGCTGATCCCCATCGATTAGATAGACAACCCGCTGATTCTGACCGGGCTTCGCCTCTGCCTGAGCATCAGGGCTGAATCGGCCGGTCGTAACAATGATGGCCGTATCCTCATCGCCCTTTATGCCCCGGAGCATGCGGACTTCATCGACGGGAACAGTGCGAGTGGTCCATCTTTTTGCAGACACTATGGCTCGCGCTTCTACGACCCCACGGCGATACGCCACTCGGGCATCGGCGCCACCATCGCGTGTGGCCTGCGTGATCTGGACATCCTGGAACCCGAGGGCTTCCAATACCCGAGTGAGAAAAGTTGATTCAAACGTTCTCCAGTCCATGTGCTGTAACCAAGCGCGGATTTCTCCGCCAACGGCCTCGTTCTTTTCATGGACTCGCGCCTCGATATCCTGGGCTGCGGATCCCTGCGCGAACTCACTCGTTTCGCGAAGCCTGATCCAACCGCGATCTTCCCCGTCCCGCGAAGTTACAAATCGTGTCCGTTCCCCAAGCTCTTGAAGTCGCTGGTTCTCGAGCTGGATCGCGATGTACAGCGACTGGTACGGTAAGTCCTCGTTGCCTTCCTCAGTTCTGATCTCCTCCAAGAGCTGCTGAAGTCGCGCCCTGCCTCCCAGTGCACGGAGGCGTCTCTCGATACGGTCTACGCGTCTTTCTGCCATTTAAGACCAACTCGATGGTATCGTAAGAGCGAGCGCACAGGAAGGTGGATCTGATGCCCCGTGCGACTGCCCAACTCGTATCCGACTGCAGCTTCGTCCCACGTGGCGTTCTTCGCGAGCGCTGCGGCTCTTAACGGCTTCGCACCCGCCACAGGCCGGGATGGTTTCGCGCTGCCCCTGTCGTTTCGTGCTTGCGCCGGGCTCGGGGACCGTCATCGCTGCCCGACGGCTGTGGCCGCAGGGAGGTCCCGATGAAACGCTTTGAGGTCGCTACCCACACCTATACCGCGCCCCGCCACTCCGAATCCCGGAGCCTACGACAGGCGCTGCGCGAAGCGGGAAAAGGCGATAAGCTGCAGCGCTGTGATTGGCCAGCGCTTCGGCAACTACTGCGCTACCGCCCTGCTCGGAGAGGGCGGAATGGGGGCAGTGTATCTTGCCGAACACCCCAGCATCGGCCGCCAGGTGGCCATCAAGGTGCTGCGCAGCGAGCTGGGCCACGACGAGCAGGCACTCGCACGTTTCATCAACGAGGCGCGCGCGGCCAATTCCATTCGCCACCCCAACATCATCGAGATCCTCGACTCCGGGGTCACGGACAACGGCATCTCGTACCTGGTGATGGAGCTTCTGCGCGGGGAGTCGCTCACCGCACGCATCAAGCGCAGGGGCAAGCTGCCGGCCCAGGAGGCGGTCGCGCTGGTCATGCAGACGGCCTCTGCGCTGGGTGCGGCCCACGCCAAGGGCATCGTTCACCGCGATCTCAAGCCCGACAACCTGTTCGTGGTTCCCGACGAGGCCAACCCCGGCAGCGAGCACATCAAGGTGCTCGATTTCGGCATTGCCAAGCTGCAGACCACCGCGCCCGGCGGCATAGTCAAGACCCGCACCGGCGCGCTCATGGGCACGCCGATCTACATGTCGCCCGAGCAGTGTCTGGGCACCAAGGAAGTCGATTGGCGCAGCGACATCTATTCGCTGGGAGCCATCCTGTACGAGTTGCTCACCGGACATCCCCCTTTCATTTCGGAAGGGTTCGGCGCGCTGTTGAACATGCACCTGAACCAGGCACCCCGTCCGCCGCGCCAGATCGAGCCCAACATTCCATCCGGTCTGGAGTTGGCGGTTCTCAAGATGCTGGCCAAGAAGCCGGAAGATCGTTTTCAGTCCATGGCCGAGGTCCAGTCGGCGCTGGCCGCAGCCGTGGGCATAGTGGCCGCCCCCTACGCGCTGTCGCAGTCGGCGGTGGACGTGCAGAAAGGGCTCCAGAACACCGTCAACGCAGCCGCGGGCTCTGGGTTGGCTCAGGGGAAGACCACCCTGTCCAACACTGCGGGCGAGAGGGAGTCATCCGCAGTCACCACGGTTCGCACGCGCCTGGGCCGCTGGTCAATTGGCGTGGCAATCGCAGCTGCCGCGGCCGTTGCCGTTGTCGCGGTCGTGCTGCTCGGTCACGAGAGGCGGCCGGTTGTGCCGGCGAGCCCCGCTGTCACGTCGGCGGGGACGGTGCCGGCTGCGCCGCCCCCGATTCCAGCCGCTCCGGCGCCCAAGCGCGTGCGCGTGCATCTGGAGACTCTGCCCACGGGTGCGCGCATCGTGCGCGAGTCTGACGGTGTCGTCCTCGGAATCACGCCGCAGGACATGGAGCTGGAGTCTTCGCCCCGCCCGCTGCGGGTTCGTCTGACGCTCGACGGCTACTTGCCTTCCGCGCAGGACATCGCCCTGGACGCTGACCTCCGGGCCACCTACGCGCTGGAGCCAGTGAAGAAGGAAGCCGCCCGGCCCAGCCCCAAGAAGCATCCGGCCGCCGCGCGCGAGATCGACGAGCCCGCGAAGATGTGATTTTTAAAGATGTGATTTCTAGTGGTGGTGGCCGCTGCAGCTTTCGCAGCTACCACAACTGGGCGGCGCGAGATCCTCGGGAGTGGCAGCGCGAACATTCAGCACCTGGACGTCGAAGTTCAGCGTGGCGCCGGCCAGCGGGTGGTTGGCATCGACGGTGATGTCCTGGTCGTCGGTGGCCAGCACCGTGACGATGCGCGGCCCGTTCGGGCTGCGCGTCTGGAAGTGCATGCCCACCTCGACGTCCTCGATGGGAAAGTTCTTGCGCGGCACTTTTTGCACCAGCTCCTCGTCGCGTAGCCCGTAGCCGTCCGCCGGGGCGACCGAAACCTTGAGTGCATCGCCGGCCGACTTGCCGAGCAGTGCCTTCTCCAGACCCGGGATCATGGTCCCAGCTCCGTGAACAAAGGAAACTGGCTCCTCGCCGGCGGAAGAATCCAGGATCACGCCCTTCTCGTCGGTGAGCGTGTAGTGGATGGTGACAACGGTCTCGTTCCCAATTTGCATCTCGGTACCTCGGAGGGATGTTGAGTTTCAAGCATAGCGGGCGGTTTTCCGTTTTTCGACGAAAGAGTGCATCAGTACTTGGCGCAGATCGCGTCCAGATCGGCGATGGCTTGCGCGTCGGCCGCGAAGACGCAGCGAGCGGGCCGACAATTGGCGAAATACTGGCCGGTGACGTCGCGCAGCGACGGCTCGGTCGCCAGCCACACCGGCGTGGCCGCGGCCTGTTCGGGCGTCTCGCTGCCGCCAAACCCGAGCGAGTTGCTCAAGGCCGAGTTGGCGTCGCCGGGGTGACAGGAGTTCACGGTGATGCCAAAGTCGCGCCATCTTTGCGCGAAGGCGACGGTCAACATGCGGTTGGCCTGCTTGGATTGGCGATAGGCTTGGTCATTGTCGTAGCGACGCCGCTGGAACTGCAGGTCGGACAGATCCAGATCGCCGGCCCAGTAGCTGGCCACATTCACCACGCGCGCCGGAGCCGATCGCCGCAGCGTCGCCTCGAAGGCGCGCATCATCCACAGGTAGCCGAGCACGTTGGTCGCGAACTGCAGCTCGATGCCATCGGGGGTTTCGCTTCGGCGTCGGGGCGCGATGGCGGCGTTGTTCACCAGCACGTCGAGCCGCCCCTGCCAACGCGCGGCCAGCGCGAACACGGACTCGCGTCGCGACAGGTCGGCCAGCTCAACCCGCGCATCCGAGCTGCCGCTCGCTCGGCGGACCTCTTTGAGAGCCTCGTCTGCGCGCTTTTCGTCCCGGCAAACCATGACGACTGCAAAGCCAGCCTTGGCGATGCCAGCGGCAATGGCCCTGCCAATGACCCCATTGGCCCCGGTTACAATGGCGACGGGTTCTTCTGCCTGGTTCGTCGGCATTTTTGGAATCGTCGACCTCTATCGTAGCCTGCTTCTTAAGGTAGCAGAATGCGCGTCAGTGTCCTGATCGCTGGGCATCGACGGCCAGCCTCCGGCTCAGGCGGCTGCTCGGCGCTGGCGGTCGGACAGGAGATGCTCCTCGGGGGACGTCCATCAACGGCCGCTCCCCATCATCTCGCAGTCCAAGATTTTGGGCAACCGCGGCCGCTTCATGCGCTTCGCCTTGCAAGGGAGCCGAAATCCCTGGTCGATCATGCGGGCGGCTCAAACAAGCGCAACGCAGCCACGGGATCTGACAGGCTGATTGCGCTGCCGGCGAGGGCGCGAATCAAGCGGACGTCGCAGGTAACCAGCGTCGTCTTGAGGAAATGTGCGAGGCAGGCGTAGAGCGCATCGTAGGCACTGAGACCATAGCGAGCCGCCAAGTTGAGCGCGTTGCTGGAAAAGGGCTCAACCGGGTAGGGCTTGAACGCAAGAGCGCACAGCGCGGCCTGGTTCTTCTTGGCTGCCGAGGTAGAGTAGTCGCCCCGCCGGGCCTGCTTGAGGAAGACGTTGGCACACTCGACGAAGAACAGCTCGGGCACGCACAGGCGCAGGTCTACGCAGGCGGCGGCGCAGTCAAAAAACCGGGCCACCTCTTCCGCGCCCTGCTCGTTGCTAAAAAGCCTCACGCAGACGCTGGCGTCGATCACGAGGCTCTCCACTGGGTGCTTCACCGAGACCTGTCTTTCCTGAGCAGCGCCACGCTGTCAGGCCTGCCCTTCACGGGCCGCGCGGCCCGGCGACGTCGGTGAATGGTGTCCAGTACGTCTCGACGAGCCCGTTGGGAGTCCACGTCGTAGAGGGCATAGTCGAGCAAACGGACCACCTCGGCGCTCAGCGAAGTTTGCCTCCGTGCGGCTTGTTGCTGCAGCCGCTGATAGGTCAGCCTGGGGACGTTGCGTACGTGCAGGATCGGCATGGGACACCCTTTGAAACAACGTAATTCTACCCGCCGTGGTTGCACAGTGCAACCACAACCCTCCATCTAAAGGCGACCTTGGGTCTCGTTCGCAGCGTCTCGTTTCAGCATCTCTTCTGCATCCTACCAGCGGTTCTTGCGCACCAGCTCGCGCAGGGGTTTGCGCACGCAAGGCGCGGGCTCGGCGGCAGGATAGCCGAGCGGGGTCATGGCCACGATGCGCACGCCCTCGGGCACGCCCAGGATCTCCTTGGCCCTGGGCTCGTCAAAGGCGCAGACCCAGCAAGTGCCCAGGCCTTCTTCGGTCGCCGCCAGGATGATGTGGTCCATGACGATCGCGATATCCACCTCGGCCGAATTGAAGCCATCGCCCCGCACCCAGGCTTTGGCCGGCTCGACACAACCGGCGACAATCGTCGGCGCCTTCCAGAACCAGTCGTGGCGGTAGGCGGCCTTGAGCTTGGCGCGCACCTCGGGGTCGGTGACGACCACAAGTTGGAAGGGCTGGATATTGCAGGCGGTGGGAGCCACGCGGCCCGCGTCCAGTACACGGTGCAGGACATCCTCGGGCACCTCGGTTGGCCGGTATGCCCTGATGCTGCGGCGGATGCGGATCAATTCTTGGAAATCCATGGCCCCTTCTATAACAGGGGTGCAGGCGTCTTGTCGCACATGACGAGGAATCCCTGGCCCGCATAAGTGGGACTGATGGCGACCGGCCCGAGGCCCGGCCGCGAAAACAGCCGCGCCAGCCCATCAGCCTGCCAGCGGCTGCGATCGCGCCAGGCGCGGTTTGCTGTCAGAACCCGCAACACGAGGGCCAGGTTGAGCAACCCCGCCACGGCCAGCACGGGCAGCAGGGCCAACCCACGCGCGAACGCTCGAACGCCGCGCGCCCGCCGCAGGTGACGGGCGACAATCACGTCGAAACGGAAGCGCCAGCGCGGGGTCGTGTGGACCATGCGGCCGCCTTCGGCCAGACAGTTCGCCATGTGCTCGATGGTTCGCGAGGGATCGGCCAGCGCCCAGATCACATTCACGCTCACCACGCGGTCGAACCGCCCCTTCTCCTTGGCCAAGAAGTCGTCGATGTCCCCGTCCACGAAACGCGGGCTGACTGACCAGGTCCGCCGCCGGGCTCGCGCCAGCATGGCGGGCGAGGCGTCGACCGCCACCACCTCGACCTCGGGATGGCGCTCGGCCAGCCGCGCCTCCAGGGCGCCCGTGCCGCAGCCCGCATCCAGCACGCGCAGGCCCGGCCGCAGGTCCAGGGCTGCCACCACCTCGTCGAGCATGTCCTGGTACGGCGCCAGCCCGGCTACCACATCGAAGCAGGTTGCGTACAGATTCCACAGCACAGCCGCAGCCTAGCACTGCCGTGTCGGATTCTCCCGTCGGCGTCTCCAGTCGGCGGAACCCTGGGAGGGTTCCGCACCTCCCGCGGATGGACGGTCAGGCAGAGCCCGACCGTCCCCACGCGACCTCTGCGGGTCCCGTCCGCTTACTCACTTCTCGGTCAGATACGTCGAGTGTCTTCCCTCGGCGCGCGTCGCGGCCGGGCCTCCTCGCGACGCGACGGCTCGGTCCGAATCCGACACAGCAGTGCCCCCCGAGTTTTCCCCGTCAGCGACGGGGATTTCCGGCCGTGGCGTGTCCCCAACTTTGCCAATGCTCGCTATTGCGAACCTGTTACTATCCTCACCTCACGCCCACATATTGACGAGGGGTCATGAAACGCGACACGAAATCAACAGGTTCGCGACGTGATGATCCGAACAAGGCCGCCGCCGAGAAGAACAAGGCCGCGGCCGAGAAGCTGAAGGCCGCGCTGGCAGCAGCCCAGGCCGAACCGGGCAATGCAGCGGCCTGGGACGAGGCGGAGGCGCTGGCAGGCCAGCAGCAGAAGCCCGACGAGCTTGCCGCGCTCTATCGCAAGCTGCTCAAGCCGGGCCTCGAACCCGAGACGGTGACCACGCTCGGCCAGCGCGCCCTGCGCTTCTTCGAGGAATGGTACGCGGGCGAGACCGATCGCGCGGTCGAGCTTTTACAACAGGTTCTGGCGGCGGACCCGGATGCCGACTGGGCGCTCGAGCGCATCACCATCTTGCTCTCGGTCCAGCAACGCTGGGACGAGGTACTGGCCACCTACGATCAGGCGCTGTCCGGTGTGTCCGAAGGGGCCCGGCGCCATCGCCTTCTGCAAGAGGCGGCAGCGGTCGCCAGTGATTCGGGCGCGACGGAACGGGCCATCGGCTACCTGCAGGCGCTCTTTCACACCACGCCCGCTGCCCCCGATATCTCCTCGGCCCTGGAACGTCTCCTGGAACAGCAAGGGCTCTGGCAGGCCCTGGTCGATATGCTGCGCATCCGCCTGCCGCTCTTGCCGGGAACGGAGGCCGACGAGGCGCGCCTGCGCCTGGCCAGCCTGTGCGTGGACAAGCTGGGCCAGCCCGAACAGGCGCTCGACGAGGTCGAACACATCCTGGCCAACAACCGCATCGCCGACGACGGCCCGACCTGCGCCGTGGCCGAGCGCGTGCTGAGCGGGGCCGAGTTCTCTGCCACCGTGCGCTGGCGCGCGCTTGATATCCTGCGTGCCCGCCACACCCAGAAGAATCGGCCCGATCGGCTGGCGGTCGCGCTGCGGGCCGCGCTCGGATTTGCCGAAGCGACCGAGAAGCGCGCGCTGGTGCGCGAGATCGCCGACCACCTGTATCGACAAGGCGATCTGCCCGCGGCGCGCGAGCAGATGGTCGAGATGCTGGCGCTCGATCCTGACGAGCCGGCCCTGCGCGTCCGGCTCAAGTACCTGGCCGAGGCGACCGGTGCGCCCGAGGCGTACCGGCGGGGTCTGCTGGCCGCTGCGGGCGCCACCTTGGATGCCAAGCTGCGCGTGGCCTACTGGCTGGAGGCGGCGCAAATCGGTGACGAAACCGCCTCTGATGCACAGGTGCTGTATCGAAAGGTGGTGGAGGACGAGGCGGCGCAGCCGGTGCAGGTGTTGGCGGCGTTGCGCAAGCTGACCCAGCTTCTGCAGGGCGAGGAGAACGCGGCCGAGCGTCTGGACGTGCTGGAAAAGCAGGCTGCCCTCGAGACCACGCCCGGCGCCCGGCGGGCCTTGCTGGGCGAGACGGCGGACCTGGCCACGCAGCGGGGCGAGGTGGAGCGAGCCATGCGACTGTGGGAGACGCGGCTGCAGGCCGACCCCAACGACCGCCAGGCGCTCGACAGTCTGGTCGATCGGCTGGCCGCGGCCGAACGCTGGGCTGATCTGGCCGTGGTGCTGCGCCGGCGCGCGAATATCGACTTGCCGCCAACCCAGCGCCGCGCCGATCTCATGCAACTTGCGCGTGTGCAGAGCGTGCACCTGGGCCAGACGGCGCAGGCCATCGCGACGCTGCAGGAGGTGCTGCATTCCTGGGCCGACGATCGCGAAGCCAGCGAGGCGCTGCTTGATCTCTTCTCGCAGGCCGAACGCTGGCCCGATTGGCTCGCGCTCGGCACGAAGATCGGTGAGAAGGAAAGGGCTCACCTGGTCGCGCTCTTCGTGCAATTGGCTGACCTTTGCCGGACCAAGCTGGGCGACGGCCCGGCCGCCACGTCGTGGTATGCGCGCGCACTGGACATCGATCCCACGTTGACCGGCTCGCGCGATGGCCTGGCGGCTTTGCTCACCGATGCCGCCTGCCGGCCGGTTGCGGTCGCGGCGCTTGTCCGCGCCCTGCAAGCCGCCGACGACTGGGCTGCCCTGCTCGCTCTTCTGCCCCATCGCCTGGCCGTGGCGGCGGACGACCGGGCGCGCGCGCGTCTTCTCGCCGAGGCGGCGCACCTGGCAGAGATGCGTGCCGATCGTGCTGAGGAGGCGTTGCCGCACCTGTGCGCGGCTCTGCGCCTGGCCCCGGACGACGGCCATCTGGAAAGCGAGATCATGCGTCTGGCTGCCGCCCTTTCGGGCTGGCCTCTGGTGACCGAGTCCCTGGGGGCGGCCGCGGCCTCGCTGGCGCCCTCGCTGGCGCGCACGGTACACCTGCGCCTGCTGCAAGCGCGCCTCTTGGAGGAGAAACTGACCGACAAGAAGGGCGCGCTCAGTGCGTATCAGGCAGCCCTCAAGGGCGCGCCCGACAATCGGCAGGCGCGAGCGGCGGTGATCCGTTTGGCCGCCAACACCGGCGCGTGCGAGCTGGCCGCTGACACCGCCATGGCAGAGCCGTTCTCGCCCGACCGGCTGCTGGCTGAGCACCTGCCCATCGTGGAGAAAACGGCGGCCGCGTCCGCCGATCCCGCCGCCACCTTTGCGGCCCTGGGCACGGCGCTGTCCGCTGCCCTGGCCCGTCGTCCGTCGCTGCCCGGCGCTTTTGCCCGGACCATCGAGGAACGCATCGCGGGCTATCCGGTCGCCGACAGCGAGGCCTGGGCGGAACAGGCGCTGCTGCGCGCCCTGGCCTACGACCCCGAGCACCTGCCGACCCTGCGTCGCCTGGCGCAGGTCCAGCGCAGCCGTGGGGGCCGACCCTTGCTCGACACGCTGATGAAGATCGTGGCGCTCGCCCCGCGCGATCTGGATGCCATGGCCGAGGCTGCCGATCTGGCCGGCCGCGTGCTGCACGACATGGAACTCGGGCAACGCTGCCTGACCGTGCTGCACCATCGCGCGGTCGAGCTTCTCCGTCTGGGCGGCCCTGCCGAGGGCCAGCTGGTGCCGGCCGCGGCTGTGTTGCGCGCCGTGGATGGCCTGGTGAGCCCGCTTCTGGCCAGCAAGGATCCGGCCGACCTTCGACAGGCGGTGGACCTGCTGCTCGACACGAGTCGGCTGCCCCTGTCTGCCGATGACAGAAAGGGCCTGCGCGCGCGCGTCGGCAAGATTGCGATCGAGGCGGACAAGGCCGTGGCGCGCGAGGTTTACCGGCACATCGTCGAAGACGAGCCCGACGACCGCGAGGCCATGGCGGTTCTGGCCCGCCTGTACGAGGAGGCGGAGCAGTTCTCCGAATTGATCGCCGTGCGCCGTCGCCAACTGGACCTGCTGTCCGACGGCGAGGCGCGCCTGGCCTTGCGCCTGGAGATCGCCCGACTGGGCGAAGTGGTCGAGGGACGCACTGGTCGATTCGAGGCGCTGCTGGCCAACCTGGAGGAGTTGCCTGGCCACCCGGCCACCCTGGCTGCCCTGGGCACGTTGCTGCGCGCGCGCGGCCGATTCGGCGAGCTGGCGGACATTCTCTCCGCGCAGGCGCGCAAGCTGGAGGGGTTGGGCGACAGCGCGCGGGCCGCTCGTCTGTGGACTGAAGTCGCGGCCCTGGCCGAGTCCCCGCTCGGCGACAGCGCACGCGCCGTCGCGGCCTGGGAACGCGTGGTCGTGCTGGAGAGCAGCTCGGCTGCGCTCGACAGCCTGGCCCGCCTGTGCATCGCTTCGGGCGAGCCCCTGCTCGCGGCGCAGTGGCTGGAGCAGCGCATGTCGCTGGGCAATCCGGGCGAGCGCCGCCAGTCCGCGGCGCAGCTGGCCCGCGCCTACGTGGCGGCCGGCCAGCACAACCGGGCGGTGGCCTCGCTGGAGCGCGCCTTGGCCGAAGATCCGGTCGCCGACGAGCTGTGGGTGTTGCTTACCCAGTTGTACCGCGATGCCGAGCGCTGGGAGGCGCTGGCGCGGGCTCTCACCGACCGCTGCGCCCGGCTGGACAATCCGCACGCCGTGGTGGCCTGTGCGCGCGAGACCCTGCTGGTCTGCCAGGAGCATCTGCACAGCCCCGAGCGGGCGGTGCCGGCCTTGCAACGGGCACTGGCCCTTGCGCCCGCCGATCGCAGCCTGCGCCTCGCCCTGGCCGAGGGTCTGCGCACAGCCGGCCGCCTGGCCGAAGCGCGCGCGGTGCTGGAAGGCGTGCTGGAAGAGTACGGCCGTCGCCAGTCGCGCGAGCGGGCTGCGCTACACCATCAGGTCGCGCAGGTGGCGCGCGCCGAGAAGAACCCCAAGCTGGCGCTGCAGCACCTGGAACAGGCTTCCTCCGTGTTGCTCGACAACATGGAGGTGCAGCTTGCCCTGGCCGAGGTGGCCGAGGAAGTGGGCGAGTTCGAGCGCGCCGACAAGGCCTACCGAGCGCTGCTGGTGCTGGCCCGCCGGGGCCAGTCGGCCGATGCCGTGATCACCGCCGGCGAGGTCTTGCTGCGCCTGCGCCGCTTGGCCCTGGCCCTGGGCCGCAACGAGGCCGCTGCCCAGGCGCTCGATTCGGCCCTGGCGCGAGCCATGCACGATGCCGTCGAGGCCCGCCGTGTGCAGGCTGCCCTGCTCGCCGCTGGCGAGAGTGAGGCTTTGCTCGGGCTTTTGGCAAAGCGGCGGGCGGCCGCCAACCTGGCCGCGGAAGAAGCGGCGGTGGTGTGCGAGCTGGCCGAGGTGCTGGACAAGCTCGACCGTCGCGGCGAGGCGCTGGAAGCCCTGCTCAAGATCGTCGAGAAGGTGCCTGACAGCGCGAGCGCGCACGGGCAGGCGCGGGCCCTGGCGGCCAAGCTCGGCCAGGCTGGCCGCTACCTCGAAGCGGTGACCAGCGCGGCCGATCAGCTTCGCCGCGCCAACGACGCGTCTCGCGTGGCCGATCTGTTGCTGCGGGCCGGGGAAGCGGCCGAGCACGATCTGCGCGATGTCGCGCGCGCGACGGCGCTCTATCACCGGGTCGAGCAGACCGGGCAACGCCTGGCGGAGGCCTTGACCGGTCTGGCGCGGGTCAGCCTGAAAGTCGGCGACGAGGCCGAGCAGCGACGGGCGACGGCGCAGTTGCGTCGCATGTCCCAGCTCGCCGGCAACCCGGCCGAGAAGGCCGATCTTCTCTTCCGCGTGGCCGAGTGCCAGCTCGGGTTGCCCGGCTCCCGCGATGAAGGCCTGGACGCCTTGGCGCTTGCCGTGGATCTTTCGCCCGATCTGGCGCGAGCCACGGCCCTGGTCGAAGCAGCCCACGTGCCCGAGGCTGACCTGGCCCGCGTGATGCCGGTGTACGAGAAAGTGGCGCGGGCGTCGTCCGACGAGCATGTACTCCTCGATTTCTACGAGCGGCGTGCTGCTCTGCCGGACGCGCGCAGCGAGGACGTGCGCGACGGGGTGGAACTGGCCGTGTCTCTGGGCGAAGGAGCCAGGGCCGAGAAGCTCATCGAGCGCGCGATCGTTCTGGCGCGCGCGGTGCCCGGCGGCCTGCGCGGTGCCACCTGGGCCATTCTGGATCTTGTGCGCCGCCTGCGCAGTCGCGGCGACTGGGACGGGGTGACGAGGATTCTGGAAGACACACGCGAGGCTTGGCCGAATCCGCGTCTGGCGCCGGTGGTGCGAGAGATGGCACGCGCTGCCTCGGAGCACCCGGAGAGCGCCGAAGCTGCGGCTCGGCTGTTCGAGCACCTGCGCACGCTCTATCCCCTGGACCGCGAAGTCTGGGAGCCGCTTCTGCGCCTGTACGCGGGGCTGGGAAACCGCGCGGCCCTGGAGAGCCTGGTGCGCGAGTTGGCGGAAAAGCTGATGGCCCGCTCCGACCGCAACACGGCCCGCCTGGCCTGGGCCAAATTTCTGCTGGGCGAGAAGAAGACGGAGGAGCAGGCGACAGCCGTCCTGCGCGAGGTTTTGGCCGAGGATCCGAGCCATCCCGAGGGGCTCATGGTGCTGGCTGACCTCCATGAACGGCGGGGCGAGATGACCCGGGCCGTGGCTGTCTTGTCCGAGGCGCTGTCGAGCGGCGAGGGTGCGGGAACCGGGGCCGGACGGGTTGCCTTGGCGCGACGGCTCGGCGAACTGGTCAAGAAGATCGAGCCTGCGTCCGCCAAGAAGGTCTACCGCCAGGTACTGGCCGCGCCGTTCTCCGATTTGGGGATCAGGCGGTCGCTGCAACTCTCTTTGCTCGATCTTCTATCCGAGCAGGACGAGTTGGCCGAGCGTGCGGCGCTGAGCGAGGAGATCCTGGCTGGCGAGAGCGGCGCCGAGGCCGCGGCGCGCGCGGTGGATCTCGCCGAGCTGCGCACGCGCCTGCACGACGACGCCGGTATGCGACGGGCACTGGAACTGGGCCGCAATCGCTGCCCGGACGACGCCGACCTCTTCCAGCGCCTCACGACCTGCTACACCGAGCACGAGTTGTGGCCGGAACTGGTGGCGCTGCTGACCGGCGAGGCCGCGCGCGTGGACGCCGACAAGGCCGGTCCACTTTTGCACCAGGCGGCCCGCATCCAGCGCGACAAGCTGCGCGACGAAGCGGGCGCTGCCCGCAGCCTGCGCCGGGCCATGGAGGGCGCACCAGGAGACATCGAAACATTGCGCGAGTTGACCGCCTCGCTCGCCTCTTCTGGTGACTCGGCAGCCGCGAGATCCGTGGTCACTGACGCCCTGGCGGACGGTGCCCAGGAAGGGCGCGCCGACCTTCTGCAACTGCGTGCTGAGCTGGCCGCGGCGGGCGGGGATGAAACAGCCGCGGTGGCGGACATGGAGGAAGCCCTGACCCTGGGTGCAAGTGAAGTGGTGCCGTCGCTGAGCCAGACCCTGACTCGCATCGCGGAACGCGCGACCGCGGCCGGCGATCTGGCCGCGGCCCGCACCGCCACCCTGCGACTGGCCGAGGTGGTGCGCGGCTCGGGCGACCAGGCCCAGGCCGATCAGATTCTCTTCCGCTGGATCGACGCCCATCCCACTGACCGCGAGGTTCTGCAGAGCATGCGTGTGCGCTTCGAGGCGGAGGAGCGCTGGGACGCCGCTGCCAGCGTGTGGTCGCGCCTGGCCCAGATCGAGCAAGGCGAGGCCCTGGCCGAAACCGTGCTGGCCATGGCCGCGGCTTGCGAGAAGATTGGCCGTGGCGCCGAGGTCATCCCTTGGCTGCAGGAGGTCTTGCGCCAGATACCGGGACACGCTCCGGTGCTGGCGCGGCTGGCGCAGCTTCTTCAGGCCGGCGGCAACGCCATCGAGGCTGCGGAGTTGCAGATCCAGATGGCCGACCGGGAGACCGATGAAGGCGAGAGCTACCGTCTGCTGGTCGGCGCGGCCGAGACCCTGCTCGGTGCCGGCGCGTTTCCCGCGTCCGCCACCGCACTGGAGAAGGCCGCGGCGCTTCGGCCCACGGAGCGGGTCGGCCGCACGCTGCTCATTGATGCCTATATCGGTATGGGTGAAATCGCTCGCGGTGCCGAAGTGCTGGCCAGCCTGCTGGCAGAGGCCAAGACAATGCGCGCCGAGGAGCTGGCAGTCCTCTATCAGCGGCAGGCCCAGTTGGCCGCGGCCAAGGGGGACAACGAGGGGCGGCTGCAAGCACTGAAGAAGGCGCTGGAAACCGACCGCAAGAGCGTGGCCATAGCCAGCGAGGTGGCGGACCTGGCCGAAGCCGCGGGCGACGACGAACTGGCCATGCGCGCCCTGCGTGTGGTGACGGCCAACCCGGTCAAGGATCCCAAGGGTTCCGCGGTGGCCTACTACCGCCTGGGCCGCATCGCCCACAAGTCCCGTGACAAGGCCCGAGCCATCATCTTCGTCAAGCGGGCGTTGCAAGAAGATCCCGAGCTAGCCGAGGCCAAGGCGTTGCTCGATGAATTGAAATAGAAGGCGGGAGGAAGACGGCCGCGATTCCGTCGGTCCAATTGGTTCTGCCTTGCCATCGCCTCTGTGCAGGAATCCGGGATGCGCCCTCACCATTCAAGGCGCCTCCCGACCTGACACAATCGCTCCCGCCGCGCCTCATAGTCCGGCATGACCCTGCCCAGCGCAGCCCAGAACGCGGCCGTATGCTTCCGGTGCGTTAGATGTACCAACTCATGCGCCACCACGTAGTCCACCAGCCGCATCGGGGCCTGGACGATCCGCCAGTTGAAGCGCAGGTTGCCCTTGGGGTCGCAGCTTCCCCAGCGGCGCCGCTGGTCGCGGATCAGCACCACCGGCACGGGCACACCCATCTTCTTGGCCCAGATCGCGGCTCGCTCGGGCAGGCGCTCGGCGGCGTGATGCCGGTACCATGCCACCACTGCCTTCCTCACTGCCGCTGCGCTGCCCACCGGCAGGGTCACCATCAGCCGGCCACTCGTGAGCGCTACCCTGGTCACCGCACCCGGCACGATCTTCAGCCGGTACTGACGGCCCAGGTACAGGAAGGTCTCGCCGTTCACAAACTCGCGCGGCGCCGTGCGCTCCGCCCCCGTCGGCCCACGCCGGAGCCGCTCCACGATCCATCGTGCCTTGTCATGCACCACGCGATCCAACCGCGCGATCGGAGTGGCCTGCGGTGCGGTCAGCAGGACGCCCATGGCCGGGTCGATGGCAATGGACACGGTGCCGCGCCGCTGACTGCGCCTGACGATGTATGGGATGGCCGTCAGCCCGAAGCGCACCTCGGACCGCTCAATCGCCATCATGCGGGGCGCCTCCGCTTGAGCAGGTCCACGATGCCTTCGGCCAGGCTGTCCACCCGCTCGGCTGGATAGGCCGCCGCGCGGAGGTGTTTCTTGATCACCTTGCGCATCTCGCGCTGGACGTCGTCCTTCATCTGCCAATCGACTATCTCGGCGTGGGGTGCCAGGTGCTCTTCCAGCAGGCCAGCCAGGGCGGTCTGGGCCTCGTCGGGCTTGCCATAGGGCGCGTCGGCGGCGTCCCGCGCCTTGGCCCCTGGCAGGTGCAGGAGGCCGTAAATGGCCAGGCCGGTCTGGCTCAGGCCCATTTTCTCGGCCGCATCGGCCCGGCCTCGGATGTCCTTGGTCAGCGCCTCGAACATCTTCAACTGCGCCGCCGCGTCGATGCGCTTGGCCTTGCGGTCCTCGATGATCTGCTCCAGGCGCTGGCGCAGCGACGTGTAGAAGGCAGGATCTTCTTCTAGCTTGATGTGGATCTCGTCGCGGATGGCATGCTCCATCTCGCTGGCGCGGGCCTCGTCGGTCTTGAGCGCGTTCAGCTTGGCGTCGAACTCGGGCGTGAACAGCGACACCTGCTTGACCAGGATCTGGATGCCGTCCGCGATCACGGCGTCCTCGATCAGCATGCGCACCTTCTCGCCGCAGTCGGAGACGTCCAGCTTGCTGTCCCGGAACCGCGCGGCGGCCGTCCCCCGGATCTTGCCCAGCCAGCGGCCATCGGCAACATAGGGCAGTGCCCTCGGGTCGGGCAGCAGCATGTCCAGGGACTGCGCGAACCGCTTGAACGCGCTGTCGAACTCGGCGCGCACGTCCTCGGGCTCCAGCACGGCCACGCAGGCGTCGAGATCGTTCTTGTCTTTCACTCGCACGAAGAAGCGCATGGCGGCAGCGTGCCGGGCTTGCAGGCGCGGTAGCTCGTCGCCCTTGGGGTGCATGGCGCCCTTGATGTCGCTCGGCGCGAAGATTGCCAGCGCCTCTTGCAGAGCCTCGGACACGCCCCAGTAGTCCACGATCAAGCCGTAGGTTTTCTTGTCGGCGGTGCGGTTCACACGGGCTATGGCTTGCAGGAGGGTGTGTTCCTTCAGCGGCGAGTCTAAGTACATGACCTGCTCGACCGGCGCATCGAACCCGGTCAGCAGCATGTCGCACACCACTAAGATCGACAGCGGATTGTCGTGCTTCAGAAACCGCTCGATGATGTCCTTGCGCTGTTTTTCGTCGGTGTGGTGCTTGACCAGCGCATCGTCATCCTTGTTCGACGCCGAGACGACGACCGCCGATTGGGGCGCGTTCAGGCGGTCCAGCGTCTCCTTGTACAGGCACGCAATCTCCCGCGAGCAGGTCACCACCTGCGCCTTGAAGCCGTTGGGCCGGATGAACTGGGTGAAGTGCGTGACGAGGTCCAGGCAGATGGCCTCTACCCGCTTGGGCGCACCCGCGATGGTCGCCTCGTTGGCGTACTTCTTCTTGATG
>Ga0181524_10001573_pt1 | contig 25852 bp, 16 predicted proteins | sample PEATcosm2014_Bin_34_FD_119761 | JGI IMG/M metagenome (GOLD analysis project Ga0181524, IMG submission 119761) | Peatland microbial communities from MTU Mesocosm Facility, Houghton, MI, USA - PEATcosm2014_Bin05_60_metaG | ecosystem: Environmental > Terrestrial > Soil > Wetlands > Peat | place... | reverse complement strand
CCATGCCGGCCTGGATCGCGTGATAGAGAAACACCGCGTGCATCGCTTCGCGCACCGGCTCGTTGCCGCGAAACGAGAACGACAGGTTCGAGACGCCGCCGGAGATATGGACGTGCGGCAGGTTCGCGCGGATTTGCCGCGCCGCCTCGACGAAGGCGACGCCGTAGCCGTTGTGCTCCTCGATGCCGGTGGCGATGGCGAAGACGTTGGGGTCGAAGACGATGTCCTCGGGCGGGAAGCCCGCCTCTTCGGTGAGCAGCTTATAGGCGCGCGCGCAGATGCCCGTCTTGCGCTCCAGCGTGTCGGCCTGGCCCTGTTCGTCGAAGGCCATGACGACGACCGCCGCGCCATAGGCGCGCACCAGCCGCGCCTGGCGCAAGAAGGCCTCCTCGCCCTCCTTCATCGAGATCGAATTGACCAGCGGCTTGCCCTGCACGCATTTCAGCCCCGCCTCGATCACCGCAAACTTCGAGGAATCGATCATCACGGGAACACGCGCGATATCGGGCTCGGCGGCGATGAGGTTGAGGAATTCGACCATCGCCGAGGCGGAGTCGATCAGCCCCTCGTCCATGTTGACGTCGATGATCTGCGCGCCATTGGCGACCTGATCGCGCGCGACGGCGAGCGCGCCGGCGTAATCGCCCGCCGTAATCAGCTTACGGAACTTCGCCGATCCCGTGACGTTGGTGCGCTCGCCGACATTGACGAAGGGGATGTCCTTGGTCAGCGTCAGCGGCTCGAGGCCGGAAAGGCGCATCAGCGGCGCCATTATCGGCGCGACGCGCGGGCTCACGCCGCGCACGGCCTCGGCGATCGCGCGGATATGGGCGGGCGTCGAGCCGCAGCAGCCGCCCACGACATTGACGAGGCCGTCGCGCGCAAAGCCGGCGATCTCGGCGGCCATCTGCTCGGGCGTTTCGTCGTAGAGGCCGAATTCGTTGGGCAGGCCGGCGTTGGGATAGGCGCACACGAAGGTCTCGGCGACGCCGGAAATCTCCTGGAGATGTTCGCGCATCGCGCTCGCGCCGAGCGCGCAATTGAGGCCGACGGCGAACGGGCGGGCGTGACGCAGCGAATGCCAGAACGCGGTCGGCGTCTGCCCCGACAGCGTGCGCCCGGAACGGTCGGTGATCGTGCCGGAGATCATCAGCGGCAGGCGCCGCCCGCGCGCCGCGAAAATCTCCTCGCAGGCGAAGATCGCCGCCTTGGCGTTGAGCGTGTCGAAAATCGTCTCGATGAGGATGATGTCGGCGCCGCCGTCGATCAGGCCGACGATCTGCTCGGCGTAAGATTCGCGCAGCGCGTCGAAAGTGACCGCGCGAAAGCCGGGATTGTTGACGTCGGGCGAAATCGACGCGGTGCGGTTGGTCGGCCCGAGCGCCCCGGCGACGAAACGGCGCTTGCCGTCGATGCGTTGCGCCTTGAGCGCCGCGCGCCGCGCCAGCCGGGCGCCGTCGCGGTTGAGTTCGTACACCACCTCCTGCATGCCGTAGTCGGCCTGGGCGATCGAAGTCGAGGAAAAGGTGTTGGTCTCCAGGATGTCCGCGCCGGCCATCGCATAGGCGAAGTGGATGTCCTCGATCGCCTGCGGCTGGGTGAGCGTGAGAAGATCGTTGTCGCCCTTGAGATGGCACTCGCAGCCGTCGAAACGGTCGCCGCGGAAATGACCCTCCTCGAGGGCGAGATCCTGAATCTGCGTCCCCATCGCGCCGTCGAGAATGAGGATGCGCTCGCGCGCGGCCTCGGCGAGCGCCTCGGCCGCGTCGATCCCCGCCTCGAGCGGCGGATCGAAGAGTTGCGTTGGGCTGACGCTCATGGCCAAAATCCGGTCTCAATGGGACATAACAACATAAACATATCTTTATATAGTTGCAAGGCGGCTTCCAGCCAGCGCCGAATGCGCGGAATCGAGCGCCTGAGACGCGCGCGTTTCGCCGCGCTTGACTCCCCGCTTAATTTACATAAGCTCTCGTTCAGTAAAGCGTGAGTAGAGTCGCTTCGACGGGACGTTGAAGCCTAGAGCGAAGGTCCCGTGCGTCCATTCCGGAAATCGTAGCGATGGAGGAATAGATGAGCAAAAACAAGTACTGGGTCTCTGCGGCGGCGCTCGCGGCGTCGAGCCTTCAGGCGTCGGCGTCCGTTCCCCTGGCGACGTCGTCCGCCGAGCGCCCCGCTCTCCCCATCGTCGCCGGCGCCACCGGGTTGACCGCCGCGGACTTGATCGTCGGGCTCGACGGAACCGTGGCGATCGATGTTCGGGCGCACGCAACGCTGGTCTGCCAAAACACCAATAACTGCGGCGCTCCAGCCACCAATAACGGCTGCTGAACGATTGGAGCGCGGCGTGCGGATTCCCGGGCGGAGGAAACTCCACCCGAATCGTCGACGATCGCGACGTGGGAAATGCCGATGCGTTTCGACGCGATGACTCCGGAAATCGCGGGAGCGGTGACGAACGACCATCTTCAGCTGATCGTGAACCCGACCGAACGCTGCAACTTGCGCTGCGCCTATTGCTATGAGACCTTCGCGCTGGGGAAGATGCCTGAGACAATTGTTTCCGGCGTCTTCAACCTGGTGAAGCGGCGGGCGGAGAAGGGGCTGAAAACCTTCCGGCTCGAGTTTTTTGGCGGCGAGCCGTTGGTCGCCTGGGACGTCGTCGAGACGCTGGCTCACGGCCTGTCGGACATTTGCCGAGCCAACGGGACCGAGATGCTCGGCGGCATGACGACCAATGGCGTCTTGCTCACGCGCTCGCGCCTCGATCGGTTGGCGGCCGCCGATGTGCGTTCTTTCCAAGTGACGCTCGACGGGCCGAAGGCCGTTCACGATCGCCGCAGGGTCGGGCGTCAGGGCGAGGGAAGCTTCGATGCGGTCTGGAAGACCCTGGAAATGCTCAAGGCCGCGCCGCATTCGCTCGACATCTTGATCCGACTGCATTTCGACCCGACGTCCCTCGAACATTGTCTCGGCGACGCGGGCTTTATCAGAAGGGTTTCGGCGTCATTCGTGAAAGACGACGAGAGGTTCCGTTTGCATTTCCATGCTCTGGGCCGGTGGGGCGGTCCTCATGACGACGAGACGCCGGTCTTCGGGTCTCCGGTCGACGAGCGGGCGGCGATCGAGGAATTGATCGACGAGGCCCTGGCCGCGGGTTGTTCGCCGACCCAGTTCGCGCAGTATCGTCGGGACGCGGCTTTAGGGGAATCCGGGCACGCGATCTGCTACGCCGCCCGGGCGAACGCCTTCGTCATCCGCTCGGACGGAAGAGTGGCCAAATGCACGGTCGCTTTCGAAGACGACCGGAATACGGTGGGACGGCTTTCGGAGAACGGCGACCTCGTCATCGACCCCTCCCGACATCTTCCCTGGCTTCAGGGCCTCATCTCCGGCGATCCGCTCGCGCTGAGCTGTCCGGCGCGGGCCTATCTCTGGAGCCAGGGCGATTCCTCGACCCAAGCCGCTTGAGCGCGAGCGACAGTCGCGAACGGGCGCTCGTTTCGCCGGCGGGGTGACGGCGCCGTCGACGCAGGAGGCAAGAAAAGCGAGGATTCACGGGGCGATCGTCCTCGCGATGCGAAACCCCAGGTCGCCGTTCCGGTCGTCGAAAGTGACCCTGACGCGCGCGGCCGAGCGCAGGTACGTAGCAAAATCGTCCCAGGAACCGCCGCGGGCGACGCGGCCGTTGCAATCGCCGACGACCCACGCCGACCCGTCCGTCGGCGCCCCGTCGAAGTCGGGATGATAACAATCCTGCACCCATTGCCAGACGTCGCCCGCCATGTCGTAGAGGCCGAAGGCGTTGGCGGCGAACGAGCCGACCGGTGAGGTCTGATTGCCGTCCCAACGGCTGCCGCAGCCTTTGCAATTGGCGTTGCCCTTGCCGATCTCGTCGCCCCATATGTAGGCCGAGGGCGAGCCGGCGCGCGCCGCATATTCCCACTCGGCCTCCGTCAGCAGCCGGTAGGGCGCGCCGGTCATCCGGGAAAACCAGGCGACATACGCCTGCGCGTCATCCCAGGTGACGTGAATCACGGGTTTCCTGCCGCGTCCCATGCCGGAGTCGCTGTATGCCGGACAGCCCCCCACCGACACGCAGGCGTCCCATTCGTCGAACATGACGTCGAATTTCGAAACAGCGAACGGCTTGCCGATCGTGACCGCGCGCCGCGGTCCTTCATTGTCCTTTCGGCCAGGCTCCGTCTCGGGCGAGCCCATCGTGAAGGCGCCGGCGGGAACCACGATCATCTCGGGACAATCCTTGGCGCATTCATGGAAGCTCGCCCCCGGCTTCAGCGCCTGTTGGGCCTCGGCGGTGAGCACATAGGGCCGGACATCGGCGAGCATGTAAGGCCGCATGGTCACATACCAATTCACCCGTTCCCAGATCGCCGCCTGATTGATCCAGCCGACGAGACCGGCGATGACCCCGACGAGCAGCGCGTAAATGAGCGCTTGCACGCGCCGCATCCGGCGTCGCGCGGCCGATTCCTTGTTCCGGCACGCCACGAGATACTCGCGTTCCCGCGCGCCGATCAGCGGAGCGAGATCGGCGCGCGCCTTGAGCCGCTCGGCCTCCTCGAGCCGGCTGCCGGCATGATTGAGCCAGCCCACGTCCTTGTCGTTCGCCGCCCAGTCGCGCGTGGCGCGCCTGACCGCTTCCAGCGCCGCCAGAAGCCCGAAATCCTGTTCGAGCCAGCCCTGCAGCAGGCCCCATTGACGCAGCAGCGCCTCATGGGCGGGCTCGATCGTCACCGCGCCGTCCTCGGCGACGTCGGTCGCCAGCAGGCGGGCGGCGACGAGATGCTCGACGAGCGGGCGCGCCTCTTCCGGGATTTCCGCCATTCTTGCGACGCGGCGGCGCGGCGCGCCGGTTTCCGGATCGATGCCCGCGAGCCACGGGATCAGCGCCCGGCGCAGCAAAGCGAGCCGCGCGGTCCTCTCGCGCGGCACTTTGGGGTCGGAGTCCGCCGCCGCCATGGCGCGCTCCACAGCTGCCTCGATCGAACCTTTGACGCCGCCGGTCTGACGATATTCGGCGAGCGTCAGATCGCCGTCGCCGCCGTGATCGACATAGAGCCGCTCGAGCGTGAAGGCGAGCAACGGCAGCGCGTCTTTGGCGCCGCCGGTTTCGATATCGGCGAGCAGCGCCTGCGTCAGCGCCGGCTCGATCGTCAGTTGGCGCCGCGATTGGCTGAGTCGCCGCGCCGGGCCTTCGATGACGCTCTCGTAGGAACCATGCGGCAGCGGCGACAGGCTGAAGGTTTCCTGGCGCACGCCCTCGAGTTCCGGCGCCGACTGCAAGCGCTCATAGGCGTCCGAGCGGATCGCGACCACCGCGATCAGGGCGGGCGTCGCCGCGCTCACGAGATCCCTAAGCAACGCGAGAAAAGCGTGGGCCTCCGCCGCTCCGTCGGCGAGGAACAATTCCTCGCCCTGATCGACGGCGAGCACGAGCGTCGGCGCCTCCGGCTGCGGCTCGCCGGGCTGCGCCGCCGCGCGCCGGCTTTGCGCGAGCCGCGCCAGCAACGGCGAGAGCGCCGCCGCGCCGCCGTCGATCGCCGCGCGGATTTGCGCGCGCGTGACGCCGAGCTGGGCGTTGGCGAAGGCCAGGTCGAGCGCGCGCAACAATCCGGACTCGCCGCCGAGCGCCGCGCGCTCCGGCCGCACCGCCGGCAGCGTCAGGAAACGCCGGTCGTCGCGCGCCAGCCGGGGCAGAATCCCCGCCCGCAGGAACGACGATTTGCCTGCCCCCGAGGCGCCGAGAATCGCCAGAAAGCGCGGCGGAGCCGCCTCGCTTAGGCCACGCAACCGGTCGAGCGCGGCGACCGTCGGCGCCTCGCGGCCGAAGAAAATGCCGGCGTCTTCCGCCTCCAACGCCTTGAGGCCGCGATAGGGCGCCCGGTCCGGATCGCTTTCCGGCGGCCAGGCGAAATGTTTGGGATCGAGCCCGGCCCGGTTCAGCCCGGCTTTGAGGCGGGCGAGGCCGCTCTGCGAAAAGGTGACGTGCCGCTCCTCGCCGCCGTCCGGCGTCACCGCCCGAAACGTAGCATGATCGCGCCCCGACGCGAGATCGACCAATTGCCAGTCGCGCGCGATTTCCGGCGGCAGATCGGCGATGGCGAGCCCATCGATCAACAGGCCGAACATGCGCTTGTTGAGCTTGCCGGCGAGGCGGAATTCCTTGAGGCACCAGCCGGAGGCGAGCCAGGCGCGGCTGACCACGAACAGCACCGCCTCGCAGCGCATCGCCGCCTCGTTGAGCGCCCGCTCCCAGCGCTCGCCCGCGGCGATGCCGCCCTCGGGATCGAGATCGAGGAAAACGTCGTCCCAACCTTGGGCGGCGAGCCATTCGCGGATCGCGATCGCCTCGAAATTATCCTTGCTCGAATGGCTTAGGAAAATACGGGACATGAATGACGAGCCGCCGCCACCGAGGAATAAGCGATCGAGGCTAGTTCAATTGTGGGGCTTGTTCCAGCCGGCGAATTGTCGGCGGTCGCCGACCGGCCCAACGCGGGACGCGGAAATTCCCGGAGCCGCCGGCGGGCGCCGAGCGTCGGATTGCGGCGTCTAGCGCTTTTGTCGAGTTGCCAAATGCACGCCATGCTTTAGAACGAAGCGCGACGCGAAAGCGGGGACGAACGGGAGCCTCGCGAGCGGAAAGCGCTCGAGGAGACGCACCGATGGGAAGACGCTCGCTGTTTCATCCGCGCCGCCCCGTTGCCGATATCCAGACTTGGCGCCGCGTCGACGAATTCGCCGCTTCTCGCCCCTCCCGTCACGCCTCGCAAACCCCTGAGGACAATTCCTAATGACCGACAATACCAACGGCGCGCCCAAACGCTCTTCGATCACCGATCAGGAGGCGTTGCAGTTCCATTCGCGCGGGCGGCCGGGCAAGCTCGAGATCGTCGCCACCAAGCCGATGGCGACGCAACGCGATCTCTCGCTCGCTTATTCGCCCGGCGTCGCCGTTCCCGTGAAGGCGATCGCCGCCGACCCCTCGCGCGCCTACGACTACACCGTGCGCGGCAATATGATCGCGGTCATCACCAATGGCACCGCCATTCTCGGCCTCGGCAATCTCGGCGCCCTGGCGGCCAAACCGGTCATGGAGGGCAAGGCGGTTCTGTTCAAGCGTTTCGCCGACATCGACTCGATCGATCTTGAAATCGACACCGAGGACCCCGAAGAATTCATCAACAGCGTGCGGTATCTCGGACCGTCGTTCGGCGGCATCAATCTCGAAGACATCAAGGCGCCGGAATGCTTCATCATCGAAGAGCGCCTGCGCGAATTGATGGACATTCCCGTTTTTCACGACGATCAGCATGGAACCGCGATCATCGCCGCCGCCGGCATGATCAACGCCATTCAACTGACCGGGCGCGACATCAAGACGACGCGCCTGGTGTGCAACGGCGCCGGCGCCGCGGGCATCGCCTGTCTCGATCTCATCAAGGCGATCGGCTTCGAGCCGTCGAACGTGATCCTGTGCGACACCAAGGGCGTCGTCTATCGCGATCGCAAGGAAGGCATGAACCAATGGAAGTCGGCGCACGCCGTCGACACGCCGTTGCGCACCTTGGCTGAGGCGATGGAAGGCGCCGACATATTTTTCGGCCTTTCCGCCAAGGGCGCGTTGACGCCCGCCATGGTCAAGACCATGGCGCCCGACCCGATCATCTTCGCGATGGCCAATCCCGATCCCGAGATCACGCCCGAGGACGCGCAGAAGGCGCGCGCGGACGTGATCATCGCCACAGGGCGCTCGGATTATCCCAATCAGGTCAATAACGTCTTGGGCTTTCCCTATATTTTCCGCGGCGCGCTCGACGTGCGCGCCAAGACCATCAACATGGAGATGAAGATCGCGGCGGCGCACGCCCTGGCCGATCTCGCGCGCGAGGACGTGCCCGACGAAGTCGCGCTCGCCTATCGCGGAGCGCGCCCGCGCTTTGGGCGCGATTACATCATCCCCGTGCCCTTCGATCCCAGGCTCATTCATGTCGTGCCGATCGCCGTGGCGAAAGCGGCGATGGAATCGGGCGTCGCGCAGCGTCCGATCGTCGACATGAGCGCATACAAGGCGCAGCTTTCCGCGCGCCGCGATCCGATCGCGGGCGCCATGCAGCGGATCACCGAGCGCGTGCGGCGCATGCCCAAGCGTGTCGTGTTCGCCGAAGGCGAGGAGGAACAAGTCATCCGCGCCGCCTATTCCTTCGTCAATCAAGGTCTCGGCACGGCGATCCTGGTCGGGCGCGAGGACCGCGTGCGCGCGGTCGCCCAGCAGTCCGGCTTCGATCTCGAGGAGAAGGGCGTCGAGATCCACAACGCGCGGCTTTCGAAACGCAACGCGCTCTATGCGCAATTCCTCTATGAGCGCTTGCAGCGACACGGCTTCCTGTTCCGCGACTGCCAGCGCCTCATCAATCAGGACCGCAACTCTTTCGCCGCCGCCATGGTCGCGCAGGGCGACGCCGACGCGCTGGTGACCGGCGTGACCCGCAATTTCTCGATCGCGCTCGAGGAGATCCGCCGCGTCATCGATCACAAGCCGGGCCATCGCGTGATCGGCGTTTCCTTGATTCTGGCGCGCGGCCGGCCGGTCCTCGTCGCCGACACGGCGATCACCGAGATGCCGACCGCCGAAGATCTCGCGCAGATCGCGATCGAGGCGGCCGGCGTCGCGCGCCGGCTCGGCTACGAGCCGCGCGTGGCGATGCTCGCCTTCTCCAATTTCGGCCATCCGCAGGGCGAACGCGCGCTCAGGGTGCAGGAAGCCGTGCGCATCCTCGACGCGCAGCGCGTCGATTTCGAGTATGACGGCGAGATGGGGGCCGATATCGCGCTCAACAAGGAATTGATGGGCGCCTATCCGTTCTGCCGTCTCACCGACACCGCGAACGTGCTAGTGATGCCGGCCTTCCATTCCGCCGCGATCTCGACCCGCATGGTGCAGGAACTCGGCGGCGCCACGGTGATCGGGCCGCTGATCGTCGGACTGGAGAAACCGGTGCAGATCGTCTCGCTGGGCGCCAAGGATTCGGACATCGTGAACATGGCGGCGCTGGCGAGCTTCAATATCGGGGGGTGAGCGGGCGCGCTCAAACCTTCATCTGCGCGCCGAGTTCGACCACGCGGTCGGAAGGGATGGTGAAGAAATCGGGCGCGCTGGCTGCCTGCTTGGCGAGCGCGATGAACAGCCGGTCCTGCCATTGCGGCATGCCGGAATTGGGCGACGGCTTGAGGGTGCGCCGGCCGAGGAAGAACGAAGTCGTCATAATGTCGAATTTCAACCCGGTCTTGCGCAACGCGGCGAGCGCGAGGGGGACGCGCGGCGATTCCATGTAACCGAAATGCAGCGTCAGCGAGAGGAAGTCGGGCGAGAGCGCGTGAACCTCGAAACGCTGGGCCTGCGGCACGCGCGGCGAGGTTCCCGTCTTCACGCACATCATCACCACCCGCTCGTGCAGCACCTTGTTGTGCTTGAGATTGTGCATGAACGAGGAGGGCGCGACGCTGGGGTCGCTGGTCAGAAAGATCGCCGTGCCGGGAACGCGCACCGGCTTCGACTTTTCCAGCATCCGGATCAGATCCTTCATCGGGATCGAATCGCGATGGGTCTTGGCACCGAGGATCGCGCTGCCGCGCGACCAGGTCCACATCACCACGAACATCGCACTGGCGAGCGTGAGCGGAATCCAGCCGCCGTCGAGCACTTTGTAGAGATTGGCGATGAAGAAGCTGACGTCGACCGACAGGAACGCGCAGACCAGCGCCAGCGCCCCCCACAGCGGCCAGCGCCACAGGCGCCAGACGACGAAAAAGGCCAACGCGGTCGTTGCGACCATCGTCCCGGAAACCGCGATGCCGTAGGCGTTGGCGAGCGCGCTGGACGAGCGGAACATCAGCACCAGCGCGAGCACGCCGAGCAAGAGGACGCGGTTGACGCGCGGAATGAATATCTGCCCCTCCAGCCTGTCGGAGGTGTGGATGATTTCGAGGCGCGGCAGCAGGCCGAGCTGAATGGCCTGGCTGGCGAACGAAAAGGCGCCGGTGATGACCGCCTGGCTGGCGATGACGGTGGCGACCGTCGCCAACAGGATGAGAGGCAGCAGGCCCCAGACCGGCGCCAAGAGGTAATAGGGATTGGCGACCGACCTGGCGTCGGCGATGATCAGCGCTCCCTGGCCGAGATAGTTGAGCATCAGCGCGGGAAGCACCAGGAAGAGCCACGCAGCCTGTATCGGCCGGCGGCCGAAATGGCCCATGTCGGCGTAGAGCGCCTCGGCGCCGGTCACGGCGAGGAAAACGCTGCCGAGCACGATGAAGCCGATCGCGCCATGGGCCTGGAGGAACGCGATCCCCGGCACCGGGCTGAGCGCGCGCAGGATGACCCAGGCATCGGGAATGTGCAGGGCGCCGAGCACGGCGTTGACGAGGAAGAACAGCGCCATGATCGGGCCGAGGAACGCCGCCACGCCCGCCGTCCCGCGGCTCTGGACGGCGAACAGCACGATGAGGATGACCACCGTCGCCGGCAAGACGAACGGCGCGAGTTCCGTGTCGACCTGTTTGAGGCCTTCGAGCGCCGAAAGCACGGAGATGGCGGGCGTGATGATCGCGTCGCCGAAAAACAGCGACGCGCCCGCCACGCCGAGCACGAAGACCGCCGTCGTGCGCTTGCCCAGCGCAGTCTGCGCCAGCGCCTTCAGCGACAGAATGCCGCCCTCGCCCTTGTTGTCGGCCTGCATCAGGAACAGGACGTATTTCGCCGTCACGACGATCAGCAGCGCCCAGATGATCAGCGACACGACGCCGACGATCTCCCGGACGCCTAGGGCGGCGCCCTTGAAATGGCCGAGCGCGGTTTGCAACGCATAGAGCGGGCTGGTGCCGATGTCGCCGAACACGACGCCGACCGAGCCGAGCGCGAGAACCCAGAAATTGCCGGAAGCGCGCGCCGGTCCCCCCACGTCCTGGCCGTTGGCTGCAGGCGCGACGGCGGCGTGCGATGAATCCTGCGACATGAATCTTCCGGTCAAAGCGCCGCGCCGATCGAGGCGCGGCCGGAGCGCGCGGTTCTATACAGCTTCGCCGTCGGCGCGGGAAGGGCGCCCCCGACCTCGCCTTTGGACGGGGCTCAACGGCCCGCTTCGGGACCCGCCGCGCCCGGTTCGACGAACCGCAACCCCTCGCAAATCGTCGCGGCGTGGCGCAGCGCCGAGGCCGTCGCCGCGACCATGGGCGGCAAAGTGAGCCATTCGAGCGTCCAGGCGGCGCCGGAGCGCTCGTTCTCATGGACGAGCGCCTGATGGAGGGTTCCGAGCTGACCGGCGCTGAAGCGCGCGAGCGCCACCAGAATCTCCGCCGAGACGGGATTGGACTTGTGCGCCATCGCCGACGAGCCGCCGCCGCCGGCAAGGCGAACCTCGCCGATTTCGTTCTGCGCCATCAGCGCGACGTCCTGGCCGAGCTTGCCTAGGGAACCCGCGACGAGGCTGAGCCAGGCCGCGAATTCGCCGAGACGATCGCGCTCGACGTGCCAGCACGGCGCGGCGGAAAGACCGAGCCGCCGCGCGAGTTCCTCCGTCACCGCGTCGCCCTTGCCCTCGAGATCGCCGCGCGCGCCGACCGGCCCGCCGAATTGCACGACGAGGAGGCGCGGCTTCAGCTCGGCGAGCCGCGCCAGGGCGCGCTCCAGCGGCTCGCGCCAGGCCCTGAGTTTGTCGGCGGCGGTAATCGGCAGGGCGCGCTGCATGCGCGTGCGCGCCATCAAGGGGACCGCGCCGTCGCGCGCGGCGAGCCGGCTGAGCGTCTCGACGAGCGCCACGAGCCGGGATTCCATCAGCGCGCAGACCGATTTCAACCGGATCGTCAGGCTGGTGTCGATGACGTCCTGGCTGGTCGCGGTGCGGTGGACGAACGCCGCGTGCGGTTCGCCGACCGCCTCGCGCAGCAGCGCGACGAGCGCCGGCGCGACGACGCCGTCGCGCGCCACGCCCTCGGCGAGGCGCCGACGATCGGGCGCGAAATCGCGGCACGTCTCAACGATGCGCCGCGCGGCTTCGGCGGGAACGAGGCCGAGCGCGGCCTCGGCCTCGGCGAGCGCCGATTCGAAGGCGAGCATCGCCGTCCAATCGGCCTCTAAGGAAAAGCATTTCGCGGCTTCGGCGTCGCCGATGAGCGCGCCGAGGATCGGGTGGTCGAAAGCCGAAACGGTCATCGCGCCGCCCGGCGATCGCTCGGCGCTGGGTCGACGCTCACGCCGCCGCTCCCCTTGCGTGAGCTTCGATCAAGGCGCGCAACGCGTCCGCCTTTTCGAGATTGGGCAGATGTCCGGCGCCGGCGATGATCTCGAAGCGCGCGCGCCCGATGAGCCCGGCGAGTTCGCGGACCATCGCGACCGGCGTCGAGCCGTCCTCCTCGCCGACGACGCACAGGGTGGGGATCTTGATGCGGCCGCAATCGGGCCTGAGGTCGGCCTGCATGAGCGCGCCGCACGCGGTGAGATAGCCGTCTTTGGGCGTGCGGGTCAGCATCATGCGCCAGCCCGCGAGTTCGTCGAGCCGGCGCGCGCGGAAATCCCGGCTGAACCAACGCTGCATCACGCCGTCGGCGATCGCCTCGATGCCGCCGCGCGCGATCTCGTCCATGCGATGGCGCCACATGTCCTCCGTGCCGATCTTGGCGCCGGTGTGGCACAGCGTGAGCGCGGCGACGAGATCGGGACGCAGGCGATAGAGTTCCTGCGCGATCAGGCCGCCGATCGACAGGCCGACGATCACCGCGCCGCTTACCCCTAAGCGATCGAGCAGGCCCGCCAGATCGCTGGCGTAGTCCGCCATCAGCGCGGGGCCGGCGGGCAATTCGGAAAGCCCGTGCCCGCGCTTGTCGTAGCGCACGATGCGATAGGCCGAGGCGAGGGGCCGCGCGACCTCGTCCCAGATGCGGAAATCCGTGCCCAGCGAATTGATGAAGACGATCGCGCGCGCCTCGCGCGGCCCCTCGTCGGAATAGTGAACGACCGCGCCGTTGACATTCGCGAAAGCCATGGCGACGCGCCTCCCCATTCCCCTGCGCCGCGCCGAAGCCGAAGGGCGCGCCCGGCATGAAAGACAATGCGGCGCCCGGCGCTGTCAAGGGCGCTCGAGCGCTCGCGAGCCTCCCCCAAGGCGGCTCGATGCTTGCGCCTGGGCGAGACCCTTGCCATGACGCGCGAGAGACCCGGCGTTTGCGCGCCGGGCTCTCAGTTCCGGCTCAGTGTCCCCACACGCCCGTCAAGGTCGCTTTCGCAAGCGTATGGAAATGCAGATTGAAGCCGACAAAAGCGGCCGAGGCGTTCTCATCGGCGCCGAGCTTGTCGGTGTCCACCGCGAAGATGGTGAAGTGATAGTGATGCGGCTTGTCGCCCTTCGGCGGGCACGGGCCGCCGTAGCCGGGAACGCCGAAGTCGGTGCGGCTCTGCACCGCGCCCTTCGGCGCCGCATCGCTCTTCGGATCGCCCGCGCCCTTGGGCAGGCTCGTGACGTCGGCGGGAATGTTGAAGACGACCCAGTGCCAGAAGCCGCTGCCGGTCGGCGCGTCGGGATCGTAAACCGACAGCGCAAAGCTCTTCGTGCCCTTCGGCGCGCCCGACCAGCTCAACGCCGGCGAAATGTTCTTGCCGGTGCAGCCGAAACCATTGAACACCTGCTCGTCGGCGATGCGCGCGCCCGGCTTGATGTCCGGGCTCGTCAACGACAGCGCCTGCGCCGCGCTGGCGTTCGCGAGCAGCGCCAGTGCGAATGACGTCGCCAATGCTTTCTTGAACATGCTTCTCTCCCATTGCAGTTTTCTATTTGTGATCAACGCTGTAAACAGGACATGCGGGCCGCCTGGCAAGAATCCGGCGCTTCCGAGGTCGTCGAAGCCTTGCGCTAAACTCTGTGACGGTTTGGCGTTTTTGGCAAGTCTGCGCCGTAGTCTGATCGCCCCCGACATTTTGCGTCGGGCGTCCGCACGCGCCGCGATGCGAGGGAATGGCGCATTTCCAGCCGTCGCGGAGCCCTCGAGCGAGACGCCATTCGGATCGTCTCCGGGGCGCTAGGCAAGCGCCGCCCGATCCGCTAGACCGGCGCCCGTTTCGCGCCCCTGGGGCGATTTCGAAAGGCAAGCCCATGCGTCCCGTCGTCGTCGCCGTCGCGATCACCGGTTCGGTGCCGCGCAAGAAGGACAATCCGGCGGTGCCCACCACGCCCGCCGAGCAGATCGAATCGACGCACGAGGCCTACGAGGCGGGCGCCAGCCTAACGCATATCCACGTGCGCAACGCCGACGAAAGCTCGTCGTCCGACCCGGCGCTGTTCGCCGAGGTGATGGAAGGCGTGCGCAAATACTGCCCCGGCATGATCGTGCAGTTTTCGACCGGCGGGCGCGGCCGCGATCAGGCGGCGCGCGGCTCGGCGCTGCCGCTCAGGCCCGACATGGCCTCGCTGTCGACCGGCTCGGTCAACTTTCCCACCATCGTCTACGAGAATTCCCCCGCGCTGGTCGAGGATCTCGCGACCAAGATGCGCGACAATGGCGTCAAGCCGGAGATCGAGATTTTCGATCTCTCGCACATCCACGGCGCGCGTCGGCTCGTCGAGGCCGGACTGATGGGCGAAGCGCCGCATGCGCAATTCGTGATGGGCGTGAAGAACGCCATGCCGGCGGAGGAGCGGCTGCTCGACGTCCTGCTCGCCGAGACGCGCCGCGTGCTGCCCAAAGCGACGTGGACGGCGGCGGGCATCGGCGCCAATCAATCGCGGGTCATGGAATGGGCGCTGGCGCGCCAGGCCGACGGCGTGCGCACCGGGCTCGAGGACAATGTCCGCCTCTCCAAGGATCGGCTCGCCCGCAGCAACGCGGAGCTCGTCGAAGTCGCGGTGGCGCTGATGGCCAGACATGGCGCGAGACCGGCGAGGATGGACGAGGCGCGCGCGATGCTCGGCCTGGCGCCGGCCTGAACCAGCCAGGCTTGCGCGAGCGCCCGCCGGCTGCGAGGAAGCGGCGATGCGCGCGTTTCCCGACCCACTGCCGATCGACGAAGCCCTGCCGCGGATCGCCGCGGCCCTGAACGCAGGCGCCAACGCGATTCTCGTGGCGCCGCCCGGCGCCGGCAAGACCACCCGCGTTCCGCTCGCGCTCATCGACGAGCCGTTCGCGCGGGCCGGCAAGATCATCGTGCTCGAACCTCGGCGTCTGGCGGCGCGCGCCGCGGCGGCGCGCATGGCGGCGAGCTTAAGCGAGAAAGTCGGCGAGACGATCGGCCTTCGCGTGCGGCTGCAAAGCCTCGTTTCCGCGCGCACCCGCGTCGAGGTCGTCACCGAAGGCGTCTTCGCGCGCATGATCCTCGACGACCCCGCGCTGGAAGGCGTCTCGGCGGTCCTCTTCGACGAATTCCACGAGCGCTCGCTCGACGCCGATCTCGGCCTGGCGCTGGCGCTCGACGCGCAGGGGGGCCTACGCGAGGATTTGCGCCTGCTGGTGATGTCGGCGACGCTCGACGGCGCGCGCGTGGCGAGGCTGATGGGCGAGGCCGCGCTGATCGAAAGCCAGGGACGAAGCTACCCCGTCGAGACGCGCTATCTCGGGCGCGATCCCGCGGCGCGCGTCGAGGACCAGGTCGTGCGCGCGACGCTTCGGGCGCTCGCCGAGGAGACGGGATCGATCCTCGTCTTCCTGCCCGGCCAGGGCGAGATCACGCGCGTCGCCGCCGAGCTCGCGAGCCGCATAAAAAATCCCGGCGTCGACATCGCGCCGCTTTATGGCGCGATGGACGCGCGGGCGCAGGACAAGGCGGTTTCGCCCGCCGCCCCAGGGCGGCGCAAGATCGTGCTGGCGACCTCGATCGCCGAGACTTCGCTGACCATCGAGGGCGTGCGCGTCGTCGTCGACAGCGGCCTGATGCGCGTCCCTCGTTTCGAGCCGGACATCGGGCTGACGCGGCTGGAGACGGTGCGGGCGTCGCGCGCCAACGCCGACCAGCGGCGCGGGCGCGCCGGACGCGTCGAGCCGGGCGTGTGCTATCGTCTGTGGGAAGAAGCGGGCAATGGCGGCCTTTTGCCCTACGCGCCGCCGGAAATTCTTTCCGCCGATCTCTCCGGCTTCGCGCTCGATCTCGCGGCGTGGGGGGTGAGCGATCCGGCCGCGCTCGCCTTTCTCGATCCCCCGCCGCGCGCCGCGCTCGCCGAGGCGCGCGCGTTGCTGACCTCGCTCGGCGCGCTCGACGACGACGGGCGCATCACGGGCGAGGGCAAGGCGATTTGCCGGCTCGCCTTGCCGCCGCGCCTCGCGCGCATGGTGGTCGACGCCGCGCGCGAGGGACGCGCCGGCCTGGCGGCCGAGATCGCCGTCGCGCTGACCGAGCGCGGGCTCGGCGGCGAGGCGGTCGATCTGACCCATCGGCTCGACGCTTTCCGCCGCGACCGCTCGCCGCGCGCCGAGGACGCGCGGCGATTGGCGCGGAGCCTGGCGAGCCGGGCGCGCGCGCCCTCACCCCGGCCCTCTCCCGCACAGGGCGTTCGGCAGAACGCCCGTCTTTCCGACGGGCTATGCGGGAGAGGGGGCGAGACCCTTCTCCCGCTCGCGGGAGAAGGTGGCCGGCGCAGCCGGCCGGATGAGGGCCTCGCCGCCGCCCCTTCCGACGTCGGCCAATGGCTCGCCGCCGCCTTCCCCGACCGCATCGCCATGGCGCGCGGCCAACGCGGGCAGTTCCTGATGGCCAACGGCCGCGCGGCTTCGCTCGAGCCGCACGACGCGTTGGCGGGCGAAGCGTTTCTGGCGATCGGCGAAATCGTCGGCCGCGCGGCTTCGGCGCGCATCCTCACCGCCGCGCCGCTGACGTTGGAGGCGATCGAAAGCGTCGCGGGCGCTTCGATCGCGACCGCCGACGAACTGACCTTCGATCGCGCCTCCGCGTCGTTGCGCGCGCGGCGGCGGCGCAGGCTCGGCGCGTTGATCCTGGCCGAGGGGAATTTGAGCGTTCCCGCCGACGAGCAAAGCGCGCTCGCGCTGGCGCGCGGCATCCTCGGCCTCGGCGTCGCCCGGCTGCCGTGGACGAAGAGCCTCGAGCAATGGCGCGGCCGCGTCATGTTCCTGCGCCGCGCCGAAGGCGAGCCGTGGCCCGATCTTTCCGACGCGGCGCTCGCCGCCTCGCCCGACTGGCTCGCGCCCACTCTCCTGGGCAAGACGCGCCTCGACGAAATTTCGGGCGACGAGTTCGCGCTAGGCTTGCACGCGCTTCTGCCCTACCAACTGTCGCGTCGGCTGGAGGCCGAGGCGCCGACGCATTTCGTCGCGCCGACCGGCTCGCCGGTTCCCGTGGATTATGAGGCGGAAGGCGGGCCGAGCATTGCGCTGCGGGTGCAGGAGCTGTTTGGGCTTTCCCAGCATCCCGCCCTGGCGGGCGGCCGCGTGCCGCTGACGCTGCATCTCCTGTCGCCCGCGCATCGGCCGATCCAGATCACCCGCGATCTGCCCGGCTTCTGGAAGGGCTCGTGGAGCGGCGTGCGCGCCGATCTGCGCGGCCGCTATCCCAAGCATTTCTGGCCCGAAGACCCGGCCTCGGCCGCGCCGACCAGCCGGGCGAAGCCACGCGGGACGTGAGAGCCGCGAGGCGCCGTTCTCGGATGCGAGCGTCCGCCGTCAAGCGCCCTGCGACGCGGTCCGCTGATTCGCGCGGCCGGGTTCGAGGCTTCGTCCGAGCCTCGTTTCCGGCTTCTCGACGACGAGAAAACCGGAGAAATCGTCAGCGAGGATTGTCGATTCTGCGATCGCGCGCGAAGCGGGATTGCGCGTCCGGCGCGAAACGAGGCTGTCGCACGAGATCGCGCGCAGCGCTCGGCAAATCGGCAAAATTCCAAGCGATCCCAAGGGAGAATTCTTCCCGCCCGGGCCGAGCGCGGCCGCGGTCGCCGGGGCCGTGACACCCGCCGAGCGCCGCTGCGCCTAGTTTTTGGCCAGGCCCTATATATTCTTCGGGCAAGCCCGACAGCGCCTCGTTAACCTCTTATTAACCAACCTTTACGAAAAGTTGCGCTGTCCATGGGGGCAGCCAATGATGGGCCTTTCCGTATCCAGGAATAGTCGGCAGAGCGTTTTCTTGCGGCGCGCGCAGGCCAGGCTTGCGAACCCGAGCGACGCCTCCGGCCGGACGGGCGCGACGACGAGTTCGTCGTCCGCCGGCAACGTCGTCGCGTTCGCCGACGCTTCGACCGCGGTAGGGGTCCCGGCGGCGGCGCTGGCTTTCCTCTCCGAGCTCGGCGGCGCCTCGGGCGGCGCGGGCGACTCGGCGTCCTCGCCCGATTCGCCAATCGTCGGCGCCGCGCCCTCGACGCTGGCGACCGATTTTCAGGACGTCCTGGCCGAACTTGAGACGCCGTCGTCGGCGTCGTCGCCGGCCGCGGCCGCTCCCCTTCCGCCGAGCCAGGCGAGTCCATCCTACGGCGCGAGCGACGCGGCCGCGCCTTCCAAGCCCGCCGCCGTTTCCGCGGAGCTCCTGCAGGTGCTCGAGGCCTACGCCGCCAATAGTGCGCCTGCGACGCCAGCGGCCGGCGCCGCATCGGGGTAAAATTCCGCGCGGGGACTGTGTTACGCGCGGGGATGGGCCGCGCGATAGGCCGCCAGCAGCCGCGCGCCATCGACTGCGGTGTAGATTTGCGTCGACGACAGCGAGGCGTGGCCGAGCAGTTCCTGGATCGTCCGGAGATCGCCGCCGCGCGCGAGCAGGTGGGTGGCGAAGGAATGGCGCAGCGCGTGCGGCGTCGCGCTGTCGGGCAGTCCGAGCGCGCCGCGCAGGCGCTCCATCGCGAGCTGGAGGATGCGTGGCGAAAGCGGCCCGCCCTTGGCGCCGACGAAAAGCGGCCCGTCGGGCTTCAGGGCGTAGGGGCAGAGGGCGAGATAAGTCTCGATCGCCGCGCGCACCGGCGCGATGACGGGCGCGCTACGCGTCTTGGCGCCCTTGCCGACGATCGTGACGGCCTCGCAGGCGCCGATCGGCGCGTCCGCGCGGCGGATCGACAGGGCCTCGCCGATGCGCAGCCCCGCGCCGTAGAGCAGCGCGAGAACCGCGGCGTCGCGGGCGATCACCCAGGGCTCGCGCGCTTCGCCGGCGCGCGTCTCGGACGTGGCGACAGCCCTGGCGTCGGCGACGGCGAGCGCGCGCGGCAGCCGGCGCGGCGCGCGCGGGGCGCGGATCGCGCCGAGGGCGGAAGCCGATCCATGGCCCTCGCGCTCGATATGGCGCGCCAGCGAGCGCAGCGCCGAGAGCGCGCGTTGCAGCGAGCGCCCGTCGATCTCCTGCGCGCGCCGGCGCGCCAGGAACGCGCGCAGATCGCCGGGGACGAGGCCGACGAAATCGGCCGTTCCGGGCGCGGCTTCAAAGCGCTCTGTCAAGAAGGCGAGGAATTGCCTGACGTCGCGGCCATAGGCCTCCAGCGTATGCGCGGCGAGCCGGCGCTCGTGGCGCAAATGCGCGAGCCACGCGACGACCAGCGCCGTGAGGTCGGGCGCGGCGGGCAGGGCGGCTTGTGCGAGGCGATGTTCGGGGCTCAAGCGTGCAGGCCGGCTTTTGCCGCCATGGCGGGACCGAGCGCAGCCATGACGAAGTTTGGCGAAGCTGCGATATTCGCAGAGCGGCGTTAACCGCGCGTTGCCGTTTCGGCCGAAGGTTCGAGATCGCGGAGCGCGAGGGAAGAATCGCGCCGTTCGCCGCCCCCGCTGGCGACCGGCGTCACCATCGCGGACAGAATCCGCTGGATGTCGACGCAGCCGACGCGCCGCCCTTTCCCGTCGAGAACGGCGAGCGCGGTCTGATTGGCGCCGGCCAGCAGCCTCGCCGCGTCCTCGAGCACGGCGTCCGAGGCGATGGCGAGCTTCGGCGCGTCGGCATTGTCCGTCGCGGGACCCATGATCGCCTCGACCTTGATGACGCGGCCCCGGTTCACCTCCTTGACGAAACTGGCGACATAATCGTCCGCCGGACGCAGCACGATGTCCTGGTTCGTGCCCTGCTGTATCACCTCGCCGTCGCGAAGGATGGCGATCGCGTCGCCGAGCCGCAGCGCTTCGTCGAGATCGTGAGTGATGAACACGATGGTCTTCTTGATTTCCTTCTGAAGGTCGAGAAGGACGGTTTGCATATCGACGCGGATCAGCGGGTCGAGCGCCGAAAAGGCCTCGTCCATCAGCATGATCGGCGCGTCGTTGGCCAGCGCGCGGGCGAGGCCGACGCGCTGTTGCATGCCGCCCGAAAGCTGGTTGGGGTAGCGGTCCTCGAAGCCTGCGAGCCCGACCCTGGCCAACCAGCGCATCGCCGATTCGACCTGCCCCGCGCGCGCGACGCCCTTCATCTCGAGGCCGAAAACCGCGTTGTCGAGCACGGTGCGATGGGGCAGCAGGGCGAATTTCTGGAACACCATCGCCGTATGTCGACGGCGAAACTGCCGCAATTCGCTCCCGTTCATCTTGACGACGTCGACGCCGTCCACCCACACCTCGCCGGCGGTCGGATCGATCAGCCGGTTGATGTGGCGGATGAGTGTTGACTTGCCTGATCCGGACAGCCCCATGATGACCTGGATGCAGCCGGGCTTCATGTGAATGTTGACGTCCCTGAGGCCCAGCACGTGTCCGTGGCGCGCCATCAACTCGGCCTTGCTCATCCCCCTTTCGACGAGCGCGAGATAGTCGCGCGCATTCGCGCCGAAGATCTTGTAAAGGCGCCGGATCTCGATGCCGCCGCCCTCCGCCGGAGGCTCAGCCATGAACGACGCTCCGGTGCTTTTGCAGCCGCCGGCCGTAGGCCTGGCTGACGCGGTCGAAGATGATCGCGATGCCGACGATGGCGAGGCCGTTCATGACGCCGAGGGTGAAATATTGATTGGCGATCGCCTTGAGCACGGGCTGGCCGAGGCCCTGAACGCCGATCATCGAGGCGATCACCACCATCGCCAGCGCCATCATGATGGTTTGGTTGACGCCGGCCATCATCGTGGGCAGCGCGAGGGGAAGCTGAACCTTCACCAGCTTCTGCCAGCTCGACGATCCGAACGCGTCGGCGGCCTCCAGAACGTCGCGGTCGACCAGCCGGATGCCCAAATCCGTCAATCGGATCATCGGCGGAATCGCATAGATGACGACGGCGATGAGGCCGGGAACCTTGCCGATGCCGAGCAGCATGACGACCGGGATGAGATAGACGAAGCTCGGCAGGGTCTGCATCACGTCGAGGATCGGATTGATCGACTTTTGCAACCGATCCGAACGCGACATCGCGATGCCGATGGGGATGCCCAGCACGATCGACAACACCGTGCAGACGACGATCATCGAAATCGTCTTCATCGTGTCTTCCCACATGTCGAACAGACCGATCGCGAGCAGCGTCGAGACGGTCCCGGCGACGACGATCCGACTGCGCCCGGCGAACCAGGCGATCGCCGCGAAGACGAGGACGACGATCGGCCAGGGCGCGCCGAGCAAAACGCGCTCGGAGTGAATGAGAAAATACTGCAGGGGATCGAACAGATGTTCGATGGCGTCGCCATAGGTCCGCGTGAACGCGAGAAAGCCCGCGTCGACGGCTTTCTTCCAGGCCCGTAACGTGTCGTCGCTCAGGTGCGGAAAGCTGAACAGCCAATCCATCGATTTGCCCCTTGGCGTAAGGCGAGCAACAGGAGTTCGGTGCGTGGCGAACCCTCACCCCAACCCCTCTCCCGTAAACGGGAGAGGCGCTTTGCCACCCCCTCCCTTCTCCCGCTTGCGGGAGAAGGTGGACGCGCGAAGCGCGGCCGGATGAGGGCCTGCGCGAGCGGTTTTTCCGCTCCATTCATTTCATGGCGAGGTCAAAGGCCGGCTTTGACGTTCGCCGCGACATCCGCCGGAACCCACTTGGTCCAGACGTCCGCGTTGTTCTTGAGGAAATATTTCGCGCCTTCGTCGCCGGTCGCCTGGTTGTCGGTCATCCACGCCAGCAGCTTGTTGACCGTGGCGTTCGCCCAGGAGCGGTTCTTGAGATAGTCCATGGCGACGCCGCCGCGCGCGGCGAATTTGGCGGTCACGAGGGTCACGACATGATCCGTCGACCAAGCGTTGGGTTTGGGATCGGGGCAGTCGGCGACGGTGTAGCAGCGTTTCCATTCCGCCGCGTCGAAGGGAACGCCGAAGTCCAGCTTGACCATTTCATATTTGCCGAGCAGCGCCGTGGGCGCCCAGTAATAGCCGAGCCAGCCCTGCTTGTGCTCGTAGGCCTTCGCCAGCGATCCGTCGAGGCCGGCCGCCGAGCCCGTGTCGACCAGGACGAATCCCGCCTTCTGCGCGCCGAACGCCTTGTAGAGTTGACCCGTCACGCGCGTGCCGCCCCAACCTTGCGGGCCGTTGAAGACGGCGCCTTTCGAGGGGTCTTCCGGCGCGGGGAAAAGTTCGGGATGTTTCAGCGCGTCGGCGATCGTCTTGATGTCGGGATGGGCGTCGGCGATGAATTTCGGGATCCACCAACCCTGCACGCCGCCGTCGGACAGAGCCGTCGCGGCGATGACGAGCTTGCCTTCCTTCACGCCGCGGTTGACGACGTCGGGCAACAAGTCGATCCATCCCTCCGGCGCGATGTCGGGTTCGCCCTTCTCGGTCATCGAGGTGATGGTGGGCACGGTGTCGCCGACCACGATGTTGACGTTGCAGCCGTAGCCCTTCGTCAAGATGAGCTTGTCGATGCTGGACAGCACTTCGGCGGACTGCCAGTTCATGCTGGCGATGGTGACGTCGCCGCAGCCCGCGGCCGACGCCGCGCCACCGGAAGCGAAGACGCCCATGGCGAGCATGGTCGACGTTAGGAATGCCTTCATTGTCGTTCCCCTACCTCTTGCGGCGCTCAACGCTGGGTCGGACGACGAGCAGCGCCGCTTCGCTCTCCGCCCTGTCTCCTTTGCGCGGTTCCGCTCGCGGCGCCCTCGCTGGCTGCGCCTCTTCGCGCGGGGGCCGCGGCAAAAAACCTACCGAAACGACTGGCGCCGCGCGAGATCAGGATGCGCGAGCGCGCGCGATCGCAGGCCGTTTGGCCGCTAAGCCGTGGCGTGCGAAGAACCGATCCATTTCGCTCACCCGCGGCGGCTTGCCCGCGAAGACGCCGATATATTCGGGGACGCGCGCCATCCGGACCGTTACGTCTTCCTCCGTCTTCATCGAGATGTAGCCGATTTGCGAGAGATAGATCGCCCGGCTTCTGACATCGGCGGCGAGCTTGTCGAAGCCGAAGCGGACGAACATGTCCGCCAGCGCCTTCAGGCGCGTCGCGTCGGCGGCGGCGATCTCCGCCGCGACTTCGGGCGATTGATGCGCCCAACTGCGCACGGCGAATTCGAAGCGGGAATCGAACAAGGCCGGATCGAGCCAGCAATCGAACACGTTGAGAATCGCTTCGCAGATGCTCTCGGCGTAACTCTCGGCCTGCTTGACGAGATTGCCGGTGTTCTTCGCCCGCCAGCGGTCGATCAGAGCCGCCAAGAGCGCGTCGCGGTCCCTGAAGAACCAGTAAAAGCTCGTTCGGGAAAGGCCCAGCCGCTTCGACAGCGGCATGATCCGCACCGCTTCGACGCCGGATTCGAGCAGGCTTTCGTAAGCCGCTTCCAGCCACCCTTCGCGTGACCCGCGCCAACCCGTTTCGCTTTGCTTGGACGACCGCATGTTTCAATGATAGGCGCCCAAAATGCCGCGCGCAACGATATTGTACGAGCGTGTCGCCTAAATTGACAGTAGTGAACAGTCTCCCTAGTTTCGCGGCCAAAAACCGCTCGCGAGGCCTAGGCATGACCAACGATCCGCTTCTGCAACCTTTTCGGCTGAAGCATCTGACGCTGCGAAATCGCCTGATGATCACCGCCCACGAGCCCGCCTATGCCGAAGACGGCATGCCGAAGGCCGCCTACCGCGCGTATCACGTCGAGCGCGCCAAGGCGGGCGTCGCCCTGACCATGACGGCCGGTTCCGCGACGGTTTCGCGCGATAGCGCGCCCGCCTTCAACAATATCCTCGCCTACAGGGACGAAGTGGTCGGCTGGATGAAGGACCTCGCCGACGCCTGCCACGACCATGGCGCGGCGGTGATGATCCAGTTGACGCACCTCGGGCGTCGCACGCGCTGGGACAGGGCCGATTGGCTTCCCGTCGTCTCGCCCTCGCATCATCGCGAGGCGGCGCATCGCGCATTCCCCAAAAAGCTCGAGGATTGGGACATCGCGCGGATCGTCGCCGATTACGCCGACGCCGCCGAGCGCATGCGGGCGGCCGGGCTCGACGGCGTCGAACTCGAGGCCTACGGCCATCTCATGGACCAGTTCTGGTCGCCGCTGACCAATACGCTGGACGGCCCCTATGGCGGCTCGCTCGACAACCGCTTGCGCTTCGCGTTCGATGTGCTCGGCGCCATCCGCCGGCGCGTCGGCGCCGAATTCATCGTCGGCGTGCGCTTGAGCGCCGACGAGGCGGTCGCCGGCGGCCTGACCCAGGCGGACGGCTTCGAGATTTCGCGACGCCTCGCGGCCTCGGGAATGGTGGACTTCCTCAATGTCGTGCGCGGGCATATCGACACCGACGCCGGCCTGACCGACGTCATCCCGGTGCAGGGCATGGCCAGCGCGCCGCATTTGGATTTCGCCGGCGAGCTGCGCGCGGCGACGGGGATGCCGACGTTTCACGCCGCGCGGATTCCCGACGTCGCGACGGCGCGTCATGCGATCGCCTCCGGCAAACTGGATATGGTCGGCATGACGCGCGCGCACATCGCCGATCCGCATATCGCGCGCAAGATCATGCAAGGCCGCGAGGACGAAATCCGCCCCTGCGTCGGCGCCAACTATTGCCTCGACCGCATCTACCAGGGCGGCGAGGCCTTTTGCCTGCACAACGCCGCCACCGGGCGCGAACTGACGATGCCGCACGAGATCCCGCGCGCCGGCGAGCGGCGCAGAATCGTGATCGTCGGCGCCGGCCCCGCCGGCCTGGAGGCCGCGCGCGTCGCGGCCGAGCGCGGGCACGAGGTCGTGGTGCTCGAGGCCGCGAGCCAGCCCGGCGGACAGGTGCGCCTGACCGCGCTGAGCCCGCGGCGACGCGAGATGATGGGGATCATCGATTGGCGGATGGCGCAATGCGCGGCGCGCGGCGTCGCGTTCCGTTTCAACGTTTGGGCCGAGGCGGGCGACGTTCTCAGCGAAAATCCCGACGTCGCGATCATCGCCACCGGCGGGTTGCCGCACACCGAAATTCTCGCCTGTGGAAACGACCTCGTCGTCTCGACTTGGGACATTCTGTCGGGCGACGCGAAGCCGGCGGGAAGCGTGCTGCTGTTCGACGACGCCGGCGACCACGCCGCGTTGCAGGCGGCCGAGCTCATCGCCGCGACCGGCGCGAAGCTGGAGATCATGACGCCGGATCGCACCTTCGCGCCCGAGGTGATGGCGATGAATCTCGTGCCCTATATGCGCAGCTTGCAAAAGCGCGACGTGACGTTCACCGTCGGCTTCCGCCTGACGAGCGCGAGGCGCGAAGGCAATCGACTAATCGCCCGCATCGACAGCGACTATGTCGAGGCGGGCAAAGAGCGGGTCGTCGAGCAGATCGTCGTCAATCACGGCACGCGGCCGCTCGACGATCTCTATTTCGCATTGAAGCCGCTTTCGCTTAATCACGGCGCCGTCGATCACGCCGCGCTGATCGCCGGCCGGCCGCAGACGATCCGGGTCAACCGCGAGGGCGCCTTCCAGCTCTTCCGCATCGGCGACGCCGTCGCCGCGCGCAACACCCATGCCGCGATCTACGACGCGCT
>Ga0181524_10001560_pt1 | contig 25935 bp, 27 predicted proteins | sample PEATcosm2014_Bin_34_FD_119761 | JGI IMG/M metagenome (GOLD analysis project Ga0181524, IMG submission 119761) | Peatland microbial communities from MTU Mesocosm Facility, Houghton, MI, USA - PEATcosm2014_Bin05_60_metaG | ecosystem: Environmental > Terrestrial > Soil > Wetlands > Peat | place... | reverse complement strand
GGAGATGCCGAGCTGAACTGATGCTTGGCTGGCGCCAGAGCGAAGAGCGAGGACGAACGCTCGGTTCGCTAAAGGGAATTTGTCACCTCAACCAACCGACCAGACCTTTTGCCAATCTCCAGGCCCGGCGCTTCAGCGCCGGGTGGGGCGTCCTCATGACTTTCCGTCCCGAAGGGACGGTTGAAGCGCAACGGACCAGGAAACGTCCTGAAGAGCGCGCCTCCTTCAGCCGTTCCTTCGGAACGGGCGGAACACCAAACCGGCTCTCCCGGCGCTGAAGCGCCGGGCTATTGTCGGGCAGTCCCTTCGGGACAATAAGCCTGGCCGATGTGGCCAGATCATGGCCCGCTTTGGCGAAGAGTTCCGCGCGCGCTTTCCGCACTTCATCGACAATCGAGTCTTTCATTAAAACAGGCCCATTTTTCTGCGGAGCATCCACTCGGCGACCAGCAGGGCGAGGAGGGCCAGGAGAAGCCACGGCCCGGCCTCGACCAGCGAGGATTCCTGCAAGATAGCCCTGCGGGCGTGTCTGCCGCCGATACGCTGCAGGAGTTGATCGGCATCCGCCTCGCGGAAATAGGCGCCGCCGCCGCGCTGGGCGAGTTGCTGCAGGAAAGGCTCATCGAGTTCCAGGCGCGAGCCTTCGGATAGAAGCGGGGCAATCGCGAGGTTCTTCTCGAAAGTTTCAAGCACGCGCTCGCCCTGATAGGCCACCAGCCGGAACATGTATTCGCCGCGCTGGCGGAAACGCAGTTTCGCCTGCCAGGCCTGGTTTTGGCCCGGGAGCGGTTCCACGCTCACGGGAGCGGCCTGATCCCTGCCGGCCGGGGAGGCCGCAGGCAGGATGCCCGCGCCACGCTCGGGGGGCCTCACGGGAGCGGCTTGGTCGCTGATGGCCAGCGAGGCGGTGAAGCGCAAGGCGTCTGCGCGGGCGCCCGGGGCGCGAATTTCAACGGCCGCTTGCTCGCCTGGCCGGTAGAAGTCCTTGTCGAACCGAACACTCAGGTTTTGGCCGCCCTCGGTTTTTCCGGTGAGGTTGCGAATGGCCTGGCGCCAGAACAAGCCGTAAGCCGAGCGGAGAGGCTCGGGCTGCGTGGCCCATTTCCAGAGGGTGTTGCTGGCGATGGCAAGGACCTTGCCTTTGCCGAACGGCTGGATTGCGACGATAGCCAGCTCGCGGGCCCCGAGACGGGCGTCGAGCAGGGCGGTCGCGCCCGGTTTCAACTCGGAGACGAGGTTCACGGCATCGAGCGTTGCGCTGCTGCGGGCCAGGATGTCCTCGACGGTCGCCAGGATCGGATGGCCCGCGCCCATGGGCGGGACATGGACGCCGACGCTTTCATGCGCCGGTTCCGGTTCGCGGTCGGAGAGCCTCCAGGGAAAAAGAGTGGCCAGTGAGGTTTGCGCGTAACCGCCACGCCCGAATGACTCCTCGCCCCCCAGGAAAATCAGCGCGCCGCCGTTCTCGACGAATTGAATGAGCGCCTGCATTTGGCGGGGCGCGCAATCTTCAGCCGGGAAGGAACCGATGATGATGGCGTCGTAGGCCTCCAGGCCCTGCTTTGTGGAAGGGAGTCCGGCAGAAAGGGGATCATCGCCGGCGCGGCGGTCGCCCTGGAGCGTAAACCGATCACCGCTGGTGCGGAAAAGCGCGGTGAAGGAAATCCCCGGGTCGCGCCCCAACTCGTTGCGGAGCATCTTGAATTCCTGGCCGAGTTCGCGAGTGAAATAAAGCACACGGAGGGATTTCTTCTGGACGTTTACGGTGAGGAGGCGCGAGTTGTTCAGGGAGGAGAGCTCGCCGGCCAGCGGCAGGGCTGTGAGGCGATAATGCTGCAGGCCTGTTTGCGCGCACTTGACGGGCAATCGCGCGCGGGCGCGCAAGTTAGACAAATCGAGGGGCTGTTCGAGCACCTTTTCCCATGCGTTGCCGCCGGTAGCGGGCGATGGGGGAGCAGGCAGGATGCCTGCTCCGCGTTCGAGCGCTTTTTCCGATGAGCCGCTGCCGGTGGCGCGCTCCAGCAGCACCCGCGCATGGGCGGCCTTTTCGGCAAAGCCCAGTCCGTGTCCCGCGCGCGCCCGGAGATCGGCAGTGATTTCAAAATCCACGTCCTTTTCCGCCTCGGGAGGGCATTGCGCGTCCGTGATGGCCAGGTCATTCCAGGTCGAGGGATCGGTCCCCGTGCCGACGATGTAAAGCGGGGCCTTGGGCAGAGCGGTGGTTTCTATCTGCTCGTCGCCGCCATCGGTGAGCAGGACGACGCCCAGGTAAGAGGCCAGGTCCGCCCGCTCCGAGAGCGCGAGCAAACACCCGGCGAGGTCGGTTCCGCGCATTGCGGGGCCGGGGGGCGGCCCCGGCTTGTGAATCGTGGTGTCGAATTCCAGCTCCTCAAGCCTGATTTCTGCGGGCAAGGCTCGTTGCCAGCGCTGGACAATTTGGCGCGCGCGCGCCGTGCGCGGTTGCCGATAATCGTCCGCGACATCCATCGAGGAGGAGGTGTCAACCAGGGCCAGGAGGGTGCCCTTGACCGGCTCTGATTTCTGGATGGCGGAGACCGGGTCGAAGAGCACCGCCAACAGCAGCGTCAGTGTCAGGACCTTCGGCGTGATGAGCCATCTGGCTTTGCCTGGGGACACGCGCCTCAAGAGCCTCCGGTAAAGGAACCATAGCCATGCGCAGGCCCCGCCAAAGAGGATACCGCACCAGACGCCGCCCAGGTGCGGGTGCCACTGGAGAACTGCAAGAGTCGGGAGGGTCATGCGGGTGACGGCATCACGTCTGGTTGGTTCGGAAATATCCCCTTGGCCAAACAGTGCCCAAAGAGGTAATATTCCATCATGAAAACGATGTTGACCTTGGCCGAAGCGACGAAGCTGACCGAGGAAACTGCGCGGCAATATATCGAGAATCTGCTCTGGCCGGATGGTCCAGTCTGCCCACGCTGCAAGGGCAAGAACGCCATCCATGTTGCCGGTGAATCCGCCCGGGCCGGCCGGTTCATATGCAACGACTGCCGCAGAGAATTCACAGCGACCGCAGGCACGATTTTTGAGGGTTCGCACATTCCGCTTCGCTCCTGGATTATCGCCTTCCACATGCTGTGCGCCAGCAAAAAAGGCGTGTCAGCCAAACAGGTGCAACGGCAGCTTGGATTGGCGTCATACAAAACAGCCTGGTTTATGTGCCGCCGGATTCGAGGCGCGATGGAGAAAGGACCGCTCACAGAATTGTTGAAGGGCATCCTGGAACGTAATGGCAAGATGCGGACTCGTGCTGTCGCGGAGACGGCCGCCCCGAGGCTGAAAGGCGCAATCGGTGAGGCGGTTGACCGGAACGCCGGCATCATCACCGATGAGTTCGCGTCGGCTGTGGAAACTCACCCGCCAACACTGGAGCAACAATTTGACGCGCTCGCGGCTCAATGGTACCGGGAGACAAGGAAGCTTTCTGATGCCACGCAAATTGTTTTGCACCCGGCGTATCAAAAGATCATCGGGATGGGCAAAGATGCTTTACCTTTCATTTTCCGGGAGCTAAAACGCACGAGAGGACACTGGTTATGGGCCCTCGCGATGATTACCCGACAAGATCAAGCGCAGCCGGGGCAGGCCTTTAGGCAAGCTGTGGATTCATGGCTTAGGTGGGGTGAAAAAATCGGATACGTTTAATGTCTGCGCAGGACATCGAGCTGGAATTCCCCAAACTCCGCGCTGAAGGATACACAATTACCAGCGCAGACACCACTGATTACAACTGCTTTGCGTGGGTAGTACATGACACCGATCATTGGTATTCGCCGCTCCCGATTAACGGCTATTATTGGCCCGAGAATATTCCCAGGAACACAGGGCTGCAAACATTTATACAACTGTATAATCGCGAAGGCGATTTTATTCCATGCAAAGACGGCTCACTTGAACGGGGATTCGAGAAAATTGCCCTTTATATGAATGCGGCTGGGGGTATTACTCATGCTGCGAGGCAACAGCCCACTGGCGTATGGACAAGCAAGCTTGGGGTAAAGGAAGACATAGAACATGTTAGACTGACTGGGTTGGAAGACGACGGAGTCAAGGTGGATGATTATGGAAAAGTCGTTCAGTTTCTAAAACGACCGGCCCCTAATAACGGATGAATGCTCATTCCACAGGCTCCAGAGCCGGTATCGGCTTGGTTTCGCGCGGTTTGGCTTTGATCGGGAGCGGGTTGGCAAACCGGCCTTCCGCAACGAACGCAGCGAAGGCCAGCAGGAGCAGCAGCCAACTCAAGTCCAGGGATTTCTCGAGCTTGCGAAACTCCGACACCAGCCCTTGCCCGCCGGCGAGCTGTCGCACGGCATAAGACAATTTGCCCAGGGCGGGCAAGGCGTCGCCGGCAAGAAATCTCTGGCGGCCCTCTTTTTCCGAAGAACGGACGGCGCAATAAACCGTTTCCGCGCCGCTTCGGACGGTGTAAATGCCGGAACGCGGCAGGGTTGGCAGGCGGGCTGCAGAGCCTTTCCAGTCCAATGGACTGCCGGCCAGGGATTGCACCCGGATGGCCGCATCCTGTGAAAGGGAGAGGCGCAAAGGCTCGCCTGCGACCAATGAGAGAATGTTGGTGGCGGGGGCGGCTTGAGTCAGAGCAAGGTTCTGGGCCAGGGCGACGAATCCCGGTTTGAGCGGGAGGGTGCTCCAGGCCGAGTCGAACGCCAGGCCGCTGGCCAGCAATCGTCCTCTGCCAACGTTCTGCTCCGCCACGACCACCCGTCCATCCTCCAGCCCGAGGACGGGGTTGTTGGTGGCCGTGGCGCGCAAGGGATGGAACCTGAAGGCTTTCACGTTGTGCAAAGCCACCTCACCTTTTTCGTCCCGGAGGTCATTGAACATCGTGTGGCTCTTGGCCAGGGCAGAAAGAGCCAGGCCGGCCTGGACCCGCTCCAGCGGCCCCGGGGTGACGCCCAGCCAGCCGGGCGGGGTCCCGAAACTTCCCACCGCAGTGGACGGGACCAGAAGGGCAGTTCCGCCGGCAGTCAGGAAATCCTTGAGGGCAGACCACCGCGCGGCGGAATCGGCGCCGGCAATTCCGAAGGACTCCCAGGTCAGGACGACCAGGCCGGAGTGCTGGCCGCGCAGCCTGGCAACCACATCAGCGTTGTCGACGAACAAGGGGACCAGGCCCGAGAGCCTTCCTTCACCGGATGGTGAAATCGCCAGCGGCAACTGGCCGTACTCGGAAGCGGTTCCCGCAAACAGGACGGGCCTTCTTTCCGAACAACTGAAGCTGAGAGGAGCGTGATTGTCCGCCGAGAAATCGTCGCCTTCCACCCAGACGTTGACCCAGCGGATACCGGGGTTCTGAGGCTCCAAATCGAAGCTGGCGGTCTTTTCGGCTTGCGGCGGGAGGATGAATTCCCGGCTGCCGCGGTTGCCGGCATCGTCGAGCCAGTTGAGCCGCGGGCGGCCCTCGACGGGGCTTGCGTTGACCAGGCGGGCTTCGACTGGAATCCGGCGGCCCGGGAGAATGGACCTCGGCCCAAGCTGTGTTCCGGCAAGAACAATGTTGGCCCTGGCCGGGGTGCTGGGAACCCGGTGGACAACCACCGTTGAGCCTCGAGGCGGCACGCGCGAACCCAAAGGCGCCTGGTTCCATTTCTCCTCCTGGAGGTCGGAGAAGACATGAATCTCGGAATGCGCGGCGCCGCCGCCTTCCAGCATGGCCAATGCGCGCTGGACGGCCGTGGCGACGCTGCCGCCAGCCTCGGTTTCGGCGAGGTGCTCGAGGGCGTCCTTCAGGGCGGCTTTGTCGGCAGTCAACCCCGCAGGCAAAGGCACAGCCGGGTCCGGAACGAGCAACACAATGCCCGCACTGTCTCCGGCCCGGAGTTGGGAGACGAGCGTTCGCGCGCCGCCGACGGCTTCTTTGAGTTTGACCCGGCCGTTCTCCCCCGTTCCGCTCATGGACCCCGAATTGTCCAGGAGCAGGACGATGGCCACCGAGCCTTCCTTGCCGACTCCGAACCAGACCGGGTGCGCAAGGCAGAGCACGACAAAGACAATGAGCAACGCGCGCACCAGCAGCGTGAGCCATTCGCGGAGGCGCCGGCGGGCATTGAGGCGTGGGTCGATGCGATGAAAGAGCATGAGCGTTGGGAACGCGCGGGGGTGCTTTTTGAGGCGAAAGAAAAGATGGAAGATGAGCGGCAGGGCCGCCAGGGGCAGCAAGGAAAGGAAAGAAGGGTTAAGTGCCGTGAGGCCGCTCATAATAGATTGCCAAATCGGGCGCAGTCCGTCTCCTCGATCCTAATCTTAATCTTAATCCTCCCCATCATAGCTGTCCAAACCTGGCGTGAAAGGTCTCCTCGAGCGGGGTGCGCGTGTCAATGAGGTGGTACTCGGCCAGGCAATCCAGGCAGCCCCGGCGAATCTCATCCAGGAACTTTCGGAGTTCCTGGGCGTAGGCCTCGCGCATCTCATCGGCCTGCACCGGGAGCCTCTCGCCGGTCTCCAGGTCGCGCAACTCGGAAAGACCGCTGAAATTCAGGGACAACTCGGCGGCATCCAGGGGCTGAAGCACCATGATTTCGTGGCGGTTGTGATGCAGGTGCTGAAGCCCGCGCACCACCTCGGCAGAGTCCTCCAGGAGATCGGAAATCAGGATGACCAGGCTGCGGCGCTGCACTTGCTCGGCCAAACGGTGCAAAGCGGCGTGAATGGTGCCGCGCCCGGCGGGCCTGATTTCCTGGAGCGCCAGCAACATCGGACGCAGGCCGTCGAGCGAGCCGGTCGGCGGAAAAGATCTTCCGGCCTTCTCGCCGAAGAGCGTCAACCCGACGGCGTCAGATTGGCTGACCAGCACATACATCAGCCCGGCCGCCAGGTAACAGGCGTAATCCATTTTGGAGTGCAGGCCCAGGTCGCTGAACCCCATGCTCTCGGAGGTGTCGAGCAGGATATAGGCGCGGAGATTGGTCTCCTCCTGGTAACGCCGGATGACGTAACGATCCGTGCGGGCATAGACTGCCCAATCAATCAGGTTCGGCGGGTCGCCCCGGGCGTACTCGCGGTAATCGGCGAACTCGACGGACGAGCCGTGGTGCGGGGAACGGTGCAGCCCTTGCCTGCCCCCTTCGACGGGTTTGCGCACCGACAAACCCAACCCGCGCAAGCGATCCGCAAGTTCGGGTGGGAGAAATTTATATGGAGCCGGCGTCAATACTTTGGTTCTTTCACCGTCTCGACGATTTTTTTGACGATGGCATCCGTGCTGACGCCTTCGCTGGCGGCGGTGAAGTTCGGGAAAATGCGATGCCGCAGGACCGGCAACGCATATTCGCGCACGTCGGCGCACGAAACGCTGAAGCGGCCCTGGAGCAAGACATGGGCCTTGGCGGCGAGCAACAGGTACTGGCCGGCCCGTGTCCCGGCTCCCCAGCGGACCCACCGGTTCACGAAATCCTGCGCGCCCTCGAGATTGGGGCGGGTCGCCCGGACAAGGCTCAGGGCATAGAGGGCGACATGCTGGCTGACGGGGACCTGCCGCACAAGGCGCTGCAGTTCGAGCACTTCCGGGGCCTTGAGGACCCGGCTCACGGGCGCCTGCAAGTCCCGCGTGGTGTCCAGGATGACCTGCTGCTCTTCGGCGGCGCTGGGATAGGAGAGGTGGATGCAGAACATGAAGCGATCCAGTTGCGCCTCGGGCAGCGGATAAGTGCCTTCCTGCTCGATGGGGTTCTGGGTGGCCAGCACCATGAACGGTTCGGGCAGATCATAACCGCTGCCCGAAACGGTGACCCGGTGCTCCTGCATGGCCTCCAGCAGCGCCGCCTGGGTCTTGGGGGGCGTGCGGTTGATTTCGTCGGCCAGCAGCAGATTTGTGAACAGCGGCCCGCGATGAAACCGGAAGTTGCGCTTCCCGGTCAGGGAATCCTCTTCCAGAATATCGGTGCCCGTAATGTCCGAGGGCATGAGGTCGGGCGTGAATTGAATCCGGTTGGACTGGAGATCGACGGTGTTGCCCAGCGTCTTGACCATGAGCGTCTTGGCAAGGCCCGGCACTCCGATCAAGAGGCAATGGCCGCGCGCAAACAGGGCGGCCAGCATCTGGTGAAGCGTCTCGCGCTGGCCGATGATTACTTTGCCGATCTCGGCGAGGATTTCCTCGCGGGCCTTCTTGAATCGGGCGATTACTTCTTCGGGGCCGGCGACCCGGGCGGAAGGCGTTTCCGGCCCAGGCGGGGCCGGAGGAGTGTCTGGTGGAGGCAGCGTTTCGGACGCGGGCGGGGACTCTTCCGCCGCAGGCGGCGGCGGAGTTTCCGGCGCAGGCAAGGATTGCCCTTGATGGGCGGTGGACTCTCCAGCGCCGTCCCCGGCCACAAACACAAAATCCACGTCCCCAAGCGAAAAAGCCGCACGATCCCGCAAAAGGAGAGAAGAAACCCGGCGATTGTCCACTATAATGCCGTTGCTGCTGCCTTGGTCGCTTAATTGGAAGGCGTCTCCCTCACGGGTAATGAGCGCATGGTGGGAGGACATCGATTCGCAAGGAATGCAAAGGTCGTTGTCCTTCAAACGCCCGATGGCCGTACGGGCGCCCAATTCGACGCGCTGTTCCCGGTTCTCAAATCTATAAATCAGCGTGGGCATTGGCATCAATGTGTCATGGCGTACATGATGACGTTGACGCCCAGTTTCATCGCCGACTCCGGCTCATAAGCCCTGGCCAGCGGATGCTCCATGCCCTGCCAGCCCGCTTCCAAATCGAAGGGGCTGTAAATGACCCTGAGATCGCCATTGAGCGAGATGCCTTCCAGGCACGGGCCCTGGAGCTCAGGTCTCCGCGCCAGGGCGGCGGGCGTGTACTTGGCTTCCGTTATCTTGTTGACCGTGCTGAAGATCGGATGGTTGGGCGGGACCGGACTGAGTTCGGAGTTGGGCAGGATTTTCTTCAACTCGCGGCGCACCGCGGCATCGAAGGTCTGCAGGCCCAGCCCATTGTTGATGAGCAAGGTGCCTCCGCTCTCAAGGAACCTCTTCAAGGCGCCAACCGCCGCGGCATCCAGGTGAAAATCATCCAGGCCCGCCAGGTAGAGGAAGGTAAAGGAAGACAAATCCTCTTTTCCAGGCTGGACGGCAACCCGTTTCAGGCTGACCCGCAGCGAAGTGTCTTTGCGCAGTTCCTCCAGCAGCCGCGCGGCCCCGCCGCTATGGACGTTCCAGGCGCCTTCGTGCTTGAGTTGGGCAAACACGAATTCGTCGGCGGGACGCTTCTCGTCCAGCGCCCCGTAAAGTTCGGGCTTTGCCTCTTCGCGCCCCAGGCGCGCGTAACCCACGGCGTAGGCCACCAGGTTCACCCCGATGTTATTGGCCGAATCCATGTCATAGAAGACCGCCTGTTTGAGCAGCGGCACCGGGTGCCCGTCCCAGCCGCAACCCAGGCCGTAGTCCGAAAGCACCACGCCGACCCGCGAATAGACGTAGAGGCCCTCGAGCAAAGGCCGATCCGATTTCAGGTTCTTGGGATAGCTCACCTTGTCCACGTCCACCAGGATGTGGTAAATGGGGTGATCGGAGGGGATCACGCGCAAGGCAAGCTCCGGAAAGGCCTTGGCCATGGCCTCGCGGAAGGATTGCTGGAAGTAAGGCGAGCCGGCGATGTTATCGGCGATGATCATTCCCCCCCGCAGCACGTAGCCCCGCAACAGGTCCAGTTCCTGCGCGGAGAACTTGATCGTGCGCACGCCGCTGAAAAACAGAATTGGCGTCTTGGCCGGATCGCCGTCGAAGGAAGCCAGGCTCAGGTTGTCGCTCCCATAACTGACGCCCAGGCGTTCACTGGCCCGTTTCATCAACTGCTGGAGGTCCCCGGGACACAAGTTCCAGTCGGCGACTTTGGTGCTCGTCCCGTCCGCATAAGTGAACGAAGCGCTATCGCCCCAAATCACTTTGGCGATGAGTTTGGGCGGGCTTGGCTCGCGTTTGCGTTCGGTCCGGCGCAACGGCGTCGCCGGCAGCGGCAGCGGTGGAAAGGCCTCTCCGCCGGAGATGCGGCGCGGCGCGGCCTGCGGCGGAGGACCCAGAGGGACAAACCAGTCGTTCTCACCAGCCCGGAGCGCCAGGCTGCTGCCGAGCATCGCGGCCACCGCCAGAAAGTGCGGACACGTTCTCATCAACCGCCTAAGATATGCCAGAAGGCGGAAGCAGAAGCAAGGACGGGCGAAGGGCGGGGTGGGATTAAAAGCGTCGGTCAACTCACGGCGCCTCTTTGCCCCGAAGGGGCTTATGAGAATAGCCCGGCGTTTCAACGCCGGGTGAGCGGACCGAGAACGTGGATCCGTCCCGAAGGGACGGCTGAGGGCAAGGAGTGTCCTCAATCGTCCCTCTGGGACGAGCATCTCTTTTCTCACCTCCCCGGCGTTGAAACGCCGGGCTATTGTCGAATGTCCCTCCGGGACCAAGCTCCCGGTGTGCATGCCCGACACTTCGAATCGCACGCCAAAGGGCGAAATCCGAAATTCGAAGGCCGAACTGAAAACCCGCTTGCCAAGCGCAAACTGCGGCTTAATTTGAATTTGTGAGCAAAGATGCCGGAGAACTTCTCGAGCGGTTCCGCAAGTTGGCAGTTTGCGATCAGCGCGAGCTCTTTAACCTCCTTCTTCGTGAGCTTGCGGGTGTTTCCGCCAAAGCCGCGCCTGCGCACCGCAAATCCATCGCGGAAGTCGCCGGTAAGCACCGCCCCACACCCAACGCGGAAGCCGCGAGGCATGACGCCGGATTCGCCGAGGCTGTTGCCGCTTCCAAGATCACCTCGATCGCCGCGTGAAAACGGTCTTCGTGTTCACGTCCGGCTTTTATGCCCTGCTGGATGGCTCTGATCCATTCTGTCCAGCCGCCACGCAATTATTCCGCCGCGCGGAATCAGAGCGGTGGCAGCTTGTAACCACCAACTATGTCGTTCACGAAACCTGGGCGCTAGTCCAGCACCGCTTGGGCTGGAACGCCTTGGAGGATTTCTTGGATGCCTTGTTGCCGTTATGCCAGGTCGAGTTTGTGGATGAAACACTTCATGCGCTGGGCGTTCAGCGCTGCCGCCAAGCCCGCTTGCGCAACTTGAGCCTCACGGACTGCATCTCCTTCGAGTCCATGAAGCGCCTGGGCATTACCGAGGCCGTCGCCCGCGACGACCATTTCGATCGGGAGGGATTTCGGCTTCCATCAAGGGGTCATCAAGGGGGTGGCCAATAGCCGACCCTTCCAGATGGGCCGCTGACGGCCTAAAGCCAGTGATCTCCTCCAGACGCGGGACGCCGGCAAGAAACTCGATAACCCCGCGCCATCCAAACACGTCAAACCGTAACTTTTCACGTTAACCGGGGTGGGAGCGAACGACTGGATACCCTCAGCGGCGGGCCGGGGCAAACGACCGCGGATCTGCCGTGGCGATACGCGGCCTGATAGGCGATCTCTCTGGCCTCCAGGCTACGCCCCCGCGTTGGGATTTCTTTCAATGTAATCGCCTAATGTGTAATCGTCCATGAACTGGAACTCGTCCGCAGGGCTCACTCGCTGGACAGTGGATTGTCCGTCCTTCCAGGCGCAACAGATCAGTGAGTCGGGTTTGAGGTAACGCACAAGTCTGTTCGACTGCGTTGCCAACACGATTTGGCATTGAGAGGATGCACTACGTATGGCCTCGGCTAGCGTTGCGACAGCGCGCGGGAACAGTCCCAGCTCCGGCTCATCAATAACCGCTACAGACGGAGCCATTTGTGGCGGGAGCGCCAGGAGCGTGTGGAGGGCAATCAGGCGGATGGAACCATCGGAAAGCTGGTGTGGTCCGAATCTCTGACCCCGATGGGTGTCGGTCCAATCGAGCAGGAGATGACCGTTTTCGGGTTCCAGCACGAAATCCTTTAACGCGGGCACGCCCGCCCGAACTCTCTGAACGACCTCGCGGTACGCGTCGGGAAATTCTCTGCTGAGACGCAAAAGCACGGCGGCGACATTCCCGCCGTTATGGAGAAGAGTTCGGTTGTTGTCCTCGCGTGCGGTGCCGCGGATATGGGATTCGTTGCTGGTGTCGTGGAACTGGAAGTATCTTACCCGCGCCAACATGTTCCGCACGAATGCCGACACTTCGTCGAGCTGTCCCTTATACTCCCAGAGGTGGGACTCCTTGTGACCCGCTCCGAACTCTTTAGTGAAGGGATCGCCAGCACGATCGTTGAGCTTGTATGTGATGTTTTCGCTGGCGAACACGAACGTGTCCGGTGCGCCGTGGATCAGGCGGAAAGCATAGAAGTCTGTGGCGTTCTCGGTTGTAAATGTGAGCTTACTGTCGATCAAGATGGCGTTCTTGGCCCCATAGTGCAGGATCGAACCGGCGCCCCCAGAACGGCCTATGAGAAGCTGGAGGTTGCCGGTCATCATCATGTTCAGCATCTGAAAAAACTGAACGAGGTTCGATTTGCCGGAGCCGTTTGGGCCGATGAGGACGTTGATATCTTCAAAATCCAGGCTAAGGCTTTTGAGGGACTTCCAGTTGTCGAGTTCCAATGACTTCAATTTCGATGCCATACACTGATGAGAAACTGGTTTTTGAGGCGCCGCTCGTTCACTGGCGCTAAACAGGTGAGGGAGAACTGATTTTCGCTCGCATTATTCTGGCCCCATCCTGCCAGGCGGGCATGAGGGCGTCATGGAGGAAGTTGTTGCTGGAAGTTGTGCCCGAAATTCTGCCGATCTTTTGCCGGTTCGGTGCCGATGCACGGGCGCTGGCACGTCCTGGTGGTTGAGGCGGGGTCAAACCTCGCAGCCCTGAAGGCCGAAGGAAGGCCGAGGGTCGGAGGCCGAGGGTCGAAGGAAACCCGAACCCGGACGCTTCATGCATAGACGAGACGTTCCATTGACACCGTGGCTTCAGCCCGGTGTAAAAAGGCGCCTTTGACGCTGCAACCGTTTCGACGGTTTGGTTGGGCGGCGGAAAGCCGTTTAAACGGCTGGGGCTGCTCGCCGCATACGTACACCGCGCTGAAGCGGCGGTGTTAATAAGATTGGCGGCTGCCCCGTGAAATGTCCGGGCTGAAGTCCGAGGGGCGAAGGGCGAAGAAGGGCCGCAGGGCGAAGTCCCTAAACCCGGAAGAAAATCCGAACTCCGAAGGCCGCGTCTGCTCCCTCATTCGGTGCGGTCGCTGCGTGACACGGAAGCGCCTGCGGCCTGAGCGTTGAGTGCAGGACCGATGCCCGAAAGCCTTGTGATCTCGGCCTTCCGCCGTCGCGCTACGCGCTATGGCGGACAAGTCGGATTTCGGATTTCGGGCTTCCTTCGGATTTCGGATTTCTACCTTCCGGCCTCCCACCGTTCCTTCGCCTTTGCCGTCGCCTCGCTATAGGGGAAGGTCTTCAGCAGTTCCCGCAGCGCCTGCTGGGCCTCGGCGGTCTTGCCCAAGGCGAGGCCGGACTGGACCATGCCACGCAGCAGATTGGCTTTTTGCGGGTCGCGCCCGGCGACGCCGCAAAGCGCCCGGCATAACTCGAATGCGCGTCCGAATTCCTTCTGCTTGAGGCCCAGGTTGGCGCGAAGCAGCCCCGCGTCCAGCGACATTCGCTCGAGCGGAAACTCGTAAACCAGCAGGTCCAGCGCATGTTCGGCTTCGTCGTAATCGCCGCGTTGCAGGGAGATGCTGGCACTCTCCAACACGGCAGCCCGGCCAATGTCCGAACCGCCTCCCGGCGCCCTCGACGCGTTCCCGATCATCGAGTAGTGCTTCCTGGCTTCCGCCACTTTTCCGCGCGCGAGCAGCCCATCGCCCTCCAGCAGTTTCGCCAGCCGCCGTTCCTCGGCGGCGAGTCCCCCCAACGAGAGACCGGCCAGCAGCTTTTGGCCTTCTTCCACATTGCCGTCGCAGTGAATGAGCAAATCGGCGATGCGAAGCTTGACCCTTTCAGCCATCGCCAGGCTGTTGCGCTGCGGACTCAATGCCAGCCGAAGGGCCTGTTCTGCGAGCCGGTCGCCCTGGTCGCCCTGATGCTGGAAACTCAGCCCCAGCCTGTAGAACGCCGGGCCGTAGGCCGCGCTGTTGAACTCCTCCTGCCGCTTCAGCACTGTTTCGCCGGCGCGCCTCAAAAGCTCCCGGTCTTCCATGCGTTCCGCCAGGTCGAGCACTTCGCCCAGGTCGCGGGCGGGCATCCTCGAGAGGTCCCGCCGCAGGAAGCTGCGCCTGGCTTCCTCGAAGAGTCCCTGGCGCCAGTCCTCGCGCTGAAGCCAGTTGGGGCGCACCCGAACGCGCAAGGAGTTTGTGGCCACACTGGCCCGGCCCTCGAATGCCTGAACGGCGGCCTGGCGCATTCCGCCTTGCGGAAAAATGTGCTGAACGTCCGCCCCGGCGGCCTCATCGCCGTCATCAAAAGTCCACTTGTAATTGCGGCGCCTGCCCCCTTCAACAACGCGGAACCGGACCTTGACCATGAGCGAGTCCGCCAAGAGGCAATGCTCCAGCTCGCTCCATTCGACATAGACCTGGCCGGGCGACGAAGGCGGGACCTCGAAACTTGCCGCGCGGAAGCGGGCCACGGGCAGGAACGCCGATGCCGGCATGACCTCGAGCCGTTCGTGGCCGGGCGGGCGCCAGGCCGCGACCGCAGCCGGCCCGCCGTCGAACTGCGCCTGGACGTAGTCAATGCGATGCGCGCCGGGCTTGAGCGAGACCCGCCCGCTGTGCTCGCCCCGGCGTCCGCCCTGGGGGTCGTGGCGCCCCAGCCACTCGGCCACGATGCGGCCGTCGATTTGCAGATAGGACGCGCCCGACGAGATAGTCGCAAATTGGTACACGCCCTCCTGGCGCGCGTTGAACCATCCATTGAACAGCGCCACGTAATAAGAACTTGGGCCGTGCGGGTTCATTCCCTGGAAGATGTCCGGCACCAGGCTGCGTCCCTGCACTTCGGAGGTGGCCGCCAAACGGCTGACCTCCTCGAGGGTCTTGACCGGTTGCTCCTTGCAACCGCGTGTTTCCAAAACCACACCCGCCATTGGGGTCCAAATGCCGGGGGGGGCGGCTGCATTCGTGTCGAAATTGACGTAATAGGACGCGGCCCCGCTCGAAGTATCGAAGCGGACCAGGGCGGGCTGGCCGGCGGCGGACCAGAGAACCTGCCAATGCACAGGCTTGCCGTCGGCGGCGCACACGTTGAATTTGCCGCTGCCCGCAATCGAGGGCCAGACCTCGACCGTCCCTGCGGCGGCCGGCCAGGGGCTGTCGGCGTTTCTCTCTAGGCGCAGCCGGCAGGGCGCCGGACTTTCTTCGCCCCGGGCCTGGAGGCAACCTAAGAGAACCCCAACGACAATCAGCCGGCCCGGCTTTTTGGCCGCGAAAAGACGCAAGAGGCGCAAAAAACCAAACAAAATCTCACCGGCTCTCGGCCGGCTCAACCGCTCTTTCAATGAGTTCATCGCTGCCGTAAACCTGAAACGCAAGCCCGCGTCATCCACATATTAAAACCGGGACATCCCGCGCAGCGTCAAAACCGCCGGCGCGGCAAAAAAACAAATTCCCATCACTAGTGTTTCCGGCGGGCCGCAGAGCTTGGGTTATCGGAAAAAGCGCTTGAGTGGGCAAGCAGGTTCGAACCCCGCCCTCCGCCGCAAACTCGAACTCTTCTTCGCCGATGAACAGCTTATTGTGTTCCTTATCACCGACCGCGACAATCCGGACGCGAGCCGCGTACTCGTCCACGTAGTAGAATACCCGATGCTGCCTTATCCGCAACTCCCGGTCCGCAACGGATTGAAATGCGCTGCCGGCGGAACCACCGTCATCTCGCGATTGCGCCCAACGACAGCCTCGAAGGCAGCGTTTTTGCCCGGCGGGGGCATGTTCCCAATTAGGGCAGCGCGGGAACTGGTTGGCTCCCTTGCAGTTTCCAACCGCCGCTACCCTCCGCTCAGCCCCTCAGCATTCATCAACTGCATCAATGCACCGGTCAGTTTTTTCGATTCACAGCCTCAGCCGGTTGAGGATTAACCTGAAGCCATGAACTCGCGTACGCTCCGGTCTCGGATTCTCAAGATCGTCGGCATCACCATGCTGGTTCTTGCAATGCTGGTCACGTTGGTTGCGGGATGCGTGCATTTCTGTACCGAGTCATTCCACGAGAAGAGTCTCGGCACCATCGACACGTCATCAACCCAGTCGGTCCTGCGGACGACTTTCACCTGCCCATCTTCCACGAGGCTTCATCCGGTTGACATAGTCGGTTTCACGCTTTCATTCGCTGATGGCAAAGGATTGGAAAGGCGCTTCTCCTCCACGCCGGATTGGCCCCTGGTACTCGGAATCGTCGTGATCGACGAGACCAGGCAGGAGGTTCTGACAAGGGGACAACTGGGCAGATTGCAGATGGTGTTCAGTAACTGGAGAGGGACAAATACATGCGTCATCCTTCACATGCCGCCCGAGATGCCGAAATGTCTCGTCCCCGGCAAGAGCTACCGTGCGACAGTAACCGTTGTTCATCAAGCCTCCGATCTCGGCAGAGGAGAACTGTGTCTGAACTGGACCACCAGTCGGTAGAAATCCCGTAGCGGGTCCCTGAATATCAATTATCCCGCCCCATCCAGGGGCAGGTTGCGCCGCAAGGCGGGCTGAGGGGGTGGCGGGCAGAGGATCGCTGGAGAAAGCAAATGCCGTTCGGTAATCGGACGGACAGGGGTTGGAACATCACCTCACCGCGCAAGCGGGCAGACTTCCAGCAGGTCGTGCGTCACGAGAACGCCGGCCGAACCTTCGCAGGAGGAAATCGCAAATGAACGCGGAGCAAGAATTGCAAATTGCAAATTGGAGATTTCGGAAGCGGCGGGGGAGACGGGGGGGCGAGGATGGCGAGCAGAAGGACGGGCTTACGGGACCGCTCATGCGAGCCGCGCTTGCCGCATCGGCGGCGGCGGAATAGTCAATAGCCGGTAGCCAATAGCGCGTCTTGGAGGTTTCGTGTTCATTCGCACCTCAGCAGTGCTTCCAGGTTCTCCGGTGGTGTTTGCATGGCCAGCGCGCAGCCGGAGCTGAGCACGAAGCGAGTGTGTGCGCAAGCGCGCGCTGCCGCCACCGCTTGCCGGGCCGCGTGGCGGACCTCGGAGGCGCAGCCCTGCGCGAGGAGGCCCACCGGGTCCAGATTTCCCCAGAGCGCAACCTCGGGTCCAACGATGCGACAGGCGCGCCCAAGGTCCACGCGGTGGTCGATTTCGAGGACGTCGGCGCCGGAGCAGGCCATGGCGGCGAGAATCGGCAGCGCGCGACCGCAGATATGCAATGAAACGGGTTTGCGGGTGGCCGTTTTGAGTTGGGCGATCAGTCGCTTTTCGAAAGGCAGGGCCAATTCCCGATAGGCCCGCGGCCCCACCAGGCCCGCCGGGGCGTCACCGCCGCTGAGCAGGTCCGCGCCGGCGTCGCTCAGGGCCCGGGCATAGCTGAGGCCGTATTCCAGGCACCGCTCCATGAGGGCGACCACGAACGGCGGATCGTCCAAGACCTTGAGCATGAGTTCGTTGATGCCGCCCAGGGCGGCTGCCAGCGAGAACGGGAACTGATCAAAGCAGGCGACGATGAACGCTTCTTTGCCCAACTCCGCCACGACTCGATCCAGGGCTTCGACCATCAACGGGTATCGCCCCTGGCAACCGGGGTCCGGCGCCGGGATTTGGTCAAGGTCGCGGGCGGTTTGGACGAGCGGCGCACCCAGGCCGCCGAACGGCTGTTCGTCATCCATGGCCCCGACGCGCGCGCCCATCGCTTGGGCGCTCACCCAGGTGTCGGCGGAGACCCAAACCGCGTCCGGCTTGAACCGTTCGTAGTAACGCAGGACCGATTCGGCCAGCAACCGCGCCTGGGTTGTGTATTGCCTGACCGTAAAGCCCGCCACGCCGGCGCAGAAATGCACCGCCAATGGACCGTTGGGCGCGCGGGGCACACTCTGCCCCGACAAGGTGCGATGCATGAGATCGCGGGGGTTCATGGGGAAACGGAGTCAACCGCCAGTGTCCGCAGTCACGGCTCGACGACTGACCTCAGGCGCCGCCGCCGAACCTCGGCCACTTCCACCGGGGCGGACCGGTCGGTCTTCTTGTGGCCGATCGGAACACCACAGGAAAGCTCCTTCTCGTGGTTGGCGAACCTGCGTTTGGGAGATCGCTTCATTTAAGCCACTCGATTTTGATTTCCTTCTCGACCGCCCTGAACTCCGGGTCGCCGGTGACAAGCTCGGCCTTGTGGTTCTTGGCCAGCGCGGCGGCGAAGGCGTCAGCGAGGCTTAGGTTGAAGCGCGATTTGAAGTCCGCCGCGATGTCTGCCAGTTCGCGGTCCGCCGGGTGGAATTCGATGGGCAGGGCGATGAGGATTTTGGCGGCTTCGGCCCAAGCGCCCGCGCCGTCCTTGCGCAGGATCATATATTTGGCCTCCGCGTAGTTGACCTCGGTCATGTGGACGGGCTTGTCCGCCTTGGCCGCTTTCTCGAGGAGTTCCTTGATTGGCACGCCTGCCGGCTCGCCCCGGAAGTAGGCAATGAGGGCAAAGCTATCGAGAACCGTGCCGGGCATACCGGGCTTCCTCCTTATCGCGCTCGTCGCGTTTGTGCTCGGCCCACTCCTGTGCCAGCGGCTTGGCAGCGTTCCTGCCCTTGAGCAGGCCGAAGCCGCGCTCGATCAGGGCCGTTGTCACCGGTTTGAGCAGAACGCCCTCGTCGGTGGCGGTGACGATGGCGCGGGTACCATCCTCGATGTGGTAGAGTTTGCGGAACCGCCGGGGAATGACCACTTGGCCCTTGGTGGTGAACCGGACGGTATCGGCCTGCGCTGGCGTCTTCACAGCATAGAGTCTAACATTTCTAAAAAGTCCGTCAACAGCTATTATGAAGGAGTTTTTGTCAAAGTTGGACGATTGGGCCTCGCTCCGGGTTCATCATTACTGCCTGTCGTCATGTCCTTGCCACGCTCGAAAATGCCGGCGCCAGTGCGCGCAATTTCGACCTCGCGCTCCAGGGTGACCAGGCAGAACCGGCTTCTGTTTGTCACCTCCAGGATCTTGGTCGTCCCACGCCCGGCTTGCCGCACCCAATCGAACCAAGCCGGCTTGTCTGCCGGCTGGCGGCGATCGGAATGCTCAGCCTCGCCTTGGCACCGCGGGCGAAAGAAGTCAACATGGTCCGCGAGCGGGAGGCAACACTCCCCAGCTCGGCCTTGAGCGGCTACATCGATGCTTCCGCCATCTGGATGTTTGGCAAAGGCACGATCCTCTATGGCCGTTCCTTAAAGGATAATGGCCCAGGGCAAGTGGAACGGCGCCCCCGGGTAAGGAGCGCAATGTGAGCAGTTACGTATGGCGTTCCCGAGCCGGGCCGCTACTATCGCCGCATGACGTTGCTGGAATGTGCCATTGAAGAATCCGTCGCTGTTCTCCGCGGGCTTTGCGCCTTGGAAGCGTCCTTGAACCAGGCCGCCCGGATGGTCCTGGGCTGCCTGACCTCGGGTCACAAACTGCTGGTCTGCGGCAACGGCGGCAGCGCCTCCGATGCCACGCACCTGGCCACCGAATTCCTCTGCCGCTACCGCGAAGACCGCCGGCCCTATCCCGCCTTGTCGCTCACGGCCAACGGCGAATTCATGACTGCAGTTTGCAATGATTACCAGGCCGAGGAGGTTTTCGCCCGGCAGGTGTGGGGCCTGGGCCAGCCCGGCGACCTGCTCATCGCTTTTACCACCAGCGGCAAATCGCGCAACGTCCTCCGCGCCCTCGAAGAAGCCGGGCGCAGAGGCATGGAAAGCCTCTGCTTCCTTGGCCGCGACGGCGGGTTCACCCGGGGCGTCGCGACCCTCGACCTGCTGGTCCCGAGCAACTCCACCGCCCGCATCCAGGAAGCCCATAAAGTGCTCTTCCATGTCCTGTGCGAAACGGTGGATGCCCAATTGCCCAAGGCGTGAGAGGCTGTCCCCAAAGCCGCGGGACGCAAGACTTTGGATGACTTTGGCGACACCCTGTGCCACTCTCTGTCCAGATCTTCTTTTCCTGAAAGATGCTGTGGTTGCGTCTTTGCCGCGCCGGGAAATGTCCGGGCTGGTTGCTAAAGATAGCCTTTTTCCCTGGCCAGTTCAGACGCGCGTTGAAGATGGACACGAGCCATATCCGGTTCCGGCTTTTCCCAGGCCTGGATCGCGTGGCCCAACGCCACCGTGATATTATCCGGCATGGGAGACTCCTTCGGGTCGAGCAAGGCGCGCGCGTGGCCGACCGCTTCCGCGAGTCGGCCTTGGGCCAAGGCCACCCCAAGCAACGGCCAGAGCATTATCCACCGAACGCCAATGTAAGTCGGCGGATACCGCTCCAGAGCAGCATGGGGATCCTTCTCTGCTTGAGCGAGGTCGCCCTCCCGCCACTCCACCCAGGCGAGATTGGCTCGTGCCAGAGCGATGTAAGGCAGGTTCTCCGACGCGGTTGCCAGGGACAGGCTCCTGGCGGCGAACTCGCGCGCTTTCCTCACTTGGCCGCATCTTCGGTGTGTGAGGGCCAGGTAAGTGGCGCACTTCGTTTCCACTGCCACATTTCCAATGCGTGTTGCCAGGCCCAGACCGCCGGTAAGTTCTTCTTCCGCTTGCCTGAGTTCGTCACGCCACAAATGGACAAAACCAAGGACAAATTGCCGGGAGGCAGTCTCGCTCAAATCTCCTGTTTCCCGGCTGCTCTCCAAAATTGTCCGGGCACAGGCCAATGTCTCATCGGGGAGCGTATGGAAGCGGTAGCGTTGGCAATCGATTAGAATCAAGCAATCCAACAGGTCTCTGCGCTGAGAAGGTGTGCCAAACCGTTCGGCGACACGCCGGGTCTTCTCGACCAGGTCACCCAACTCGGTCAACCTCTTTTGGAAATAATACGGTCCGGTCCGGTCAATTTGAATCGCCAGCCATTCCTTCCACCATTTTGAATCATCCTGGTTGGACTCAGGTCCGAGCGCAGCCTCGGCCAGGTCGTAATGGGCCAATGATTCCAGGATGTTTCGCTGTTCGGACCACGAATTGCCCTGCTGGCGAAGCAGACGCGAGCGATGGACATTATCGTTTTCGGGAAGGCAGCCGAGAGCATCCCCGTATGCCACCCGGGCGTCTTCGTAACGGGCGGCAGACAGCAGCGTATCACCGAGGCCCTCGTGGAGCGCGCATGCCTGTCCCGCCCAATCACCGGGTTGTTCCGTTTTCAACTGGTCCACCTGCTTGATCGCCGCCTGGTAGAACGCGATGGCTTCCTCGTTAGCGTAGGCGGCGCGGGCCCGACCCGCCGCCCTGACAAGATAAAGCAGCGCGCGGTCGCGAACCTCGGCCCGTTCATAGTGGTAGGCGATCGTCGACGCCAATTCGTCCAGACTGTCGGGGAACAACGCCTCAATCGTTTCACCAACCGCCCTGTGCAATGCCTTGCGGCGGGCGATCAGCAAACTGTGGTAAGTCACATCCTGCGTGACGGCGTGTTTGAAGATATACTCGGAAAGGGTTTGCTCGGCCTCCCGCCGACGGATCAGTTCGCGGCGCTCCAGTTCCTCCAGCGCCGTCTCGAGCGGGTGTTGTTCCCGCTGCCATTTTAGCAGAGACGCCAGCACGCGCCGCTGGAAGATTCTTCCGATGACCGACGCTGCTTGCAGCGTTTGCTTAGGCTCCGGGGCCAAACGGTCAATTCGAGCGGCGATCAAACCCTGCAACGTGTTGGGCACTTCGATGTCCTGAATGTTCTCCGGGGCAACCGCGCGGCCTTGCCGCAAAACGACCAGGCCTGCGTCGATGAGCGAGCGCAACAACTCCTCGAGAAAAAAGGGATTGCCTTCGGCCTTGTCCAGGATCAGGCGGTGGGTCTGCTCGGGCAGATTCTCAATCTGCAGGAGGTTTTGAACCAACCCGGTGCTGTCGGCCCGGCTCAGCGGTCCCACTTCGATCACCTGGTAGTGTTGGCCATAAGCGCCCACGGTGCGCCGGTGAAATTCCTCGATGTGGGCTTCCGGCGCGGAACGGAAAACCAACACGAGCAGCAACGGTATTTCCTGCGTTAGCGCCAGGCCCGGACGACCGGGAGTGACGCGCCTCAGCCAACTGCGCACGCAGAAGTGTCAAGACCGGATCGAGCACGGGATCACCCTGCGGAGAACGCTGGCCATCCAGGCCCACGATCCCCGCCTCCAGTTGTGCGATCCGTTCTTCTGATAATGAGATCATCGTTTGGGCGGCAAATCGGCGCGCCACCCAACCGGATTGCCGTCCGGGGCGCTGACGACCTCGGTTTTCGGCGTGCCTGCGGGAGGTTCCCACTCTTCATCCAGATGGACCGTTGTGGTTCGGCCACGCTCAATAATCACCGGAACCTTGACCCGCACCCAGTCGCTTGCTCGAGCCCTTACGGTGTAGTTCCCAGGCGGCAGAGAGACCAGGCGCGGAGAGATCGCGTAGTGCCCAACGGTGTTGTCCACACGCTCAACCAGTTCTCCCTGCGCGTCATAAATGTCGTAGCCGGTGTGTTGATACCAGACGCGGCCGGCGCCATTGCCCTCTTGATTCTGATCATCGTTTTCCTCAACCAGGCCGGAGAAGACCTGCAGGTCTCCTGTTCCGATGGAAGAGGAGCCGCCCGCGAAGGGTCCCGGCCCCACGGGCGCCAGGGCGATCGGCGGCGGCGCGCAGGAGACCCACAGTGGAATGACCCCTAGCAGGAGGAACGTCGTGTTAATTCTCATGGTTAAAGTCCCTTTCTCTTAACCATTATATATGCTTCATGTTTCGCTCCAGCGCAACTCCCCGCGTCGCCGACGCGGCCTTATCGGGGCCGGGCGCAAGCGCCCCGCCGCGGTGGCGTTGGGCCGCCGGACGTGCCTCGTATCCTGCCGATATCCACACATCCGGCGGAGCCGTGCTTCGGCCGGTTCGGCGAGCAGTTCGTCCATGGTCCTGAGCAGGGCCGGCGCATCGATCGGTTTTTCCATCAGGGCGCCCACGCCGGCGGCCAGGGCGGTTCGGTATTGGTCGGGCATTCCCGTGATGATGATGACCGGAAGCGACGGATGCTGCGTTGTCAGGCGTTCGAAAACATCCCACCCGCTACGGAAGGGCAAATTGAGGTCCAGAAGCACCAGGTCAATCTGCTCGGGGACAAATCGAGCCACCGCCTCTTCACCGTCATCGGCCGTCGTGACTTCGTACCCGGCCTCTTGGAGCACTTTTCCTATCGATTCGCGAACCGACCCATCATCGTCAATGATGAGCACACGTTGTTTCATAACTCGGTCTATCATGCTTTGGAGTGTCCACCTGCCGGGGGAGCCGCCCGGGCCTGGCTGCGTCACTCGCGCTCTGACCCTGCATCCGGCGCCGCCCGTGGACGAACCGCTCCAAATCCGCGGCGTTCGCCCCGCCAACCCGGATGGCCACGTCAAAGCATGCTCCGCGGAGGGATTTAAGAGGGATTTGCCGCCTCATACTCCGGCTTTCATTTGACTCCCTTCGTTGCATGAGCATCAAAACGGGCTAACGTAGTTTGTTATTCTGAACGTCTTTCTGCTTATGGCCATCGCCTGTCATGCGCGGCCCGATTCTGCGATAGTGTTAAGAGCCTGTTCCGTGCCAACGCGGCTGCGTTGGCGATTTCCCTTGGATTTCCGAGGTTTTTTGATGGAGCCGGACGATGAGACAAATCAGTGATGGAACATCCGGTTTCACCGGTGGTCTCCAGCGTGCCACAAGCGGAGGCCTTTCGTCGTTTCAAACGTTCAAAAAGGCCCCAAAAATCGGCGGGACTGCCGCCTCCTTCGCGCTTGGCATACGTAAAGCTGACAGCGCGTTGGCCCAACAATAATCCTATGAACAGATCGGCCAAGCTGTCGGAGTTCCCCGCCGCCTTCGCCCTCGGAATGGAGGAAGCGGTGTGGAGGGATGCCCCACACAGGAACCGTAATCAAATGGCCCGCCACGCAGCCAAGCCAGGAAACGGGTCGTCGTGTTCGCGGGGTTATTGGGAACGGGCGGCGGCAGTCAGTGGCCGGGAGGCAGCGCGCGGGGCCACATTTTCCTGGCAGCGGATTTGCTTTGTGACGTCAGCCCACAGGATCGCCAGCCAGGCGCTCCAGTCTTCGTCTTTGCCCAGGTAGTTCTTGGGATCGCATCTCTTGAAGTACCTTTCGCTGGCGGAGCCAAGATCGAATCGGCTGTCCAGGGATTCCGTTTCATAGCCAAGGACGACCAACGAAAAATCGGGGCTTGGCCAAAGCCCCAGTGCCACAAATTTGGGTGGGAGCCCAATCCCCAGGGTGGCCCTTCTGTTATAAGTTTCACGTCCCACAGGCACCTGAACCTCGATTGCTTGTCCATCGCGCCACGCTTTGACGGGGAGCAAGGCCCCGGGTTCGCTCCGATCAATGGTCCGGTAGAACCTCCGTAGCCGCGTCGCGGGCTGATGGTTCAATTCGAGGATGAGATCGCCCTCGCCCAGGCCGGCTAGCTGAGCGGGTGTGTTGGTCCTTAGAGTCGTGATCAGCAGGGCGGCCTTCGGCGGGTGCTTGAATTCCGGTGGGAACTGCCTGACGACCCGGTACTGGCCCCCAATCCAGCCGCGGTGCTGGTCCGCGGCTTCCTTCGGCTTGGGCGATGAGCAGCCGGTGAGAATGATGGCCACGGCGCCCAGGAAGAGCGGCGCAGCGAAAGGACCCCGACACGAGGAAAGTAGGTTGCGCATGGCGGTAGCTTGGCCATATCCGCCAGGGATTGTCAATCTGCACTGAGAGCAATAAGCATGGGCGTAAGATGGTTCGCCATAGACCATGCGTGGAACCAGATGTGCAAAACGCGAAAGACCCCCCTCGCTTCAAACGATCCGGAAAGCCCCCAAAATGGGTGAAACTGTGGTTTCCCTCGCTCCTGGCATACCCGCCACTTGTGGCACGCTGGAGACCACCAGTGACACCGAATGTTCCATCACTGAGATGTTTCAGCGTCTCGATCCATCAAAAAGCCCTGCAAATCCACGGGGATCATCACCCCAGCCGTGTTGGCACGGAACAGGCTTGGAAGGATATCACAAGAATCGGACGGCGCACGACAGGCGATGGGCATAAAAAGACAGCCGTTCAACTGAATGAAGCAGGAATTAACTTATTATGCCAGCCAAAATGGAGCTGCCGGTCAAAGCCCGGGTGTTGGTGTTGGGAAGCGACTCAACCCTTGAACGCCAGGTGGTGGCGGCACTCCCGTCCGAGAGTTGCGAGATCATTTCGGCCGCCGACAGCCGCCAGGCGCTCGCTATAACCCGCATCGGCCCCGTCGATGTTCTGGTGCTGGACTTCGACAGCCACTCCCGAGAGTTCCCGCAACTCGCCTCGACATCCAGCTTTGCAGAGCGGCACTGCCCGACACTCGTCCTGGCCGACTCCCTCGAAGAGTTGATCCTCGCCAGTGAGACGGGCGTGGATGGGGTATTCATGAAACCGTTGGACCCCGACCAGGGACGCGCGCTAATTAACAAGCTCCTGTAGAGTATTAAACGAAGGAAAGCCCATGAAGACCCTGTTGCTTTGGTCAATCGTTGTGCTGATGGCTGGCGTTGGCAGCGCCCAAACATCCCCGCTCCAGCTCCTTAACGCGGCAGCCCCGCCCCAGCACGGCTCTGGGTGGGACAACGTCGAGTGGTTCCCGGCCAGTGGCAGCGGTCCCATGCTCAAGCTGTTCTCCATCAGTTTCTAGGCGGATCAGTAGCCGAACGCGGCCTTTTTCTGCGCCGCGGTCGGCAACGGCACCCTCGTCTGGACCAGGGCCTCTTGTCTCCTTAGCGTTCGTGCATAAATAACTTCCGGATTTGAGGCGTAATGCAAACATGCTCATCGACTACATCGCAGGCATGGAAGATCGTGGCTGCCGTGTGCAGCACCCGTAAATAAAGGCCTACG